>WNFV01008196.1_pt1 | contig 16436 bp, 12 predicted proteins | sample 5400101 | NCBI WGS metagenome assembly WNFV01 (sample SAMN13153361, study PRJNA577476) | soil metagenome | isolation source: 115 cm soil or saprolite under grassland replicate 1 | place: USA:California | collected 2016-06-15
CAGCCGGACCTCGACCGCGCGCATGTCGCCCGCACGCTCGTAGATGAGGTGGCGCGTCGCTGCCACGATCGGTGGAGCGAGCAACGCACGCAGATCGATTTCCAGAGGCGAGCCCGCGATGACATCAAGAAACTCCCGCCCGTTCCAGTCGCGTTGCGGCGTGGCCAGCAGACGCTGAGCGTCGTCGTTGCAGGCCGTGACGACGCCGCTCTGATCCAGCACCACCAGCCCATCGGGCATGTGCGCCAGGAGCTCGGGCAGGGCGATCGGCACCGGAAGATTCATAATGCCGTTCCCACTATACTGATCGTTGATACCTCTATGTACATAGTCCCGCATGTAGAGGCGAAAAATACACTTGTTTTCGAGCAATTTGCGGCACCTACTATCTACGCCCTTTCTATCGAGATTCGACGAAGTGATGCTCGTTAGAAGGGAGTTCAACCTTCGAATCACTAGACAAAAGGGATCGTTTAGAGTATGCTTCGTTACTGAAGCCGCGATTGTCAGGAACGCTCATGGAGCCTAGCGACGAAGCACTCATATTAGCGTGCCGTCGGGGCGACGCATCCGCCTGGGAAACGCTCAGTACCCGCTACCGCGGGCTGATCTATAATGTGGGTCGACGTGTTGGCCTAGACAAGGAACAGGCCGCAGATGTGTGTCAGAACGTGTTTGCGATCCTCGTACGGAAGCTTGATCGCATCGAGCAGCCAGCGCAAATCGGCGCATGGCTGATGACCACAACTCGGCACGAAGCATGGAAATTGCGCCAGCATGAACGCGCGTCTGGGATGACTGTGAGCTATGACGAACACGAGATCGATGCACTGACAGAAGATGCGCTATTGCCCGATGAGCGTTTGTTACGCCTGGAGGAGCAACACAAAGTACGCACCGGTGTTGCCGCGCTCGATGAGCGTTGCCGCAAGTTGCTGACATTACTGTTCTACCGGCATAATCCCGCACCCTATACTGAGGTCGCGGCGACGCTCGGGATACCTGAAGGGAGCATAGGTCCCCTTCGTGGGCGCTGCCTGCGGAAATTACGTCGTATTTTGGATGACATGGGATTCTGAGGTATTTTTCTTTCTTCTTCGGCCCTCTCTATAGTAAACGCAAGATTATCCATATGACCACTCTGTCGGAGATACACTGTGAGTGTTGGATCTCGCCACATCCTGTTCGACCGGCTCATCGATCTTGTCGAAGGCCGCCTGTCCCCCGATGAGCAAATACAGATGCAGGCCCACACCTCTGCCTGTTCTCGCTGCGCTACCCAGCTTGCATGGCTGGAGCGAGTCATTGGGCTGATACGCACGAATGACTACGAGGAACCGCCGGCCCGCGTTGCCGCCGAGATTTCTCGTGTGTTCGGCTCCTACAGTCCATCGGCTTCTTCGTCGCTGCGCCAGCGCATCATGGCTGTGCTGCGTTTCGACAGCGCCCAGTTGCCACTGTCCGTAGGCAGACGCTCGGGATCAAGCACTGAGCGGCAACTACTGTTCACCGCCGAAACTCTCGACATGGAGGTGCGCATCACGCAATCGGGTTCGTTGTGGGAGGTATCTGGGCAGGTGCTCAACGCAGACGCGCGTGGTCTGGCCGAGTTGCAGGGCCCAGCTGGCGAGGTGCGAGCTACCCTGAACGAGGTGGGTGAATTCCTGCTGACGCCGGTTCCTCCTGGTCGGTATGCGTTGATACTGCAATTGACGACGGTCGAGATAGAGATCGCTGGGCTGGCGATAGGGACATAGTGTGGATCGTGCGGAGTTGGCGGCGCGCCTGGCAGCTGCAGACGATGCGGAACGAGCGATGTTGCTGAAGCGCTACGGCGCATTGGTCGACCGGCGCTGAGCCATATGTCTTGCGCCGCCTCTACCAACTGATGCGGAAGCGGCTCCAGCGGGCGCGCGCGGCGTTCCTCGTGGACAACCTCAACTCTAGCATCCCACACCTGCTCTACACGATCGGCTATGGGGTGGGCCTGGCGCTCGGCGTGTACCTCTTCAGCCAGGGACAGGCGACAATCGGCACGGTCTACCTGATCGTCTACTCTATCGGCACGTTGTCGCAGCCGCTGGAGGCGCGCACGCATCAGATCGGCGATCTCCAGAAGGCCACCGCCAACATCGGCCGGATCGAGGAACTATTCGGCGTCGATCCCAACATCCACGAGACTCCGCGGACCAACGTTCCGGACGGCTCGCTGTCGGTCGAGTTTGACAACGTTTCATTCGGCTACGCCGAGTCCGTCCTCCGTAGTCAGTTGTCCGTTGCAGACAACGACCATTGATTATCCACTGTTGAGGGCGGTCTACCGCGAGAGTCGTGAGCAGCGCGACCGGCAGGGGCGGGTGCTGCGCGCGGGCCAGCGCGGCACGGACAAACTGAACGAACGCGCGCGAACGGCGCGGGTCTCCTCATGGATCGAATACGAGTTCCAGACCCAGCATCTGCGCCACACCGCAGGGGGCGATGTGCCGCGCCCGCTCGCGCAGGTCGGCAATGCCGTGCTGATGGAGTACGTCGGCGACGCCCACGCGCCGGCACCGCGACTCAGCGAGCTTGCCCTGGCGCCGGGGGAGGCGCGATGGTATAATCTCGTGAAACACTAGCGGTCGCTGGTGTGATATGTGACCCAGACCGCCTCGACACCGTGGGATTTTGATGTATTTTCGGCCGGCTAGAATGTTCTGTTAACATGAGGCGCTCTCGTTGCTATCTGATCATTCGTCAGCACCCGCCCGACCGGAGCGATACCTGCTTTGTTGAGCGGCGGCGACCTGAAAGGCTGTGCAATGGCCGCTCGCCGAATCCCATTTGTCCGGCTCGTCGATCTGGTTGAGGGTCGTCTGTCGCCCGCAGATGAGGCGCAGCTGCGCGCGCTGATCGCGCTCGACGAGTGCGCCAGCGCCGATGTGCGCTGGCTGGAGCGCGTGGTGGGGGCCAAGCGGCGCGATGCTGCGTGGAATGAGGAGCCGCCCGCGGAGGTGGGTGTGCGCGCTGCTCAACTGTTTCGCCCGCGAAGCAGCTCTGGTCGCTCGAAGTCACTCCGGCGCCTGCAGGCCGTGTTGCACTTCGACAGTGTGCAATTACCGCAGCCAGTGGGTGTACGTTCGGGACAGCCGGCCGAGCAGCAACTCCTGTTTACCGCCGGCGAACTGAGCATCGATCTGCGTATCATGCCCTCCGGCGCGCTTTGGTCGCTGGTGGGTCAGGTGCTCGGCCCGTCCACGGGTGCTGGCCAGGTTGTGCTCGCTAGCCAGGCCGACACTGCTGAAGCGGTCTTGAACGAGCTAAGCGAGTTCACGCTGCCGCCGGTGCCGGCGGGCGACTACACGCTGACCCTACGCCTGACCGGCATCGAGGTCGACGTAGGCAGGCTGCAGCTCGGATCATAGGCCGCGAGCACGATCAGAGCGAGCCGACACCCCCATGGACGAGCATTTGTTAGTCCACACGCTATTCGTGGGCGGCATATCCCGAATGTGACCATGCCTGAGACCGACACTATCGATCGAACCGAGCTTGCCGCCCTCCTGGCGACCGCCGACGATGCAGAGCGGGCGGCGCTGCTGAACCGCTACGCTGCGCTGGCCGACGTCGCGCTGGCACGGGCGCTGAAGGCGTTGTACGACGACACCGAGAGCAGCGATCCGGCACAGGCTACTGGTGCAGCCACGACGTTAATGGCGCTCAGAGCTATTACAGATGATCCCAGCATCCATGCTTTGGCCGCCTGGACCGTGGGGATGTCAACACGGGTTAACGGCCGTATGGAAGAGGCCATTACACACCTCCGTGATGCGGAGGCACGGTTCTTGGCCATGGGGCAGCCGCACACGGCAGCAGCTACACAGGTAAGCAAGCTCATCGCCCTGGCGATGTTAGGGCGCTACGACGAGGCGATCGCATGCGGCTTGCGGGCGCGTGATGTGTTGGTAGCACACGGCGACATGCTGACGGCAGGTAAGATCGAGCAGAACCTGGGTAATATCTATTTTCGGCGTGACCGCTACCATGAGGCAGAACAGTTCTACCGTACGGCGCGCGAGCGTTTCGTAATAGTTGGCGATCAGAAGGAACTCGCAAAGGTCAACAACAATCTGGCTAATGCGCTCAACTTTCAGTCTAAGTTCCGTCTCGCGGCTCCCCTATACGAACAGGCGCTATTGCACGCCCAGGCAGCCGAGCTGGAGGTCACGCAGGCCGAGATTGAGTGCAATCTGGGTAATCTCACGCTGTTTCAGGGCCACTATCACCGCGCGCTCGACTATCTGGAGCGATCGCGGCGCAGGTATGCGGGCCTTGGAATGCCTCACGAATCGGCTATTGCCGAGCTAGAGCTGGCTGATGCCTACCTGGAATTGAACCTGGCGCCGGAGGCGGCCGCAATCTACGCGCGGGTCATCCCGACGTTCGCCGAGCTGGGTATGCAGGCTGAGCAGGCGCGGGCGGTAGCCAATCACGGACGGGCATGCTTGCTGCTCGGCCGGATCGACGAGGCGCAGCCGCTCCTGGCCGAAGCGCAGGCGCTCTACGCTGCCGAGGGCAATGCTGTCGGCGAGGCAATGGTATCGTTGACCGAGGCGCAGTTGCATTATCGCCAGGGCGACTATGCCGTGGCCGCCTCAGCCGCGGCACGGGCCGAAAAACCGCTTGCCGCGGCGGGCACGTGGGGCCGGCTGCTGCTGGCGCGCTGGCTGCACGGCGAGTCCATTCGCATGCTGGGCGGCGAGCGCGAGGCGCGGGCGCTGCTCGAATCGACGCTGCGCGACGCCGGACGGCGGTCGGTCCCCCAGGTAGCGCAGCGCTGCCACACCTCGCTGGGCCTGCTGGCCGAGGCGGCCGGCAATCGCGAGGGCGCCGAGGCCGCCTTCCAGCGAGCGATCGCGCTGATCGAGGAGTTGCGCGCGCCGCTGCCGGCCGAGGAGTTCCGCGCGGCGTTCGTCGCCGATAAACTCACGCCCTATGCGGCGATGGTGCGGCTGTGCCTGGCCGGTGCGCCGCGCGCCGCCGAAGCGCTGGGCTACGTCGAGCGGGCGCGCGCGCGCGCGCTGGTCGAGATGCTGGGCGGCGCACTGCGCTTCCGCCCCAGGCCGCGCGATCCTTTCGAAGCCGAGCTGCTGGGCCGGCTGGCGGAGCTGCACGAGGAGCTGAACTGGTTCTACAGCCAGATCAACCGCCCGCCGGACGGCGATGCCCCGCGCAGCGCGGCGGCGATGGAGGACCTGTATGCGGCCGCGCGCGCGCGCGAGGCGCAGGTGCTCGAGATCACCCGCCAGATCCAGCAGCGCAGCCTGGCGCAGCTGGCGGGCGAGCAGGATGCTGTCCCCCCCTCCCTGCCGCCGCCGCCGCACGCACAGTCACTCGACATCGCACAGCTCCAGCGCGACCTCGGCGCCGACACGGCGCTGGTCGAGTACTTCAGCCTCGACGGCGAGTTGCTGGCGTTTATCGTCACAGATGAGGGTGTCAGGGTGGTGCGACAGCTAGCCCGCGAGGATCAGGTCGAGGCCGCCGTAGCGCAGCTCCGCTTCCAGATCGGCGCCCTGCGCTACGGCATCGAGCACCTGCGCGCCCACATGGATCAGCTCACGCTGCGGGCACACCATTATCTGCGCGCGCTGTATGATATGCTGCTCAGGCCGATCGAGCCGCGGCTGGGCGCGCGCCGGCTGGCCGTGGTGCCGTACCGCGCCCTGCATTACGTTCCGTTTCACGCGCTCTGCGACGAAGCTGGCTACGTGATCGAGCGGCGCGAGGTCTGCTGCGCGCCGAGCGCGGCCGTGCTGCGCCACTGCCTGGCCCGGCCGCGCGGCGCGCTGCGGCGCGCCCTGATGCTCGGTGTCCCTGATGCGCAGACGCCGCGGGTGTGCGACGAGGTCGCCGCGCTGGCCCCGCTCTTTCACGAGCCGGTGGCATTGCTGGACGGCCAGGCGACGCTGGCGGCGCTGCGCGCCCAGGCGCCGGACGCCGACGTGCTGCACCTGGCCTGCCACGGCTACTTCCGCCCCGACAACCCGCTGTTCTCGTCGCTGCGGCTGGCCGACGGCTGGCTAACCGTCCGCGACGCCTATGACCTTGACCTGACATGCGGCCTGGCGACGCTCAGCGCCTGCGAAACCGGGGTCAGCGCGGTCGCGCCGGGCGACGAGCTGATCGGCCTGGCGCGCGGCTTCTTCTCGGCCGGCGCGCCTGCGCTGCTGGTCAGCCTCTGGCCGGTCGACGACCAGGCGACCGCCGACCTGATGGCCAGCTTCTACAAGCGGCTGCGCGGGGGCGACGGCCTGGCCGCCGCGCTACGCCACGCGCAGCGCGAGCAGCTGGAGCATCACCCCCACCCCTTCTTCTGGTCGCCGTTTGTGCTGCTGGGCCGATGGTGAGCAGGGGCCGCGTCGGCCTCTACTCGCGTCGCGCGCTATTTGGACCAGCCGGACTGCTGGCCGGCCTTGATGCGGGTCTTTCTGACCTTCATCATCTTCACCTCCTTTCGTTGTCAGTAATGCGGGTCAGCCGGGTGCGACCGGCCAGGCGCGCTACTTGGACCACGCGGAACCGTATCCCGCCTTGATGCGCGTCTTTTTGACCTTCATCACCTTCACCTCCTTTCGTTCTGAGTGCTGCGGGTCAGCGGGGTGCGACCGGCCACGCGCGCTACTTGGACCACCCGGACTGATATCCCGCCTTGATGCGGGTCTTTTTGACCTTCATCATCTTCACCTCCTTTCATTCTCAGTGCTGCGGGTCAGGAGGGTGCATTCCGCCATGGGCGCTACTTGGCCCACGAGGATTGCCCGCCGGCCTTGATACGGGTCTTTCTGACCTTCATCGGCCTCACCTCCTTTCGTGATGTGTGGAATCGCTGGCATGCAACCTGTTTGGGGACAGAGTAGAGTATAGCATGCTCTACCCTTTCGATGTCAATAGCGAGTCGCTCTCGCTCCACATTGATGATATACTGGAGCTGTCCGACACCCGCGAGGGCATTACGAACGACGTCTGGCTAAGTCTGTTGTGGGCCGTGAGGCGCTGCCTATGTCCGCATTCTCACGCACGACCCGCTCGCTTGCTGCCGACAGGTCACGCCGCTCGACGCTCGGCCTGCTGCTGGCCGTCGCGCTGCTGGTCGCCTGGGTGGCCTGGCTGTTCCTCGCCCGTATTACAATCTACGAGGTCAGCACGACCGCGCGGCTTGCAGCCGAGCGCCGGCTCGTCGCCGATTTCCCGCCGTCCGCGCTGGGACACGTCCGGCCGGGCCAGCCGGCGCAGCTGCGCCTTGACAGCTTCCCCTGGACTCAGTACGGCGTCGTCCCGGCGACGGTTATGGACGTTGCCAGGGCGAACGGCTCCGGGCGGGTGCAGGTCGTGCTGGCAGTTCGACCGGATGCTCCGGCCGGCATCCCGCTGCAGCCCGGCTTGACCGGAACCGTCGAGGTCGCGACCGGGCGGAGCTCGCCGGTGGAGCTGATCCTGCGCGCCGCCGGCCAGTTGCTCGGCGCCCCGCCGGTGGATCAATAGGTGAAACGATGATAGCTTCGCGCGCCGGGCGGCGCCTGCTGGCGCCCGAGGTGGTCCAGACGTCGGCGATGGACTGCGGGCCGGCGGCGCTGACCGCCCTGCTGAAGGGGCACGGGGTCGACGCCAGCTACGGGCGGCTGCGCGAGGCCTGCCAGACCGACGTCGACGGCACGTCGATCGACACGCTGGAGGAGGTCGCGGTCCAGCTTGGGCTCCATGCCGAGCAGATCATGGTGCCGGTCGACCATCTGCTGCTCGACGAGGCCGGGGCGCTCCCCGCGCTGCTGGTCGTGCGCCTGCCCGATGGTCTGACCCATTTCATCGTCGCCTGGCGCCGCCACGGCGCCCTGGTCCAGTGTATGGACCCGGCCCAGGGCCGCCGCTGGCTGACCCGCCGGCAGCTCCTCGATGAGGTCTACGTCCACACGATGCCGGTGCCGGCCGTCGATTGGCGCGACTGGGCCGGGTCGGACGAGTTTCTCGGCCCACTGCGCTGGCGGCTGGTGCGCCTCGGGCTGCGCCCACTGGCGGCCAGCCAGGCGATCGCGGTCGCGCTGGCGCATGAGGACTGGCGGCCGATCGCAGCGCTGGACGCCGCGACGCGCATCGTCGCGGCGACTGTCCGCGCCGGCGGGCTGCGCCGCGGCCGCGAGGCGGCTCGTGCGCTCGCCACCCTGTACGAGCGCGCTGCGAGCGACCCCGACGACGACTCGATCCCCATGCCCTACTGGTCGGTTCGCCCGGCGCCGCCCGGCGAGGAGGGGCAGGAGCAGGTCCTGCTGCGCGGCGCGGTGCTTGTGCGCGTCCTGGGGCTGCGCCAACCAGGGCCACGCAGCGCCACAGCGGACGAGGACACGCCCGCGTCGCCCGAGCTCGTCGCCGCCCTCCAGGAGGCCCCCCTTCGGCCGGCGCAAACTGTGCTGCGCCTGCTGCGGGAGGATGGGCTGCTTGCGCCGACCGCGCTGCTCGCCGCCGCACTGCTCGCCGCGGCGGGTGTCGTGGCCGAGGGGCTGCTGCTGCGCGGGCTGCTGGATCTCGGCGCCGGCCTCGGCCTGGTCTGGCAGCGCCTTGGCGCGCTGGCGGCGCTGCTCGCCTTCGTGGCCGTGCTCTTACTCTTCGAGCTGTCGATCGCGGCTGGCACCCTGCGCCTGGCGCGCAAGCTCGAGATCCGGCTGCGCATGGCCTTTCTGCGCAAGATTCCCCGGCTGGGCGATCGCTACTTTCGGAGCCGGCCGATCTCGGACATGGCCGAGCGCAGCCACAGCGTCCACCGGCTGCGGCTGCTGATCGACCTGGGCCGGCAGGTCATCCTGCTGAGCCTCGAACTCGCGCTCACGGCGGCGGCGCTGGCCTGGCTCTACCCCACTGGCGCGCCGATCGCGATCGCGGCGGCCATCCTGCTGCTCGGGTTGCCGCTGGCGGCGCAGCCGGCGCTGTGGGAGCGCGACCTGCGCGTCCGCACCCATGTCGGCGCGCTAGCGCGCTTCTACCTCGACGCGCTGCTCGGCCTGGTCGCCGTGCGCGCCCACCGTGCCGAGCGGGCGGTGCGCCGCGAACACGAGGCGCTGCTGGTCGATTGGGCGCGGGCTGGCTTCCAGCGCCGCAACGCGATGACAGTCGTGGAGGGGCTGCTGGCCTATATCGGGTACGGCTGCGCCGCCTGGCTGCTGTTCGACTACCTGGCACGCGCCAACCAGATCGGCGCGGCGCTGCTGTTAACCTACTGGGCGCTCAAGCTGCCGATCCTCGGCGAGCAGATCGCCCAGCTCTCGCTGCAGTACCCCGGCCATCGCAACACGCTGCTGCGCCTCCTCGAGCCGCTGGGCGCGCCCGAGGAAGGGATGGCGAATAACCACGAAGAGCACGAAGACCACGAAGGCCATGCAGATCGAGCGGGCCGGAACGAAGCGGAAGCGGCCGTGGCGGTCGGCGGCGTCGCGATCGTCATGGAGGATGTCGAGGTGCGGGCGGCCGGCCACACGATCCTCGCGGAGATCAATCTCGCCGTCGAGCCGGGCAGCCACGTCGCGATCGTCGGCCCGTCCGGCGCCGGCAAGTCGAGCCTGGTCGGGCTGCTGCTCGGCTGGCACCGCCCGTCGAGTGGCTGCCTGCGCGTCGACGGCGCGCCGCTCGATGGGCCGGGGCTGGCACGGCTCCGCCGTGCGACCGCGTGGGTCGACCCGGCTGTGCAGCTCTGGAACCGCTCGCTGCTCGAAAATCTGCTCTATGGCGCTCCGCCCGAGGCGATCGGGTCGGTCGGCGCTGCGATCGAGCAGGCGGAGCTGCGCGGCGTGATCGAGCAGCTCCCGGCGGGGCTGCAAACGCCGCTCGGCGAGGGCGGCGGGCTGGTGTCCGGCGGCGAGGGGCAGCGGGCGCGGCTCGGCCGGGCGCTGCTGCGCCCCGAGGCCCGGCTGGCGATCCTCGATGAGCCGTTTCGTGGGCTGGACCGCGACCAGCGCCGGGCGCTGCTCGATCTGGCCCGGCGCCGCTGGTCGGGTGCGACGTTGCTGTGCATCACCCACGACGTCCGCGAGACACTGGGGTTCGAGCGGGTGCTGGTCCTCGAGGGCGGGCGAATCGTCGAGGACGGCGATCCATCAGAGCTGGCCGCGCGGCCGAACGGACGCTACCGGGCGATGCTCGACGCGGAGACCGTCGTGCGCGAGGAGCTCTGGGCCAGCGGCGAATGGCGGCGGCTGCGGCTCGACGGGCGGCTGGTCGAGATGGAGCGGAGCAGGCGCGGCGACGCGGAGGAGGCCGGGGTTGAGCGATGATGTCGCGGGATCGGCGGTGCCGCCCGGCGGCCTGGACGCGGTGGCCTGGCCGGGCGCACGGCTTGGAGAGGCGATCGCGGCGCTGGCGCGCGCCAGCGGGCTGGCGCCGCGGCTGAGGGCAGTTCCGGCCGCGCCGCCGGAGCAGGTGTGGCACGGCGAAGCGCTGGGCCGGTGGATCGCGGCAAGCGCCGCCTGGCTTGGCCTCGAGGCCGAGCCGGTGATGGTGTCCTACGCCGAGGCGCACCAGCTTATTCGCGGCGCCGGCCCGGCCCTGCTGCGGCTGCCACGCGACGGCACACCGCTGTTTCTGCTGCTGCTCAAGGGCGGCTCGCGGCGCGTCCGGGCGCTTGGCCCGGACTACGCGACACACCAGCTTGCGCCGGCGGCGATCGCCGCTGCGCTGCGGCGCCCGCTCGAGGCGGCGCGCGCAGCGGCGGTCGACCGCGTGCTCGACACGGCCGGTGTGCCGGCCGGTCGGCGGGCGCGGTCGCGCGGGGCGATCCTGCGCGAGCAGCTCGGCCCGGCGCCGATCGGCGACTGCTGGCTGCTGCGGCTGCCGCCCGGAGCGAGCTTCTGGTCGCAGCTGCGCCATGCCCGGCTCGTGCGCCGCTTTGGGATCTTTCTCGCCGCGTACACCGCGGCGTCGCTGCTGTGGGTCGGCTCGTGGTGGTTGCTGGGCCGGGCGATCCTCGGCGGGCGGCTCGACCGTGGCTGGCTGCTGGCCTGGGCGCTGCTCCTGCTGACGCTGATCCCGCTGCGCCTCTTCGCGTCGTGGGTACAAGAGCGGCTGATCATTGGCGTGGGCGGGCTGCTCAAGCAGCGGCTGCTCGGCGGCGCTCTGCGCCTGCATCCCGACGAGGTGCGCCACCAGGGGGCCGGCCAGTTTATGGGCCAGGTGGTCGAGTCGGATACGCTGGAGGTCGCCGCGCTCACCGGCGGTTTTCCGGCGCTCAAGGCCGGCATCGAGCTGCTGCTCGCCGGGGTGATCCTGAGCGCCGGAGCGGGCGGGTGGCCGCATACACTCCTACTGCTCGGCTGGGTGGCGGTCACGCTGCTGCTGATCTGGCGGTTCTACGGCCAGCGCGCCGGCTGGACCACAGCTCGTCTGCAGATGACGCACAACCTGGTCGAGCGGATGGTCGGCCACCGGACGCTGCAGGCGCAGCAGCCGCCCGAGCGTTGGCACGCCGGCGACGACCTGGCGCTCGACGGCTATCTCGACCAGTCGCTGGCGATGGACCAGACGACCGCCCGGCTAATCGCGCTCGTGCCGCGCGGCTGGCTGCTTCTGAGCCTGCTGGTGCTGGCGAGTGTCTTCGTCGGCGGCGGCGACACGGCGGCGCTCGCGATCGGCCTGGGCGGGACGATCCTGGCCCAGCAGGCGTTCAACCGGCTGAACATCGGGACGGCCTACCTGGCCAGCGCGTTGATCGCCTGGCGGCAGGTCGGGCCGCTGTTCCACACGGCGGCGCGGCCCGTCGCCACCGGCGCGCCGGACCTGGCGCTGGCGCAGCCATATGCCCCTGCTCCAGCCGCCCCGCGAGCGGAGCCGGGCAACCCGCTCGAAGGTCCCTCGGGTGGGGGCAAGTCGACACTCGCAGCGCTGCTCGCCGGCCTGCGCGCCCCCGAATCTGGCCTGCTCCTGCTCGGGGGCGTCGATCAGCCGACGCTGGGGGCCGATACCTGGCGGCGGCTGGTGGCGGCGGCGCCGCAATTTCACGAGAACCACGTGCTCACCGCGACCTTCGCGTTCAACCTGCTGCTGGGCCGCGGCTGGCCGCCGCGCCCCGCCGACCTGGAGGAGGCCGAGGCGCTCTGCCACGAGCTTGGGCTGGGCGACCTGCTCGGCCGCATGCCGGCGGGCCTGCAGCAGATGGTCGGCGAGACCGGCTGGCAGCTCTCGCACGGCGAGCGCAGCCGCGTCTACCTGGCCCGCGCGCTGCTGCAGGACGCCGGCCTGGTCATCCTCGACGAGAGCTTCGCCGCGCTCGACCCCGAGACGCTCCAGATCGCCTTGCGCTGCGCGCTCAGACGCGCGCCGACGCTGCTGGTCATCGCGCACCCATAGCGTGTCTCATGGACTGGAAAACGACCGACTATCGGAAAACGTACCTTTCTGCCGCAAACGAACGTTATCTCAGATATACGACCTCCAAATACCGGAATCTTACGGAAAGTAGTTTCATTGGTTGGCAAAATGGTGGAACAGTTATATCATTAATTTGGTTGAACATTGTACATTAACGATATTAATGCACAGGCAGAACGGAACGAACTGATGTTGTGATGTCGCTCGGTGTTTGAGCCTAACGCACCAGGAGGGAATCGAGATGCGCCAGCGTTATCAAAGGTTGTGGGGCCGGCTGACAGTCGTCATCGCGCTGTTGGTCCTGATCGCCATCTCCGCATCTGCACACACCGTCCGCGGAGCCCAGACCACCACTCGCCCTTCGTCCGTCGTCCAGAAAAGTCTCGTATCTGCCACTGTGCTAACATCCGACATCTGTGTGCCCGACGGGCAGGGCAGGTGTCAGAACGAAGTGCTGGTGAAGCTGACCGATCCGACCGCGCTGCCGATCATCAGCGCGGCCTTGCAGTTGACGCTGATCGACCAGCTTGAGGGGCGACCGATCTACCGGCTGCGCCTCGCCAACCCACTCGCATCGCTCCAGAACGTCCTGGCCGCGCTGATGGCCAACCCGCTGGTGGTCTACGCCGAGCCGAATTACCTGGGCGAGGAGCCGGAGGGAATAGCACGATCCTCCTGGTCCAGCGGCGACGACGAAAACGGCTACGCATCGCAGTGGGCGCCCGACACGATCCGGCTGCCGGAGGCCCACACGATCTCGCGCGGCGCGGGGATCACCGTCGCGGTGCTCGACACCGGCGCGGACCTCGACCACCCGGCGCTGGCGGGGAGGCTGGTGCAGGGCATCGACTTCGTGGACGGCGACCTCGACCCGAGCGAGGAGGGCGTGTACGGCCAGGACATTGCCTTCGGCCACGGCACGCACGTCGCCGGCCTCATAGCGCTGGCCGCGCCCGATGCCAAGATCATGCCGCTGCGCATTCTTCGGCCAGACGGCAGAGGAAATAGCTGGCTGCTGGCGCAGGCGATCCGCTACGCCGCGACGAGTGGCGCCAGGGTGATCAACATCAGCTACAGTGTCCACAAGCGCTCCCTGCTGCTTGAGGACGTACTTGGCGAGGTGATGTCGGCCGTGCCTGGCGCAGTCGTGGCGGCAGCCGCGGGGAACAGCGGGCCCAGCACCGCGCCGGAGTACCCGGCTGCCGAGGGCGTGCCAGGGCTCATCGCCGTGGCCGCCAGCACCAGGTCCGACAGGCTGGCCGATTTTTCGACGCGCGGATCATGGGTCGACCTGGCGGCGCCGGGCGACCGCATCGTGAGCAGCGTGCCGGATAACACCTATGGCACCTGGAGCGGCACCTCGATGGCGGCGCCGCTGGTGGCGGGCACCGCGGCGCTGGTGCGGGCAGCCAACCCCGAGCTGAGTCCGGCGGCGGTGGTTGAGCGCATCACAGCGACGGCGGCCGAGATCGCTGGTCCGGTGCCTCACCGCATTGACGCGGCCGCAGCAGTCGGCTTGCCTGCCGCGCAGCCGTGACGTTGGGCAACAGTAGGTTCTGATCAAGACGTCGAAGGGTTAGGTCAATACTGGCGCAAACACAGACCCTTGTGGACAGGGGTAATGTCAAAACGGCAATTTTGACCTATTGTTTACGAGCCACGTTTGCTGGACAGGAAGAGCTGTTCATTGTTTCCCTCTGCTGAGGATGAAACTGGCGCCGCATATCCGAAGTGTCCTGTTAGGCACACAAGCGATACAAAGCGCTGAAAATACACGCCACCAGGCGAACAAGTCTCCTGGTGGCGCGTCACTACGACTGGCGGCTTGTGTTCTATCGTGTTGAGCAGCTGCGTCTTCTGCTCACCTGCCGCTCCACCACAAGTGTTCGGCGGTGCTCCGATCAGCAAGCTGGCCGCGGTCAGGTAGAATGGTTTGTTCGCTGGCCTTTGATACTCTCGCCTGACCTGTGTCAGTCTCTTCCGTCGATCGGTTGCAGGACGTGCCCGAAGACCCACTCGGCCACCTGCCGGCCCTGCTTGCGGCCCACTTCGTCCGCGGTGCGGAAATGGATTCCCTGGTAGATCCGCACATCGACCGTATCCCAGGACAAATCCGACAAGCGGTTGTACGTACGCGTGTTCGGGGCCGCCTGTGGATTCGCGCTGATGACCGTGAAGCTCATCCGATCCGTCCCGAAGTACAGTTCCAGCATGCGGGTCAACGCGCCAGCCACGTTATTGGCGCCCGAGGTGTACTCCGGATAGTTTGGGGTATTGAGGAACGGTTGCCAGGCTGGGTCGCCCTCCGTCTGTGGGTTGCCGTCATTCTCGCCCTCCCGAATCGCCGTGATCGGTCGCCAGTAGACGTAGTGCTTCTTGCTGTCCCAAGCGGTAATCAACGCATCGGCGATCGCCAACGTGCCAAGCGCCAACAGTCGCGCATTGTCACCAATGTTATCCGTGCGCCATGCGGCGACATCACGGAGCGTTTGGTTGTAGAGGATGAACAGATTGCCCGCAAAGAAACTGGCGAGTCGGGTTTGCTCTGGTGTGCGCGTGCTGTTGGTGAGCGCGCCCAAAGCCTTCACCTCATAATACTCCTTGGCGTACTGCTCACTGCTCAAGGGTGGTGGGGGATCGGCGCGAAACTGATCTCCACTCTTCACAGTGAAGGGTGGAACCGTGCCGAGCCAAGAACTCGACATGGGAGCCAATGACGGAGGCGGCCCAGGAAGCAACGACGGTGTCGGACGCCATTGGCCGGGAGCAGTACCGCCGGTGAAGGGCGGCGGGAGTGGGTTCGGGAGGCGCCCGTCAGTGGCCCGCAGGGCCAGGATGCCAGCGGCAGCCAATGCACCGATATTCACTCCCGGGTCGTCCTCAGCCAGGCCGTGGCCGGTTAAGTAGTTGTGGTACGTCGTGTCGAGCGACGCCGCCTGGCTCGGCAAGATCGCGACCAGCACATCGTGTGCGGCCTTGGCGGCGGCGGCCTCGGGTGAGCCGGAGGCTCCGCTGGGGAACATCACGTGATATGGTGTGAAGCGCCGGTCGATGGCTTGGACGGCGTCGTGGACGGCGACCTGGACGACCGCCAAGTCCAGGAACGGGATGGGATTGGGACGTGCAGGGTTGGCCGCCACCAACGCCTGCACAGCAATGTTGTGCCAAGCGGTCGCCGCATGGGGTCTGCGCTGGCTGAACGGCTGATTGCATCATTTGCAGCAGCAGCGCGCGTGCTGGTCGAAGAGCTCATGACGGCGGACGTCACGAGGATCAGCACGGCGAGGGCGCGCAAGGTACGCCAAGTATTCCTGTATATACCGAACATATCGTCTCCCTTCCTTGGATTTGAGATTCCTGATCATGACAGTGAAGTGTGAGGTGCGATTACGCTTATGCATCCCACGCATCTGTCCTTGGCTCAAGATTTTCCGGCATTCAAGCGACACCACCTCCTTTCTGTCAGCTGCGTTTGCAGCGGAGATACCTCAGCTCGACGAGGCAGTCTTGAGAAAGTTCTGAGATTTTCTGACTAGATGAAAGGTAGGCCCGCCACCACCATCACCACAACAATCCCTGCTCTTCATGGAGGGCATCGCTCCTCCATAGGATGACTTCACGGCGCAGACGTTGGCGAAGGCGAGGCGTCGTCAGTCCAAGTAGCAGTTTGTTGTTCGAGAAACGCGCACAGCCGCTCCAGATCGGCGAATCCATGCCGCTCGTTGGTGCGGGCATCCTCCAGCGCCGTCCGCCAGACCGGCTGGCCGTCGTCGCCTTCGGCCAGCCACAGACGCAGTAGGTAGGCACGATACCGCCGCGGTTCGGTCATCGTTAGCACCTCTGCCTGTCTCAGAATGCCGATGGACGAGCGGTGTTCTAGCAAGCAAGCGCTGGAGGGAACTTGAACGCTTGGCTGAGTAACTAACACTTGAGCATTCGCTCAAATAACTCTGGAATCGGGTTGGCGTCTTGATGCGGTAAAACGAGCTCGGCCAGACGCGTTATTGGCGCTCAACGAGCTCAGAAATAAACTGTTAGTTACTCATCTA
>WNFV01007197.1_pt1 | contig 16432 bp, 25 predicted proteins | sample 5400101 | NCBI WGS metagenome assembly WNFV01 (sample SAMN13153361, study PRJNA577476) | soil metagenome | isolation source: 115 cm soil or saprolite under grassland replicate 1 | place: USA:California | collected 2016-06-15
CGTGAGCGTCGCCGAGACCACCATCGACGAGCGGGCGGTCCGCGGGACGAGCGGGCCGATCCTGGGGATGGTCCTGTTCGTGGCCTCCGAGGCCATGTTTTTCGCGGCGTTCTTCGGCGCCTACTTCACGATCCGGGCGGCCAACCACGTGTGGCCGCCCAGGGGGATACCCGTTCCCAAGCTGGCGCTTCCCGCGGTGGCCACGGCGATGCTGGTGAGCAGCAGCTTCGTCCTCCAAGCCGGAGTCAGGGCGATCCGAAGGGGCGACGCGAAAGCGCTGGAGCGGTGGCTCGGACTGACCATCCTGCTCGGAGTGGGGTTCCTCGTGCTTCAGCTTCGGGACTACTCGCACACCGGTTTCAGCATCCACGACGGGATCTACCCTTCGCTGTTCTACGTGATGACCAGCCTGCACATGGCCCACGTGTTCGGCGGCGTGCTTTTCCTCTCGCTGGTTCTCGCTCAATCCAGGACCGGACAGCTGTCGATGATCCGGCACGAGCCGGTTGAGGCCGGCGCCATTTACTGGCACTTCGTTGACGTCGTGTGGATCGGGCTGTTCACCGTGTTCTACCTCTTGGTGCGGTGACGATCTCTGGGGGCCGTCGCCGGCACACCGCGGTGCGCTCATGAGGGTCGCTGCGCTCGTGGTATTCCGTCTGGCCGCCTTCCTGGCTGCGGCCGGGCTGGTGTACGCGGTGACGAGCCACGAGTCGGCGGGAGGTTCGCTGCTCCTCGTGGCTGCGGTCTGCTTCGCCTACGTGGGGCTCATCCTTCGAGCGGCGGTCCGCGGCGCCGGCCCGGAAGCTCAGGAGGCCGAAGCGGCCGAAAAGGGGGCTGAAGTGGAGATGGAGCACGTCGGCCCGACGATCTGGCCCTTCGCTTTCTCGCTGGCCGCCATCGGCTTCGTTCTGGGGATCGTCGTCGCCCGCTGGTTACTCATCGCGGGTGCGGCGCTGTTCGTGGCGTCGGCCGCGGGCTGGTTCGTGGACGTTCGCCGCCAGCATCAGCACGGACACAGGCCCTGAAACCCGAACCGAGCCGGACTCAGGCTCTGATCAGCAGGAACACCGTCAAGAGCGCAATGACCGCCAGCACCGACAAGAAGACGGTGGCGTGGTACTGGGAGGGGCTGGGGCTCGGAAGCCCGGCGGGGTTGCACTGGCGGCAGACCGATTTTCCCCAAGGCACGGTGGTCCCACATCGGATGCATCGGTCGTAAAGACGCCTCATATCCGAAGTGTACCGCCGAGTTCAACAGCTATCCCGGACGTGGCCGGAATGATGATGCAACTGGGCTTCATGCCCAAGATGTAACAGCTCAAGGAACGCCTCGTCGGCGTCGTCCCGGCCCGATCTTGGTACCAGAGCCCTGAGTGGAACTGGCCGCACCGCCTCGCATAGAGTCCGGGTGGAGACCCTTTCGAAAGGAGACGGGGATGTTCGCGCGTGTGACCGTGGTGCAAGGCTCACCCGACCGGTATGACGACGCGGTCAGGGTCATCAATGAGCGGGCCGTGCCGGGAGCCAGCCAGATCCCGGGACTGGTCGCTGCCTACTGGGCGGTCGACCGGTCCTCCGGCAAGGTAGTGACGTTCGCCATCTTCGACAACGAGGAGTCGCTGAACGCCAGCGAGGAGGCCGTCCGGGAGCTTCGGGAGCGCTCGGTGGCGGAGGCGGGCGGCCAGATCGTGAGCGTCGAGACATACGAGATCGTCGGCAAGGTCTGACCCGCATAGACCTGCGGCATCCCTGAGAGGCTTGAGTCACTTCTTGGGTAGAGTTCGGGCTGCCGTCTATCGCGTCGGAACGAGGAGCCTCCTCTCCAATGGCTGAAGGACTTTTCACCGCCGACCTCTTCCGATTCCTAGAGGACCTGCGCAGGCACAACAACAGAGCGTGGTTCGCGAAGAACAAGGAGCGGTACCTCGACTCGATACAGGATCCGGCCCTGGAGTTCGTGCGGAGCTTCGCCCCCTACCTGAAGCAGATCAGTCCGCACTTCGTCGCCGACGACCGCCCCTCGGGGGGATCGCTTTTCCGGATCTATCGGGACATTCGGTTCTCCAAGGACAAGAGCCCCTACAAGACACATGTGGGGATCCACTTCCGCCACAAGGTCGGCCGCGACGTCCACGGCCCAGGTTTCTACCTCCACCTTCAGCCGGGTGATGTGTTCACTGCGATCGGACTGTGGCATCCAGAGCGCGAGACCCTGCAGAGAATCCGGACCGCAGTGGCCGAGAAGCCGGACAAGTGGAGGCGCGCCGCACACGGCGGGGCGTTCGCCTCCCGCTACAGGCTCTCAGGAGACTCCCTTAAGCGGGCCCCCGCCGGATTCGATCCTGCCCATCCGCTGATCGAGGACCTCAAACGGAAGGACCATGTAGGGGTGGCCATGCTGGACGAGCGCACGGTCACGTCAGGGGACTTCCTCCCCGCCTATGCCGAGTTGTGCCAGGCCGCCATTCCATACGCGCGATTCCTGTGCGAGGCGGTGGGCGTTCCTTTCTAGAAGTCAAAAAGGGCACTCGTCATCGAGAACCGAAGCGCCGGGCCGAGCGCAACGAAGGTCCCGAACAGGACCGCACACGCTCCCAGCCCGATCATGTTGCGCCAGAACAGCTGCGTCTGGGTCATCTTCTGCATCGGGTCAGCGACCGTCCAGTAGCGGTGGAAGAACCACGCGGCGGGGATCAGGAACGCCGCAATCATCAACGCGCCGATGTCGGGCCAGATCCCGAGCGCGATCGAAACGGCGCCCGCGATGAGCCATAAGCCGGTAGGCCATCCGGCGATGAAGGGGACCGGGAACCCAACCCCCTTCGAGTAGCCCTCCATCTGATCGCTCCGACGGATATGCCCCACGCCGGCGACCGCCCCGAAGAAGCTCGCGAACAGGACGTTCTCACTGCTGGGAAAGCGATGGACCGGCGTGATCATCGGGGTCCTCCTCGAGCGGCCCGCCAGGTTCGCCGAGCTGGCACGAGCCATCCCGGGGATCACCGAGGGAATGCTCTCGGCCCGTCTCAGGGAGCTGAAGGAACTGGGTCTCGTGGATCGCGAGGTCAGACACGGCCCCCCCATCTCTTCCACGTATCGGCTCACCAAGCGGGGCGAGGCGCTCCGTCCCGGACTACTCGCGCTGGGGACCTGGGCCGAGCTCTACCTGATCCGTCCGTCGAGGGCCAAAGTCGGGAAGCCGTCCGCCTAGTAGGCGCGGGCGATTGATTGAGGTGCCCCAGCTTCTCCGGAACAGGATCGGGTGAATCGACGAGAGTGACGGGCCCGCCTGGCGAGGGCGGGCCCGTCTCCCCCTGGCTAGTGCGCGTACGCGTACAGGCCGAACTCGTTGCCCTGGGGATCCTGGAACGCGGCGATCGACGTGTGCTCGTCCACCCCCATCGGCTGGAGCGTGATCTTCCCGCCCAGCGACTCCGCTCGCTCGAGGTACTTCTGGAGGTCGTCCACCGATGCGTAGATGGTCACGCGCGACTTGCCGTCTGGCGAGCCCCCGATGCCGCCACGGGCCCCGGCGCTGCCTCCGGTGTCGACCTGGCCATGCACGAGGCCACCACTCTCGGAGCCCTCGATCTTCCAGCCGAACAGCCCGCGGTAGAACTCCCAGGCTCGCTGGGGCTCGGAGCAGGAAACCTCGAACCAGTCGACCGCCGGGTTGTCCCCGCCCGAGACCTTCACGGTCCCGTCGCCCTTCACCAGCCCGATCACGTTGCCGAATGGGTCTGCGAACAGGGCGAACGTGACCATGTCCGGGATCTCCGTGACCGGCATGACGGTCTTGGCTCCGAGCGACCCAGCCTTGTCCAGCAGGCCCTGGATGTCGGGATCCTCGACGTAGAAGATCGAACCGGGCGACTGCCCCTGCTGAGTCTTGCCGAAGCCGCCGTTGATCCCCTTCCCCGAGTGCGTGTCGATCAGCGCGTAGTTCGACTCGGGCATCCACTCCGTGTGCCACCCGAACAGCTCCGAGTGGAACTTGGCGGCTTGCTCGGGGTCGGGTTCATTCACCTCGAACCATGTGACCGGGTTTCCCATCGCTTCTCCTCCTCGCTCGGGCCGCTGCCGCCTGGGACAGCGGCGGTATGCCTCCCTACCCTACCGACGTTTCGGCGGGAGCGTTCTCGACAGGCCGGCAGCGAATCACCGTCGACTTTTCCGCGCCTCTGTCCCGTCGGGTCGGCCGTCGGGTCGGCCGGCGGCGCGAGCGGGTCAGGGGCGTCCTGGGCCTTTCTGGGGACACAGGCTTCGACGTCCCGGCCGTCACCCCACTGGCCGCCCAGGCGGAGCGGTGTCGGCCCGCGATGGAGTTCGGCGAGTATCCGGCCCGGTTCTCGCTCTCGCTCGCCCACAAGGATGCGAACCTGATCCACGATGCCGCCGGGAAGGCCGGACTCGACCTTCGACTGTCGAATGCAGCGCCAGGCTGGCTTGGCGATGCCGAAAAGGGAGGCTGGGGCGATCGAGACTACATAGCCATCCTCGCGTGGATACTCGGCGCCGGCGACAAACCTTCATCAGCCGACTGACCAGGTCGTTCGGCCGCTGACGATCGCTCTCCACCCCCGGGCACTAGCCGCCTTGTGAGGACGCCCTGACCGCGGCACCGCCTCTGGTCGTGTGGCTCCAAAGCGGTCCCTGTCGTAGGCTGGCCATGCCACGAGTCCGGCGAGAGAAGGGGTCCCCCATGGCCGCCGCCCAGCCAGTCCCCGCACGGCCCGAATCCACCTCCGACGTGAGGTCAGGCAGAGGGCTTGGTGTGGCATCGCTGGTCCTCGGTGTGGCCAGCCTGGTGGCCGCGTTCTCGTTCCTGCTGTTTCCCCTCGCCCTGATCGGCGGCGTCATCGGTGTCGTGCTCGGCGCACTCGCCCTCGCCCGGAAGCGACAGGGAACGAACGGGCAGGCGGTCGCGGGCCTCATCTGCAGCCTGCTCGCCCTCGTCCTCGCCATCACGCTGACGGTGCGCGTGGGGAGCTGGGCCAGGCACAACCGGCGCCCCATCGCCCGACTCTCCAGCTGTTTGGCGAAAGCCAACAAGGACCCCGCGGTCCGCGCCTGCTTCGTGCGATTCGCCAACGAGGTCCGCGGCTAGCCCACTCCGGGATCGCCAGTCGACCAGTCCGCCCGTACTACCCTGGCGCCATGGAGACCTGGGATGCCATCACGTCTCGGCGGGCTGTGCGCAGCTTCACCGATCAGCCGATCGAGGACCAGGACCTCGACCGGATCCTCGAGGCCGGACGGCGGGCACCCTCGTCGATGAATCAGCAGCGGTGGGACTTCGTCGTGGTGACCGGCCGAGAGCGGCTGGACCAGCTTTCGAAGGTATGGCGCTACGGCCGCCACGTGGCTTCATCGGCGGCCACGGTCACGCTTATCACGCCGCAGAGCGACGACGCACACGAGCTAGAGTCGATCGCCTTCGATCTGGGTCAGGCCGTCGTGAGCATGATGATCGCCGCCGCCGACCGAGGCATCGGGAGCTGCCACTCCTCCGTGTACGACGAGGAATTGGCGCGCAGCCTTCTCGGGTATCCCGGCGACCGACGATGCGATTACCTGGTCGCCTTCGGCTATCCCGCCGACCGTCCGGTGAAGCCGCTGAAAAGCCCGAAGCGGCGCCCGTTCGCCGACCTCGTGCATCGCCACCGCTGGTAGAGAGACTCTCGCGCGAATGGACGAGCAGGAGGGGGACGTGCCCACCTCCTGCTCGTAGGTCTTCCTCGTAGAGCAGTTGGGGCTAATTGCCCTTCTTGTGTCCTTCTGTTTGTGCTCCTTCATCACCGTTCGAGCAGCCACTTCCTTCGCCCGCTTGCCGTAGCGGCCTTCCTTCTGAGCGCTCTCCTTGATGTGTTCGTACTTGCGCTGTTCCTTGCCACTGACGCCGCGCAGGTGCTTCTTCTCAGGCATGTCCCACCTCCTGTCCGAGAAGCTTTTTGAAAAGACTCGGCCAGGGCCGGCCTCAGGCGGCGCTGTCCGTCCGATCGGCAGAGGATGCATCTGAGGGAGCCGATCGACCAGTGGACCGCTTCCTCCGTGACCTGACCAGCCATGTCCCGAGAACGACCAGGACGAGAACGACTGCGGCCGCGAGCAGCCAGAACACGGGACCGTAGCTGATACCTCCCCCTCCTCCGCCTGATCCCGGATTTCCGTACTGGGCGAGCATGGTGAGCATGAGCCTCACCTCCCTCATGATTGTTCCCGCAGGTAGAACCGGAAAACGACACCTTCCCGTCGTCCATCCTTCGCGTGGGAGAATCGCCGACATGACCGATCCCGAGACCAGCAACGTCGACGATGCCCTCGATCGCCGGGTCGATCCCGTCGCCGAAGCGGACGAGTACCGGAGGATGCTCCTGGGGCTCCTGGGTGACAGTGACCCCGCGGAGGTACAGGCCGGGCTCGCCGACCAACTCCACGCGGTGGTGGAGGAGGCCGGGCCGCACCTTCGCACGAGGCCTGCTCCCGGCGAGTGGTCGGTGCTGGAGGTGCTCGGGCACATCCTGGACGCCGAGATCGCCCTCGCCGGCCGGTATCGATGGATCCTGGCCCAGGACGAACCGATCCTGATCGGCTACGACCAGGATCGGTGGGTGGAACGCCTGCACAGCCAGGACGACGATCCCGAGGAGATGCTGGCCCTGTTCCGGGCGCTCAGGAGCTCGCACCTGCGGCTGTGGGCAGGCGCGTCTGAGAGCGACCGCGCCAGGCTAGGTATTCACTCCGAACGGGGGCCGGAGAGCTTCGACCTGTCCTTCCGCCTGATGGCCGGCCACGGCCTGTACCACCTCGGCCAGATGCGCCGAACGCTCGCCCAGGTTGCGGCGTCCTGAGCGCGGATGTGAGCGAGTTCCCGGAGTTCGGGCTCAGCTTCGTCCCCACATGGGCCGATCCCGGCTACGCGCTCCGGCTTTCCCGACTGGCCGACGCGAAGGGGTACGACCTGGTCGGCATCCAGGACCATCCCTACCAGTGGCGGTACCTCGACACGTGGACCTTGATCGCGTGGCTGGCCGGGCAAACCAGCCGGGTTCGGTTCTTCCCCGACGTGGCCAGCCTGCCCATGCGGCCACCCGCCATGCTGGCCAAGGCTGCCGCCAGCCTGGACGTGTTGACGGGCGGCCGGTTCGAGCTCGGACTGGGAGCGGGAGCGTTCTGGGAGGCCATCGAGGCGATGGGCGGGGAACGACGAACTCCGGCCGAAGCTCGGCAGGCCACAGAGGAAGCGATCGACGTCATCCGCCACTATCCAAGACGCCGCGTCTCGGGTAGACCGCGACCCCTCGGCGATCCGTCGCCTGCTCAACGTGGGTGGAGCAATCGAGCCGAACCGAGGCGAGGGCTTCATCGGTCCTCCTTCGTACTGGGTGGAGCATCTCCTCGGCCTGGCGGGGGTGGGCGTGGACGCATTCGTGTTCTGGCCTGCCTACGACGAGGAGCGCCAGGTCGAAATGTTCGCAGCCGAGGTGATCCCCGCAGTTCGTGAGGGCCTGGCAAGATAACGGGCCGCCTTCACCTGAACTGTCCGGGGTCGAACCTGACTCCCTACATCCGCACACGGCGCGCCGTGCCCATCGTGCGGCACAGAGAATCCCGCCCAGGCCCGGTTCTGCTTCTCCTGTGCGACCCCGCTCGAAGGCTCCTCCTCGCAGCGGCGGGAGCGAAAATTCGCCACGGCCCTGTTCGCCGACATCGTCGGGTCCACTGCGTTGGCCGAGCGAGAAGACCCTGAGGTGGTGCAGTCGCTAGTGGGGCGGGCATTCGATCAGCTCTCCGCCGTGGTCGAAAGGCACGGAGGGCTGATCGAGAAGTTCGTTGGGGAGGCCGTCCTCGCGCTGTTCGGGGTTCCCATCGTTCACGAGGACGACCCCGAGAGAGCCGTGCGATCGGCGCTCGAGGCAGGGAGAATGGTCGGCGACATCACCCGGATCGGATACACGCTCGTCGCCATGGCCCCCCGACATGCGCTTCGCATGTGAAATTGTCTAGTGGATCTGGACGTTCCCTCGCTCGAGCTTCTGATCACCGGAGACGTAGCCGCCATCGGGCAGCGAGTGGCGTTGCTCCCAGAGTTGACCTACGAGAAGAGACGAGAGGGGCTGGCCGGCGTGCAATTGAGAGGGCCGGTGCGCAGGAGGGCGTCTCCACGCACCGGCCCCAGACCTCGGTAACGGCACTCGGTGGTATCCAGCTGATGAGGCCTCCCTTCCGGGCCGCCCCTTGGGTGGGCGAGGAGCCTGGCGAGCCTTCCCCATACCCGCAAGGCTCCTCGCCGACGGCGGATGGTAGGCAGGCCCGGGTCGGAGGTCAAGATCGCCAGGAAGGGTGTTGGCCCAGGTAGACGAGGGAGACGCCGCCAAAATCGCAGGCCAGCACGGACCCAAGATTGAACGACAAAACACGAGAAGACGGTTTGTCTCAGTGGGAGCGATTCCCCTAGGGTGGGAGATGCCCCCGATGGGGCTGAGAGGCCGAGGCAGGGAACCGAATGGCGTCCCGAACTCGGGGAATCTCGGGGTACCTGCGTCGGCGGTCGGGAAAGCCAACTGGCTGCCGATGTGGGGTACCTGGGAGTACCTGGGAGAGGGGTGATCATAAGGAAACCAAGCCGGTGTCGGAGCTTCATCGGGGGCACTTTCATGCTTCGAACCGGGTACCTCCTCGAATTATCCTGAAGCCCTGCGGCCTCGGCGGCTCTTCTTGGGCTTGTCGCTGCGCTCCTTGGCATCCTCCACGCTCTGGCGCAGGGCGGCCAGGAGGTCGGCCATCTCCGGCCGTCGCACAGGCTCCTCTTCGATCACCGGCTCGAGCCCTTCCGCCTTCTGTCGAATCAGCTCCATGACTCGATCGCGGTAGGTGTCCGTGTACTCGCGCGGGTCCCAGTCTCCGGCCATCACGTCGATCAGCTTCATCGCCACGTTCAACTCCCGCTCGGCGGTCGGGGCTGGCACGCCGTAGGGGAGCACATCGAGAGCGCGCCGGACCTCGTCGAAGAAGAACAGCGTCTCGAGACCGAGCACTCCATCCATCGGACGAACTGCAGCCAGATACTCCCTGGTCCGCATGACGAAGCGCCCCACGCCCACCCTTCCCGCACGCTGGAGGGCCGCCAGGAGGAGCCCGTAGGCTCGCTCCGCTCCGGGCATCCCCTGGGCGGCCTGGCCCGGCGCGAGGTAGTAGCTCCGCTCGAAGTACACCGGGTCGATCTGTTCAAGAGGGACAAACGACTCGATGTGGATGGTGCGGTCGGGGGTGGGCCGGAGCGCCTCCAGCTCCTCGCGCTCGAGCATCACGAATCGGCCAGGCTCGATCTCGTAGCCCTTCACCACGTCGTCATACTCGATCTCCGGGGGCGCCTGGGGGGGAGCTTCGCGTCCACCGAACGCAGGCCGCCCGGACTCGGGCGAAGGGGGCGCCATGTCGGGCCGGGCTGGCTCGGGTGGGGGGCGCAGGCTCACCTGCCTGTCTCCACGCGACTGGGCATCGGGCTCGCTCGCTGCTTCTTCCTCGAAGGGCTCGCCCGAGCCCGTGGGCCACCGGCCGAGGTCCCAGGGTGCCTCTTCCCCTTCCACCACCCGCCGATGGCGCACCCGCCGACCGCTACCTCGGGCGAACTCGTGGAATCGGACGTCCCGGGGCGTCGTGGCCGGGAAGAGTTTGACCGGGATCAAGACGAGCCCGAACCCGACCCACCCCGTCCAGATCGCCTTCGGCACGGCCGAGCCCTCAGATCACCACGCGCCGGCCCAGGCGTCGATCCGCTCCTGGACCTCGCGAAGCCGTTCCACCAGGCCGTTCAGCATGGCCACCGCCACTCGGGGCTGGTGCAGCAGGAACCCCTGAAACTCCTCGGAGCCGATGCGGAGAGTGTCGACGCGGTCGGCCGCTGTCACCGTTGCCATGCGCTTCCTCCCGGCGACTAGGGCCATCTCGCCGAAGAACTCACCAGGCTTGAGCTCGTGGTACCGGCCACCCACGTCGACCCGGGCCGTCCCTCGCAGCACGATATACATCGCGTCGCCCGGCTCGCCTCGCTCGACGATGCTCTGGTCGGGTTCGAACGAGCGAAGCTCCCCGATCTTCAAGATGTTCTGAAGGTCGTGCCGGGTGACTCCGGCGAATAGAGGCATCCCCTCGAGGGCCGATATGCCTACTGCTTGGTCATCCATCCCCATCCCCCAGTCGTGCGAAGACCGACCAAGTCGGAAGATTCCCCTTAGCTTAATTCCCCTTCCGGGGAGCCACCCCCGCTCGGATACACTTCGCCGATCCCATGCCCGCTCGACCGGGGAACAGGCGCACAGGGTGGAGGAGCCGTGACCAAACCGACGATCGCCGAGCTGCTTGAGCGTGTCCGGGGGGAGGTGATCTCCCGAGATGACCCCGGCTACGAGGAAGCACGCAAGGCCCGACCCGGGCCGACAACGAGACCAACATCAAATGGGTGCGGGACTTCTACGAGGCGTCGGCCGCGCACGCGGAGGAGGGAGGCTACATCAACTTCATGGCCGAGGACGACCAGGGCCGGATCAAGGCCAACTACAGAAGGAACTACCAGCGGCTGGTGGAGATCAAGCGGAAGTACGACCCGGGCAACCTGTTCCACCTGAACCAGAACATCAAGCCCTAGGAAGCCATCCGGTTCGTCCGTCCCTACCCTCTGGGATCAGTGGCAAGCGCCCTCCTCTCCCCCGCTCCGGGAAGCTTCTCGCTGACCGCGAACCGGTCGTTCTGTCCCAGCACCCGGTCGATCTCGGGATTCTCGTGATTGAGCGCGATGACGAACTGGGCGCCACGGGCCCGAACGGACTCGTACTCCTCGCGGGTCACCAAGACGGGCTGCCGGCAATCTCCGTCGCTGCACTCGCAGATGTACTCCTCCATGGGTCGGTGGTGGCCCATCCGGTCATTGGAAGACTGGATCCATTCGTTGAAGTCCCGGAATCGGACCTGGTTCTCCACCTCTTCCATCCGCCAGTCATCCACCGTCGGCTCCCGGCATCGTGATGGGCGACCAATCTCCGTCCGCTTCACTCCGGGATGGATCGAGGATCGCGGGGGTCATCCTGGAGTCGAACAGGTGCTCGGTACGGGTGAGCTCGAAGATTCTTCTCACACCCTCACGGCCGTTGAGCACCACGAATGCCCGCCCGCTTCCCGTGGCCAGTCTGTGTGCTTCGAGAAGGGTCTTGAGCCCCGTGGAGTCCATGAACTTGAGGTGCGCGAAGTCCACCAGAATAGTGGTGGGCTGCATCTTCTCGGCTGCGGCAAGCCATTCCGCGAGGAGGGGCGCCGTGCTGATATCGAGTTCGCCACCAGCAAAGAGACGAACGACGCCGTTTCGGTGCTCACCGTGTACTGTGAAAGAGATCGGCTGTTCGGATCCAAACATCCTGTCCCCAGTCTCATTCGGTCGGCCAAAGTGTTGCGGCCGATCCCACTGCGGCCTCAAAGCTTGGGTCGCTCGTCCGTGGCCAGTAGCTGGGGCCAGTGGTTACAATCTAGACCTTCCCTCGACATCCGGCAATGAGCAAGCGCAGTGGACCTATCTACTTGTTGTTGATTTTGCCTGGTTCGGGCGCATCGACCCTCCCACCGAACCCGAGTTAGTCTTTCGCTCGAACAAGGATGGATCCGATGAACGAACCCCTGAGGATCCTCGTCGCCGACGGGCGTCTAGAACGGCTCCAAGAGGTCACGAACACATTGATCGGTCTCGGGCATCAGGTCCTGCCCGAGATCGAGCTCACAAGGGTGGGACCGGTCACCGCGGGCGAGAAGCCGGACGTGGCCCTCGTCGTCGTCGGGGAGAGCTCGGACAACGCGCTCGCCATGATCGGCAAGATCGTCCATGAAGCGGCCTGCCCAGTGATCGCTCTCCTGGACGTCGAGGACTCCAACTTCGTCAAGGAAGCCGCGAAGCGGGGGATCTTCGCCTACGTCACCAGATCAGAGGACCCCCAGGAGCTTGCCAGCTCCTTCGACGCCGTCCTGAGAAGGTTCGCCGAGTAGCACGCTCTGGAAGGGGCGTTCGGCAGAAGGGCCATCACGGAGCGGGCCAAGGGTGTCCTAATGGAGCGTCACGCCGTGGACGAGCGAGAAGCTTTCAACATGTTGAGAACCGAGGCTCGACGGACCGGCCGCAAGCTCACTGACGTGGCGGAGGCCATACTCGCGAGCCATCGGCTGCTTCCCAGCCGAGACCTGAGGCAGCCCGCAACCGATCCGGAGGTTCAGCCCTCAAACGATTGATCGGTGAGGGAGAGGCTTATCCCTCTTCCCCTGGGACCGACTCCTGCCAGCCCGGCCCAGCGGCAGTTCGAACCACACGACGGTGGCGCCGTCCCACGTGACGCCCCATCGTCGAGCGATCTGCTGGACCAGGTGCAGGCCTCTTCCTCCAACCGCCGAGAGCTCGGCCGCGGAAGGGTCCTGGGCGAAGCCCGGGCCCGGGTCGGAAACCTCCACCCTGACCACCCCTGAGCGGTCGTCCAGCTCGATCGCAACCCTGATCGAGGCGTCGGGGCCCAGGTCGGCGTGGTGAAGGCTGTTGGTCACGAGCTCGCTCACCAGGAGTTGCGCATCGTAGATGGCGGCGGGCATGGCCGCCTCCCCTAGACAAGCTTCGACAGCCCGGCGGGCTACTCCCGGTGCTCGAGTGTTGGGGGGGAGCCGGATGTCGATCTCGCCTCCTATTCACTGACCACGGCCGATGCCGGATGCCGGGCAGGACCGCGTGCGGCCCCTTCCGGGACATCCCGACTATTTACCCAGCTGAACGGGGTCCACCCCGCCCCGAACTGATACCTGGACTACGGCCTACTCGAAGAGCAGACTGACTCTGTCGGTTCGGGGGGTGAGTTCCGCATGGCCGCGGAGCGAGGGAGGTGGGCCCGGTGCGGAGATCGGCTCTGGCGGCCATGTCGGCGGCCGTGATTGCGTCGTCCGCGTGCAGCTCTGGTTCCGGGCAGCCCAGATCGTCCGGTCCGTCGCACACACCTCCGCCTTCGTCGGTATCCCCCAGCTCGAACGGTCCGACTGCCTCGGTCACAGTCGCCCGACTGGCCTCCGGCACGCCGCTGCCTTCGGATTGCACGACGGGCAGCCCGAAGAGGTCGGACACGGCCACCTTCGTCAGCGGAGGCCACGCGTGGGCGCTCAGCCCCAACGGGAGCCGCCTGACCTGTCTGTTCGACGTGCAGGACCCGGGCCCGTTCGCGTGGGGCCCTCTGGGTGATCGCGTCCTCGTTGGCAGCTTCGAGGTGAAGGGCCTCCCCGGCGCACTCACGCTCCCGCCGACCGATCTGCAGAGCGGCCCGACGTCGTGGGGCCGGCCGACGGGAAAGTCCATCGTCCTCGTCTCAGGCGATAGCACCGGCCTGGAGAAAGCACATCTGGACCGGAAGCCGGTCGAGGACATCTCGCCGCTTCGGAACGCGCGATACCTGGCGGTCACGTATCACCCGTCCGGCCTGGCCATTGCCTTCACCGTGCAGCGAGGCACCGGCCAGTCCATCTGGATCTCGTCGAACAGCGGGACCAAGCCGATGCGACTGGTGTTCTCCAACGCAGGGACCAAGTTCGGAGGGCTGGCGTTCGATGCCGATGGAGTGACTCTGTACTACGCGGCCCTTCACGCCAGCGGAACCTCGGTGCTCCACCAGCTCTCACTGGAGAATCCGACCGAGGCCGGGGCCCTGTGGAGCGCCCCGCCGGGCCAGCTGATCCTGGGCATCGCGGCGGGGCCGAAGGCGGGTGCCCTTGCCTGGACGGCGGGGAAGTCCTGCGACAACAGCGTGGCCGTGGCGCAGGACGCCGCCGGCAACAAGCTCACGGTCCCGGGTGGATCGAGGCCCACCCGTGCGGTTGGATGGCTCGATGCCAAGCGGGTCCTGGTGGCAACCGGAGGATGCTCGGGACCGATGGACCTGAGCGCGGTGGACGTGGCGTCGGGGACGGCAGTCCCCCTGGTGTTCGGGGTAGTCGCTGCCGGTGTCCGAACCCCCGCTCCCACCCCTCCGCCATCCCTGCCCAAGACGGACGCGGACGTGGGAAGCGGGAATGCCTGATAAGCGTCCTGAGCGGCCGGTCGGCCGCCCCTTGGACCTGTCTCCTCCTCAACGGCTCGCCCACGGCGAGTCGCTGACGAGCCAGGGGGCTCCGCACTGCCCGCTCCCCTCGCTCGCGCGTGCTACGCCCCTGGACCCCCACTCAATGATCTGCGAGGAGGATTTCCCGGTTCCAGGCGCGACTCCACGAGAGGTTGGCTCCAGCCCCTGAGGGGCGGAGAACGTTCAGCTCGCGGAGCCAACGCAATGCCTCGGCGCGGATCTCGGCCCGGCAGGCTTCGCACCACATGCCATTCCCACACCGATTGCCGCACTCGGACAGGTCGACGAATTCACGGTCATCCCCGAGGATCACCTTGGGCTCGACCGAACCCGCGAGAGCGATCAGATGGTTCATCCGACGGGCCCGCATTGGAAACTGACGCCCCTCCCGTTTCCCATCCCCCACCGGACCCTCCTCCCAAGGAACTCACCTGCTGCGAGCCCATGGTCTTCGAACGGGGGATGCCTGCCAAGGATCGAACGACCTAAGTGCGTCGGTCGAAAGGCCAAGAGTTGTCAATTACGAGGCTCCAATCCCCGCCGGACCGCACGGGGTGGAGCGCGCCGCCTCAGTCCCCGGCAGCACGAATCACGAGGTCCGCGGCCTGGTCGAGGCTCAATCGCTCGGTATTGACGACAAGATCGTAGTGAGTGGGGAGCTCTTCATCGATGCCGTGGAAACGTCTGAGGTAATCCGCCCGGCGAACGTCGGAGCCTTGCACGAACTTCGCGGCTTCCGCTTCGTCGATTTCTCCGGTTTCGATGAGTCGGCGTGTTCGAGCCCCGGGCGGGGCGGTAACGAGAACACGGAGGAGGTCATCCCTGCCGGCCAGGGCGATCGAGGCCGCATGCGCGACGATCACGACGTTGCCCCCTTCGGCCGTCTCGCGAATTGCGTCCAGGATGAGCGTCCGGAAGTCATCGCTCCGCTTGAGCTCGGATACCTGACGGATCGTGACTGCGCCGATGCCTGCCCCGGCCACTCCGAACCTCCCGATGCCGGCGACGAGACGCCCGAGCAGACTCTCCCGTTTCTCGGCATCGGCCACGAGACCCGGATGCACCCCCTCCTTCTCGGCGGCCCTCGCGACGACCTCCTCGTCGACGTAGCGGAAGCCGAGCCGCTCCGAAACGAACCGACCAACGGTCTGGCCCCCGGCTCCATCGGTGTGCGAGATGGCAACGACGTGTATCGGCATGGCTCCCTCTCATCCGGCCGTTGAACGCTACCGGTACGGGGCTCACGGCATCAAGTTACCGAGTTGAATCACGAGAAATGTCCTCGAAAAGGGTTCGTTGCCTCACCAGGACATGTCCGCGAAGGTGACCGCTCCTTCCCCATGGTCCAGGGGAAGGAAGGGGCGGGCTGGTGGGGCTTTCGATGGCCGAGCGCAAGCAAGGCAGTCACCAAGCAGATGGCCAGGCGGTACGCCAAGGCCTCGAAGACGGAGAAGGGGCTCATGCTAGATGAGCTCTGCGCTCTCACGGAGTGGACCCGACGGCATGCCCGCCGGGCCCTCCGACAGGCGCTGTCCGGAGCGCCGGAAGCTCCCCGCAAACCCAGGGGGAGGATCTACGGACAGGATGTCATCCAAGCCCTCCGGGTGGTGTGGGCCACGATGAACGGGCCGGCCGGCAAGCGCCTGGCCCCGTTCATGGCCGAGATCGTCGAGGCCCTGGAGCGCCACGGGGAGCTACCCATGGAACCGGGGGTCCGGACCAAGCTCCTGGCCATGTCCTCAGCGACCATCGATCGGGCGCTCGCCCCCGAACGACGGCGCCTGCGGGTGAAGGGCCGTTCCGGGACCAAGCCCGGATCGATCATCTCACCTGCGTGGCAACGGGATGGACCGAGCCCCGGGCCCTCCGGAACAAGGCTCAGCGGTGGGTCCACGAGGCCATCCACGAGATCGCGGAGGAGCTGCCCTTTCTCCTGCTCGGGCTGGACTCCGACAACGGAAGCGAGTTCATCAACGTGCAGCTCTTCACCTACTGCACCGAGCGGGGGATCACCTTCACCAGGAGCCGGCCCTACCGCAAGAACGACAACTGCTTCGTGGAGCAGAAGAACTGGCCGGTGGTCCGCCAGCAGGTGGGCTACGGCCGCTACGACACCCCGGAGGAACTCGAGGCCCTCCGCGAGCTGTACCGGGTGCTTCGCCTGTACGTCAACTTCTTCCAGCCCCAGATGAAGCTCGTGGCCAAGACCCGCCGCGGCGCCAAGGTCACCAAGCGCTTCGACCGAGCCCGCACTCCCTACCAGCGGGTCCTGGACTCTCCGGATGTCGACGAGGAGGCCA
>WNFV01008061.1_pt1 | contig 16430 bp, 17 predicted proteins | sample 5400101 | NCBI WGS metagenome assembly WNFV01 (sample SAMN13153361, study PRJNA577476) | soil metagenome | isolation source: 115 cm soil or saprolite under grassland replicate 1 | place: USA:California | collected 2016-06-15
GACGTAAACGAGAGTGAGCGCCGTGACGACGACCAGGTTCGCGGAGGGTCGTAAGGACGTCATCCCCTACTAACCTAAATCGCATCGAGCGAAAAGTCACATTAACTTGGCGTCCAGCCGGCGAACTAACGGGCATGTCCCCTTGGGCGACCAGTCTTCGAGTCGCCTGTCAACGGGATTGGGCGGCACGCGCTAGACCCACGAAGGGGATCTCGAAGAAACTAGCCTGACTACCAAATCCCGTTGGGAATCGAACCCGTGTTCAGGATAGCGGTCGAGGATGAGCAGCCTGCACAGCGAGAACACCCCGACACGGGTGAGTCGCGCGACAAATTTGCGATCTACGTGGCTCTAGTCACCGGATGATGCGCCTTTGAAAAAGGCCGACCAGAACTTCACCGGCACGATGCGCTCGCGGTGGCCGTGCAGGGCCGCGCCGTTGAAGCCGTGGGCAGCCCGGTACGCGAAGCTGTAGAAGGCAACGACGTTCTTCGGGAGCAACTCGCCGTTGAAGGCGATGTCGAGCAGGAGATGCATGGCGGCACCGCCGAGGTAGCCCCACAGAAGCGGCCACCCCGTCCACCACGCTATGGCGGCCAGGAGCGCGAACACTTCCCAGGAGTGTAGCGCCAGTACAACGCGCTCCGCGCGCGACTCCAGGTAGTAGCGGAGGAAGGCCGCCGGGCGGAGATCCCGCTGCCGATTGAAAAGCACGTAGTCGACTGCGTGATCGACGTCGATGAAAAAGCCCCCGAGAGCCACGGCGGTGGCAAGCGGGAGCGATCCCGACAGAGACGCGGTGGCGGCGCTCGCGACTACGGTGGTTGCCGCGTGCCCGCCGGGACTCATCTGATCCGATTATACGGAGACTCCTCGGCGGAACCACCAGATGTCGCGACGACCCAGGCTCCATCGAACGAGACCCGGGCGGGTCACCGTGGTGGTTTCCGGGCTTGCGCTGATTTGCGCTGAACGCACCCGTCAGCGGCCGCGATTCCAGTTCCGGAGCGAGACGAGAGTCCGCGAGAGTCGTGATACGATCAGCGCGGTGCGCACGCCAAATCATGGGGTTACGTCCGAAGTGCTCGGAAAGGCGAGGGACCGGCTCGTCGCCGGCCCCTGCCTACGAATCCGAAGGCCAGAGGTTCGAATCCTCTAGGGCGCCCCACTTAAATCTCCGACGCGGGACCACCGGAAGGGAGGACCTCGTGACGTTCACAAAGTGGGTCTGCGTGCTGCTGCTGGCGGCGCTGGCCGGAATGATTGTGCAACCGGCCCGCGCGGAGGCGCTGGAGCCGATGTTCATCTCGCTGATCGTGGGCGCCGCGGTCGTGGTGGTGGTCCTCGTCGCGATCCTCATCATCGCCAACGTAACGGAGGGACGGCAACGAACCGGTCAGGCGGTGCCGGGGCCGGTGACTCCGCTCGTGGCGCTTCAGACCCCGGCGACCGAGAGCCCATAAGAAGTATGAGGGGCGCGCGAGCCGCAGCACGGCCGGGGTCTGGGCCCCCCGCGTGCGAGGCGAGCATATAGATGGACGCCGAAGGGTTCATGCGCGCGGCGCTCGCCGAGGCGCGGGTAGGTCTCGGGGCCGGCGAGGTGCCGGTGGGTGCCGTCGTCGTGGTCGACGATGTGATTGTCGGGCGGGCGCACAACGCGCCGATCGCGCTCGTCGACCCGACGGCGCACGCCGAGGTGCTGGCCCTGCGCGAGGCGGCGCAGAAGGTGGGGAACTACCGGCTGCCGGGCGCGATGCTCTACGCGACGCTCGAGCCGTGCGCGATGTGCTGCGGCGCGATCATTCAGGCGCGCCTCGCGCGGGTCGTGTACGGCGCGCCCGACCCGCTGGCCGGCGCCGTCGAGTCACGCTATCGGCTGCTCGACGACGGGCGCCTGAACTATCGCGTCGAGGCACGGGCCGGCGTGCTCGGCGCCGAGTGCGGCGCGCTGCTGAAGGAGTTCTTCGAGACGAGGCGCGGCTGAGCCCCTAGAGCGTCGCCACCGCCGGGATGACCTTCGCGCCCATCAGCTCGATCGAGCGCATCGTCGTCGGGTGGTCCATGCGCGACTCCTGAGCTTCGAGGAGAAGGTGGCCGACCCCCAGCTCGCGCTGGATGCGCGAGAAACGGTCGATCACCTCGTCGGGCGTGCCGGCGACGATGAACTGGCCGTCCAGCAGCTCCTGGTAGCTCAGCGTCGCCAGCGACCGCGGGCGCGCGCGCAGCGCGAACTGCGCCCCCGCTCGTGAGCGCATCCCCACCGGCGCGAAGTACTCGGTCGGCGCGCGCAGCGTCGGCCCCATGCGCCAGACGAAATGTCGTCCTGCCTCGAGCGCTTTCGCTTTGGTCTCCGCCGTGACGGCGCAGATCAAGAAGCCGAGGTTGTCGGCGGTCACGGTCCGACCGACCTCGGCGGCGCCCTGACGGTAGTAGTCGAACAGCTCACGCGCAATCTCGAACGGCACCAGGAACGGCACGTAGGTGTAGCCGCGGCGCCCGGCCCACACGGCCGTCTCGGGGCTGGCGGTGCCGGGAGTCCAGATGGGCGGATGCGGCTTCTGAAGCGGCAGGCACCACGGGTTGACGTGACGGAAGTGGTAGTGGCGACCCTCCCAGCGGAACGGCCCTGGCTCGGTCCAGCACTTGAGGATGAGGTCGTGACACTCCTCGAAGCGCTCGCGGTTGTGGATGGGGTTCGTGTTGGACCACCAGGTCTCCACGCCGACGCCGCGCACAAACCCGGACAACACCCGGCCGCCGGAGATGAGGTCCGCCATGGCGAGCTGCTCGGCCATCCGCACGGGGTTGTCCTCGATCGGCAGGATATTGCCGAGGAGCAAAATCTTCGCCCGCCGGGTCGTGCGGCCCAGAACCGCCGCGGTCATGTTCACGCCGACGTTCACGCACGAGGGGGTGGAGTGGTGCTCGTTGATCATGAGGCCGTCGAAGCCCGCCTGGTCGGCGAACTCGTACTCGGTGAGGTAGCGCTGGTAGTTCGCGGCGGCCTTCTCCCGGTCGAAGAAGCGGTTCGGAAACTCGAGGCGGAGCGAGGGGTACTTGTCCCCCTCCTCGTCGGGGAACTCGTGGTGCGGCATCTCGCTGAAGTAGTAGAGCTTCATCGCCGGTTGTGTCCTCCGAGAAAGTCGAGCACCAGGCGCGCGAAGATTTCGGGCTGCTCCACCGGGGGCAGGTGGCCGCACCGCTCGAGCACGGTGAGGTCCGCGTTGGGCAGGAGCCGCCGGTACTGTTCACCGCACTCGACGGGCACGACGCGGTCCTCGCGGCCCCAGACGATCAAGGTCGGATTCGTCACGCGGGGCAGAAAGTGCGCGAGACGGGGATTGTGCATGTACGGCTTCCAGGCCAGGCGCGCCGCCATCTCCCGGTTGCGCGTCGCGATCTCGAGCTCCGCCGGCGTGGGTGCTCGGCCGTAGAGCTCGTCCCACTCCGGGACGGTCTTCGGGTCGTGCACGGTCATGGTGAGAAGCTGCGGGGGCGAATAGTAGAAGACGTCGAGGATCTCGCCCTTCTCCGGCTTGAGGCCGACCGGCGCCACCAGAACGAGCCGGTCGATCGAGCCCGGGCTCATCGTCGCCATCTCCGCCGCGGTCCACCCGCCGATCGAGTGGCCCACGAGATGCGGTCGGCCGAGCCCGGCGGCGTCGATGAACCAGAGGTGGAACCGGGCGAGGTCGTCGATGCCGTCCATCCAGTCGGCGTCGCCGGAGCGGCCGAAGCCCGGGTGCGTGGGCGCCCACACCGTGAAGCGCTCGGCGACCTGCGCCAGCCACCGGGTCCAGCCACGGTTGCCGCCGGCGCCGTGGAGCACCAGCAAGGGATCGCCCTGCCCGCCAATCCATGTGTGCACGCCGACGCCGCCGACTGAGATCGTCTCCTCACGAGGTCGCATGCGCCGTATTATGCTCCAGCCATGGGAAAGACGCCCCTCGCCGTACAGCTCGGTGAGTTCGTCGCCCGGCTCCGTTTCGAGGAGCTTCCCCCGGCCGTCGTCGACAAGGCGAAGGCATTCGTGAACCACGCCGTCACCGTCGGGCTAGTCGGCGCGGACAACGCGCGTACGGCGGCGGCGCGGCGCGCCGTGATCGAGCACGAGAGCCTCGGCGCGCGGCGAATCGGGGCCGGCCAGGGCGCCACGCTGCCGCCTTCGCGAATGGTGTGGCGGTGGCCGTGAACAACCAGTGCGACTCGTATCACATGCTCACTCATCCCGGCGTCCTCATCGTCCCGGCCGGTCTGGCGACCGCCGAAGGGGCAGGAAGGACCGGCCGCGAGCTTCTGACCGCGCTCGTCGCCGGCTACGAGGTGCAGTGCCGGTGCGCGCGCGATTTCATTCCGTCGACCCCGGCGCACGGCTTTCGCGCCAGCCCGGTCTACGGGATTCTCGGCTGCGCCGCGACGACGGCGAGGCTGCTCGGTCTCGATGCGCAGGGGACCACCCACGCCATCGCCCTGGCCGCGAGCTTTGCGGGGAGCCTCATCGAGGGCCAGCGGACCGGTGCGCGCGACGCGGACTTCGCCGAGGCGCAGGCGGCCCGAAGTGGAATGTGGGCGGCCAGCCTCGCCGTCCAGGGCTTTCAGGGGGCGCCGACGGCGCTGGAAGGCGAAGGCGGGTTCTACTACGCGTTTACGGGAAGTAACAAGGGGGATCTGGCCTACACCTTCACCGGGCCGCCCAAGGCCGACCTCGACGAGATCGTGGCGGATCTCGGCAGGCGCTGGGAAGTCCTCGACGTCAAGTTCAAGATCTATCCGACGCCGGGCTTCAATCAGCCGGTCATCTGGCTGGCGAGCGAGATGGCGGCGCGGCACAAGCTCGCCGCCGACGAGATCGAGCACATCACGCTCGAGATGAATTATCTGGAGACGCTCTATCCGTCGCCCCGATTCCCTCGCCCCCCGGCCCCCGACGGCAGCGGATTCGGACGCACAGCCTACATGCTGGCGTACACGGTGATCACCGGCGACTATCCCGTGCTGGAACGCAACGTCGAGGACCCGCGCGACGCGGGCGCCTCGAGCGGCGCGGAGCTCGCGGCGCGCGTGGCCGCGCTCCAGCGGCGCGTCGAGATCATCGGCGCCGTCGGTCGCGAGTGCTTCGCGCCGCGCTTGACGTTCGCGCTGCGCGACGGCCGGCGCGTCACCGGGGAATACCACGGGCGCGAGCTGATGTGGGACTTCGCGCGAGACGCCGAGGTGCTCCGGCGCTTCGTGCCCGGCTTACCGATCTCGGCGCCGCGTTACGACCGATTCGTGGCCGCCGTGGCCGGGCTGGACAAGGCCCCGTCCGTCGACGAGGTCGTCCGGCTCACGTTGCCCGAGTAGCGTCGGCTACTTCAAGACCGCGTCGGCAATGCGGGACAACTCCGTCCCCATCTCCGACTCGGTCTTGACCACGGGCGGCCGCACGATGACCCGGGTGGCGCCCGCATCGTGGAAGCGTCTCAAGAGGTCACGGTCGGCAGGCTGGCCGTGGACGGAGATGGTGATCTTCGACGGATCGCGTCCCGCGTCCTTCGCTAGCCGATCGAGCGTCGCGCGGCCCTCGCGAAGCTTCTCCGGCGTGACGCGGTTCGGCAGCCAGCCGTCGCCCCAGGCGATGATGCGCTCCAGGATGTTCTTCGCCGAGCCGCCCAGGAGCACCGGCGGGTGCGGCTTCTGCAAGGGCTTGGGGAACGACTTCACGAGCGGGAAGTCGTAGTACTTGCCGTGGAACTCGGCCGCGGGCTTCGTCCACAGCTCTTTCATGGCCAGGATCGATTCCCGCGTCTGGGTCCAGCGATGATCGAAGTCGCCCCCCATGATCTGGGTCTCTTCCCGGAGCCAGCCCGCCCCGATGCCGAACAGAAACCGCCCGCTGCTGAAGAGGTCGAGCGTGGAGATCTCCTTGGCCAGGAGCAGCGGGTGGCGCTCCGGGACGAGCACGATCCCGGTCCCGAGCTTGATCGTCTTCGTGGCGCCTGACGCGCGCGCCAGCGCGACGAAGGGATCGACGAAGTGCGAGTAGCTCTCCGGGATGACGCCGTCCTCCGAGCCCGGGAACCGGCTCGTCGAGTGCACGGGGATGAAGGGGTGCTCGGCGCACCAGAACGACTCGAAGCCGAGCTCTTCGGCCTTTTTGGCCATGAACCCGACATCGACGTGATAGGCGGGCAGCGGAACCGAGATGCCGATATTCATGGCTGCAAAGACTCCTTCTATAAGCGCGCCTCGGACGGCGGGGCCCCAGCCCCGCGACGTCCTGCGGCTCGCACTTCCTTCAGCGAAGCGCCTGGCGCAGAGAAGCCGCGACGTGGGAGATGGCGCGGTTGCCGGTGTCGATGAGCCGGCCCATGGGCATGAAGCCGTGGATCATCCCGCCGTAGCAGACGTAGTCCACTTGCCCCCCCGCGTCCGTGAGCCGCGCTGCGTAGGCCGCGCCCTCGTCGCGCAGCGGATCGAACCCCGCGGTGACGACGAGCGCCGGCGGGAGCCCTGCGAGCGACTGCGCGCGCAGCGGCGAGGCGCGCCAGTCATCGGCGTCGCTCGCGGACTTCAAGTAGTGATTCGTGAACCACCGCATGCTCTCGCGCGTGAGGAGATATCCCTCGGCGAAATCGCGATACGACTGCGACTCGGCGCTGACGTCGGTCACCGGATAGACGAGAACCTGGAGTGCGATGGCCGGGGCGCCCGCCTCGCGCGCCAGCAGCGCGACCACCGCGGCGAGGTTGCCGCCCGCACTGTCGCCGGCGACAGCAAGACGTCGGGCGTCGACGCCGAGCTCGCTACCGTGCGCGGCGACCCAGCGCGTCGCCGCCCAGGCGTCGTCCACGGCGGCCGGGAACTTGTGCTCGGGTGCCAGGCGGTAGTCGACGGCGACGACCGTGATCCCCGCCTCGGCCGTGAGCTGCCGGCACTGCACGTCGTGCGTGTCGAGATCGCCGATCACCCAGCCGCCGCCGTGGAAGAAGACAAGCCCAGGGAGCAACACACCGGCGGCCACACCGGCCGGACGATAGACGCGCAGCGGGATCGGCCCGCCGGGTCCGTCGGCCACGAGGTTCCTGCCCGTGCCGATCTCCGGCGGCGTCGGGGTGGACGCCGGGCGGGTCTCGCGGAACAGCTGGCGAGCGTCCTTGGGTGACAGCGTGTGATAGGCCGGGCGCCCCGACTTGATGACGAGGTTGATCACTTCCTGGGCCTGGGGATCGAGGGCCATGGCACTCTCCTTCGAAGGGTAACGCGAGAGACTAGAACACGTCGTCGCGGCGGCCGGTCTCGAAGTCATGCGTGCGCTCGGCGAGGGCAGCCTCGTCGAGCAGGCCCTTGTCGGCCAGCAGGCGCTCGAAGGCGTGAAGCCAGCGCTCGTAGTAGCTCGAGGACTCGCCCTCGCGCTCCGCGTGGGCGATCTCGGCGATGAGCTGGGCCTGGAACTCGCGCCACGCGAAGCAGGCTTCGTGACTCATCGCCACGGTCATGCCGAAGATGCGGCCCTGCCACGCCTCGTCGAAGACCAGCTCACCGTTCTTCCTCGGCAACGCCGCCTGGCCGGACATGTCGGCGATCTCGCGGCTCGGGACGGGGTCCATCGCGAAGCCTCCGGGTCAGCGGGCCGCGGCCGCGCGGGGCTGCACCAACGCGACCCCGATCATCGCGTCACGCGTAACCAGCTCCGCCAGCTCGGCCTCGCTCAGGCGGTCGGTGCCGGGGGGCCGTTGCGGAAGAACCAGGTACCGGAGCTCGGCGCTCGAGTCCCAGATCCGGATCTCCACGCTCTCTGGCAGGTCGACGCCAAACTCGCGCAACACCACGCGCGGCTCCCGTACCGCCCGTGAGCGGTACTCGAACGACTTGTACCAGACTGGCGGGAGCCCGATGAGAGCGTGCGGATAGCAGGAGCAGAGCGTGCAGACGACGAGGTTGTGGACGCCGGGCGTGTTCTCGACCACCTGGAGGTCGACCCCGCCGAAGCCAAGCTCTTCGATGGCCGCCGTCCCGTCGGCGAGGAGCCGCTGATGGTACGCCGGATCCACCCAGGCGCGGGCGACGACCATGGCGCCGTTGTGCGGCCCGATGTCCTGCTCGTAGGCGCCGACGATGCGGTCGACGGCCTCGCTCGAGACGAGCTTCTTCTCGATGAGCAGTGACTCGAGGGCGCGGACCCGGAGCGAGAGAACGGACTCCGGCTCGCGGTGATGGTGTCCGTGTTCGTCGTGGGCGCCGCTCATGACGTGCTCCTTGCGGGAGCGGCCGGCTCGAGATAGCGCTCCCAGAGGTCGAGGTGGACCGGCGCGCACGGCTCGGCCGAGCCGCCCCACAGCTCGGCGGCGTCGAAGCGAACGCTGTAGAGCGCGTGGGGTTGCGGGCCCTGCCCGTGGGCGTTGGTGTCCGGGAATATATAGGACGCGTGCACGCGGTCGATGACGCCGTGCTTGCCGCGCGCGTAGCGGGGCAGCCGCGTATGTCCCACCGGCGCGTCGTTTCGCGTGAGGACACGATCTCCTGTCGCGAAGCGCGGCGGAGGTCCGGGCTGGCGGTAGTGGGGACGCTCCTTCGTGACCCGCAGCATGCGATCGAGCAGCTTGGCGTCCGAGTGCGGCGGCGCCGGATCGGACCCGCTGGCGAGCTGAGCCATGCGCTGTTTGAGCTCCGCGCGCGTGATCACGCCCTTCTCGACCAGCAGTCGCACGGTTCGGTCGAGCCAGCGCTCGTAGTAGCTCGAGGCCAGGTAGTCGATCGGCGCCATCCGCTCGATGGCGTGGCGGCTCTCGTCGATGTTGAAAATGTGCTGCACGCTGCACGCCCGGGTGAGCCCGAGGACCCGCCCTTCCCAGGCCGCGTGGAAGACGGGCTCGTTTGCCTCGCGCTCGACGCGCCCGAAGCCGTGCATGCCGCCCATGTCGTGGATGCCGTTCATGTCATCTGGGCTCGGGGGGCACTGTGCAACGCGGTAATGCCCCTGTCAAGGAAGTGGAGCCAGGAGGAGCCGCGTCAGCTCGTCCGGCTGGCTGAGCATGGGATAGTGGCCGGTGTCGAGCTCGTGCCAGACGGCTTTCAGCCGCTCGGCCGTGCGGCGCTGGTGCGTCTCGGGTGGATTCATGGCGCGGCGACAGCGGATGACGGTCGTGGGCCACGCCTGGTTCCAGAAGCCACCGAGCTCCACGGGAGCCTCGAGCGCAGCGACCGGATGCGGCGTGTAGCGCGCGAGCGCCCAGGCGCGCGTGTCGGGGTCGAGGTCCGCGAATAGCCGCTTCTCGGCGTCGGCGGGGGTGGGTCCGGTCGTGATCGCGGTCGCCTCGTTGGCCGACACGCGCTTTACGATGTCGCCGACCCGCTCGCCGGACATCAACGCCAGCGCGTCGACGAAGACCAGCCGGGCGATGCGGTCGCGGGCCAGCTCGGCGGCCCTGCAGATCACCATGCCGCCGGAGCTCGTTCCCACGAGGATGACTCGGTCGAGATCCTCGTAGAACAGGAGCTGCGCGATCTCCTGAGCGTGCGTAGCGGCGGTGATGCCGGGACGCACCAGGTGGTGGCGCTCGGCACAGCCATCGAGCGTCGGCGCGTAGACGCGGTGTCCGGAGGCCCGCAGGCGATCCACGACCGGCTTCCAGATCCAGCCCCCCTGATACGCGCCGTGAACGAGCACATACGTCGCCATGATCACTCCTTTTACATAGACCCCAGCCCCGCGACGGCGAAGCGGCGACCCGCAGTGTACACGGTGGCGGCTCTCTGCGATACTCGCCGCGTCTCGCCGTCCGCGGGGGCGGCCCACGGGGACGGGCGTGGCAGGGGTCGAACGGACCACGCGGCACGCGTTCGCTGCTCCGCGGCGGCTGGGCTCCATCTGGGTGCGCGGCGTCCGTCGCCGCGGTGCTGGGAACGGGTCCTTTTCGACCCCTGCCGCGCCCGTCCCCCGCGTGCCGCACCCGCGGCCGGCGCGCCTAGCGGGCGTATGAGCGAGCTTTATGAAGGAGGGGGAATATGAGACTGGCGGGGAAGGTTGCACTCATCACCGGCGGTGCGAGCGGTATGGGCCAGAGCGAGGCGGTGATCTTCGCGCGGGAAGGCGCGCGGGTCATGGTTGCCGACGTGCTCGAGTTCGAGGCGCGCCAGGTGGTCGAGAAGATCGCCGCGGCCGGCGGCCAGGCGCGGTTCGTCAAGCTCGACGTCACGAGCGAAGCGGATTGGCAGGCGGCGGTGAACGCGACCGTGACGGCCTTCGGGAAGCTCGAGCTTCTGGTGAACAACGCGGGGATCAGCGGCACGTTCGATCCGGACACGACCAGCACGGCGGCCTGGGACACCCTCATGAACGTGAATGCGAAGGGTGTCTTTCTCGGCATGAAGCACGCGGTGCCCGCTATGCGTGAAGCGGGCGGCGGCGCCATCGTCAACATCTCCTCGATCTCGGGCTTCGTGGGCCAGGACCGAATCCACATGGGGTACAACGCGTCGAAAGGGGCCGTGCGACTCATGACCAAGTCGGCCGCCGTGCAGTACGCGCAGCACGGCATCCGAGTCAACTCGGTGCACCCCGGCATCATGCCGCCGATGCGGACCTCCAAAGCATCGGCGGACCCGGCCTGGCGTGAGAAGTCGCTCAGGGCGGTGCCGATGAAGCGAGAAGGACGAGTGGAAGAAGTCGCTCACGCCGTGCTGTTCCTCGCCTCGGACGAGGCGTCGTACATCACCGGGACCGAGCTGGTCGTCGACGGCGGCTATCTGGCGGTGTGAGGCGAGGCCGAAGGAGCGAGCCATGGCGGAGGTGGAGTTCGACCGAGTGAAGGCGAAGGCGTTCACGCAGCTCATGGTCCGCCACCTCGAGGGCGCCGCCGTTTCCATCATGATCGAGGTCGGCCGCCGCGTCGGCCTCTTCGAGGCGATGGCGCCGCTGGGCGCGGTGACCAGCGCCGAGGTGGCCGAGAAGACCGGTCTCAGCGAGCGTTACGTCCGAGAGTGGCTGGCGACCATGGTTTGCGGCGGCATCGTCGAGTACGCAGCCACCGAGCGCACCTATCGGCTACCCCGAGAGCACGCCGCCGGGCTCACCGGCCCGTCCAGCCGGAACCTCACGGGCATGGCGGAGATGTTCCCGCTGATGAACCGGGTCATCCCGGACGTCGCCGAGGCGTTCCGCACGGGCCGCGGCGTGCCGTACAGTGCCTACCAGCCGGATTTCACGGGCCTCATGGACCGGCGAAGCCGTCCCCGGTACGACGAGCACCTGTTCAGCGCCTACCTCGCGAAGCCGGAAGGCCTCGTCCAGCGCCTCGAAGCCGGCATCCGCGTCGCCGACGTAGGGTGCGGCACGGGGTACTGCATCGCGCAGATGGCCCGGCGCTTCCCGAAGAGCACCTTTGTCGGGTACGACATCTCGTCTGAAGGAATCCGCGAGGCCCGCGCCGCGGCGCACGGACTGGCCAACGCGTCGTTCGTCGTCCAGGACATCATGCGGCTCGAAACTCCCGCGCCCTTCGAGCTGATCACTGCGTTCGACGCGATCCACGACCAGGCCGACCCCGCCGGCGTGCTCCGGCGAGTCTGCGCCGCGCTGTCGCCCGGCGGTACTTTCCTGATGCTCGACGTCTGGGCCTCCAGCGAGCTCGCCGACAACGTCGGCGTCCCGATGGCGCCCTACCTCTACACCATGAGCACCATGCATTGCATGAGCGTGTCGCTCGCCGGCGGCGGTCCCGGGCTCGGCACGGCATGGGGCCACCAGGTCGCGACCCGGATGCTGCACGAGGCCGGCTTCACCGATGTGAAACTGTTCGAGCGGGTCGATCCCGCGAACTCGCTCTACGTCGCGCGCCGCGCGGTCCACTCTAGAGCCTCCTGATCCGCGATGGGTGAGCGCTTGTTTCGGCGCGCGCGTGCGCCGGCGCGAAGACGCGCGACTGATCACGGGCCGCGGGCGCTATGTCGCCGACGTGGCGCATCCGGGCCTGCTGCACGTCGCGGTCCAGCGGAGCCCTCACGCGCACGCGCGCATTGTGCGCGTCGACTCCGCGCACGCGCTCCGTTGGCCCGGGGTGGTCCGCGTCCTCGTGCCATCGGACGTCGCCGCGCTCGGGCGGCTGCCGCTGCTCGTCCCGCACTCGAGCCTGGTGGCGCCGGCCTGTCCCGAGATCCTGCCCCAGGAGATCGTCTCGTACGCCGGGCAGGCGGTGGCGCTCCTCGTCGCCGAGAGCGCCGCCCAGGCCGCGGACGCGCTCGACTCGCTGCGCGTCGAGTACGAGCCGTTGCCGGCCGTGGCCTCGCTCGACGATGCGCTCCGGCCCGACGGCCCGCGCGTGCATCCCGGCGGCAACGTGGCCTCGCGATTCACCCAGCGTGTCGGCGACCCGGCGGGCGCGCTCGCGCGGGCCGAGGTGGTGCTGCGCGAGCGCTTTCACGTGCACCGCGGCGCCGGCATGGCCATGGAGACGCGAGGGATCGCGGCCCGCTGGGACAGTGATCTCGGCCAGGTCACCGTGTGGTCAACGACGCAGGCGCCCCAGATCCTGCGCCGGCTGCTCGCGCGCTATCTCAGGCTTCCCGAGCACGCCGTGCGCGTCGTCACCCAGGACATCGGCGGCGGGTTCGGCCCCAAGGCGATCGTCTACGCCGAGGACATCCTGGTGCCGTTCCTGGCCCGCGCCCTCGGGCGGCCCGTGCAGTTCGTCGAGACACGCCACGAGCATCTCCTGGCGGTCACCCAGGAGCGCGACCAGTGGCACGACGTCGAGTTGGGGCTGACGCGCGAAGGCCGGATCGTGGCCCTGCGCGACTCGTTCGTACACGATTGTGGCGCCTTCGTCTCGTGGGGCGTCATCGTGCCGATCCTCACCTCGGTGAGCGTGCCCGGCCCTTACCGGGTTCCGAACTACGAAGTGGCACTCACGGCCCTCTACACCAACCGCGTGCCAGTCACCCCGGTGCGCGGCGCCGGCCGGCCCCAGGCGGTGTTCGTGATGGAGCGGATGCTGGACCTGGCGGCCGCGCGCCTCGGGCTCGACCGGGTCCTGCTCCGCACGCGCAACCTGATCCAGCCCGACGAATTTCCGTACGACGTCGGCCTGATCTCCCGCGACAACAGTCCCCGCTGCTACGACAGCGGGAACTACCCGGAGTGCCTGCGGCGAGTTGCCGAATCCGTGGGTGCGGACGGCTTTGCAGCGGAGCGCGAGCACGCGCGCGCCGCCGGGCGAGCGATCGGTCTTGGATTCGCGCTCTTCGTCGAGGACACGGGGCTCGGCCCGTACGAGGGCGTCAGGGTGCGCGTTGACCCCGTCGGCCGGGTGTTCGTGTTTTCCGGGACGTCGAGCCAGGGGCAAGCCCACGAAACCACGCTGGCCCAGATCGTCGCCGACGAGCTCTCGGTGCCGCTCGAGCAAGTCACCGTGATCCCGGGCGATACGGCCGGCATCCCGTACGGAGTCGGCACGTTCGCGAGCCGGGTCGGCGTGCTCGCCAGCACCTCGGCGGCCCACGCCGCCGCCGAGGTGCGAAAGAAAGCGCTCGCGGTCGCCGCCGACCATCTCGAGGCGGCGCCGGAGGATCTCGCGCTCGAGGACGGCCGCGTCACCGTGCGCGGGACGCCGGGGCGCGGGCTCGCGCTCGGCGACGTGGCGGCCATCGCGACGGCGCCGCGGCCCGGCTACGCGCTGCCCGGCAGGATGGACCCCGGGCTCGAAGCCACGGGCTACGTCCACGTCCTGCAGTCGACGTATTCGAGCGGCGCGCACGCCGCGGTCGTCGAGGTCGACCCGGAGACCGGCACGGTGCGCATCCTGAAGTACGTCGCCGTGGACGACTGCGGCACGATGATCAACCCGATGGTGGTCGAGGGCCAGATCCACGGCGGCATCGCCCACGGCATCGGCAACGCCCTGCTCGAGGAAATCGTCTACGACGGAGCCGGACAGCTCGTGACGGGTACGTTGATGGACTACGCGCTGCCGCGGGCGACCGATGTGCCTCGCCTCGAGGTCCACCACGTGGTCACGCCCTCACCACTCAACCCGCTTGGCGTCAAGGGCGCGGGGGAGGGCGGGACCTTGCCGGCGCCCGCCGCGATCGCCAACGCGGTGGCGGATGCGCTCCGGCCGCTTGGAGTCGAGGTGACGGAGATGCCGCTGACGCGCGAGCGCCTCTGGCGCCGGGTGCGCGCGGCGGCGTCACGCCCTCGCTGATCCGACTAAAATCGCCCGCCCGGGGATGCGCCGGGGCGTCACGCCTTTCGGAGGAAGTCGAAGTCGCAGCCGTGCTCGGCCTGGAGCACGTGGTCCATGTAGAGCTTTCCGTAGCCGCGGGCGGGAGGTGGCGCCGGGCGCGGGAGAGCCGCGCGCCGCTGCGCGAGCTCCGTGGCCTCGACCAGGAGGTCGAGGCGTCGTTCGGTGACACTCAAGCGGATGCGGTCGCCGTTGCGCACCAGCGCGAGCGGCCCGCCGACGGCCGCCTCCGGCGAGACGTGCAGGACGATCGTGCCGTAGGCCGTCCCGCTCATGCGGGCGTCGGAGATCCGCACCATGTCCTTGACGCCGGCGCGCGCGAGCTGCGCCGGGATCGGCAGGTACCCGGCTTCAGGCATCGCGTAGCCGCTCTTCGGTCCGGCGTTCTGGAGCACGAGGAAGTCGTCGGGCCGCACGTCGAGATCCGGGGCGTCGATCCGCGCCGACAGATCGTCGAGCGAGGTGAAGACCACCGCCCGTCCTTCCCGCTCGAAGAGCGCCGGGTCGGCAGCCGAGCGCTTGATGATCGCGCCACCGGGCGCCAGGCTGCCGAAGAGCGCGGCGAGACCGCCGACCTTCTGGTAGGGATCGGCGAGCGGGCGCACGACGTCGCGGTCCACCCACGTGCCTTCCGCGGCGAGTCGCTCGCCGAGCGTCGCGCCCGTCACGGTGAGGCAGTCGAGGTGGAGCAGCGGTGAAAGCTCGCGCAGCACGGCGCCGAGTCCGCCGGCCGCGTTCAGGTCCGACATGTAGTGCTGTCCGGTCGGCTTCAGATCTACGAGGACCGGGGTCTCGTCGCTCAGCGCGTTGAGGCGGCGCAACGAGACCTCGACGCCCACGCGCCCGGCCACCGCGGTGAGATGAATGAGCGCGTTGGTCGAGCCGCCGATGGCGAGAAGCACGCGGAGCGCGTTCTCGACCGAGCGCGCCGTGATGATCTGGCTCGGCCGGAGGCGCGTTGCCGCGAGCGCCACCGCCTGCTGCCCGCTCGCCTCGGCCGCGCGGAGGCGGTCGGCGTGGACCGCCGGAATCGCGGCCGTCCCCGGCAGCGCCATCCCCAGCGCCTCCGCGATCGAGGCCATCGTGCTCGCGGTGCCCATCACGGCGCAGGTGCCCGCCGTCGTCGCCAGGGTTTCCTCGATACGCTCGATCTCCGCTGCGGTGACCCCGCCCGCCCGGTACTTGGCCCAGAATCGCCGGCAATCCGTACACGCGCCGAGGCGCTCACCACGATAGGCCATCGGCAGCATCGGCCCCGCCAGGAGCTGGACCGCGGGCACGTCGGCGGAGGCCGCGCCCATGAGCTGGGCCGGCACCGTCTTGTCGCAACCGCCGACCAGCACGACGGCGTCCATCGGCTGGGCGCGGATCATCTCCTCGACGTCCATCGCCATGAGGTTGCGGAACATCATGCTCGTCGGGGCGAGAAACACCTCGCCGAGCGAGATCGTCGGGAAGTCGATGGGAAGGCCGCCGGCGGCGAGCACGCCACGCTTGACCGCCTCGATCAGCTCCGGGAAGAGCCGATGGCAATTGTTGAAGCCGCTCGCCGACTGCGCGATGCCGATCACCGGCCGCGCCAGCATCGCCTTCGAGTAGCCCATCGACGTCGCGAACGAGCGGCGCAGGTAGAGCGCAAAGTCGGCGTCGCCGTAATTGGTGAGGCCGCGCGCGAGGCCGCGAGGGCCGTCCGTCATCGCCATGTCGTCGCGATGCTACCCTATGTCGGCCCCGTCTCGCTGGCCGAGGATTCGGGAGGGCGTGACTTGTAGCCTCGCCGCGTGTAGGACCCACGCGGCCAGCTCTTGAGCGCGGCGCTCGGCTTCGCAGACCCTGAGGAAGGGACGGGGCCGTGAACATTGAGAAAGCCTAACCGTTACAGGATCACTCGGCTCGAATACGCTTGACCCCCGGGGTATGTCGGGTATTAAGTGTGTGCTGCGTACTGGCACTTCTTCGACACTCTCTCAGCAGGAGGGTCTATGCTCAGTGGACGCACCGGAGTAGTCGTGGCGGGGCTCGGCTGGACAAGGTCGCTGCTGATGCTTATGGCAATCCTGGCGTACTCGGTCGTCGCGGCTCCTGCTTCGGCTGAGTGGTTCGGCGACCTGTACCTGGGAGGTGCGTTCACCGAGAAGCACGATGTCGACACGAATTTCCCGACCACTGGCGGGCAGGTGACAACGCTAGACGTCACGTTTGACAAGTCGG
>WNFV01009415.1_pt1 | contig 16425 bp, 13 predicted proteins | sample 5400101 | NCBI WGS metagenome assembly WNFV01 (sample SAMN13153361, study PRJNA577476) | soil metagenome | isolation source: 115 cm soil or saprolite under grassland replicate 1 | place: USA:California | collected 2016-06-15
TTGCCGTCGCGGGCGACCTGCTCCAGCAGGTGGTTGGGGCAGACGATCAGCGGCTTGGCGGCCAGGCCGAGCCGCCGCAGGGTGAGCGCCGACAGGTACATCGCCGCGGTCTTGCCACCGCCGACTGCGAACCCGCACAGCGCGCTGGGGGTGGCGGCGATCCGGTAGGCGATGTCGCGCTGGGAGGCGTAGGGCCGAAACCAGCCGGCCAGCCCTGGGAAGGTGAGGTGGGCGCCGTCGAAGCGGCGCAGCACGGTGGCGTTGTAGCGGCGGTTGTACACCTCGACGAGCCGGTCGGTGCGCTCGGGGTCTTCCCACAGCCAGCTGGCGAACCGCTCGTTGAGGGCCTGCAGCTTGGCCTCGGCCAGCATCGTCTCGGGCACGTTGCGGACCCGGGTGGTGGATCCGTCGGGGCGGGTGACCTCGTCGTAGACCACCGGCGCGCCGCCGTTGCAGGCCAACTGGACGAGCTGGAAGGCGTCGATGCGGCTGGTTCCCCACTCGGCGGTGGCGGCGCTTGAGGCGGCATCCCAGGCGGCGACCTTGACCTCCCAGGTGCCGGTCAGCGGCTCGTGGCGGACGACTACTTGCCCGCCAAGCAGCTCGACCAGGAACGCCCGCAGGTCGGCGGCCGTCACCCAGGGGGCGCCGAGCTTGACCCTGATCTCGCCGGGGCCCAGCTCGGGCGGCTGGATCGCCTCCAGCGCGGCGACGTTGCGACGGTAGCGGTCGGGATCGTCGGCCGCTGCGGTCTGGGCGGCCTCCAGCTTGGCCCGCACGTCGCCGGCCAGGTACTCGTCGGCGGTGACCCAGCGGTCCTGCTGGGGGTCGTGGTAAGCGAGGTCGCCGACGGCGGCGGGAACTTCGGCGGCGCCGATGCCGAGCAGCCGCGCGATCGTGTCGGGGTCCAGGCGGCCGTGCTCGTCCAGGCACAGCGCGACCGCGTCGGCGGCGTTGCGGGCGCGCTGGGGCCGCTGCGGGCGGCGGTTGACGCGCTGCCGGAAGATCGGGGCCTTGGCGGCGGTGCCGGTGTCGTCGTCGTAGACCTCAAGGGCCAAGACGGTGACGTAGTCGGGGTCGTCGCGGAAGCCGCCCATCTGCGGGCGCCGCCGGGTCCAGGTGGGCAGGCCGGTGTCCTCATCGGGCTTGCCCTCCACCAGCGTGCAGCGGTTCAGCGGCCCGTAGGCGGCCAGGTAGCGGTCGTAGCGGCAGTTGAGCGTGGCCCGCAGCGGTGCCAGCCTCTGGTCGGGAGCCTCCGGGTCGGCCTCAGCGTCCAGCAGCGCCAGGGTGGCGTCGCGCAGCCCGATGAGCGCGGTGAGCTCGCCGCCGCCGCGGGGCACGGCGCGGAGCCGGCCGCCGACGACCTGGTGGACAGTGCCGTTGACCAGGTGGAAAGAGCCGTCCTTGCGGCCGGCGCGGTCGGCCAGGACTACGTCGGCGGGGATGGCGACGGGGTCGGGCCGAGGGGTGTAGGTGAGCCGCTGTGCCACGGCGGCGGCGAGCATCCGCTCGGCGGCGTGCGTGAGGGCCGTCTGGAGCACGGCTGGGTCGCCGTCGAACGCCACCTGCAGGGTGTGGCCGTGGTAGGCGCCGCCGCTTGGCTCCAGGCGGCCCAGGACCTGCTCGGGGTGGGCCAGGTAGTAGCGGTTGACGGCGGTGCGAAGCTGCGGGCGCCGCTCGGCCGCCAGCCACAGCGGCGCCGGCTCGTCCTGGTCGCGGGGGGCAGCGCGGCGGCGCAGCACCAGGATGTCGGTGACCACCTCGGTGCCCTGCTGGTGGAAGGCGCCGGTGGGCAGCCGGATCGCGCCGACCAGGTCGGCGTCGGCGGCCAGCAGCGCCCGCGCCTGGGGGTCTTCGGCGTCCAGGGTGTAGCGGGAGGTGACCACGGCGACCAGCCCGCCGGGATGGACTGCCTGCACTGCCCGCCAGATGAAGTAGTTGTGCAGGCTGAGCTTGGGGGCGCACGGGTCGTAGGGGGTGACGTCGGCGAACGGCACGTTGCCGACCGCCGCGTCCAACCCGCACGGTGGCAGGGAGACGCGCTCCAGCGGCGCGGTGATGATCCGGGCCGCCGGGTGCAGCAGCGCGGCGATGCGGGCCGAGACCGGGTCGCGCTCCACGCCGGTCCAAGCAATCGGCAGCCCAGCCGGTGCGGCGGCGATGAACAGGCCGCTGCCGCACCCCGGCTCCAGGACCTGCCCGCCGTCGAAACCGAGGCCCTGCAGGATGCGCCAGATCGCCCCGGTGACCGTGGGGCTGGTGTAGAAGCTGGTGGCGGTGGCCTGCTGGGCGGCCGCACCGTCCTCGGCCGACAGGAGCTGCCGCAGCCGCTCGCCGAGCTGCCGCCAGCCGGCCGAGCGCTCGTAGGGGTCAAACGCCTTGGCCATCGGTCCCCACCCGGCCCACTGGACCAGCGCGGCCCGGTCGCCGACCCCAGGCGGCCGGTCGCCGTCCAGGCGGGCCAGGACCTCCAGCGCCCGCAGGTTGGCGCGCGCAAGCCCTATCGGCCCGCGCGGACCCGCGCCGTCGCCGTTGATCTCGCGGGCGCTGGTGGCGGGACGGGCTCCAGCACCCAGCCGCAGCCCACTTCGGCCGGGACGAGGCGGCGCCGGCGGGCGCCGCGGCGCCGATGCGACGCCGGCCTGGCCGTCGACCGCAGGGGCGGTGATGACTGACGGCGTCTCCAGGGTCGCCACCGGCGCGGGCGTGGAGCCGACCGCAGCCGGCTCCGGCTGGGTCACGGTGGCCGCCGAGGCCGTGGCGGACTGGGGGACGACCTCGGGCTGCTCGGCAGCCTCCGCCGGGTCGGGAGTAGCCGGCTGGAGGGTGTCGTCGTCGGCTGACCACAGTGCCAGGGCTGACTGGTTGGATGGCGCGTGCCTGCGGGCGGGTATCGGCATGGGCGCGTCTCCTCGCGCTCGGGCAGGCCCAGGTGGCCTGCCGGTCCCTGCCGTGCAGTGCCGGGGCCCCGGTGCCGGAAAGGCCGCCCGCAGGGCGTCGCGAAAGCGACGGGAGTACCGGACCGAGCAACGCGAGGGAGGAACGGACCGGCCTTGCAGGCGCCGGGGTGGCACTACGCTGGGAGGACGCAGGCAGGCAGAACCACGGTGAGCGGGGTACGGGGCTCGGTAGGCGCACGCACGGCCACGCGCCGGGGGAACGCGACCCGGCGATGACGCGACCAGCCGGAAGGCACCGCCCGTCCGGCCGATTCCGCCGGAATCACGCCAGCCGGAGGCGATTGGCCAGGAGCGGTGGCAAAGAGGCTGGTCCGCCGGCTGCTCGGACCTTGCACGCCCGCCGGCTCGGTGGCCCCCGGACAGCAAAAGAGAGGGCCGCCCGGCCTGGTTCGGCCGGGCGACCCAGCGGGAGCGTTGGCTACGGTGCCGTGCTGGCTTTCTCGGAGGTGTCCGCCGCCGCGGGGTCGAGCTCCTTGAGCTCGAACTCCGACGGCTTGTAGGCGGCGGCCTTGCGCAGGAAGTGGTAGTAGAGGGCGATGATCGGGCTGGTGAAGTCGGGCTCGTCGGCGGCGGCGAGCTGCTCCTCGGCGTTCTCGGCCACGATCGCGACCGCGACCCGGAGCAGGCCGTCGTCGTTCTTGCCGGCCAGGGCCAGTACCGGCGATTCGGCCACGTCATGCCCGTCGCTGACGGCTTCGTCGTCGACGCCGAGCAGGCTGCGGACGAACGTCTCGTCGTACTGGTAGTCCTGGTAGGCCAGCCGCACCAGGAACCAGGCCAGCAGCCGGGTCGCTTCCGGCCGCGACAGCCGGCCCTCAAGCAGCGTCTGCATGGCCGCGGTGCGGGCCTGGTAGGCGGCCTGAAGCTGCTCGGTTCGCTCCCGGGCCAGGCGCTCGCGCTCCTGCCGCTCACGCTCGGCGGCCTCCCTAGCCGCATCCATCCGGCGCTTGGCCTCTAGCTCCTCCTCGGTCGGCTCGGGCGGCGCCGGCACCACCGCCAGGGCCGGCCAGGCCGGCGCCTCCGGCTCGGTCTCGGCGGCCGGCTGGGTCGCCGGTGCGGCCTCGGCCGGTCCCGGCTGGGTGGCCTTTGCATCTGCCGAGGTGGCGGTGGCAGGGGTCGGGTCGGCGGCGGGCTCTTCGGCGGGCTGGTGGCGGTCGGGGTCGGTGCAGACGTAGGCGACCTCGCCGTGGTGGGTGACGACGGCGGCGTGGCACGGCTCCCCTTGGTGCTCCTCGGGCGTCACCCGCAGCTCGTGGTAGCCGTCGCCCAGGCGCCTGCCGCCGGCCTCCCGCCAGTCGTCGGGGGCCAGGCGGACGCCGGCGGCCTCCAGCTCCCGTCGGGTCTGTTCGACCTTGGCCTCGCGGTCCAGGTCGGCCTGCTGGGTGCGCACCGCCAGGTCCATGTCGGTGTGGGGCTGTTCCCGCCAGTCGGCCAGGGCGGCCTCGACCCGGGCCGGGTACTTGGCGAGCCGGACCAGCAGCACCGCCTCGGTGATGGTCAGCTCGTCCTGCTCCAGCATGGCGACGACGTGGGCGGGCAGCTTGAAGATGCCGGTGTAGTTGGAGATCTTGGCCTGCCCGACGCCCAGCCGCTGGGCCAGGCTGCGCTGGGTGAACAGCTTCTTGCCCTTGCCGTCGGTGCGCTCGAGGGCCTTCTGGTAGGCGCGGGCCTCCTGGATGGGGGTCAGGCCCTCGCGGCCGAAGTTCTCGCCGTACATGGCGGCGAACCGCTCCGCCTCGGTGTAGTCGCGGATCTCGGCGGGCACCTGGGTCAGGCCGGCCTGCTTGGCGGCGGCCAGGCGGCGGTGCCCGAACACCAGCGGGTAGCGGCCGTCGACCTGGGGGCAGACGACCAGGTGCTGCAGGACACCCTGGGCCTTGATGAGCTCGGTCAGCTCGGCAAGGTCGCCGAGGTCGTCGCCGCGCAGGTTGTCGGGTGACGGCTGGATCTGGTCGACGGGCAGGGACTGGACGTTGGCAGCTGGCTGGGTCATGGGTTGCTCCTTGCGTGCGCGGGCCGGCGGTGATGGACGCAGCGGCCGGCTGGGTGGTGGGGCGCGACGGCGAAAACAGGGCTGGGGCGGTGGTGCCATGACGGCGCTCCCCTGCTCGGGCGGGCCCGGGTGGCCTGCCGGTCCCCGGCCGGGCAGTGCCGGGCCCCCGGCACCGGAAAGGCCGCCCGCAGGGCGTCGCCCAGGCGACGGGAGTACCGGACCGAGCGGCAGCGAGGGAGGAACGGACCGGCCTTGCAGGGGCCGGGGTGGCACTAGGCTGGAGGGACGCAGGCAGGCACAACCCGTGCGAGATGCGGCAGCCACTCGGTCTGGGCGCCAGCGGACCAGCGCTGGCGGCGGCCGCTGGCCGGCGCGACCTCGGTCCACGCCGCGAGGACTGGACGCGGGCCGCGGTGCTCACTCACAGCCTCACTGGGGCGCTGACAGCAGGGTCTGCTGGGTGGGGCCAGTGAGGGCGGCGATGCCCATGGGCAGCCGGGCGCGGGTGAAGCGGGCGAACCCGCTGCCGTCGATCGAGTCGACCCCCAAGGCCTTGAACCACTGGATGCGCCGCAGGGTGTTGACGCGGCCGACGTGGACCCACTTGCCGTGCTGCTTGGCCTGGCGGATGAGGGCGGCGGCGTGGGGGCCGAGCTTCCACCGGGTGCTGCCGCCGACTATCTCGAGCTGCGGCAGGAGTGTCCGCGACGTACACGACGAGTGCGCGGGGGTCGTCCGGGCCCGTGGTGGACGCAGTTAACTTCCGCCGTCCATCACGTGTCACCTGGAGGTGCGATGCGCGGCAGCGCGTGCTGATGCCCGATTCGGCCCTTGAGTCGTGGACCGTGCTCGGCGACGACCACGCCCCGGTCGAGCCCGTGGAGCGCTACCTGGCCTACCTGGCCTCGATCGAGCGGTCGCCCAACACCGTCAAGGCCTACGCCCACGACCTCAAGGACTGGTTCTGCTACCTCGCCCGCTGCGGGCTCGACTGGCGAGCGGTCACGCTCGAGGACGTCGCCAGCTTCGTGGCATGGCTGCGGCTGCCGCCCCAGGCCCGCGAGGGACAGGTGGCGGTGCTGGCCTCGGTCGACCATCACTGCGCCGAGTCGAGCGTGAACCGCAAGCTGTCGGCCGTGAGCGCGTTTTGTGGGTTCCACGCCCGCCGCGGCGTCGACCTCGGCGCGCTGCTGGTCACGATGCGCCCGGCCGGACGGCGCGGTGGCGGGTCGTGGAAGCCGTTGCTGCACCATGTCGCCAAGGGCCGGCTGCAACCGCGCCGCACGATCAAGCTGAACCAGCCCAAGCCGCTGCCGAAGGTGCTCACCGCCCGCCAGGTCCAGGCGATCCTTGACGCCTGCGAGCACCTGCGAGACCGGCTGCTGTTCGCCGTGCTGTTCGACGCCGGCGTGCGGATCGGTGAGGCGCTTGGGCTGCGCCACGAGGACCTGGCGGTCGCCGAGCGGGTGCTGACGGTGACGCCGCGCCGCAACGATAACGGTGCCCGCGCCAAGGCCGGCCGGTCCCGGGTCATCCCGGTCAGCGCCGAGGTGATGCGCCTGTACGCCGACTACCTGCACGGCGAATACGGCGACCTCGACAGCGACTACGTGTTCGTGAACCTGTGGGGCCGACCCCACGGCCGGCCGTTGGCCTACCGGGCCGTCTACGACCTGGTCGTGCGGCTGCGCCGGCGCACCGGGATCGACTTCAACCCCCACCAGTTCCGCCACACCTACGCGACCTGGCTGCTGCGCACGGGTGCCGGCATGGAGACCGTCAAGGAGTTGCTCGGGCACGCCTCGATCACGACCACCATCGACGCCTACGGGCACCTGACCGTCGAGGACGCCCGTGCCACGCTCGAGGCTGCCGGCTGGTTCACCGGGCGGGAGGTCCGGCTTTGACCGATCCGATCCACGCTCCTGCACCGGCCCCTGCGGTTGGCGGGATGCTCGCCAAGCTGCTGGCGGCGGTCCGGCCCGAGTTCCGCGTCGACGTGTTCGTCCCCGACCCCGACGACCCGGTCCTGAGCATGCCGCCCTGCCGCGTGCCCGACTGCCCGGCACGGCGGCGTACCCGCGGGTTGTGCCCGCCGCACTACCTCCGCTGGCAGCGGCAGGGCCGTCCCGACCTCGACGGGTTCGTGGCCGCGGTCGACCCGGCCGTGCGGGGCCGCTCCTCGCTGGTCGCCTGCCTGGTGCCGATGTGCCGCTTCGGCGCCGCCCGCGCGGGGCTGTGCAGCCGGCACCATGGCTATTGGCAGCGGGCCGGGCAGCCCGACCGTCTGGTGTGGGTAAACGACCGCGCCCCTGGGCTCGGGCAGGAGCATCCGACCTGCCGCCTGCTGTTTTGCGCGCTGTGGGCCGAGGGCCGGCTGCCGTTTTGCCGGGGCCACGCCGACCGGTGGCGCGCGCACGGCCTCCCGGACGTGGAGGCGTTCGCCCGCGCTTGCGCTTCCTACGGGGAGGCGCGGTTCGACTTCCGCCCCCTAACCTTTCCCGGGCTCAAGCTGGAGTTCCAATACGCGCTGCAGTGCCGTCACGACCAGCGGGAGGGCAGGCTGCAGCCCATGGTCGTGGTCCCGGTCGTGCGCGTGGCGGCGGCCGCGGGCGTCCGGTCGTTGCTGGACTGGCCGGTCGACCGCTGGGAGCGCGAATTCCCCAACCTCGACCCGCGGGGCGCCCTGTGGCAGGGCGAGCGCGGCTTCCTGCGCTACGCCCGTGCGCGCGTGGAAGACCTTGTGCAGGGGGGCGGCTGGGACGCGGAGTTCCCACGCGACGTCTGGAATCTGCGCCGGCTCGGCATCTCCCGTGAGCGTAGCGCGGCCGCCCGGCTGCGGTTTGACCGCATCCCCCAGCCGTGGCTGCGGGAGCTGGCCAAGCAGTGGATACGCTGGCGGCTGAGCGCGGGCACCAGCGGCAGCTACGCCGCCTTGATCGTCAGGGCGCTCATCCGCCTCGCTCACTTCCTCGCCACCGCCACCGAGGTCGCCGGCCTGGCCGAGTTGTCCCGCGAGGTCCTCGAGCGCTACCTCGCCTGGCTGGCCGCCGACGGCCTGTCGACCAGGTCGCATACCAAGGACCTTGGTGTGGTGCGCGTGTTCCTCGACGCGATCCGCCAGCACGGCTGGGACCAGACCCTGCCGGCCAGTGCCGTCATCTACCCCGAGGACTTCCCCGAGCCCCCTCGGCGGCTTCCTCGGTTCTTGGCCGAGCACGTCATGGCCCAAGTCGAGCACCCCGACAGCCTCGACCGTTGGCCCGAGGCGGCCGGGCGGCTGCTCACCGTGATCCTGATTGGCTGTGGCCTGCGGGTCGGCGACGCGACCCGGCTGCCGTTCGACTGCGTCGTCCGTGACGCTGCCGGCACGCCCTACCTGCGCTACATCAACCACAAGCTGAACCGGGAAGCGCTCGTGCCCATCGACGACGAGCTCGCGCGGGAGATCGCCCAGCAGCAGCGGCGGGTGCTGGACCGCTGGCCAGCCGGCACCCTGTTGCTGTTCCCCCAGCCCAAGTCCAACCAGGACGGCCGCAAGCCGCTGACCACCAACGCGTATCGCGGCCAGCTCAACCGCTGGCTGGCGAGCTGCGACGTCCGCGACGAGCACGGCCGGCCCGTGCACCTGACCCCCCACCAGTGGCGGCACACCTTCGCGACCCGGCTGATCAACCGCGATGTCCCTCAGGAAGTCGTGCGGGTCCTGCTCGACCACGACTCGCACGAGATGACCGGCCACTACGCTCGGATCAGCGACCAGACCGTGCGGCGGCGCTGGGAGCAGGCCCGCAAGGTCAACGTCCGTGGCGAGACCGTGAGCGTCGACCCGGCCAGCCCGCTGGCCGACGCCTCCTGGGCCAAGCACCGCGTCGGGCTGGCCACCCAGGCGCTGCCCAACGGCTTCTGCGGGCTGCCGCTGCAGCAGACCTGCCCGCACGCCAACGCCTGCCTGACCTGCCCGGTGTTCATCACCACGCCTGAGTTCCTGGACAAGCATCGGGAACACCGGGAGCAGACCCGCCAGCTCATCGCCGGCGCGACCGCCCGCGGGCAGCTCCGCCTGGTCGAGATGAACCAGCAGGTCCTGGGCAATCTCGACCGCATCATCACCGCGCTGGACGCCGACCACGGTCCCCACGCTCAGGAGGCGGCGGATGCGGGCTGACAACTCCCACCACCTGCGCGCCGCCGCCCGCCGCCGGGCCCTTGCGACCCGCCAACGCGCCGTTGCGGCGCTGCGGCGTCTGGAGCGGGCAGGAGGGCCGGTCAGCTTCGAGCTGGTCGCCCGCGAGGCGCGGGTCTCCCGCTCCTGGCTTTACGGCCAGCCTGACCTGCGGGCTGCGATCGGGCAGCGCCGAGCCACCGCCGCCGGCGGCGGTGCTCCTGGCCCACCACCGATCCCGGCCCGCCAGCGGGCCTCAGAGGCCTCGCTGCGACGCCGGCTGGAGGCCGCCGGCGCCGAGATCCGCCGCCTGCGGGAGGAGAACCAGCGCCTGCGCGAGCAGCTCGCCTGGGCCCACGGCGAGCTCCGAGCGGCCGGCGTCCGCGGGCCGATGGGCGGGGGCGCCTTCAAGCGTGGCGGGCCGTCGACGATCGGGCCGTGCTCCTGAGCACCTCAACGACGACTGCGCCCGCTGCGCTGCCGTGCTGCCTGTCGGCACGACCACCGCGGAGACACCATGCTGGTCCAGCGGGTGCTGATGCCCGCCTCAAGGCATCACACACAACCTGTCCCGGACCGGCGCCAGCGGCTGTACGTCATGCGCCAGGGCCGAGGGCACTTCGGCGTGCTCGCCAGCTACCCGGTGAGCGCCGGGGTGTGGTGGCGCCTGCGCCTCGATCAGCCGGCAGACGACCGCCTGGTCGCCGCGGCGGCTGCTTTCCTTGGCCGCGTCCCGGGCGTGGACCAGGGTGGCGCGTAGCTGCTGCAGCGCCCCGATGGTCCGGTCGATGCCGCCGATGTGGGTGTCTAGCAGTTCCAGGACCCGGCCGCACGGCTGCCCGCTGGCCTGCTGCAGGTCGAGGATCTCCTTGATCTCCTCCAGGCGCAGGTCCAGCGCGCGGGCCTGGCCGACGAAGCGCAGCAGCGCGAGGTCGTGCTGGTCGTAGGTGCGGTAGCCGGCCTGGGTTCGGCGCGGCGGTGGGATCAGCCCGTGGGTCTCGTACAGGCGGATCGCCTTGGGGCTCAGCCCGGTCTGCTTGGCCACCTCGCCGATCGTGAGCGTCATCTGTCTCCTCGCTTGAGCTGCTTGACCTTGTCCCAGGGACAAGGTTCTAGAGTGCCACCGATGGTTCCAACGAGGCCAGCGAGGCATCCAGGATCGGCGCGTGGCGCCGGTCCCACGATGGGAGACCGATGATGGAGACGCTGATGCTGACGGTGGCGGGGATGGACTGCACGGGCTGTGAGCAGCGCATCCAGCGCGTGGTCGGCCGGCTGGAGGGGGTGCGGCGGGTGACCGCCGACCACCAGCGCGGCCAGGTCCAGGTGGTGCTGGACCCGGCCACGGTCACGCCCGCCGCGGTCCGTACCGCGATCGAGCAGGCCGGCTACACCGTCGCCGTCAACGGGGACGGCGAGATGACCCCATGAGCACGACCGCGACGCCGGTGCCGCCGGCGGCGCCCTACTGGGCCGAGGAGGGCGTCGGCCCCGACGGCCGGGGACGGTTCCGGGCCAAGGTCGGCGGGCTGCACTGCTCGCTGTGCACCGGCACCCTGGAGCAGGCCCTCGGCCGCCTGGACGGGGTCGACAAGGTCGCCGTCAGCCTCACCCACGAGCAGGTCCTGGTCGACTACGACCCGGCCAAGCTCGACCCCGATGAGCTGTTTTCGACCCTGCGGGAGCTGGGCTACACCATCTGGGACCCGCGCAAGACCCGCCCGTTCGAGGAGGAAGAGGCCGCGCTGGTGCGGGAGGGGACGCGGCTGGTTGCGGCGATCGCGGCCAGCCTGGTCACCATCGCGCTGCTCGCCCGACCCAGCGGCCCCTGGTCGCTGCTCGTGCCGGTGGTGACCACGATCACCCTCGGTTCGATTGGCTACCTGCTGCTGGCCGGCCGCGGCCGCCGGCCAGCGGTGGCCGGCGTGGCCGGGCTGGCCGCCCTGACGGGGCTGACGCTGGCCGCCAGGTCGCTGGGGCTGGTGCGGCCGGCCGTGCCGTGGCTGGTCGGTGGGCTGGCCGTGGTGGTGGTGTTCGGGCTTGCCCGCCACATCCTGGCCATGGCCGCCCAGTCGCTGCGCCGCCGGATCTTGAACCAGCACGTGATGCTGGAGGCGGGCGCGCTGGCCGGGCTGGCCGGCGGGCTCATCGGGCTGCTGGCCCGCCCGGCCGGCTACCCCACGGCCGCCTTCTTCGGGGTGGCGGTGCTGGTGGCCACCTACCACCTGTTCTCCGAATGGCTGTCGCTGCTGGTCAAGACGCGCAGCAGCCAGGCGGTCAAGCGGCTACTGGACCTGCAACCCGACACCGCCCACATCGTCGGCGACGACGGCGAGCGGGAGGTCCCGGTCGAGCAGGTCACCGTCGGGGACCTGGTCCGCATCCGCCCGGGCGAGCGGGTCCCGGTCGACGGCCAGGTGGTGGCCGGCCGCTCGGCGGTGGACGAGTCGCTGCTAACCGGCGAGCCCCTGCCGGTCGACAAGGCCGAGGGCGACCAGGTGGTCGGCGGGGCGATCAACACCATCGGCAGCCTGCTGGTGCGGGTGAGCGCGGTCGGCGAGCAGAGCTTCCTGGCCCAGGTCGTGCGGCATGTCGAGGACGCCCGGGCACTCAAGCCGGGCATCCTGCACCTGGTCGACCGGGTCCTGCGCGTCTACGCCCCCACCGTGCTGGCGGTCGCCGCGCTGGCCGGGGTGGGCTGGGCGCTCGGCTCCTGGCTGCTCACCGGGCAGGTCGACACCCAGCGGGCGGTGTTCGCCGCCCTGTCGGTGCTGGTGATGGGCTACCCCTGCGCGGTCGGGATCGCCGCCCCGCTGGCGATCGTGCGCGCCGCCGGGGAAGCGGCCGACCAGGGCATCCTGATGCGCACCGGCGAGGCCTTCCAGACCTTCCGGCTGGTCCGCCACGTCCTGCTGGACAAGACCGGCACCCTCACCGAGGGCCACCCCGCCGTCCGCGAGCTGCAGGCGCTCGGCGACCCCGACCAGCTGCTGCGCCTGGCCGCGGCCGTGGAAGCCGCCTCCGAGCATGCGCTCGGCCAGGCGGTGGTCGACGCCGCCCTGGACCGCGGCCTAGCGATCCCGGAGGCGGTCGGGTTCCAGGCCACCCCCGGCCAGGGCGTGACGGCCACCGTCGACAGCGACCAGGTCCTGGTCGGCCGGCCGAGCTGGCTCGCCCAACACGGCGTCGAGCTTGGCGCGCTGGCCGAGCGGGTCGAGGCGCTGGAGGCGGCCGGGCGGACCGTGGTCGCGGTCGCCCGGGCCGGCCGGCCGCTTGGGGTGATCGCGCTCGGCGATGAGCTGCGCCCCGATGCGGCCGCCGCGGTCGCCGCGCTGCGCGCCGCCGGCTTGGTCCCTGTGCTGGTGACCGGCGACAACCAGCGCGCCGCCGAGCTGGTCGCCGCCCGGCTGGACATCGACGAGGTCCATGCGGGCGTGCTGCCCGAGCAGAAGGCCGCCATCGTTCGCCACCACCAGCAGGAGCACGGCCGGGTCGCCTTCGTCGGCGACGGCATCAACGACGCCCCCGCGCTGATGCAGGCCGACGTCGGCATCGCCATGGGCGCCGGCACCGACATCGCCATCGAGTCGGCCGACATCATCATCGTCGGCAACCGGCTGGGCCTGATCCTGGTCGCGCGGGAGATCAGCCGGCGTGCCTACCGCACCACCCGCCAGAACGTGGTGCTGGCGTTCCTGTTCAACGGCATCGGCATCCCCGCCGCGGCGACCGGGCTGGTGCGGCCGGTGTGGGCGATGGTGGCCATGGCCGCCAGCGTCACCACCATCTTCCTCAACTCGCTGTGGGGCCGCCCGGCGTTGTTCGTGGACGCGGTGCGCAGCGTGGGCCGGCCCGGCGGGCGCGCAGCACCCACCTCGACCCACACCGCCGCGGCCGAGGGGTGAAGATGACGAGCATGACCACCACGGCGGAAAGGAGGCAGCCGTGAGCAGCACGCCACCCGGCCCGCCATCGCCCGAACAGGGCGAGGTACGGCTTGAGCTTGCCGTCTACGGGATGCGCTGCCAGGGGTGTGCCACCGTGCTCACCCTCGGCCTTGGCGAGGTGGCTGGTGTGCGGCAGGTGGAGGTGGACGTGGCCGGCGACAGGATCGCCGTGGTTGGCCACACGGGCCTGCTCAAGGAGCCGGCCCTGCAGGCCAAGGTCGAGGAGCTGGGCTACCGCCTGACTCCGAGGCGGTCGCTGCTCCAGGGGTGGCGGCGAGTGGGCCGAGCGGCGCGATGAGCACCCCTGCAGGGCAGAAGCCACGGCGGGGCCGGGTCGTGCAGGCCGTTGGCGGCGTGCTGACCCTGGCAAGCTGCCTGCCGATGGTGGCGATGCTGCCCGGCGCGGTCGCCACGCTGCACACCACGCTCGGCATCACCACCACCAGCGGGCCGTTGGCGCCGCTCGCCCGCAGCCTCGCCCCGGTCGCCCGCCCTCTGCTGGTCGCCGCCGTGTTGCTGCTGGTGGTGGGCTCGCTGCGCTGCGGCATCGGCCCAGCGACGCTGGCGGCCGTGGGCGGGACGCTGCTGTACCTCAGCATGTACGTGCTGCCGCAGCCGAGCAGCCCTGGCATGGGCGGCATGGCCGGGATGCACAGCCCGCCCGTTGGGGGCACGGCCGGCAGGGCCGGCGCGGTCGGGACAACCAACGCGCCGCTGTTCTACCTCGGGCTGGCCGCCTACCTGGGCACCTTCGTCTGGTCGGCCGTCCGACGTCACCGGCGAAGCTGCCGCCCGGTCGGGATCACCGCGCGGCGCCTCGGCGGCACCAGGCAGGCCCCGCCATGACCGAGCCCATTGCCGTGGGTGTGATCGTGCTGGGGATGGGGCCGGGTGGGGAGGTCGCCGCGGCGCGGCTGCTCGCCGCGGGCAAGCGGGTCGCGGTGGTCGAACGCGAGCTGATCGGCGGCGAGTGCGCCTACTGGGCCTGCATCCCCTCCAAGACCCTGCTGCGCCCACCCGAGGCCAGGATCCAGGCGGCCCGGGCCGCCGGCGTCGCCACCCCCGAGCTGGACTGGCCGGCGGTGGCCGCCTACCGCGACTAGATGACCCGCCACCTCGACGACCAGGCGCAGGTGGACAGCTACCAGCAGAAGGGGGCGCTGGTCGTGCGCGGCAGCGGGCGGCTGGCCGGCCCGGGGAAGGTCGAGGTGGACGGGCAACGGCTCGCGGCCGAGCACGTGATCCTGGCCACCGGATCCGACCCGGTCCGGCCGCCGATCGAGGGGCTGGACCAGGTCGAGGTGTGGACCAACCGGGAGGCGACCCAGCTGAACGCGGTGCCCGCCCGGGCGCTGGTGGTTGGCGGCGGCCCGGTCGGCATCGAGCTAGGGCAGCTGCTGGCCCGCCTCGGCTGCCAGGTCACCCTGGTGCAGTCGGCCGACCGGCTGATCGACCGGGAAGACCCCCGAGTCGGCGAGCTGATCACCCAGGCGCTGGCCGGCGAGGGCGTCGACGTGCGGGTCGGGCGCCAGGTCACCAGGGTGGCCAGGCGGAACGGAGCCACCCTGGTCGAACTCGACGACGGCGCCACCGTCGCCACCGAGGTGGTCGTACTCGGCGCCGGACGCGCACCGCGCGCGCACGACCTGGGGCTGGACACCGTCGGGATCCAGCCCGGCAAGCGGGGCCTGCCGGTCGACGAGCGCTGCCAGGTCGCCGAGGGGCTGTGGGCGATCGGCGACGTGACCGGGGTGGCGCTGTTCACCCACGTGGCCAAATACCAGGCGCGGGTCGCCGCCGACAACATCCTCGGCCGGCCCCGCCGCGCCAGCTACCGGGGTATCCCCCGGGTCGTCTTCTCCGACCCGGAGATCGCCGCGGTGGGGCTCACCCAGGCCCAGGCCCGCCAGCAGGGCCACCAGGTGGCGACCGCCACGGTGCGGCTGCCCGACGCGCTCGCCCGGCCCTGGACCTACGAACGCGACCCCCGGGGCGAGCTGGGGCTGGTGGCCGACCGGCGGCGGCGGGTGCTGCTTGGCGCCTGGGCGGTCGCGCCGCTGGCCGGTGAGTGGATCCACCAGGCCGCGCTGGCGGTCCGCGCCGAGGTCCCGATCGACGTCCTGCTGGACGGCGTGGCCCAGTTCCCGACCTACTCCGAGGCGTACCTGGCCGGCCTGGAACACCTGGGGCCCTAGCCCCGCGGCTCGAACAGGCTCCTTGATGCTCCGCGCCGAACTCGCCGCAACCCGCTGGCAGCGACGCACCGCCACCACGGCCACGACTCCACGGCATCGATTCGATAACGACCCTGGCCACCCGGAGTCGCTCCGCAACACGCCCACCGCCGCACGTCGAACACACCGCTCACGACGCAACCGCACTGGTCAGAAAGCTGCTGTCCTGCCAGACCCGAGATAACGCCGATGAACAAGGCCTGGAGGTGCTCCCAGGGGACAGGCAGTCGCTCCTGGCCGTCCTGGGCGACGAACGCGATCGGCTGGTGGACGGGCTGGCCGGGGTCGACGTCGTCCTCGTTGACGGTCGCCCACACACTCTGAAGGACCGGCTGCCACTGCTCGAACAGCCGCAGCGTGGCACGGGCGTCGGCGACCACGTCCGGGCAGCTGACGAACAAGCAGCCGGACACGTAGGTGATGGCGTCCAGCATGGCCAAGTAGCGGCCCGGGTCGAAGCCGTTGAAGCAGTCGTTGTCGGCTGTTATCCAGGGGCCGGTCGAGTACCAGCTCTTTGAGCTGCGCCGCTGCATCGTGAACGGTGTATTCGACGCGCCATGCTCCCCGGGTCGGTGGGGCGACACACCGCGGACCGGTCGTTATCAAATCGATGCCGAGTCAGGCAGCGGCGCCAGGTCGCTGCCCGGCGGGCAGCATCGGCGCCCAGGACCCGGAGAACGCCTTGGCACCGATGCTCGAGGTTCAGACGGCGTCTTACTCCCTCTGGGTGCCAGAGCCCCAAACCCCGGCTCCCACGATGGCCGCGACCATTCGCCACGCCACTTGTCCGGCGCCCGTGGGATCACGTGCGAACGAGTCCGACGTCCACCACCCTTCAGTAGCTGCACCAGCCGGTTGATGAACCCAACCTGCCCACCACGAAGGGGCCGCGCCGCTAGGTCGCCGAGAGCCGCAGGACCCGGGTCACGCGCAGCAGCCGCAGGCCCGGCCGCATCGGTGCCGGCACCAGCGCCATGCCGTCGCCGGCGTCGAGCATGCGCGGGTCGGTCAGCTCGACCCGTCGGCGGCCTCGCTCCAGCGTGCAGGACCCGGCGGCCACCACGTTCCTGACCCAGTCGCGGTCGGCGCCGTAGAACAGCGCGATGACGTAGCCGTCGTCGAGGCG
>WNFV01017329.1_pt1 | contig 16419 bp, 20 predicted proteins | sample 5400101 | NCBI WGS metagenome assembly WNFV01 (sample SAMN13153361, study PRJNA577476) | soil metagenome | isolation source: 115 cm soil or saprolite under grassland replicate 1 | place: USA:California | collected 2016-06-15
CATTGCTCGCGTTAGCCTCGGGAGAACAGCCTCTCAAAGGGCTTTTCCTCGGCGGTATAGGTCTATTGCTCTCTTTTGTCGGCCGCGACCCAATCACCGCCGAGGCTCGCTTCACCTTCGGTATTACTTACCTGGAAGACGGGCTTCCCCTAGCTGCAGTAGTCCTCGGGCTATTTGCCCTTTCGCAGGCGCTGGTTTTGTCCCAGGAAGAAGGGAGCATTTCGCAGTTTCGAACAGTCGGCAAAGTCTGGGAGGGGTTTGTTCAAGTGCTCCGGCTTCCCGCGACAATTGTTCGCGCCAGCATCGTCGGAATTTTCATGGGGGTATTGCCTGCTTTGGGACTCTCTTCCGCGAACGTGGTGGCCTACTTTACCGAGAAGCGTGCGGCCAAAGACCCGGAGAATTTCGGCCACGGGGATCCCCGCGGCCTGCTAGCGCCGGAAATCGCCAAAAACGCCTGCATCGTAGGCGATCTTATCCCAACGTTCACTCTCGGCATTCCCGGATCTTCCGTAACGGCGATTTTTCTAGCGGCGATGATCATGCACGGACTTCAACCGGGAGCTGAGTTCTTCTCGCGCTCGGGCGTGCTGCCCTATACCGTTTTCGCTGGGATTTTACTCGCGCAAGTATCGTTCTTCCTCATGGGATTGCTGTTTGCCCGCCAGTTCGCCAAAGCCGTCCTCATTCCCAACGCTCTGTTGGTTCCGCTCATCGTCGTGTTGAGTTTCATTGCTTCATTGGCGCTGCGCGGGAACCTTGAGGATGTTATTGTAACCTTTATTTTCGGATTCCTAGGCTATCTTATGTCGGTTTATCGTTATCCAACAGCTTGCGTCGTGCTCGGCCTCGTCCTCGGTGATTTGGTCGAGGCCAATTTTCACCGGTCTATATTGATCGGTCACGGATCCTACACGATCTTTTTTACCCGTCCGGCTTCTCTTACGTTGTTCATCCTCACTATCGCGATGTTGATCTGGCCCTATTTGAGACTTCCCGCCTGCCAAAACGGCAAGAGGTCATCGCTTTGAAGTCGATTTATTAATAAGAGAGAAATGCCCTCTGCAGACAGACCGCGAAACGGACATGCTATTAGTTGCTCGATTCAGCGTTTTCACGCTCCGTCGTATCACTGTATTTCTTTTTTTCTCTGACTTGCTCAATGCTCACAACTTTGAGAATCGCCTGCAATTCTGGCCGTTCGACCACTTCCTTTTTAAGCAGTAGTTGGGCAAGCTCTTCGAGCGCCGAGCGATGGGCCGCCACAGTCTCTTTCACCTTTCGTGCGCACCGGTGAGGATCTGTTTCACTTCCGCGTCGATCACGCGTGCTGTGTCGTCGCTGTAGTCTTTAGCGCTCTGCATCGGCACCGGCAAAAAGAGTGGGGTTCGGGGTCCTTCGAGAGACACCAATCCCAGCCTGTCACTCATACCGAATTGCGTGACCATCGTGCGTAGCGCTGGTCTATTTTTTCATCTACCGGCGTGGCGCGAGAGAGTGAATAAACCGGCTTATGGGAAATCGTTTGCGGGATTGAGCAGTGGCACGCCACCGAGCATTATCGCTTCTTTAGGTCGACATTGAGCGCGAAGACTTCGCCGTCGCGCACGATTTCGACGCTGTCGCTCCTGACGTCGAGGTTTGGATACCAAATCTCGACGCGAAGCTTACCCAAGGGCACGTTTTTGATTTCATAATTGCCGCGGCTATCGGTGGTAGAAAAAAACGGATGATCTTTCACGACAATGAAACCTTCCATATTCGGATGCGCGTTGCACAAGATCCGAGTAACACCGGGTTTGTCGAACTTCTTACTTCTCGTCTTGCCCGGCGCGTAGAGGCCGAGATCGAAATCGTTCGCGCCTCCCTTTGAATACACATTGTGCCAGGACTTGTCGTTGTTCGGAAAATCAACGGTTTCACCAACCATAACCGCTAGGACAGTGGGAATGAACTTTAGGCTCCGCTGATCCATGACTTTTTTCTGCGGCTTAGTGAGCGCCAACTGGGCCTTTACCTGTTCTTTTGAAAGACCTTCTATCGAGACCACAGCGTCCGTTGCCGGTTTGCCGCCAATCGTAATCGTACCTTTGACAATTCCAACGCCAGCCGCATCCGCCGCTAACACGACAGGTGCAAGACCAAGAAGCACACCGACCAAAATCCACTGCGATACCTTTTTCATTTTTTTACCCCCGCTGACGGTATGAAAGTGAAATCGACCTTTTGTGCTGCGGCCGGCTTTACCTCAATGCGCTTCTCCTGAGTCCCTAGAGTTTCGTGCCAAACTTTCAATTGATAGGCTCCTGGTGGAATGTCAGTCAGCTCGTACTCTCCATAGAGATCCGATATGGCGTGATACGGATGCTCGGTAACCACGATATAGGCCGTCATCCAAGGATGCACTTCGCAGCGGATCTTGACGGTGCCGGCTGCAACGAGCGGCTTCCGAGTAACTCGCCCAGGGTAAAGCCCGACATTGAATTGCGGCTGTTCGTTCGTGAAAAGAGCATGGGCCGTGTGAAGGATTGGATCTGAGTTTTTGAGAACCACGAACTGACCGACGCTCGCCGCTTGGACATGAGGGCTGAAGCGACACTTAAGGTTATCTAGCTCGTGGACGGTCTCCTTCTCCACGGCTTTGCCTTTGCCGACACCCTCTAAAGTTACAACCGCGTAGCGAAGTCCCTGCGCCGGGCCGACAATCAGGCTCTCATTCGGCACATCCTTGCAGACCTCCTTATACTTCGTAATTTGCAGCGGCGGCAGCTTCGGAAGCTTGCCTTCGACCTTCACGGTACCGTGAATCTTGGCTCCGTCTTTCACGACAATTTCGTCATACGCGTAAAGCGTACCGGGCAACGCTACGAATAGTAGTGCCGCCAACCCAAGACTGACCAGCTTTTTTTCTTTTGTCTTCATAGCGATTTCTCTCAGTAGCAATGCCCGCGCCATATATCCCATCATTTTCTCACGATCTCCTTTTTTTCTATGAAGGGGCAACCCCTGAATTGGATCATGCATCTGAAAGTGCCTTCGAATCAGATTTGACGCGTCCTTCATTCGCTTCAGCGGCCTCCAGGCTTTTTTTCTTTTCCTTCGCGCGATCGATGCTCACAACTTTGAGAATCGCCTGCAATTCCGGCCGTTCGACCACCTCCTTTTTGAGCAGCAGTTGGGCAAGCTCTTCGAGCGCCGAGCGATGTGCCGCCAGAGTCTCCGTCACTTTATCATGCGCCTCGGTTAGGATCTGTTTCACTTCCGCGTCGATGACGCGTGCCGTGTCATCGCTATACTCTTTCGCGCTCTGCATCGGTATCGGTAAGAACAGCGGAGTTCGCGGTCCTTCGAGCGAAACCAGCCCCAATCGATCGCTCATGCCGAACTGGGTAACCATCGTGCGGGCGATTTCAGTGGCGCGCTGCAGGTCGTTCTGCGCTCCCGTTGAGACATCATCGAAAACCATCTCCTCCGCAACTCGTCCGCCAAGCAACACGTAGATGCGCGCCAAGAGTTCCGACCGAGTCATTAAGTACCTGTCCTCCGTCGGCGTTTGCTGCGTGTATCCCAACGCTGCGATGCCACGAGGAATGATAGAAATTTTTGATACCGGATCTGCACCAGGAACTAGCTCCGCTACCAATGCGTGACCTGACTCATGATACGCAACGGTTTGTTTTTCCTTCGGGCTCATCACTCGGCTCTTCTTTTGGAGCCCTGCAACGATCCTTTCAATCGCCTCGTCGAAGTCGGCCATCTCGACCGCATCTTTGCCTTGCCGCGCTGCCAGCAACGCCGCCTCGTTGACGATATTCGCCAAATCCGCGCCGACGAACCCCGGCGTCTTTGCAGCTATAAGACTGAGATCGACCGCCGGAGAGAGTTTGATTTTTTTGGCGTGCAGTTGGAGAATCTTTTCCCGGCCCTTGACATCCGGGCGGTCCACCAGCACCTGACGGTCGAATCGCCCAGGGCGGAGCAGCGCCGGATCGAGAATCTCCGGCCGGTTGGTCGCCGCCACCATGATGACTCCCTTGTTGGGGTCAAAGCCATCCATTTCCGCCAATAACTGATTGAGCGTTTGCTCGCGCTCATCGTGGCTCGAGAGCATGTTGATGCCGCGTGCTTTGCCCAGCGCGTCGAGCTCGTCGATGAAGATGATGCTCGGTGCATGCTCCACCGCTTGGGCGAAAAGATCGCGCACTCGCGCCGCGCCGACGCCGACGAACATCTCGACGAAGTCGGAGCCCGAGATGCTGAAGAATGGCACGCCCGCCTCGCCGGCCACGGCGCGCGCTAGGAGCGTCTTACCTGTGCCGGGTGGGCCGACCAGCAGCACACCCTTGGGCAGATGACCGCCGAGCCTTTGATACTTCTCCGGATGCTTGAGAAACTCGACCACTTCAATGAGCTCTTCTTCTGCTTCATCGATTCCCTCTACATCGGCAAATGTCACGCCAGTCTGTTTTTCGATATAGACCTTCGCTTTGCTCTTGCCGATCTGCATCAAGCCGGCGCCAGCGCCGCCTATGCGTTTGAACAAAAAACTCCACAAGACGAAAAATATAATCACCGGCACGACCCAAGAGAGCACAGCCGGGAACCAATCGCTAGTTGTTTCGCCTTTAAACGGAATGCCCGCCTCTTCGAGTTCTGCCGTGAGGCGCGCATCCTCAACTCGAACGACGACAAAAGGTAAAGGCTGCTTAGTCCTGTCGCCAAGTTCCTTGAGCTTCTCTGAAGAAAAGACTTCTTTCATGCCATCGACTTTGATCGAGCCGCCAATGGTCTTGTCGCGCACCGCCACGTCGGTGACCTGGCCTTTTTTGACCAAGGTTTTGAACTGACTGTAGCCGATCGTTTCGATCTGCTGGCCAAGCAGCGCATATTGCGCGACCAACATCACGACCAGCACCACGAGGAAGGAGGCCATCGAAAATTGTTTTTTCTTATCCACGGGCTTTTCGCAGTTGTTACGCGCGGAGACGAATGAAGCTAACGAAAGCTACACCCGTGCCGACACTAGTTTGCTCACACGTCCTTGTGCTCTCCTTTATTTAGCCCCGCCGGCCCCGCTCTTTTCCCAGACCACACGGACGAACTTATTATTATGCCCCCACTTGTAACCGAGCTTTCCACCCCTTGCCTTCTTAACGAGCGTCCCAGCCGCTGCGCCAGCTTCTCGGTCGTGGCCTCGACCCGCCAGCGGCCATTCGCTGCATCCATGCACATAATCCGCTCCAGCGGATTTTTCTCCCGCGCCCGCGCCTCTTCGTTGCGTAAGATCCTGGCAATCTCTCCTCGGTTTCCCGCTTCAACGCCACGCAGAGTGAGCTCACCGCCCGGAAACCTATCCTGAATCTTCCGGCACGCGGGACAGAAAACGAGATGGCTGTGTATTTGGCTGCTAAATTCACCCGGCGGCGTCAGAGTCCAATGGCGCCGATGGTGAAAAGCGCCGCAGCCACTGCACTGTATGACCCCCTTCGGGTCCAGCCGCGGCAGGTACATATCCCTTTCGACATGATTCTTCTTGTATAGGGTGTTGTATTTTTTCGCTGCTGCTCCCATAGACCAAGCTCCTTTCAATTATGTCTTCGCCGTCAGCGTATCGAGCCACGCGCCCAGCGGGCCGCGGCTGATCTTTCTTACGATCCCTTCCAATTCTCCGTTGTCCAGCCAGATGCCGCCGCATTCATGGCAGCGATCGAGAGCAAATCCCTGAAAGGTGTAACTCTCCAGCTTGCCGGGGCACTTCGGGCAATGAGTCTCCGCTTCAAGCTTGTCGACCTTACGCAGCTGCGCACGTAGTCTATCCAAAACTTCCCGATCCCGCTCGGCGAAGTAGATGTCTTCTTTGGCTCTCTCAACGAGTCGCAACGTTTCCCCGAAGCGATCCTTTTCATTTTCCATAACCCTTACCTCCGCAGAATTTCACAGATTTTAATACGCAGCTTTGATGCCAATATAGCGTCCGGGCATTGCGTTAATTCGGCAGATCGATAGGAGCTTAAATCGGCGAGTCGATCAAGCCGGTGAGATGACTTTTTCAGAATCGACAAGGACGAGCGTTCGCTTTCGCACCTTTGAGAATATCTCGCCTGCCTCGCATGTCGCTGTCTGTGATTCCGACGCCCGCGAGGCATTTATTTTGCGATAACATCAACCGGCTACTTTGCGTTGCTATTGTTAAGAAGGGATGTACGACGATGGTTAGAAGGTTTTTCTCCTGGGGAATCGCGGCGATTTTAATATTTGGACCGTTCGTGGATTCCTTCGCCGCTGAGGCGAATGGCGGTAAAGAGCTGTATCTAAAATATTGCGGCTCCTGTCACGGCAGCGGAGGCAAAGGAGACGGTCTGGTTAGCCGGGATTTGAAAGTCAAAGTCCCGGACTTAACTCTATTGAGGAGTAAGAACAAAGGAATTTATCCGACCGATCGAGTGATGTCCTCGATCGACGGCAGTCGCGTCGTGCGCGCACACGGCGATCGTAACATGCCCGTGTGGGGGGAAGTGTTTAGGGAAGAACACGAAAAACAAAAATATACCGAGTTGACCTCACTTCTCAAAGCTAAGCTCATCGCCGAATACGTCGGCACATTGCAAAAATAGCGCAAGCTTCGATTAATCGATAAACGCGCGCATGTTGGTACTTTGGGTGACGATTTAACGGTCAATTTCACGAGTTCACCTCGTCTGTCGCCATCACGCTGGCAATTGAAATTTCGAGATGATCAGACCTGGCCGCCGATCAAGCGGCGGCGATCAGCGGCGGTCGCCGCCCACCATGCGGCACCACCAGAACCGGGCAAGTCGCCCGCGCCACGACCTTTTCTGCTACGCTGCCCATAATGATGTGGTTGAGACCGGTCCGGCCATGAGTCGACATCACGATCATGTCGACGCCCTCGTCGGCCGCCTTCTCGACGATATTCTTGTGCGGCGTGCCGAATTCAACCGCGCAGCGCACTTCGACCAGATCGATGCAATCGGTAAAATTGTCGGCGACAAACTTATACAGCAGCCGCCGGCCGTCTTCCAACATGTCGTGGTAAGCTGCCACCGCCGGCGGTCTGTCTTTCCACTCACCGCCAACCTCAATGGCGTGGTAAACGACAACTTCTCCGTTCACATCGCGCGCCATCTCCAAGGCATAACGGATTCCGAGCGCAAGAACCATGCCTCCCCGGTGAGCATGCATACTGCGGCATTTTCTGAATGGTTCCTGGGCGATTTTTCTCGTTCCTGAGGAAAACGCTCTTGGTTTTGCTGTGAAAAGCAGGCCAATCGTCTGAAAGTCTTTCCGATGCAAATTCTGCATCGACTCCCCACCGTTCACGAGCGAATCAAGGAAGCTTAGCGGCTTCTTTTCGGTCCTGTTCGGCTTGCTCGAGGGCGCGCATGATAAGCTCTTCCTTTCGCCGTCTCTCACCAGACAAGGAAAAGCTGCGAAAAACGAAAGTAGATCTTGGAAACGAGCCGTTCGATCTTCACAACGCGCAGCAGAGGATCGAAAGGCTCCGTGAGGCTCATGTTTACTTCAAGCTGTCCTTTAGAAACTCAAGAAGCTCTATGTGCTTTTCCGAATCTCGCATCATCGAATGCAAAAGAATTTCAAAGAGGCCGTGGTAGTAACCAGTGCTCTCTTTCATAAGCTTCTTGCATTCTTTGATGCCCTCTTTTTCAAGTTCGATGAATTCCTCGGTGCTTACGCGAAGCCTCCCGTTGAGCACGGATAAGTTGGTTGCACCCTCAAGGCTTCCTTCCGGCTTCGTCCACGTGAGGCAACCTTTCAGTGTGGCAGTCATCGCATGAATCACTGCCCGATGCTTCTCCTCATCTGAGATGATAAGCTGCAAGATAAAGTTGGTGACGGGATTCGGCAATCCGCGCATCAGTGTCTTGTACTGCTCAATCGACTTTTCTTCTTTCGCTTCATGAGCTTCAAACTCATTAAGCAAACGCTCGATGGGAGATATTTCCGCCGATCCGCCTACGTTTGCTTTCGTGTTGAACAGCCCTCCCATTTCATACATCTCGTCCATAACATCCCCTTTCCCTGCTTGCTTCGATGTTTTTGACACCCGACTCATTTCTCCTATGTTGAACCGGTTTGCTGTAATGGTTCGTAGCGCAAAGCACATACCACCAAAAAACGGCACAAACACTTGCGATCACACGGGCGATGGCAATTTTTCTTCTTAGTTGTGAGAATTTTATTTGTCGGCCTTCGCAACTGTGCAAATAAAAAATCGAGCCAGGCGCTGCTTTCATTGCGTTAATTATCGGCTTGAGCACCGGCACGAAAATCGCTCATGCAACGATAGTCAGATAAAAATTTTGGACGCTTCTTGTAGCATGGCAGCGCAAATCGAAGACTCAAACGATAGACGTGGCAGCCATATCGGCATATTGGTGGGCGGCGGTCCGGCGCCGGGAATCAACGGCGTAATCAGCGCGCTGACGCTCGAAGCGCGTACGCGGGCCCACAAAGTCATTGGGCTTTTCGATGGCTTTCACTGGCTCATGCGGGGCGACATCGCGCACACCAAAGAGCTGAACCACGACGACGTTTCGCGAATTCATTTTCACGGCGGCTCAGTTCTAAACACCTCGCGGGCCAACCCGACCAAGAAAACGGAAGACCTTGAGCGCGTCGGTGGCGAAACATGCAAACGGTCGGATCCGCGTCTGTCACATACCCAAGACGATCGACAATGACCTACCGCTTCCCGGAGAGATTCCCACTTTCGGCTTCGAAACTGCGCGCCAACTCGGCAGCGATTTAGTGCAAAACATTATGGAAGACTCGCGCACCACCGGGCGCTGGTATTTCATCGTCGTCATGGGCCGTTCAGCCGGCCATCTGGCGCTAGGTATCGGCAAATCGACCGGGGCGACGTTGACGCTGATTCCGGAAGAATTTGCTGGAGCAATTCAGATGGCCACAGTCTGCGACATTCTAGAGGGAGCGATTCTCAAGAGAAAGGCTCTTTGGAACCACTCTGACGGAGTCGCGATCATCGCCGAAGGGTTGCTGGAGCATATGCCCGTAGAGCAGCTCACCGGGATCGAAGGCGTTCGCATCACCCATGATAGCTACGGCCACTTGCGTCTGGCCGAAGTTGATTTGGCGTATATCCTTAAGACCCTGGTCGAACATCGCTTTACCGGTCGCGGCACCCCGATCGCTATCGTTCATAAGAATATCGGTTACGAACTGCGCTCCGCGCCACCGGTTGCCTTTGATTGTGAATACGCGCGCACGTTGGGGTACGGCGCGGTTGAGTTCCTGTTGAACCCCACTCCCGAGGCCAGGATATTAAACGGTGCCCTTGTTTGTCTCATCAACGGGAAGCTCGAACACCTCGACTTCGCGACTCTGCAAGATCCGAAAACCGGCAAGACTCGGGTGCGGCCGGTCGACATCGATACGCCGTCTTACAAGGTGGCCCGCGAATACATGATTCGGCTGGAGAAAGAAGACTTTGCCGACAATGAAAAAGTTAGACTTCTGACCGAGGCGGCCTCGTCGGAAAATCACTTCTGCAGCGCCGATGAGTTTCGCAACCGCTATCAATATTTGACCACAGACCTCAAGGGTTGCAATTGAAAAGGAAGTCAGATGATAGCAAGAATCGCCATTAGTGGCTTTGGTCGGATCGGCAGGCTGGTTTTGCGGAGCATGCTCGAGCGCCACAAAAACGGGCTGACGGTCGTTGCCGTGAATGATATGGCGGACCTGAAAACCAACGCGCACCTGTTTCGCTACGACTCGACCTACGGCGTGTTCCCGGGCACGGTCGAAACCGGCGAAGGCGTCATTAAAATCGACGGGCACAACATCGTCGCCTTGAGTCAAAAAGATCCTTCCCGCTTGCCTTGGAAACAGCTCGGCGTCGATATCGTTATCGAGTCCACCGGAGTTTTTACAGACGCCACTCGGGTCCGCGCTCATTTGGACGCCGGCGCGAAAAAAGCAATCATCACGGCGCCGGCGACCGACGAAGACATCACGCTGGTTCTGGGTGTCAACGACTCGGCTTACGACGCGCGCAAACATCACATCGTTTCGAACGCTTCGTGCACGACCAACTGTCTGGCGCCAGTGGCGAAGGTGCTCCACGAAAGTTTCGGCATCGAGCGCGGTCTCATGACGACAATACACGCTTACACCAACGATCAACGCATCTTGGATCTCATGCACAAAGACCTCCGGCGAGCGCGCGCGGCCGCCATGAACATCGTGCCGACCAGCACCGGCGCGGCAAAGGCCATTGGCTTGGTCATGCCGGAACTAAAGGGCAAGCTTCATGGGCTCTCGCTCCGAGTTCCGACGTCGACGGTCTCTGTGGTCGATCTCGTGGTCAATCTAAAGAAGTCCGCTTCAGTGGAGAGTATCAATTCCGCATTGAAGCAAGCGGCCAGCGGGCAACTTATCGGGATCCTTGAATACTGCAATGAGCCATTGGTTTCGAGCGATTTTCGCGCTAATCCGGCTTCCTCCATCGTTGACGGATTGTCCACGGTGGCTCTAGAAGAAAAGATGGTAAAAGTGTTGGCCTGGTACGATAACGAATGGGGTTATAGCTGCCGCGTCGCCGACCTGGCCGCGCTGATGGCCGAAAAAGGACTTTAGGAGGGACTCCCAATGTTTGCCAGGGATATCATGACAAAGGACATCATCACCGTAAGTCCGAAAACCACCGTGAGGAATCTGGCATTGATATTGATCAAGAACCGAATCAGTGGCGCACCCGTTGCCGGTAAAAACGGCAAGATTGTCGGGGTCGTCTCCGAAGCGGATATCGTCACCAAGAAAGGCAAAGACGTAAAGTCGATTATGAGCAAGAAAGTGATCAGCGTCATGGAAGAAACCACCGTGGAAGAGATCGCCCAACTCATGACGACCCACGTGGTCAAACGTTTGCCGGTGATGAACGGTGAAAAGATTGTCGGCATAGTCAGCCGCGCTGATATCGTCAGCGCTATCGCGCTCGGAACGCATGTGGCATTGCACACGCCGATTTACGACTTGTAGCGTCCATACAGCGCGGCAGGATCGCGTGCTAGAGACACTTTGAGGTAAACCAATCGTGACAAATTCTCGTCTCAGATCTGAGAAGTACAAGCGAAAAGCATTTCACAATCGGACGGGATGGCATTGATCCGATCGCTTTACCCAAGCGATACCCGTGAAATATTTTGCGTTCACTATTGATTCCTTTTGGGCCTAATCGATAGTACCGGGCAGGTTGCGCGTGCGATGACTTTGGCCGTTACGCTGCCCAGCATGATTTGCTCGAATCCGGTGCGGCCGTGGGTCGACATGACGATCATGCCCGCGTTTTCCTCTTCGGCTTTCTTGACAATCTTATCGTAAGGCACTCCTGCTTTTGCCGGCAATATCGGCGAAGTTTTCTTTGACGAAGTCATGCAGCCGCTGCTTATAATGCGGCACAAGTGCGCTGGCAGGATTCAAAGGATCATCTTTGCCGAACCAGTGGCCGTCTTCGCTGATCACGTGATAAACAATTACCTCGGCACCCTGTTCCAAGCCAATCTCCAACGCGTAACGTACCGCTGGCTGTGATAGTTGGGAAAGATCCGTCGGCGCCAGAATTTTCTTTGGTTTGGTCACGACGATCTCCTTATGCTGAAAACGAAGCGCAATAAGTATGCCCCGGTCTCACCCCCAATTTAGTTTTACTTTCAAATCTTTTACCCGCTTTCTTTCTCACTTATGAGGAGTCGCCACGGAGAATTCTTAAAATTGACAACAAACCCATGTACCCCGCGCTCAATCAACGAAACTCCAAGGGATAATTCTGCACAATTGTTGGCACGGACAGTGCACGGGAAGCTGTTAGAACTTCAGGCGCACAACAACCTATGAACTTCGCTGCATCTATCGGGAGGTATGGTTGGATGAAAGTCATCGATGTCATGACCAAAGAGCCGCTCACTATTGCACCTGGGGAAACTATCGGGCAGGCCGACGAGCTGATGTCGGAAAACAACATTCGCCAGATCCCCGTGGTCAATGGCCGGGATCTCGTCGGTATCGTCACCGACCGAGACATTCGGTCGTTCCTCAGTTCTTCATTGCTGGGTGACCCCGAAGCGCGGGAAAGAGTCCTGCGCGCGACGGTCCGCGACGTCATGACCACGGCGCCTATTTTCGTTTCTCCGAATGACGATCTGGAGGAGGCGGTGGAACTGCTGATCGAGGAAAAGATCGGCGGCATCCCGGTCGTGGATGAATCTGAAGGCTTGGTCGGCATCGTCACTTACATCGATTTACTGCGCTGTTTTTTGAACCGAATACAGGAGGACTGAAATGAAAAACGGCAAAGAAGGACTCGTCACAGAGATCATGATGGGCAGTCCGGTAACGCTCAAGCCGGAGGACACGCTCGATCTAGCCAACGACGTGATTTCGCTCGGGCGCATCCGCCACATACCCGTCGTGGACGCCGGCCGGCTCGTGGGTTTGCTGAGCGAGCGGGACCTGCTGGGCGCTGCAGCGAGTCAGATCTTTGGGTTGAAGCAGAAAACCAAGTCGGCGCTGCTAAAAAGCGTGTTGATCAAGGACGTCATGAAAAAACACGTAGTAACGGTCTCGCCCGAAACGTCGATCAAGGATGCCGCCCATCTGCTAGCCGACAAAAAAATCGGCTGCGTGCCCGTGGTCACCGACGGCGCTATCGTCGGAATAGTGACGACGACGGACATCTTGAGATATGTCGAGAGACTGGGATGACGAAAAGCCATCTACCTGGATCGTCAACCTTGTTCATGGACCGGCGAACACTCGCGAACACTTGTAGGTCAGCACGGAATCTCGGTCGGTTTCAAAACGCTACTTGGAAATTCAAAACCACAAACTGAGTTTCTTCGCTACGCGAAGATGTTACGCGATTCCCACAAAGGCGGGCAGCCTCCCCAGTTCGGTAAGCTGAGCGACTATTCCCCTGCAACCTGCCTCACCGCCGCCGTCCTCATCAAGCTGGCAAGGCATCTTGCTCTCCTCGCCAGCCTCACGATCCTAGGCGAAGCCGCAGGTCGCATCGGCGTCAGCCAACTCGCCATCTTCATTCTCATCGTCCTGGCCGTCTTGTCTCACACAATCGGACGTACGCTCCAACTGGGTTTGCGTCAGCAAACCGCCTTGACCAAGGGCGTGCCATGATCGCCGAGCGCCTTGAAGCGGCGAAGATCGTCTTCGGTCTTAAGGGAAATCTCGCTGAAGTCATCGATATCCTGTGCCGTCGCTCGACCCTGCCTGATCTCGCCGCTCAGTTTCGCTCCCATAAACCGGACAAAGTAAACGAGCGCTACAGTTACATCGGCGACGGCATTGCCGTGCCCCATCTTCGCATCGACAATCTTGCCACGCCGGAATTGATCCTCGGGCTCTCGCCCGACGGCCTTTCTTTCAACGATCACAAAATTAACGTCGTGTTGCTCTTGGCAACTCCGGCGGAACAGACCGCGCAGCACCTGCAGCTCTTGCAACGGGTCTCATCGCTTTTGCCCGCGATACGAGACGAACTATTGACCCAGCGAGACGCGCGCCGTGTGCTCCAAACCCTTGCACGCGCCGAACAACAATCCGCGTTGCCAACCTATCTCAACCTAAGCCAAGAACAAATCGGTTTCGAGCTCCAGACCGATCTCAACAACGGCCTGACATCGCAAGAAGCGCGCAGTCGGCTGGCGCACTATGGGCCGAATGTACTCAAGCGCAGTCGCGGCACACCCTGGTATTTAAAGCTCTTGCGAAACCTGTTCAGCTTCTTCGCGATTCTGCTGTGGATTGCGGCGCTGCTTTGTTTCGTACCGGGTGTCGATCTGCCGCAACTTGGCATGGCGATTCTTACGGTCATCTTTATCAACGGCGTTTTCGCATTCTTACAAGAACACAAATCGGACCGCGCCTTGGAAATGTTGCAACAATTGATCGCGCTGAAATGCCGTGTCGTCCGCGATGGCCAACTAGCCGAGATCGACGCCGGCGAACTGGTGCCCGGCGACCTGATCGTTCTCGAAGAAGGCGACCTGGTACCGGCGGATGCCCGTTTGCTCGAAGCATTCGAAGTCGAAGTCGACAACTCTTCGCTCACCGGTGAGTCCTCGCCGGCGCGCCGCTACAAATCCGATCAGCCGATCCTTATCTCCGGCAAGTTTCTTTGGATCGAACTCCCCAATGTCGTGTTCGCCGGCACATCGCTCTTGCGCGGCCGAGCGCGAGCCGCTGTTTTCGGCACCGGCATGAATTCCGAAATCGGTAAAATCGCCAATCTCACTCAGGACATTCAGGTGGAGCAGAGCCCGTTGCAAAGACAACTGCGCGGCACCGTGTACGCGATCGCGGCGCTCGCCGGTGGTTTGGGACTGGCCTTTCTATTCTTAGGCTGGTTAGTCGCCGGCCTCACGTTCCTTGAAGCGTTTGTTTTTTTTATCGGCCTATTCGTCGCCAACGTCCCCGAAGGACTGTTGCCGACCGTCACGCTTTCGCTGGCAATGGGTGTGCAGCGCATGGCCAAGCGCCACGCGCTCGTCAAAAACCTGCCGTCCGTAGAAACCCTCGGTTGCACCACGGTGATTTGCTGCGACAAGACCGGCACGCTGACGCAGAACTTAATGATGGCCACGGAAATCGCTGTCGACGGCAAGATCGTCGAAGTTTCAGGCATTGGCTATCGCCCGCAAGGCGAGTTTTCGCACGACGATAAAGTCCTTTCCTTGGAAGCGATCTCTCACTGGAGGGCGCTCCGGCGGCTGCTCGACTGCGCCTTCATCTGTAACAATGCGAAGCTCGATCGAAATGGCAGTGACTACCGCGCAATCGGCGATCCAACCGAGAGCGCATTGGTTTGCCTCGCTGAAAAAGCCGGCATTCGAGGAACACACCAGCGAATCCACCTCAACCCGTTCGAATCTGTTCGTAAACGCATGAGCGTTGTCGTCAAGCCGCATCAGCAACGCGAAGCGACGACCTACGTGAAGGGCGCGCCTTTGGAGACGCTACAACAGTGCAATCGGATCCACTGGGGCGACGAAGTCCGGCCGCTCACTGAGTTGGACCGGCAGAGAATTCTCAACGAAAACGACGCCATGGCCAATCGCGGCCTGCGCGTTCTCGCCTTCGCCTATCGCGACGGCGAAGAATTAAGTGACTCCGACTACTCAACGGCAAACGTCGAGACACGCCTAGTCTATCTCGGGCTCGTGGCATTATCTGATCCGGTACGGCCCGAAGTCCCGGAGGCGATCCGTGCCTGCCACACGGCCGGAATACGCGTGATCATGATCACGGGAGATTATGCTTTGACCGCTTCCAGTATCGCCAAGCAAATCGGCCTGGCGCAGAATCTCCAGGTCTTCACCGGTGCCGAAGTGTCAGAGATGGAAGACAATAACCTCCGAGCCGTCCTAACGAAGGGCGAAACCATTTTTGCCCGCGTCGCGCCGGAACATAAACTGCGCATCGTCTCCATGCTCAAGCAAATGGGCGAGATCGTCGCGGTCACCGGCGACGGCGTCAACGACGCCCCGGCCTTGAAAAAAGCTGACATCGGCATCGCCATGGGACTGCGCGGCAACGACGTTGCTAAGGAAGCGGCGCATATTATCTTAACCGACGACAATTTCAGCTCCATCGTCGCCGCCATCGAAGAAGGCCGCGCCGTTTTTGATAACATGCGACGTTTCATGGCTTACATTTTCAATCACAACCCTTTGGAAATGTATCCCTACATAGTCTGGCTTCTTTTTCCTGGCGCACCGCTCGCGATTACGGTCATGGGAGTGTTGGCTGTCGACGTCGGCACAGATCTCGTTCCAGCGATGGGTTTAGGCATAGAGCCGCCAGAGCGGGGAATCATGGAGCGCCCGCCTCGCAAGCAGGACGTCAAACTGCTTTCGATAGGCTTTATCCTTCAGAATTATTTCATCCAAGGGACGCTGGTGACGCTAAGTTGCTACGCGACTTACCTCTATTTCGGATGGGTGATGGGTTACTGGCAACCGGGACTGAGTCTGTCGGATATGCCGTCTTCGCCCGAGGGATTGAAATTCAATCACGCTTCGCTGATTTATCTCCAAAGTTTAACTGCGTACTTCTTTCCCGCAGTTACGACGCAACTCGCGAACGTTCACTGCCAACGCTCATGGCGAACTTCGCTTTTTTCACAGGAATTTTTGGAGTCGCGCTACCGTCGCGAAAGCCTTGAAGCTATTTCGACCTGGCGCCCGCCGCGCTACACCGCGCGCGTGAGCATTGAATATCACGTCAAAGGCGCGAGTGAATTTGACTTGGTGAGAGCCTTTTGCGCTCTCGCCGGTAGTTTGATTCTCCTGCCATTCCGATTCATCTGGATGGTCGCGCTTCAGTGGCTTGTGCACATCGAAC
>WNFV01004906.1_pt1 | contig 16413 bp, 15 predicted proteins | sample 5400101 | NCBI WGS metagenome assembly WNFV01 (sample SAMN13153361, study PRJNA577476) | soil metagenome | isolation source: 115 cm soil or saprolite under grassland replicate 1 | place: USA:California | collected 2016-06-15
CCACAACGTCGCCGTGGCCTTCAAATCCGTTTGAACACGGTAAGTCCGCCTGACCCGGAAGGACGCCTCACATGACCGCTGCCCCCGCCCAGTCAGCCAGGCCAGCCAAACTCCCCCGTGAGCAAGACCCCCGCAACCCGGTCGCCCGGCTGACCGCGCTGCTCGACGAGGGCACTCTCGAGCTGATCACGCCCGACGACCTGTCGGGCATGCTCGCGGTCCGTGGCAGCATCCACGGCGCCCCGGTGGTCGCGTTCTGCTCGGACGCCACGGTGATGGGTGGCGCGATGGGTGACGAGGGCTGTGAGGTGGTGGTCAAGGCGTACCACGTGGCCCGGCAGGAGAACGTGCCGATCATCGGCCTGTGGCACTCCGGCGGCGCCCGGCTGGCCGAGGGCGTGCTGAGCCTGCACGCGGTCGGCAAGATCTTCTACGAGATGACGCAGGCGTCGGGGAAGATCCCGCAGATCTCGGTGGTGCTCGGCCCGGCCGCCGGTGGCGCGGCGTACGGCCCGGCGCTCACCGACATCGTCATCCTCGGCCCCGAGGGCCGGATCTTCGTCACCGGCCCGGACGTGGTCCGCTCGGTGACCGGCGAGGACGTCGACATGCTCCGCCTCGGCGGACCCGAGCCGCACGGCAGGCGCTCGGGCGTCGTACACGTGGTGACGGAGTCCGAGGCGGAGGCGATCGAGCGCGCGCGGCGGCTCGCCGACCTGTTCGGGAACCAGGGCACGGTGTCCGGGGACGTGCCCGACACCGACCTGTCCGGGCTGCTGCCGGAGTCGGCGAAGCGGGCGTACGACGTGCACCCGCTGGTCGGCGGCGTGCTCGACGAGGACTCCGTGGTCGAGCTGCATCCGCGCTGGGCGCCGAACATCGTCACCGCGCTCGGCCGGCTCGGCGGCCGGACCATCGGCGTGATCGCGAACAACCCGCTGCGGCTCGGCGGCTGCCTGGACGCGCTGAGCGCGGAGAAGGCGTCACGGTTCGTGCGGATGTGCGACGCCTTCGGCGTCCCGATGGTGGTGCTGGTCGACGTGCCCGGCTACCTGCCGGGCGTCGGCCAGGAGTGGGACGGCGTGGTACGACGTGGCGCGAAGCTGCTGCACGCCTTCGCCGAGTCCGTGGTGCCGCGGGTGACGCTGGTGACCCGCAAGACCTACGGCGGCGCGTACATCGCGATGAACGCGCGCTCGCTCGGGGCGACCCGGGTGTTCGCCTGGCCGAGTGCGGAGGTGGCGGTGATGGGCGCGGTGGCAGCGGTCCGGATCCTGCACCGGCGCAAGCTCGCCGAGGTGGCCCACGACGTGCGCGCTCAGGTCGAGCTGGAGCTGGCCGCGGAGCACGAGAAGATCGCCGGCGGCATCGAGCGCGCCCAGCAGATCGGCGTCGTGGACGAGGTGGTGGAGCCGACCCGGACCCGTTCGGCACTGGCGGCGGCGATCGCGAAGGCGGAGGCCGAGGGCGGCCGGGTCCGCGGCAGCCACGGCAACATCCCGCTCTAGAACGACCCCACACAAAGTTGTGAGGGTGTGAACGGCGCGCCCTGTGCGCCGTTCACACCCTCACAAGTGGTGTGGCCGCTGTGCCCTCCGCCGGGGTGAGGAACCTCCCGGCGGCAGCGGCCACGCCCCTCCCGCCCTGGTACTACCTAATGACTCACGAACTGGCCGAATGGTTGCCTGTTTGGGCAAGAATTTTTCAAGAAACACGTAACGTCCGGACCGCATCACGTGCTGCGATCGAACGGCCCCGGCCGAGGCTCAGACGACCTGGTGCAGCCACCGCACCGGGGCGCCGTCACCGGCGTACCGGAACGACTCCAGCTCGTCGTCCCAGGGCCGGCCGAGCAGCCGCTCGAGCGCGTCGGTGAGGTCGACCTCGCCGGCGATCGCCTTCGTCATGGCCGACTTCAGCCGGTTCTCGGAGATCATGATGTCGCCGTGCGGGCCGGTGACCGCGCGGAAGATGCCGAGGTCCGGGGTGAACGAGAACCGCTCCCCTTCGGTGCCGGCGCTCGGTTCCTCGGTCACCTCGAAGCGCAGCTTGTTCCAGCCGCGCAGCGCTGAGGTCAGCTTGGCCGCGCTACCGGAGTCGGCTTGCCAGGACAACTCGGCGCGATAGCTGCCGACCGCCGCGGGTTGCGGCGTCCAGTCCAGCTTCACGGGAACGCCGAGTACGCCGCCCACGGCCCACTCGACATGTGGGCACAACGCAGACGGCACCGTGTGGACGTACAGAACGCCACGAGTCGTCGCCACCGGATCCTCCTGTGCTCGAGGGGCGCCTTCCCCAGCGATCTCGAGCCCGTGGTCCGTTGACGACGGCCTCCCCTATCCTGCCCCATCCGTCGCACAGACACCAGCAGCCGCGCCGACCGTTCGTTGTGACCGCGTGCGACCTGCTGCACCGTCCGCAGTGAAAACGCGCAAGGCCATTGCGACGGTGTGTGAGCACAGTTTCGCTGCGCGAAGTAGTTTCGTTCGCCCACTGGACACGCCGACTGAATGCGCCTACACCTGTTTACGGGGAGGGTGAATCACGTGGGGACATTGGCGCGGGGACTGCGGGGGATCCGAAGGCAGAAATGCCGATCCCGGGTACGGGACAGTTCAGCGTGCGCCGGTGACAATGGCTGTCGGGGGCCCCCGAGTCGATCGTGTCGACGTGACCGGACCCCGCCAATCCGAGCTGATCTGACGCCGGTGGACGAATCTGGGTCCCCGGCAGTTGCGGGTGCGGCGATCTGCCCTGCGGACCATTGCTCCGCGCATCCGCACGTAGGTCGATCTGGACGTATCCGTTCGGATCTCGTGCAGCCAATGCAACGGATTGAAGCAAACATGAAACGACTGCTAGTACTGCTCTTCGCGCCGGCGCTGTTGCTGTTCTCCTTCTTCTTCGCAACACCCGCGTACGCGCAGGGCGAGCACTTCACGCACGGTGGTACACCGACGTGCACCATCACGCCGATCGTCACCGCTACCGACACCTCTCAGAGCGTGGTCTGTACGGGCGAAATGGCCGGCCTCGGCAACGTCGACCTCGTCCTCGACCTGAGTGTGAGCGGCTTCGCGCTCTACCAGTGCCAGAACAAGGGCGGCAACATCGCACCCGGACAGAACAAGGTTCTCGTGGGACCGGCCACGTCCTCGACAGCCATCCCGGCCGCGGCGATCAAGAACGGGCGCACGACGTTCACGACGAACGCGGCGGTGCTCTCCGCGCCGCTCACGACGGACGCGGCGACCGCTGGTTGCCAGAACGACAACTGGACCGGCGTCAACCCCGTGGTGACGGTGACCAGTATCACCCTGAAGATCTCGCAAACGACTCTGCTGTTCACGTGCACGGCATCGAATGCGGATGGCCTGTTCGGGACCGTGACGCTGACATGCGTGCGAGCCTGACCTACACCTGACGCTGACCCTTCATTGAGGTTCAGCCGTCAAACCCAAGCGGCGGAGGGGCCGGCCGGCACCTCCGCCGCTGCCTTGCCTTCGCGGGACAGACCGTTCGTCACCGGCTGCCGCATTGACGAGGGCCGAGGTAGTCGGCCGACCCGGCGACGAAGAGGCCACCCTGGCTGACGACGCCGGTCACCACGTCCGGTACCGACATGAAGTGATCTCCCGGATCGGGAACGGCGCGCTGCCACCTCGTCTCTCCGGCCGCAGTGACGGCTCGGACCACCGGCCCCGCAGAGTCCGCCTCTACGCGGTACGACGTGTCCAGGTCCGCGGCGACGACCGGGCCGTGCGGCGGGCGCGAGACCCCGTCCGTGAGGCTGAGCTGGTCGCGGCGCCCCACCTCGCGCCCCGTCCTCACATCGAGGTCCACGCTCACCGGCCGACCGGAGCACGGGCTGTCGAGGATGATGCCGTCCAGCGTGATGACTCCGGCCCGCGACAACCTCAGGGCAAGGAGCTGTGGCTCGCCCTGCAAGGATGTCTGCCATCGCACCTGACCGGTCTCCGCGTCCAACACGAACACCGTGGATGCCAGCGTCCCTTCCCATTTCGTTCCCTGCCCCGGCCAGCCGGCGTGATCGTCCTTCTGCGTCGCCACCACCACAACCAAGAGCCCCAGAAGCAACACCCCGACACCGATGAGAACCGGCAAGGGCTTTGCAAACGGCGTGGCCGACCGTTTGGGCATCATCCGCCCCCCTCGCGGAAGCGGTGAGCTTCCCGGCGAAGTCCCATTGTGGAACTGCCGAGCGACAGCTAGCAAGAAGGAAACTCGGCGCCGGCCCGAGATCAGGGGAAGCGAGACGCCATCGCCACGGCGGCGCCGGCGGCGGCGAGGGTGAGCAGCATCGCCCAGCCCGCGTAGCGCGCGGTCACCTCCTTGTCGACCTTGTCGAAGCCGATCGACGAGCCGATGTTCTCGTACACCTTCTGGATCTCACCGGCCGACTCGGCGGTGTAGGCCTTGCCGCCGGTGATCTCGGCGACGCTGCGCAGGTCCGCGCGGTCCGGTGGCACCCGCTGGCGGAAGCCGTCCATCTCGATGAATCCGGAGTCGGTGCCGAAGGCGACGGTGAAGATCGGCGTGTTCTTGTCCTTCGCCGCCCGGGCACCGTCCTGCGCGGTCCGGCCGACGGTGCGCTTGCCGTCCGACATCAGCACGATCCGCGCGGGGGCCGGCTCCTTCGGATGCTCCGGGTCCGGCGGAACCTGGGTCAACGCCTGCAGCGAGGTGAAGATCGCCTCACCGGTCGCGGTGGACTCGGCGAGCTCCAGGTTGTCGATCGACCGGAGCACCGTGGCCCGGTCCGTCGTCGGCGGTACGACGATGCTGGCGGTGCCGGCGAACGACACCAGCGAGATGTTGAACTTGGCCGGCAACTGGCTCACGAACTTCTTCGCGGCGACCTTGACGGCTTCGAGCCGGTTCGGCTCGACGTCGGTCGCCATCATCGACAGCGACACGTCGATCGCGACCACGATGGTGGCGCGCTCCCGCGGGACCTTCACCGTGTCCTTCGGCTGCGCGAACGCGACGATACAGGCACAGGCGGCGAGCAGCGCGAGCGCGACCGCGACGTGCCGCCGCCACTGCGGCCGCCGCGGCGCGACCCGGTCGAGCAGCGCGATGTTGGTGAACCGCAGCGCGTACTGGGTACGGCGGTGCTGCATGAACAGGTAGACCGCGACGAACGCCGGGATCAGCAGCAGGAACCACAGCCTGCCGGGAGACAGGAACTCCATCAGCGGGTGACTCCCTTCGGCGGCTGGTGCAGGCGGGCCGCGACGCGGCGGTAACCGAGCACGAAGCGTACGGTGTCGGCCACCCAGTCGCGGTCGGTCCTCAGAACCAGGTGTCCAGCTCCAACCCTACGGAGTGACGCACGGGTGCGTTCCCGCTGCGCGAGTGCCGCGGCCGCGAACTCCTGCCGGACCTTGCGCCGGCGGGTGTCCAGCTCGCGGATCGCACCGGTCTCCGGGTCGCCGATCAGCACGACGCCGATGTTCGGCAGCTCCATCTCGCGCGGGTCGACGATCTCCACCGCGAGCACCTGGTGCTGCGCGGTCAGCTTGCGCATCGCCCGCTCCCACGCGGGCGGGACCGACGGGTCGGTCTCGCCGTCCTCGGGCGTCAGGAAGTCCGACACCACCACCCGCAGGCCGCGCTTGCGCTGGGTGCGTGCCATCGACTCCAGGGCGCCGGCCAGGTCGCTGCGCGCCTGGTGCTCGACCGTTTCGGTCTCCGCGAGCAGCGCCCGCAGCAGCCCGTACAGCGCGAGCCGCCCGGACCTGGCCGGCCACCTCCGCACCGCGGAGTCGCGCAGCATCAGTCCGCCGAACCGGTCCCCCAGCCGGTGCGTGAGGAACCCGACCGTGGCCACCGCGGCGACGGCCAGCTCGCGCTTCTCCAGCTGGGAGGTGCCGAAGTCCATCGACGCGGACAGGTCCACCAGTGCCCACGTCTCCAGCTCGCGGTCGGCGATCAGGTCCCGCACGTGCGGCACCGTCGTACGCGCCGTGACCGCCCAGTCCATCCGCCGGACGTCGTCACCGACCTGGTACTCGCGGGCCTCGGCGAGCTCGGTGCCGGGCCCGGGCAGCAGCCCGAGGTGCTCGCCGTGCAGGTACCCCTCCAGCCGCCGTACGACGGTGAGCTCGAGCCGTCGCAGGGCCCGTTCCGGAGCGAGCTGCGAGATCGACATCGCAGCCCGGGTATCTGGTTTCGGGGACATGATCAGACGAAGTCGGGCCGGCCGGAGTTCTGAACGCCGTCACGCCAGACCGGCTGCGGCGGCGGCACGGTGGCGAGGATCCGCTCGACCACGTGCCGCGGGTCGACGTTGTCCGCGACCGCGTCGAACGACAGCCCGAGCCGGTGCGCCATCACGTCCATCGCGACGGTCTGGATGTCGCTCGGCAGCAGGTAGTCGCGGCCGTGGATCAGCGCCAGCGCGCGCCCGGCCGAGACCAGTCCGAGGGTTGCCCGCGGGCTGACGCCGAGCTCGATCACCTGCTGCAGGTCGGGCAGGTGGAAGTCCAGCGGGGTCCGGGTCGCCATCACCAGGCGGACCGCGTACTCCGCGACCAGGTTGTGCACGAACACCTGGTCGGCGGCGCGCTGCAGGTCGAGGATGCGCTCCGGCTCCAGCACCTGTCGCGGCTGTGGCGGGTCGACACTCATCCGCCGCAGGATCTCGAACTCCTCGTGCCCGCGCGGGTGCGGCACGTCGATCTTCACCAGGAAGCGGTCGCGCTGCGCCTCGGGCAGCGGGTACACACCCTCGGACTCGATCGGGTTCTGGGTCGCGATCACGATGAACGGCGACGGCATCGGGAAGGTCTGGCCGCCGATCGACACCTGACGCTCGGCCATCAGCTCGAGCATCGCGGACTGCACCTTGGCCGGCGCCCGGTTCACCTCGTCGGCGAGCACGAAGTTCACGAACGTCGGGCCGAGCTCGATGTCGAAGGTCTCCTTGGTCTGCCGGTAGATCCGGGTGCCGACGATGTCGGACGGGACCAGGTCGGGCGTGAACTGCACCCGGGCGAACGTGCCGCCGACGACCTGGGCGAAGGTCCGGACCGCGAGCGTCTTCGCGACACCCGGCACACCCTCGATCAGGCAGTGGCCCTTGGCGAGCAGCGACACCATCAGCGTCTCGACCATGTGCTCCTGGCCGACGATGACCCGCTTGATCTCGTTGACGGCCTCGCTGATCACCTGCGACTGCTGCGCCACCGTGAGGGTGGATTCGGTCATGCCATCTGCCTTTCAGGCCTCGCGTCGCACCCCGGGAAGTATCGGAGCGGGTGTCCAGTGTGCCCCGCCGACAAGGTCGGCCCCGCGGTTCACCGGAACATTTCATCAGATCCTCAGGTCCGCACGTTCCCCGCGGTGACCAGTGGTGTGATGGGATTGGCTCCGATGACCGTGACCAGCCCCGGGCGAGCACCGGGTATCCAGCCCCGCATCCCGGCGCAGCCGCTGCTGCCCGAGGACCCGCCGCGCATCGGCGGGTTCTGGTTGCGCGGCCGGATCTCGGCGAACGGCGCCGGGCTGGTGTACGCCGCACGGGACGACGACGGTCACGTGGTCGCGGTGGCGATGATGGCCGAGGGCGCGGCGGACGACGCGGCCGCACGGGACCGGTTCATGCACGCCGTCGATCGGCTCCCTGAGGACGTGCTGGTCGCGAAGAACAGCGCGGACGACGAGGACCGCGCGCCGTGGGTCGCGATCGCTGACGGGCTGGACGAGACATCACCCGGCGCTGCGGCGGAGCCGGTCGGGGTGTCGGAGGCGGCGCAGCGGCACGCGGCCGAGGTGTTGTCCGCCGTGCTGATGGACCGGATCCCGCACCTGGGCCGCTGGCGCGGGCCGGACTTCCTGCACCACTGGGACTCACGGCGCCGGCCGGGCCTGTTCCGGCTCTGGCCGCTGCCGTGGCCGGGCGCGTTGCGGGCCGCGTCCTGGCTGGCGCTGCTGCTGGCGCTGATCACGATGATGCTGCTGATGGGGCTCGCGATCCTGATCGCGTGGCTGCTGTTCCGCAACCAGCCCCAGGTCGACCCCGGCCCGATGATCCCGCAGCGCACCACCACCGTCACGGTGACCCCGAGCCAGTCGACCTCGACCACCGGCCCCGGCCCGACCCCGAGCACGGGCAGCCCGACGCGCGTCCCGTCGACGGTGCCGACGAGCCCGGGCGGTATCCCGACCAGGCTGCCGTCCTCGGCCAGCACGCCGTCGAACCCGGGCGACCGCTTCTAGCCGAGCGGCACCTTCAGCCAGGACGGGTTCCCCGACGGCGAGCTGAACCTCACCGTGCTGCCCAGACTGCTGGCGCCCAGGTAGCGCGGGTCCACGGTGTCGACGACCAGCACCAGGTGGTGCCCGGCCGGCACCTCCCAACTGGTGGTCTCCAGCCGGACGTCGAGGGTGCGGGCCTGGCCGGGCACCGCACCGCGGATGGTGTACGGCTTGTGCGCGATCAGTGAGCCGGTTCCCCACCAGTCGGCGTCGTACAGGTAGGCGAACAGCGACGTGTCGGCCGCGCTCGGCGTGACCGTGACGTGCAGCTTGGCCGCGCCGCTGACGAGCGCCTGGCTGCTGTACGACGGGCCCGACCAGACCCCGGCGAAGCTGCGGTCCACCAGCGGGGTGAGCACCCCGACCGGGATCGAGAACGTGCCCTGCAGCAGCCCGGACAGCAGGGCGACACCGCTGTCGGCGATCGTGGGCACGCCGGCGCCCATCCCGTACGACCAGCCGGTCGCGGCGTCCTGGCCGAGTCCGCCGGTGCGGTCCAGTCCGTCCGGCTTCGACAGGTACGACGTCCGGTAGGTGCCCGTGGCCGCCCAGCTCGGGTAGTCCCGCCAGGTGCCGTTCTGCGACTTCAGCCGGACGGCGGGCTCGGTGTCGACGCCGTTGTCCGCGCCGCCCAGGTAGTGGTCCAGCCAGCGGGTCAGCTGGTCCCACACCTCGTTCGGCAGCCCGACCGCGCCGGTGCCGTCGTTGGTCGCGTGGTCGCCGTGCGCCAGCAGCAGCCGCTTCGGCCCGGTCAGCCTGGTGAAGAAGTCCGTGTACTGCGCGGGCGGGAAGATCGAGTCCTCGAAGGCGTTCGCGAGGAACACCGCCGGGTGGTTGGCGTTGATCTGGTCGACCTGCGTGGCCGCCGACCGTAGCGGCGACAACTGCTTCGCGACCGCGACCGCGCCGTCGTCGTCGCCGACGAGGAACTTGGTCTGCATGTCCGACATCTCCGGCCCCGGCCGGCCGACAAGGTTGCCGAGGGCAAGCAGTGCGGCGACGGCCTGCAGGCTGACGGTGTCGTTCGCGTCGATCGAGGCGATCAGGTCGGCCCAGCCGCTCAGGGCGCCGGCGACCTTGATCCGCGGGTCCCGGGCGGCGGCGAGCAGCGACGCGCCGGCGCCGTACGAGATGCCGACCGACGCGATCTCGTCCGGGTCCGCGGGCGTGTGCGCCAGCGCCCAGTCGATCACCGAGCTGACGTCGGCGATGGTGGGCGGCCCGTCGATGTCGATCTGCCCGCCGGACTCGTAGAAGCCGCGGCTGGTGTAGCTGATCACCTGGTAGCCGGCGGTCGCGAGCTTCGCGCCCTGGCCGACGTACTCGAGCGCGTTGACGCCCCAGCTGGACGGCATCACGACCAGCGGGAACGGCCCGTCGCCCCGGCCCTCCGGGGTCAGTACGACGGCACTGATCTCGACACCGTCGTGGCTCGGGATCCGGACGTACGACGTACTGAAACTCTCAGCCGCCCCGGCGGATCCGGACGCCACGATGCCGCCGGTGACGGCGAGCACCGCGCTGATCAGGACCAGGAACACTCTTCGCACGGCGGCCTCCGGGGCTCGGAATTACCGAAGGGTAACCACGAGATTGCCGCTGTGTCACCAGGTCGGCGCGAAGAGTTTCCACGCGGTTTCGGGCGGACCGTTTGACGGCGCCGGACCGCGCTGGTCGGATGCGGGCATGGGTCTGCTCCCCCGCTGGCTGGCGAGGTTCAACAAGGTCGCGACGAACCGGGTGATGGGGCTGTGGGCGCCGTACGTGCCGCCGTGGGCGGTGATCGTGCATCGCGGGCGGCGCAGCGGGCGGACGTACCGCACGGTGCTGTGGGCGTTCCGCAGCGGCGACACGCTGGTCATCGCGCTGACCTACGGCGAGACGGACTGGTCCCGCAACGTGCTGGCGGCCGGCGGCGGGGAGATCGTCCGGCTCGGCCGGACCTGGACGCTCAGCAACCCCCGGCTGGTGACGAGGGGCAGCGATCTGCCGGTGGGCACCCGCTGGACCGCGCGGGTCTTCGGCACGTCCCTGGTCGCGGACCTCAGCCGGTCCGGCCCGCCAGCAGGCGGATGACGCCGGGCAGGACCGAGACGCTGATCTCGGGGTCGATGGCGCGCTGCACGCCGAGTCCGACACCGAGGCTGAGCACCGCGGTCGCGCAGTCCTGGGCGGACATCGGCAGCTCGATCCCGAACCGCTCCGCGTGCGTGTCGAGAAGGGCGGCGACGGCGTCCCGGACCGCCCGGTTGCGCCCGGCGAGCTCGCGTCGTACCAGGTCGGAGTGCCGGGCCCGGGTGGCGAACTCGGCCTCGAAGTCCGTCCAGGCCTGGTCGCCGATGGTGTCGTCGGCCCAGCGCTGGAAGCCGGCGAGCATGTCGTCGAGCGTCTCCGCGCCGGCCAGGAAGGTCAGCATCCGCTCGGTCTGCCCGGCGCGGATCTCGTCCACCACCGCGAGGCAGAGCTCGTCCTTGTTGGCGAAGTTCGAGTAGACCGCGCCCTTGGAGTAGCCGGCCTCGTCCGCGACCTTGTCCAGCGACGTCGCCGCGTACCCGTCGCGCAGGAACAGCTCGGTCGCGGTCGCGACGAGCTTCTCGCGGGTCTGCGCCTGACTCTCGGCACGGGTCATCCGGGGCACGGTCGCCACTCTATTCGAGCGAAGGATTCGAGCCTTCACCTTCCCATGGTATTCAAATGCCATTAGTATCCGAATCCTTCGAGCCACCTGGAGGACCCCCATGAGGCAGTACGACGTCCTGGTGATCGGCGCCGGCGTGTCCGGCATCGGCGCGGCGATCCGGCTCCGGCAGGCCGGCGTCACCGACTTCGCCGTGCTGGAGAAGGCCGCGGAGCTCGGCGGCACCTGGCGCGACAACACCTACCCCGGCTGCGCGTGCGACGTGCCGTCGGCGCTGTACTCGTACTCGTTCGCGCCGAACCCGGAGTGGACCCGCGCGTTCGCCGGGCAGGCCGAGATCCGCTCGTACCTGCACGGTGTGGCCGCGCGGTTCGGCGTCGTACCGCACCTGCGGCTCGGCGTGGAGGTGCTGCGGGCGCAGTGGGACGCGGGCGCGCAACGGTGGCGGCTCGACACCAGCGACGGCGCCTACGAGGCGCGGATCGTCGTCGCGGGGACCGGGCCGTGGCACGAGCCGCTGCTGCCCGACATCCCGGGCAGCTCGGAGTTCGGTGGCGCGATGTTCCACTCGTCGCGCTGGAACCACGACGTCGACCTGCGCGGCAGGCGGGTCGCGGTGGTCGGCACCGGGGCGTCGGCGGTGCAGTTCGTGCCGGCGATCCAGCCGCTGGTCTCGGAGCTGCACCTGTTCCAGCGGACCGCGCAGTGGGTGCTGCCGAAGCCGGACCACTACGTGCCGCGCGCGGAGCGCTGGCTGATGCGGCGGGTGCCGGCGGCGCAGCGCGCGCTGCGCTCGGCCGAGTACGCGGGGATGGAGGCGCTCGGCCTCGGCTTTCGCCACCCCCGGCTGATGCGGCAGGTCGAGCGGGTCGGCCGGCTGCACCTGCGCCGCACGGTTCGAGACCCGCAGCTGCGGGCGGCGCTGACGCCGGACTACACGCTCGGCTGCAAGCGGCTGCTGATGTCGAACGACTACTACCCGGCGCTGACCCGGCCGAACGTGACCGTGCACCCCGCCCTGCGCGAGATCCGTGGCAGCACGGCGGTCGGCGCCGACGGCACCGAGGCGGAGGTGGACGCGATCATCCTCGGCACCGGCTTCCGGATCCTCAACCTGCCGGTCGCCCACAACGTGTACGACGAGGCCGGGCGGAGCCTGGACGAGCACTGGCAGGGCAGCCCGCAGGGGTACCTCGGCACGACCGTGACCGGGTTCCCGAACCTGTTCCTGCTGCTCGGCCCGAGCCTGGGCACCGGCCACACGTCGGCGTTCATGATCCTGGAGGCGCAGCTGGAGCACTCGATCGGCGCGATCCAGGCGATCCTGCGCAAGGGCTGGAGCAGCATCGCGGTGCGCCGCGAGGTGCAGGACGCGTTCAGCGCCGACGTGCAGCGCGCGCTGGCCGGGACGGTGTACGAGACCGGTGGCTGCGCCAGCTACTACCACGACGTCAACGGCCGCAACAGCTTCAGCTGGCCGTGGTCGTCGGCCCGGCTGCGCCGCCAGGTCGGCGAGTTCGATCCTTCCGTGTACGACGTCACGCCGGCGGTCGCGGAGGTGAGCGCACGATGAGCGCGGGTACGAAGATGGGCCGGCGGTATCCCCCGATCGACCCGGCGCGGGCCGTGATCGCGGTGACCGGCGGTGGCCGCGGCATCGGACTGGCCACGGGCCGCGCGTTCGCCGCACTCGGCTCGACGGTCTGTGTCGGCGACCTGGACGGCGACACCGCCGCCGCGGCCGCTACCGAGTTCGACGGGTCTCGGGGTCCAGCTCGACGTGACGGACCGGTCGTCGTACCGGGCCTTCGTGGACGAGGTGACCGGGCGGTTCGGGCGGATCGACGTACTCGTGAACAACGCGGGCGTGATGCCGCTCGGCGCGTTCCTGGACGAGGAGGACGCGATCAGCCGCGCGACCATGGACGTGAACGTGTGGGGCCTGATCCACGGCATGCGGCTGGTGCTGCCGGACATGGTTGCCCGGGGCAACGGGCATGTGGTGAACATCGCGTCGATGGCCGGGAAGATCCCGTTCCCGGGGATGGCGGTCTACAACGCGAGCAAGTTCGCGGCGGTCGGGCTGACCGCCGCGGTGCGGCGCGAGCTGCGCGGGTCCGGGGTGAGCGTCAGCGCGGTGCTGCCGAGCGCGGTCCGCACCGAGCTGTCGTCGGGGGTGCGGCTCGGCGGGGCGATGCCGACGGTCGATCCCGAGGACATCGCGGCGGCGGTGGTCGGGACCTGCCGGACGCGCCGGGCGGAGACGCCGGTGCCGGGCGTCCTGGCCGGCTGGGACCTGCTGGCGGCGGTCGTACCCGAGCCGCTGATGGACCTCGGCCGGCGCCTCGCCCGCGACGATCGCTGCCTGACCGCCGACCCCGCCGCGCGCACGTCGTACGAGGAAAGGGTGTCGCGCCAGGCGCGTTAGAGGCTCAACGTGCCGGCGTCGCCGTAGGTGGTGACGTGCACGTGGTCGTAGTGGTTCGCGGTGACGCCGCCGCGGTCCTCCATCATCCGCCAGCCCTCGCTGCTGCGCTGCACGGTCCAGATGTGCTGCGCCCAGATGACCTCGCTGACGCCGAGCTCCTTGGCGTGGTCGCGGACCCACTCCGCGATCTCCTTGCCCTGGGCGCTGTCGGTGATCATGATGTCCAGCGCGCGGCCGAGCGAGTGCTCGCCGCCGCCCCCGCGCAGGCCGCCGTACGACTCGACGGTCCACCGGGCGCAAACCGCGCGGTGCACGCGGATGGTGTCGTCCCGCAGGCCGGTCTCGACCGCGGAACCACTGTCGCAGGGAGCCATCGAGATGCCCGGCTTGGTCTTGGCGAGGTACTCCGAGGCCACCCAGCCGACCTTGCCGTCACGGATGACCTGGGCCCAGTCGCCGCTGGTCTTGCCGGTGATCGCGATCCTGCTGCCCTCGTCGACCTTCTCGAGGACCGGGAAGTGCTTGCCTGGTCCGACCCGGACGTTCAGCGCGGCGGTCGCGTAGCGGCTGCCGATGGCCTCCGGCGCCGCCGTGGTCGTCGGCTTGGCGGACGGCTTCGGCGCGTGCGGGGCGACCGTCGGGCGGGTCTTGCTGCGGCTGATGCGCTGCTGACGGGTCGTGAGCGTCGGCGTCGCGGTCGGGGTGGTGAGGGTCTGGGCGCTGACCTGGTCCGGCTTGTCGTCGGTGACCTGCGCGAGGGCCGCACCGCCGACGGTGAGGCCGGCGATCACCGCCCCCGCGGCGCCCACCTGGACGTAGCGCGCGCCGGACTTGGGTTCGACAGCCCGATGCCGCGCCCGCACGTGGCGAGCTCGAGACACTGGAATCACCGGTCCTCGTCGAGATCGGACTGTTACCGAGTCAGGAGTCAAGCACATCTCGGGGTCGAGGTGAAATCCCACCCTTCGTGTCGTGTCACTGGTCACTCTGCGGCGCGGGCGAACCGGGCCGCCAATCTACGCAGATGGTCCTTCAGCTCGGCCGGCCGTCGTACCTCGAAGTCGGCTCCGAGCAGGCCGAGGTAGGTCGCCGCGGTCTCCAGGTTCTCGGTGCCGGTGCGGAAGATGCAGGAGCGTTCGTCGACCGCCTCGAACTCCCCGATGTACGACGGCACTCGTGCGCTGATCGTGTCCTTGCCGACGTGCAGCAGCACCTCGACGTCATACCGCCAGCCCGCTCCCCAGGTGCCGCGGGTGACCCAGTCCGCGAGGTCGTCCGACGGCAGCTCGCGCGGCGTGAACCGCGGCCCGGTGGGGATCCGCGCCTTGACCCGGTCGGCGCGGAACGTGCGCCAGTCGTCGCGGTCGAGATCCCAGGCGACCAGGTACCAGCGCCGGCCCTTGGCGACCAGCCGGTGCGGCTCGGTGTTGCGCAACGTCGTCGCACCGCTGTGGTCGGCGTAGTCGAACCGCAGCCGCTCATGATCCCGGCACGCCGCGGCCAGCGTGGTGAGGACGTCGGCGTCGACCGTCGGCCCGGTGCCGGGGACCGGGACCGTGTACGTCTGCAGCGTGTTGACCCGGCGGCGCAGCCGGCTCGGCAGCACCTGCTCCAGCTTGGCCAGGGCGCGCACCGACGTCTCCTCGATCCCGGTGATCGCGCCCTGCGCGGCGGTCCGCAACCCGACGGCCACCGCGACGGCCTCGTCGTCGTCCAGCAGCAGCGGCGGCAGCTGCGCGCCGGGACCGAGCCGGTAACCGCCAGCCGTCCCCGTGCTCGCGTGCACCGGGTAACCCAGCTCGCGCAGCTTGTCCATGTCACGCCGGATCGTGCGCGGGCTGACGCCGAGCCGGTCGGCGAGGTCCGCGCCGGACCAGTCACGATGCAACTGGAGCAGGGACAGCAGCTTGAGCAGCCGAGCCGAGGTGTCGAGCATGTCCTCATCATGGCGGCACTTGCGGACAGTTGCTGTCCGCAAGGCTCGTTAGGGTGCGTTGCATGATCCTCAGCACGCGGGCGTTGAACCGGGCGACCTTGGCACGGCAGTGGCTGCTCGAGCGGCAGGACCGCACGGCGGTGGAGGCGATCGAGCAGCTCGCCGGCATGCAGGCCCAGTCGCCGCTCGCCCCGTACGTCGGACTGTGGTCGCGGGTGGCCGGCTTCCGCACCGACGACCTGGCCTCGCTGCTCACCGGACGCGAGGTCGTGCGCGGGTCGATGATGCGGGCGACGATCCACCTGATGTCGGCGCGCGACTTCCTGGCGCTGCGACCGGTGGTGCACCCATGCCTCGAACGCGAGATCTACGCCAACCCGGCGTACGGCGGTCCGCGCGTCGCCGGTCTCGATATGGCGGCGGTACTCGAGGCCGGCCGGGCCCTGATCGAGGAGTCGCCGCGGACCGCCGTACAGCTGCGTGCCGCGCTCGGGCCACTGTGGCCGGACCGGGAGCCCGCCGTGCTCGCGCATGCGGTGCGCTGCCTGCTGCCGACCGTGCAGGTGCCGCCGCGCGGCGTCTGGGGCAAGGGCGGCAACCCGTGCATGACGACCGGCACGTCGTGGCTGGGCCGGCCCCTGGAGCCGGCGACGCCGGACACGCTGGTGCTGCGATACCTCGCGGCCTTCGGTCCGGCGACTGTGACCGATCTGCAGACCTGGTCCGGCCTGACCCGGCTGTCCGAGGTGGTCGACCGGGTGCGGCCGTCGTTGCGGGTCTACACGGACGCGAACGGGCGGGAGTTGTTCGACCTGGCCGACCTGGAACTGCCGTCGCCGGACGTGCCGGCGCCGACGCGGTTCCTGCCCGAGCTCGACAACCTGCTGCTCTCGCACGCCGACCGGACCCGGGTGATCAGCGCCGAGGCCCAGGGTGCTTGGAAGGCCCGGCTGAACGAGCGGTTGCTGTGGGGCGCGGTCCTGTACGACGGCTTCGCCGCCGCGGCCTGGCGGATCGAACGCCAGGGCAAGAGGTCCGCCCGCCTCGAGGTGCGGCCGCTGTCCCGCCTCACCAAGAAGGCATCCGCCTCGATCATTGCCGAAGGCAACCGCCTCCTGGCCTTCGCCG
>WNFV01007151.1_pt1 | contig 16412 bp, 21 predicted proteins | sample 5400101 | NCBI WGS metagenome assembly WNFV01 (sample SAMN13153361, study PRJNA577476) | soil metagenome | isolation source: 115 cm soil or saprolite under grassland replicate 1 | place: USA:California | collected 2016-06-15
TCGTCGATCAGCGCGATCTCGCCGAAGTAGTCGCCGGGCCCGAGCGTGGCCCTGACCTCTCCACCCACGCTGACCGTCGCGTTGCCCTCGACGATGACGAAGAAACCCGCGGCGCCGGCTCCCTCTCTGGTCACCGCGGAGCCCTCCGAGAACCGGCGCTCCTTCATCTGCCGGGCGAGCAGCTCGATGTCATCGTCGGACAGGTCCGAGAAGATCGGGACGTTGCGAAGAGCTTCCTGGGGGGACGTGGCCATGCGCGCGAGATCATACGAGAGAAGGTCCGGGCGGGAAAGCGGCGAACACCGCGCCGATGCAAACACAGGTCGCCCTCTACCAGGAAATCGACCTCGAGCTCTCGTGGTCGGAGAAGGAGCTGCCGGAGCGTGAGCGGACGAAGCACGTGCACCGCCTCCATCCGTACCTCGGCAAGTTCGTGCCCCAGCTCGCCGAAGTCTTTCTCCGCCGGCATGCCCGGCCCGGAAACCTCGTGTGGGATCCGTTCGCGGGGTCGGGCACGACGCTCGTCGAGTCGAACGCCTTCGGTGCCCGTGCGGCCGGCTGCGACGTGTCCGCCTTCAACTGCCTGCTGATGCGGGTCAAGACGTCCACGTACGAACCGGGCGCGCTTCTGGCCGACGTCGTCCGCCTCTCGGCGCCGGAGACGCCAGCCAAGCCGGCGTCCACCTCCCCGTACCTGAAGCGCTGGTTCGCGCCCCGCTCGGTCGGCGAGCTCGTCGCCTTTCGGGAGCGAATCGCGGGAACGGAGTACCCCGAGCTTTGGCAGGTGGTCCTCTCCCGCTCGGCGCGCTCCGCACGGCTCGCGCGCCATGACGACCTCGATTTCCCGGCCGAGCCCGTCCAACAGGAGTACTTCTGCCACAAGCACCGTCGCGTCTGCCGTCCGGTCGGCGAGGCGGAGAAGTTCCTCAAGCGCTACGTCCGCGACGCCGTGCAACGCGTGCAGGAGTTCGCCGACCTACGCTCGCCGGAGCCGGTGACCGTCCTGCACGGCGACGCTCGGGAGCTCGATCCGCCCGGGCCGGTCGACCTCGTGCTGACCTCGCCTCCGTATCCGGGCCTCATCGACTACCACGAGCAGCACGCGTACGCCTACGAGCTGCTGGGGCTCGAGCGGCGGGACGCTGACGAGATCGGACGGGGCGTCAAGGGCTATTGCGAAGACGTCGCTGCGGTGCTTTCTCGCGCCCGGCGATCGCTGCGGAAAGGCGGCAAGGTCGTGATCGTCGTCAACGACCGCCGCCGACTGTACGACGGCATCCTCTCGGCTGCCGGGCTGAAGCTCGAGGACCGCATAATCCGCCACGTGAACCGCCGTACCGGGCGCCGGCGGGGCGAGTTCTACGAAGAAGTCTTGATCGCCACTCCCTGAATCCCGTCGCAGGTGAGGCGCGTCAGGCCTGGAAGCCGTGTGCGCTCGACGCCCGCGGTGTCGAAGCCGGCAGCAGCGACCGCCGCCCCCGTGTCGCGGTCCAGGTGGCAGTTTCCGGCGAGCTTCCGGTGGAGCGGCGTCAGCCGCTCCTGCCAACGGGCCAGCTGGCCCTCAGCGCGCACATGCTCGAGGAGGACGAGCTTGCCGCCGGGCTTGAGGACGCGGCGAGCCTCGGCGAGCACCGCAGGCGGGTCGGCCACCGAGCAGAGCATGAAAGCGGATACGACGACGTCGAAGCTCTTGTCGGGGAAGGGCGCCGCCTCCGCGGAGCCCGTCACGACCTCGACGGACACCTTCGCCGCAGCGGCTTTGGCCGGGAGGCGCTTCGCCATGCTCCCGTCCGGCTCGAGCGCGACGACGCGCGCGGCGCGCTCGTAGTGGGGGAGGCTGGCTCCCGTGCCCGCCCCGATCTCGAGCACGTCTCCTTCGAGTCCGCCTAGCAGCTCGTGGCGCCGCGCCCCCAGCTCGCGTTCCTCGGCACCGCGGGCCATGAGGTCATAGAGCCAACCGATCAAGGCCGTGCCTCTTCGATCCGCGAGCCGAGCTCCTCGATCTTCCCCTCGGCCGAGTCGAGCTTGCCGAGGCAGTAGCGGTAGAGCTCGTCACCCCGCTCCCAGAGAGCGACGGCGTCCTCGAGGCTCGCGCGACCTCCTTCGAGCTGGGAGACGATCCGCTCGAGCTCGCGCTGGGCCTCCTCGAAAGTGATCGCGTCGTTCACCGGCGGGTCTCCTCGACACGCGCGGCGAGCCCGCCCTCGGCGAGCTCGACGTCGATGCGCTCACCAGGAGCGACCGAGGAGGAGGTGCGAAGGATTCCCGTGTCCGTCCGGACGATGGCGTATCCTCGAGCAAGTGTTGACTGATGAGACAACGTACGCAGGCGTCCGGCCACCGAGTCGAGCGCCGCCCGCTTGCGCTCGACAAGGAGAAGCGGAGCGCGGTCGAGCCGCCCCCGCAGCGCGCGGAGGCGCTCACGGAGCTCGCCCTCGTCCGGGACGACCAGGCGAGCGGCTGCCGTCGGCGTGGAGGCCCGGGCGTCGGCAGCGAGATCGCAGAGCGGCGTGTCCTGCTCGTGGCCGACGGCCGAGACCACGGGCACGGGGCAGCCCGCCACGGCGCGGACGAGTCGCTCGTCGCTGAACGGCAGCAGGTCCTCGAAGCTGCCTCCGCCGCGGGTGAGGACGATGACGTCGACGCCGGGCTCCCTGACGATGTCCCCGAGCGCAGTCGTGAGAGCCGGAGCGGCGCGCGGTCCCTGCACGTATGTCTGCGCGATGACGATCTGCGCCGCGGGGAAGCGAGCCGTGACGGCGGTGACGAAGTCGCGCTTCGCCGCGGCCTCGTTGCCGGTCACCAAAGCGATCCGGCGGGGGAAAAGCGGCAACGGCCGCTTGCGCGCCGACGCGAAGAGCCCTTCGCCGGCGAGTCGGCGCTTGAGCTGGTCGATTCCCGCCAGGAGAGCTCCGAGCCCCAGCGGCTCGATCGTCAGCGCGCGGAGGCGAAACTCGCCGCGGGCGGCGAAGAGCTCAGGCCGGCCGAAAACGTGAACCGTCGTGCCGTCCACGAGCTCGAGGCGGAGCGCGTCGAAGCCGCTCCGCGGCATGCTGACGGGAAGACAGGAGCCGTCCCGGGGATCCTTCAGGGTGAAGAAGACGCTCTGCCAGCGGTTCTGGCGCCGAAACTCCGTGACCTCGCCTTCGACCCAGATGGTCGGCAGTCGCGTGAGCCAAGAAGCAACGCCGCGATTGAACGCGGAGACGGTGTAGATCTTGCGATCCCCGTGGACCTCGTCCTCGACCTTCACATGGTCGAATCTAGCTCAGCGCACGTACACCGGGAGTCGCGGAGCCGTGCCGAAACGCTAGGAGGGCTTGGCGGAACGTCGCTTGTCGCCGGGACGCGCTGGTCGTTCCGAGGCAAGGACGCAGGGAGCCCGTGTGATTCTGAACGCGGATGCGTTGGGGGCGACCCGTCATTCTGAACGCGGATGCGTTGGGGCGAGCGGCGCGCCTCCGGCGGCACAGATGATGTTTCGTCGAGCCCTCGTACTACAGAAGGATCTGCGCCGCGACGTCGGCCGAGCAGCCGCGATTACCGACCAGCTCCACGGCTTCGTGCAGATCGGCTTCGCTCTGGGCGATCCGCTCCGCGAGCGGAAGCGGGTAGCCGGCCTCCATGAGGACGTGAAGGCGCCAACTTTCGACTTTCCCGCGCTCGTCCTGTTCCCGCTCGAGGATCGTCAACTCTTCCATCCCGCGTAGGTTCGGCCTAATTCCGCCGCTGGAGCCGGTCGGCGGTTTGGCGGGCCACGTCCGAGATTCGACTCGCGACATCCTGTTCCGACTGGCGGGCGAACTGCTCGATCCCCTTCTCGAGCTCGCGGGAAAGGCGCTCGGCGGCCTTCTCGCGCGAGTCGCGGATTTGGGCGTCGAACTGCTTCTCCGCGTACTCCGAAAGGCGGGTGGCGGCCCTGTCGAAAGCGCGTTCGAGCGCCGCCAGATGTCGCTTCTCGGCGTCGGCGAGGCCGGACGCGAGTCGGCTTCGTGCCTCGCCTTCCTCTCGCTCGATCTGCTCGCGAAGGGCGCGCTCGCGGTTCCGGATCCGCTCGCCGACCTCGTGGAGCGCGCGGCGACGCTCCGCGGCGTGCACCTCGATCTCCGACCGCCCTTCCTCGAGGAACTCGGTGCCGAGACGCTGAAGAGCCTCTCGGAGCTTCAAAAGCGCGACCTTCTGCTCCTCGCTGGCGGCCTCCACATGTTCCGTGTCCGCCGCGAGCCGTGCCTCGTAGGCCGCCACCGCCGTGCGTTGCCGCTCGGAGAGGCCGGTCAGGTGCGCCTCGAGCTCCCGCTGCCCGCGGTCGAGGTCGGCCGCCCAGGCCATGAGCCGCCGCTCAAGACGTTCCTGAACCGCGGAGACCGCCTGCGTGAGCTCGACGCGCGCGCGCTCTGTCTGGCGCTCGACGATGTTCCGGCGCTCCTCGGCCAGCCGCCGCTCCTGCTCGCTCAGCTGGTGGCTGGCGTTGGCGCGCTCACGCGCCAGCAGCCGTTCGAGCTCGAGCACCCGCTCGCGGACCTCCATCTCCATGAAGGAGGCAAGGTCCTCGCGGGCGGCTTCGCTGAGCCGCTCGATGTCACGCGTACGTCGAAACCCTCTTGCGAGGGCCACCAGGCCGAGCTCCGCGATAGCGGCCGCAGCCAGTCCGCCCGCCGCCAGAAGAAGCGGATCGTTGTCGGTGAAGCGATGGAGCACGTTGAACGTCAAAGCCCCGGCGGCTGCGAGGGCGGCGAGGGCCAGCACGACCGTCAGTAGGACCAGGTAGCGCTCGCGGGCACGGCCGAGTGTGAGAGCCACGAAGGACAACGCCACGGCTGTCAGGCCGGCGGCGAATGCGAGCTCGAAGGCGAGTTCCACCGGCTAATCCTACGACCGGAGGAGCCAGCCGTGGGGATCAGCCGGGCGAGCGGAGACGCCTGAGAACCGCCTCAGGGCGGCTTCGGCGACACGTCCGGCCAGGATGTCGGATGTGGAGCCGGCCTCGTTCCAGTTCCAGGTCATGACCGTGACGACGAAGGCCCCGCCTCGCCAGAAGACGAGCCCACTGTCGTGCCGCGCGTGCATGATCCAGCCGGCTTTGTGCAGGACGGAGACTCCGGGCCGCGCCCCGATGTAGCGGTCGAGCTTCCCGGGATCGCGCACGTGCGCGAGCGTGTAAAGGAGGTAGCGCGCGTCCGAGGCGGTGAAGTGCCCAGGCAGGTCGAGGAGCGGACCGCGGTCGGCGGCGGCCCGGTGGAAGTAGCGGTGCAGGCGAGCGAGGTCCCACGCGGTCGTGTACTTCCCGGACGTGAAGTACGGAGGCTGGCTCTCCACGCGAAGCGGGATCGGCCGCGTCGACGCTGTGCCAAGGATGTACCCCCCGTACATGTTGGAGTCGTTGAGGTGGAGGGCCCGCAGGGTGGCGGTGACGTGCGCGGCACCCACATACGTGGAGCCGCCGAGCCAGACCTCGAGGTCATTGGCGGCCTTGTTGCTCGAGTAGACGAGCATGTTGCGAAAGAGGTTGGCCAGGCGCGTTCCGGGCTTCGGCTTTCCCCGCAGGACGCGGAGCACCTCAACGGCGATGCCGAGCTTGAGCGTGGAGGCGGCCTGGTGGCGGGCGCGGGCGTTCCAGGCGGCCCCTCGCCCGGACCGCAGGTCCTGGACGAAGACAGACGCCGGGCCTGGGTAGTTCTGCACGAGGGCTCGAATGCGGCGGGCGAGGACGGGGTCTTCAGCGCTCTGCAGCGGTACCGGCGCGCCGGCTCTCGGTAGGCCGAACACTGGGCCGACCGTCCTCGCGGCGCTGTTTCCCGCGGTGTCGTACGCGATCACCCTGATGGTCGAGTTGCGTGGTGGCAGCGCAACCCGGATGCTGAAGGGAGCGGCCGCGACATACGTGCGAAAGCGGGTCGTCAGCGGAACGTCGGCCTTCGTGACGCCGTTCACCTGGATGACCAGCCGGGCGGTCCCGGGGCCCACGCGGCCTGCCACAGTGCCGAAGGAGGCCTCGCGAGGGCCCGGGGCGGTGATGACGGGCCGGACGAGCGCGGGCGGCTCCTCCACGAGCAGCGGAAGGGTGATCACAACCGCATGATGACGATGGCTATCGCCAAGGCAACGATGGCTATCGTGAGCGCGCCGAGGGCCGCCTCCGCCGGAGTCACGAGGTCAGCGGCCTCGAGCGGCTTTACGGTTCCGTCGCGGCGTTCGACGGTGCCGCTCACCTTCGTCACCCGGCGGCGCACGTCCCGGACCGGCGTCGACAGGCGACGCTGGGCCAGGCTCGAGGCGCACGCGAACACGGCGCCCGCAACGGCCGTGGCGTCGATCCTCCCCGCCGTGGCGAAGTACGCCGCCAGGAGGGGAAAAGCGCCCCAGTCGATCGCGAACCACAGGTCTCCGTGCAAGCGACCGCCGAACCACTCGAGGTTGTAGGCGGCGACGATGAACGCGCCCGCGGCGACGAACGCGCCAAGCCAAGGATTGACCGTCACCGCGCCGACGATGCCGATGGCCACGGCCGCGCCGATCGAGACGACAGCCAGGGCGACGAGGAGGCGCGCGGGTATCTGCGTCCTGAGCGGCCGGCCGTTGAGCTCGTCGAGGGCGTGGGCGCCGACGCCGACCGCGAGGCCGAAGGCGACAAGGGCCGGCCAGAGACGCGAGAGCGCGAACTCGGGGCTGAGCGCCGCCCCGATCGCCACGTAGCTCAGGTGCCACGCGGTGTAGGGGGCGTGGAGGAGCGTCACGTAGTCCCTCCAGCCGCCCGAGCGCAGGGCGTAGAAGGCGGGGCGGGTCAGCTCAGCCCGCACGCCGTCCCCAGACCACGATGCCACCCCCGAGGCTGAGGGGGCGAGCGCGCACCTCCTCGATGCCGGCGTCACGCCAGGCTTCGAGCAGGCGTTCGAGCGGCCAGCGCTGCCAGAAATCCCGGATGCTCGGCCCGAGAAATGTCCCGACCTCTTTCCACCCCGGAGAGATCAGCTTGCCGAGAACCGGCAGTCCGGCTCTGACATAGACCTCCCAGGAAGCGCGGGCAACCGGGTTTCCTGGGACGAAGAACTCGAGCATCGCGACACGCGCGCCAGGGCGAACGACCCGCGCCAGCTCGCGCATCGTCGCCGCGGGGTCGTCCACGTAGCGGAGCAGGTAAGTGAAGGTGAGACCATCGTAGGTCGCGTCCTCGAAGGGCAGCGCCTCGGCGCGTGCCTCGACCAGCTCGACAAGATTGCCCACGCGGCGGCGGGCGCTGTCGAGCATCTCCGGGCTCTGGTCGACGCCGGTGACGCGGCAGCCGTAGCGGCGGGCGAGCTCGAGTGCGACCGCGCCGGTCCCGCACGCCACATCGAGCACGGAGTCGGCCGGACCCGCCTCGAGGCACGAAACGAGGAACGACCGCCAGCGGGGGTCCTGCCCGAAGGAGAGGAGGCGGGCGTAGCGGTCGTACGTCGTCGCCACGGGGGCGAACAGCGCCTGGGCGACGCGGTTTCGCCCCGTGTAGAGGTCGGTCACGAGACTATTGTTGCCTTCGATGGCGCTCGAGGAGGAGATCGCGGACGCGCTCGCGGCCGCTCGGGAGCACGCCGGGGACGGGGAGGAGGTCGTGGGGGTGGTGCCGGCCGAGCCGGCGGGCCTCCGGATCTATCTCTGCGTCTTTCGGCGGGGCGCCGAGTCGACGTGGCTGGCCCTGGATCGGCAGGGAACGCCGGTCGCCGATCGAGGGCTGATTCGCGACGCCGTCTCGATCGCCGCCATGTGCGAGCTCGCAGAGGAAAGCGCGGGCGGGGGCGACGTCGGCGACCTGCGCGCCCGTCTGCTCGAGCTGCGGCTGGAAGAGGCTCCTGAGGGGATCGAGGAGGCCGAGCTGGCGGCGGCGCAGCTCCAGGAGACGATTCTTGCACCGCCCCGGGTGGCGTCGACCGACTACCTGGACACGATCGGCCGAGCCGCGGCGGAGTTGGAACGCTCGCTCGGAGCCTCGGGCGGTTCCCCGTTCGCGGAGGCGATGAAGAGCGGACTCGCCGCGGCCGACGAGCTCGCGGCCCAGGTCGAGCGTTCCTACAAGCTTCCGCTCGCGACCGATCCGAGCTCGTAGCGGTACACGTTTGTATCGCGTCTTCTGAAGCCGACCTTCTCGTACATACGGTTGGCAGCCTCCCGGCTCGGGCGCGAGGTCAGGTCGACAGTGCGGGCGCCGCGCTCGCCCGCGAGGCGGACGGCCTCTCGTGTCAGAGCCTCGCCGGTGCCGCGCCCGCGCGCCGCCTCGTCGACGACGACGTCTTCGATCCACGCGCGTAGCCCGGTGGGGGCCCGGAACACCGCAAGCGTCAGGAGACCGATGATCCCTCCCTCATCGCGCGCCGCCAGAACCGTCGTCGAAGGGGAGGAGACAATCTCCTTCACCGCCTCGGCGTCCGGGATCGGCGCGGTCTGCGAGAGCTGTGGAAGGAGGCGACGGAAAGCGTCCACGAGCTCGTCCGAAGGCTCGTCGGGAAGCTCGATACGGAGCACCTAGAGGGCGCCGCCGGCGGCCGGGGGCGCGGTCGGGTCGACGCCTGCGTCGCCGATCTGCTGCCGAGCGAGGTGTTCCTCTGCGAGCAGGATGCTGTCGGCCGCGCGCTCGACGACGGAGAGAAGGGCCGACATGCTCGCCACCTCTTCGCGCTGCTCCTTGAGAAACCAGTTGAGGAACTCCTCGCCGACGAGGTCGTTCTCCTCTCGGGCGAGGGCCGCGAGGCGGGTGATCTGCTCCGTGACCGTTCGCTCCTGCGCGAGGGCGAGACGAACGGGCGCGACGGGGTCGGCGAAGTCGTTCTGAGGCTTGGAGACCGCAGGCATCATGACCTTCTCGCCGGCGTCGAGCAGGTACTGCACGAGCATCATCGCGTGATTTCGCTCCTCCAAGGCCTGGCGATAGAAGTGAGCCGCCAGGAGAGGGAGCGTCTCTGCGTCGTACCAGACGGCGATGGCGACGTACTGCTGAGACGCGTCGAACTCGTAGGCGACCTGCTCGTTGAGGGCGTCGGAGAACCGGGGCACGTCGGTAGAGTACTTTCCTATGGAAGGCGGATTCGGCTTCCCCTTCGGGGGCGATCCAGAGGAGCTCATGCGCGGTTTGCGAGAGTTCGCGGAGCGCCAGGCCGAGGCCGTGCACGAATCTCAGCGGGAGCAGTTCGCGACGCTGACGCTGAACACCGCCGTCGAGCTGACCGCGGCCGCGCTGAAGCAAATGCAGGTGGAAGGACCGGCCGAGGCGCAGACCATCGCGCTGCGGGACGCCATGCGCGTCCTCTTCCCCGAGGCTGTCGCGCTCGTCTCGGCGGCGAGGCAAGGCTTCATGCGCGAACTGCCGCCGGCGTGACGGGGCCACCCCGAGCCACCACCCGCTTTCGAGCGTAGCGCCCAAAGGCACGCGCGTGGCGCGGGGTTCGTAGCGAAATAGAATCGCGCCGCCGTGGCCCTGCTCGACCGAGCCATCGTCAGGGTGCTACCGGCCGTTCCGCGGCCGGTGGTCAAGAAGCTCTCCCGCCGCTACATCGCCGGCTCGACGCTCGTCGAGGCCTGCCGCGTCGTCAGCGGGCTCAACGAGGAGGGAAAGATGGCGACGATCGACGTGCTCGGCGAGGAGATCACGGGCCGCGAGGAGGCAACCGCTCTCCTGGCCGAGTACGAGGACGTCTTCGAGACGATCGAGCGCGAGCGTCTCGACTCCAACATCAGCGTCAAGCTCACGGGGCTCGGCCTGAACCTCGATCACGAGTTCTGCCGGGACAACATCGCCGAGCTCGTCCGCGAGGCCGCCAAGCGCGACAACTTCGTCCGCATCGACATGGAGGACTCCTCGACCAGGACCGAGACGCTCGAGCTCTACCGCGAGCTCCGCGGGCAGGGGCTCGACAACGTGGGGATCGTCCTCCAGGCGTACATGAAGCGGACATTGGCGGACATCGCCGAACACGCGGACCTGCGGCCCAACGTCCGCATTTGCAAGGGGATCTACGTGGAGCCGGCCGAGATCGCCTACCAAGAGTTCGAGACCATTCGTCTGAACTTCGTGGAGGCCGTGGGAGCGCTCCTCGACGCCGGCGCCTACGTGGCCGTAGCGACGCACGACGACTGGGTGATCGGCGAGGCGCTGACGCTGATCGAGGAACGGGGGCTGGCGCCGGACCAGTACGAGTTCCAGATGCTTCTCGGCGTCCGCCCGGAGCTCGGCGACGAGCTCGTGCGCGAGGGACACCGTCTCCGGATCTACGTTCCGTTTGGACGCCAGTGGTACGAGTACTCGCTCCGGCGCCTGCAGGAGAACCCGAAGATCGCCGGCTACATCGCTCTCGACACGCTCAAGCGGTTGAAGCCGTGATCTGGGCGGAGGCCGAGGGCTGCCGGGTCGTCGACTCGAACGGCCGCGAGTACCTCGATCTCTCGGGCGGCTTCGGCGTCGCGGCTCTGGGTCACCGAAATCCGGACGTCTGGGCGGCGATCGCCGCCCAGGCCAAGCGCTGCGTGCACGCTCTCGGCGACCTCGCCGAAGCAGACGTGGCGTCGGAGCTCCGACTCCGGCTAGGCGAGGGAGGCCGCGAGGTGATGCTCGGCGTGACCGGTGAGGACGCTGTCGAGATCGCCTTACGAACTGCGCTTCTCGTCACCGGCAGGTCCGGCATCGTCTCCTTCTCCGGCGCCTACCATGGCACGGGCCTGCTCGCGCTGGCCGCGACCGGATTCGAGCACTTTCGAACGCCGTTCGCTGCGTGGCTGCCCGGGCCGGTGCACCGGTTCCCGTACGGCGAAGACCCGGGGCCGCTGCCGCCGGGCGCGGCCTGCGTCGTCGTCGAGCCGGTCCAGGGCCGGGCCGGTGCTCGCGTTCCTCCGGAGGGGTTCCTCGAGCAGCTGCGCAGGCGCTGCGACGAGGCGGGCGCCCTCCTCGTCTGCGACGAGATCTACACGGGCCTGGGGCGAACGGGGGCGATGTGGCGAAGCGGAGGCCTCGCCGACCTGATCACGTGCGGCAAGGCGCTCGGCGGTGGGCTGCCGATCTCCGCCTGCCTCATGCGGCCCGAGCACGCGGCGGCTTGGCAGCTCGGGGCCGAGGACGTCTACACGCACACGCACATGGGAAATCCCCTTGCCTGCGCGGCGGCACTGGTGGTTTTGGAGCGCGTGCCCGGGCTTCTCGGACGCGTGCGGGCGGCCGGCGAGCGCTTTGCCGCCGCCGGCTGGCAGGGGGTGGGCCTTCTGCGCGCGAAGGAAGGCGACGCCTTCGCGGCCTGGGAACGCGGGGTGATCGTCATCCCCGCGGGGGAGGATGGCCGCCTCATGAGTGCGACGCCGCCGCTCACGATCACCGACCAAGAGATCGACGAAGCCCTGGAGCGGATCGGATGAGGTATTCGCAGCGCTTTGTAGTCGTAGCCGCCTTCTTCGTCACCGCCCTCGTCGTCTCGAACATCATCGCGGTGAAGCTCGTGGAGGTCTCGGGCCGCGTCTTCCCGGCCGGGCTCGTCATCTTCCCGCTCGCCTACCTGCTCGGGGACGTCCTGACCGAGGTCTACGGGATTCGCTCGGCGCGCCGGGTAATCTGGCTCGGCTTCGCGTGCAACCTCGTGGCCCTCGGCGCGATCCAGGCCGCCATCCACCTTCCCGCGGCCGGCTTCTGGGAGGAAAACCAGGGCGCGTACGAGCAAATCCTCGGGACGACGTGGCGACTGTTCGTCGCCTCGCTCGCGGCGTACATCGTCGGGGAGCTCGCGAACGCCTACGTGCTCGCCTTCATGAAGGGCGCGACGGGCGGCCGCTTCCTCTGGACTCGGACGATCGGCTCGACGATCGTCGGTGAGGGCCTCGACTCCGCGATCTTCATCACGGTCGCGTTCGCCGGCACGGGCGCAGGCCTCCTCAATCCCATCGTCACGACGTGGCTGATCAAGGTCGGATGGGAGACGGCTGCAACGCCGTTCACGTACGCGATCGTCAACTACCTGAAGCGCACCGAGGGAATGGACGTCTACGACTTCGGGCGGCCGACCGTCGCCCGGCTCTGAGCAGGCTCGGCGACGAACAGTCGGCCAAGAGTCTCGAGCGCGTCGGCGAGCTGTCGCCGTTCGATCTCCGAAAGGTCGTCTGACAGCCGAGCGAGGGCGCGCGCGAATCGCTCGCGACGGACCCGGAACTCGCGCTTTCCGTGTGCCGTCGCCACGACACGAACAGCGCGAGCATCTGCCTGGTCCGCTTCGCGCCGGACGAGGTCCGCGCCCGCGAGGGCATCGACCGTCCGACTGGCGGTTGCGACCGTGACACCGAGCCATCCCGCGATCGCGCCCATGCGCTGCGGTCCTTCCGTGACGACGACACGCAACGCGAGCGCCTGCGTCGTCGTCAGCTCGCGAGCCGAGGGCCCGCCCTCCTTCCGTCGCTGCAACTCCATCGTCAGGCGCACGATTCCTTCCGCCAGCCGGTCGACGTCCGCCCGATTGTTCATGCGGCCTCCTCGAGGATCTCCGGGCGGCGCACCTTTTCCTCCAGCGTCTGCTTGAGGTCGATGTGAGGGACGAAGAGAACGGCGGCAAGGACGACCGCCGCCAGTCCGATCGGGATCACGAACACCGGGTGGAGCGCGGCCGCCAATTCAGCGGGGCTCGCACTTGCAGCCTTAGCGCCGAGTCGCGAAGTCACGATCGTACCCATCACGGTCACTCCGGTCATCGCGCCGACCGTGCGGAAGAACTGGGTGGAAGCTGTGGCGACGCCGAGCATCCCGCGGCTGACCGAGTTCTGCACCGCGACGGTGAGCGTCTGCATCATCAGGCCGATACCGAGGCCGACGATGACGACGTCCCTCGTGACATCGAGCTGGGAAGAGTGGACGCCAAGCCGTGCCAGGAGGAAGAAGCCCGCGGCGAGCAAGGGCGGCCCGGCAATCAGCACCGGGCGGTAATGGCCGGTACGCGACACGAGCTGGCCGGCCACCATGCTCGTCGTGATGATTCCGAGCATGAGCGGCGTCAGGACGGCGCCCGAGCCGGAGGCGCTCTCGCCAAGCACGCCCTGGGCGAAGAGCGGCACGTAAATGATCGCCACGAACATAGCTGCACCGAGCGCGAAGACGGCCAGGACGGTGGCGGAGAACGTCCGCTCGCGAAAGAGGTCGAGGGGCAGGATCGGCTCCTTGGCGCGTCGCTCCTGGAAGACGAACGACCCGAGCAGAACCGCGGCCGTAGCGAAGAGCCCGACCACGACTGGAGAACCCCACGGATACTCGGTTCCGCCCCAGACGGCCACCAGCAGCCCCGCGGCAGCACCGCAAGTGAGGAGCGCGGCACCGAGGTAATCGATCGAGTGCTCTTCTCGGCGTGGTCGGCGCACGAAGCCGAACCAGACCACTGCGAGAGCGAGTCCGGCGAGCGGAAGGTTGACGAAGAAGCACCAACGCCACGATGCGTTGTCGGTCAGCCAGCCGCCGGTGGCCGGTCCGAGCACCGAAGACGCTGCGAACACGGCGCCCAGGTAGCCCTGCCACTTGCCGCGTCGGCGGGGAGGAATGATGTCCCCGATCGCGGCGATCGCGAGCGGGATCAAGCCCCCCGCGCCGAGCCCCTGGATGGCTCGCCCGGCGATCAGCATCTCCATCGAGATCGCGAGGCCGCTGATGATCGAGCCGGTCGAGAAAAGTGCGATCCCGAGGAGAAAGAACGGCCTCCGGCCATAGATGTCCGACAGCTTCCCGTAGAGAGGTACGGTCACCGTCGCGCCGAGCATGTACGCGGAGAAAACCCAGGAATAGTGCTGGAATCCGCCCAGGTCGCGCACGATGCGCGGTAGGGCAGTGGAGACGATCGTCTGGTCGAGGGCGGCGAGGAGCATGCCGAGCATCAACCCGAAGAAGACGATCAGCGTCCGGCGCTTGCCGAGCGGATAAACGGCGCGGTCATTCATATTCGTTACGTAACGAAAGTATATCGGCGGCCCGTAAGCCACCCCCGGAAAGGTGAGCCGGTTGTTGGAGCGCTAGCGGCTCTGGAGGGCGTCCAGCGCGATAGCGAGCGCCACCGCGACTCGCCTGTCGATGCGTCGGTCGGGGTCTCCGTCGAGCTTGAGGATGTAGCGGTCGCGAAGGCCCATCGGCCTGCGTAGCTCGCCGACCTCCCGGCCGTCCATCAGAATCGTGAACTGAAAGAGGATCGGGACGAGCTCGCCGTAGGGCACGAGATCGATCGCCCGGCGCAGAATGGCGATGGGCGTGCTCTTCTCCTGGGCGAGTGCGACCTGCTGCTCATTGGCGTCGTAAATGCGCCAGGTCGAGCGCAGGAGCGAGATGCCGAAGACCTTCTCCAGCAATCCGATGCGCTCCCCCTCGGGCGTCGTGAGGTCGAAGCGCCCGCGCACCTCGAACACGGCGCGGGCCTTGATCCGGAAGAGCTCCTCCGACTCGCTCTCGTCGGCGAAGAAACGGATGTCCTCCCTGATCGCGAGCTTCTTCTGGCGGACGAAGGCGAGCGGCTCGCCCGGGCTCGAGCCGTCCGGCCCCAGGGTCGAGATACGGTAGAGGTTGGCGATCGGCCGGATGAGCTGATCGACGAAGTAATCGTCGTGGGCGAATCGCTCGTCGGTCACGCGAGCACCGAATAGCCCCCGTCGACGACGACTGTCTGACCGCGGATCATGTCAGCCTCGGGCGAGGCGAGGAAGCAAACGACGTCCGCGACATCACTCGGGCCCACGAGACGCCCGGCGGGAGTGCGCCGCTTGTAGTACTCGAGCATCTCGTCCCGGTTCGCGAAGTACTCGAGCGCGCCGGTCTCCACCAGGCCGGCAGAGATGGCGTTGACCCTGATTCCCCGCGACGCGAGCTCGACGGCGAGATAGCGGACCAGCGCCTCGAGCGCGGCCTTGGAGACGCCCACGACGACGTAGTCGTCGAGCACGCGCTGTGCGCCCAGGCTCGAGATGGCGACGATCGAGCTCCCTTCGGGCATGGACGGGGCGGCGTGCCGGGTGAGGGTCAGGAGTGCGCGCGCGTTCGCGTTCATCGTCCAGTCCCAGTGCTTCTCCTCGATCTCGAGGGCGGGGCGAATGACCCCGGTGGCAGCGTTCGAGACGAGGACGTCGAGCTCCCCCGCCTGCTCGACCAGCGCGGCCGCCTTTTCGGGGTCACCGAGGTTCCCCCGGAGGAGCAGAGGCTGAGCGCCGAGTTGCTCGAGCTCCTTGCCCGTCTCCTCTGCTGCGCGGTCGTTCCGCAGGTAGCTGACCGCTACGCGAGCGGCGCCGAGCTCGGCGAAGCGCAGGGCGATCCCCTTGCCGATGCCGCGCGAGCCGCCCGTCACGAGGACGGACTTCCCCTCGAACGCAGTCACCGGTTCTTCGGAAGAGGGCTCGACGCGGGGGCGTGGCTTGGCAACGTCTCCCACCCTGGACGAGTCGAAGGCTCGAGTGGGCCTTCCTCTGCCTTGGAGCTGGAGAAGCCGAGCCGCTCCAGCAGCTCCATCTGCTCCTCCCCGTAGACGCGGACAGGATGCTCCTCCGGGAGCTCCCGGATCAACGCGCGCACCCGCGCCCGCAACTGGAAAGCGAAGTGCGGCGTGGCCGGTCCGACGAGCGCGTCGACCTCGTCTTTCGTCGGCTCGGGCATCGACTCGAACCCTAACGGGTCATTAGCCCAGTGGCCGCGACCGCAAGTACTGTTGACTGCCTCGCCGCCTGCAAACCGCCGCAGGCCTATGTCCTCGGTCGGCCACATACCTACAGTCGGTATGCGGCCTCCCCTGTGTAACTGAACGCGGACGCGTTTTGGTTTTCGCTAGCGAGCCGGGAACGTACTCACGGACGCGACCACTAGGAGAACACGTAGAGTTCGTAGGCGTCGTTCGGCAGGTCGCCGTGTTCGCTCGAGCCCCCGTACGTGTGGTAGTAGCTGTGGGCGCTCCCGAGGTCGTTGGGGAAGCCCGCCACCGGGCTCGGCCGAGCGAGCTTGATGCACCCGAGCGAGTAGTAGTCGGCCTCGCGCTCCCAGCAAAACGGATCGTCCCACGCCGACGTGCAAGCTTGCCCGTTGTCGGCCGTCTCTTCGCTGTGGATGAAGAGCTCCGTCCGCTTCGTGACACCGTCGTAGCAGTACTTGTCCTGCAGCCACCAGACGCGACCTTTGATCGCGCTGCCGCCGTAGTGGTTCCAGTGGCCCCATTGGGCATACCAGCCGGCGGGCAACCATCCCTCGCCGCGCCTGCATTCGTTCGTGGAGCTGGCCGAACCCGCGCGCCAGCTGTGGGAGTACTGCGCCGGGCTCGGCGGATAGGTCCACTTCCACGTCAGCGTCGAGTTGAGATTCGTGTTGCGGTCGAACGTCCACCAGCCGTTCGCCGCAGTCGCGGAGCCGCAGGCGAGCAGCGCGGTGGCGGCCGCGAGGGCGACGACGGCGCGCCGCATCAACTCGT
>WNFV01013299.1_pt1 | contig 16411 bp, 17 predicted proteins | sample 5400101 | NCBI WGS metagenome assembly WNFV01 (sample SAMN13153361, study PRJNA577476) | soil metagenome | isolation source: 115 cm soil or saprolite under grassland replicate 1 | place: USA:California | collected 2016-06-15
CTTGTCCCAGTCCTGCATCTCGCCAGGTTGGCCGCGCTCCGCGATCGTCTCGGGGCTGGTACGCAGCATGATCGCGCCGTTGATCATCACGCTCACGAGCGAGATCCCCAGGAAGACCCACGCCCATATCCAGGTGAGCCGGCCGGCGGCCAGAAACAGCGCGGCCGCGACAACGCCAAAGCCAACCGCGATCTGGACAAACCGTGCGGCGATGCCGGCCGCAATGTTTGGATGGTGTTTGGCTGGTGGGATCAATGATGCGGGATTCATAACTGCTCCTTCCACATATAGGACTTACGCAAGCAGGAGGTTTGGAGGGTCCGGGTACCCTCTGGGTGTCCCTCCAAGAGCTTTCTTTTCCTGCCGGCGTGTGCGGCTTCGCCGCACACGCCGGCAGGAAAAACAGTATTTGTGGGGAAGGTTGCACCTTCCCCACGCCCCTTTGCGTAAGTCCTAACATATTGCCACCGTGACCGTCGCGCCGGCACGCTGGGAACTGATGCTCACCACACCGGCAGCTCGCCGCGCGTCAGCCGCGCGATGAACGCCGGCAGCGATGCCAGCGCGCCCGCGACAAGCGCCGTGACCGCCGGCCGCACATCGGGCAGCCCGACGCCCGGCTCCAGGATCAGCTGCGCCGCGGCGATCGCCGGCTGGTCGAGCGGCTGCCCGATCCGGCTGCCGAGCCAGATGTACGCCTCGCGCACACCAGGCACCTGCGCGCACACATCCTCGGCGATGCGCTGGGTCAACAGGCTGTAGATCTTGCCGACATGGCTCACCGGGTTCTTCCCGGCCGCTGCCTCAGTGCTCATGGGGCGATTCAGCGCGATCAGGCCGTTGACCCGGTTCCCCCGCCCGACCTGCCCGCCATCGCCGCCCTCGGCCGATGTCCCCAGCACAGTCAGGTACATCCCCGCCGCGCCGCGCGCCGGCTCGTCGAGCATATTGACGCCGATAACAAGGCGCTCCAGGGTGCTCGCCGCGCTCGCGAGGTGGCGCTCCAGGGCGGCCTGGAGCGCGGCCTTGCGCGTGAAATACGCCTGGGCAGTGGGGACGAACCGATCGACAAAGGCCAGCGCGACCGTCAGCGTCAGCTCCCGGTCGCGGCGGTAGCCCATCACCTTGATGTCTTCGCCGGCCTCGGGAAACTGTTGCTTGAATGTCGCCGAGTTCAGGTAGCCCTCGGCGGCCAGCACCAGTTGCTCGGTGGTGCTGAACGGCGCGTAGCCCACAGCGGCCGAGGTGTCGTTGGCGCCGAGCACTACGCGCTCGAACAGGTCGGTCAGCTCGGGCGCGCCGGCCCGCAGCTCGTTCTGGAAGACTAGGTGGTGATCCGGGTCGACGAAGCGCAGATGCTTCCGGATCCAGGTGCGGGCGCTGGCCTCCGCGATCGCGCCGACGTCGATCTGTTGGCCATGATACCGATCGGTCGCCCGGTCGCCGATCACCAGCCGCATCGGCTCCAACACGTGCCCGCCGCCCAGCTGCGGGGCGGTGCGCCCGGCTACCAGCAGTCCTTTGTCGATGTTGTGGTGCAGGATTCGGCCGAAACTGGCCTGGTACGCCTGGCACAGGTCGACCGAGATCTGCTCCATGATCGCATCACAGAGCGTGTCGGGGTGGCCGCGCCCTTTGCGCTCGACCAGCTCGATCCGCCGCTGCTCAACCGGCTGCTGGGCCAGAGCCTCGATCTGCAAGCTCTCCATGATCGTTCTCCCATGGCGTTTCACGCCTTCATCTCGCCATAAGGGACTTGCGCTTCAATAATCATCCGACTGGGGAGGTCTGGAGGGGCCGAAGGCCCCTCCAGACCTCCCCAGTGGTGGGGGTTCGGGGGCGGCGAAGCCGCCCCCGAACCCCCACCACTGGGATGTTTTAATAACAGAGAGTCCCTAACTCAAGCGAATCGCTCGATGTTGGGTGCGGTATCGGGCGCGGCTTTCCGGCCGACGAAGACGCCGTAGCCAAAATAGTCAAACATGCGAAAGAGGCTGCTCGACGACGGCCATAGATCGCGGACATACCGCCGGAAGGCGGCGCTGGTGATCAGCAGTCCGGCGAACGTTTTCCATGCGCGTAGGTAATCCACGGCAGCATCGCGGCCCAGCCGGCCCATTTCGCTGCGCCATTGGCGGCGCGTGCTGATCGGGTAGCACTGCGCGACAAGCCCGATCAATCCAGCGCCGGCCAGGAAGCTCTGCCACGTATCCGGCCGCTGAAAGTCCGCCCCGTCCATCACGCGGGCGAGGTAGGCAGCCATCTCCGGGGGCGGAGGCGTGAGCCATGTGCCTTCTGCCATGCCGACATAGCCGCCTGGACGCGTCACGCGCACATATTCGGCCACCGCGCGCGGCTTATCCGGCACGAACGCGGTGACCGATTCACAGATGACCGCGTCGAAGGTTCCATCCGCAAATGGCAGGCGCTGGGCATCGGCAACGCCTAGCCTGACGCGGTCGCCGGCTCCAGCGCGCCGCACCTGCCGTTGCGCCCAGCCAATCATCCGCGCTGAGATGTCGACCCCAACGACACGGCAGCCGAGCGTCTGCGCAAGGTAGCGTGGCGTGATGCCGGTGCCGCAGCCGACATCCAGGACGTACGCATTGCGGTCGATGTGGCATAACGCGGCCAGCGAATCGGTGGCCGCCGTCCCGCCCAGGTGCTTCGTGATGCCCCAGGTAGCCTGCAGCTCGAAGTAGGCCGACTCATGTGCTACTGGTTCGGCTGGCGCCGATTGGTGTTGGGTATGCATGGGCATGCTCCGACTTTATACGCCTGCCGCGCCGCCGCCGGGGTGTTGGTGTTGTGCGCGAGTACTGCCCGGTGAGCTTGGGCTGCGCCGCGCGAAGGTTCGTGGCATAGTGCAGCGAGATACGGTTGGGAGGCGCGCCTTCGTATGTTTACAAGCATACATCAACCACGCGTACCCAAAAGAAAAGAATCGGTATCATCAGATGAAGAAAGCGTCACTGCTGCTGTATCGACGGCGATCACGGATCGTGAAGAAACCGTCTCGTAGCGTGGATATTTCCTTTCGCCACGCGCCCCACAATCACGGTATACTCATAGTGCTGCAAGGGTGATGCTCCGTCGATCGCCTGCGCGTTCCTCCCCATCCGGCTGCACCATCCTCACAGGGTTTCCTCTAGTTTTGCATGTGCGCGGAGCACATGGTCATCACCGCTCCGCAGAAGGAGGTTCACCATGCTACCGACAGCAGTACAAGAGACATCGAAGGAGACACTCAACCGGCGCTTGGAGTCGATTGGGTGGGGACTGTTTCTGATCATCATTGGCGCGCTCTGGCTCTTCCCTGGCGGGAGCATTCCCGAAGGCACCTGGCTGATTGCAGCCGGCGTGATTATGCTCGGCGTGAATGTCGTGCGGTATCTGAACGACATCAAGATGAGCGGTGCGAGCTTGCTCCTGGGACTCCTCGCCCTGATCTTCGGCGTGGGGGCGTTCGTGGGCATGGATCTGCCATTCGTCGCCATCCTCTTGATCGTCTTTGGGCTAGGGATTATCCTGCGACCCTGGTTGAACCCACTGCTTGAGAAGCAGTCGACGTGAACTGAGGGCGCACTCCAGCGCGTGATCCGCTTGCGTGGTTCAGCGGCGCGGTGATGGTGTGCGCACATAGGTGGAGCGCACGCCATCACCGCGCGCGCATGCGAGGAGGATGGCCATGAACGCAAAGCTTCACTACGATAGGCGCGCCACTCGCACCAGAGGAATGATCGACGGGCTGATCGGCGGCCTGGTGGGGACGATCGTGATGGATCTGTTCGGCGCCGGCCTGTTCCTCATGATGAGCGGGCCAGCCAGCCTTTCCTTCGCAATCATCGGCGACGCGGCGGCCGGTGGCTTTGCCCTGCTAGGGATTAGGCTGGCCGGCGGCACACCCTTGGGCGCACTGTTGCACTATCTGATCGGCCTTGCGCTTGGGGTGCTCTTTGGCGCAGCCGTATCACGAATTGCGGCACTCCGGATGGACTCGCCGAAGAAAGCCGTCGGGATGGGTATCCTCTACGTCGAGATCATGAGCTTGCCGATGCTTGCGGCCGCCGCCCTGATCTTACAGATGACCGCGGCTGAGACGGCGCAATGGTTCGGTGTGTCCTTTGTCATGCACCTGGTCTACGGCCTGGTTCTTGGGCTCGTCGTGCGCCAGGGACTGCGTGTTGCACCTGCAGCGGGATAAGGTTGGCGCGCCATCTTCCAAGGTCATATTCTTGAGGTGCAGGTATGACCCGGCGCGTACAGGGTGTCGATGGTCAGGAAGATCGGAAGCCGGTGTCGCATGCGCGCGCCGCTCCATGGCCTGGGCCGTGATGCCGTAGACCAGCAATGCCACCACGGTGAGCGCCAGGCCGCGACTGAGCGGTTCGCGCCAGCCCGCCCAAACACATCGGGCGCAAGCACGCTGCGCAGCAGTGTGCTGCGCAGCTCGCCCAGCCCAAAGAACAGCGCCGCCAGGCCAATCGCCGCCATCAGGTAGCCGATCACGTGCTGCGCCGTCGCTACGCGCGCTGCCTGTGCGCTCATGCGCACCTCATTGGCCAGTTGCCGACGGTGATAGGCCCAGAGCGGCGCCGCGACGATGACCGTGGCGAGCGCGGGCGTCTGATTGACCAGCACCGAGTGCCAGGTCGCGTCACCGAAGCCAGCCAGCAGCACCGCATACAGCAAGGCGGCCATGCCGCCGAGCGCCGCTACTGCGGTGGCGGTGATGACCAGGGCCGCATAGACTTGCCGCAACGTCGAGCGCAGTTCATCCGCACGCAGCGGCGAGGGTGCGCGCACAAGCCAATCGTCCACCGAGGTCGCTCGGCGCCTGGAGCGCCAGCGAGATTACCCATGGTTGGCTCCCTCTGGTTGTATGGCGGATTTCGTACCCAATAACCCGACCGCCTGCAGCGAGGCCAGCAGCAACAGCTACGCCTCTAGCGCTTCCTTGGGCGGCCGATACAGCAATATCGGCATAGTTGCGCCGCGTACAGTTTTGTCGGCGATGCTGCCCAGCAGGATGCGTGCGGCTCCACTGCGGCCATGAGTCGCGAGGGCGACCAGATCGATGCCGTGGTCGCGGGCATACTCCAGGATCGCGCTCGCTGGATGCCCACCAATCACGGCCGTATGCACCACCATGGTGCTGGTGGAGGCCTGACCACGATGGCAGCGAAGTGTTCAGCATCAGCATAGTCGACTCTGACCACTCACGCCGAAAACATCCCACCACGCGGCATAACAGCTTCACTACCACCGCGCACAGCCGGGCAGATGTGATAGGTATGTGACCGATCACATGACGTGAACGAAGTGTAACGCGCTTGTCTGTCGCGCCGGCTATACTGGCATGGAAGCCTGGATCAGCTGAACCGGCCTCTGGCACGCCACGCGAAGGAGGCAGCGATGAAGACCATTCTGGTTCCGCTCGATGGCTCGGCCGTTGCCGAGCAGGTGCTGCCGTTTGTCCGGCGACTGGCGCCCATCCTCACCGCCAGAGTCCATCTGCTGATGGTGATCACCGATGCACAAAAACAACACCTGATCGCCCATTTTGCCGCAGCCCCGGCTGGAGTAGTAGGTCAATACGAGACCGATTGGCATTGGGAACGGCGCGCATCCATGCAGCTGGCGCATGCGGCCGAAGCCTACCTCACCGAGCAGGCGCAGGCGTTGCGCATCGCCGGGCTGGAGGTGACCTTCGAGGTGACGAGCGGCGCACCAGCGGAGCGGATCGTCGATATCGCGACGAATGAGCCGCAGGCGCTGATCGCGATGGTGACGCATGGCTATAGCGGGCTACGGCGCTGGACGCTCGGCAGCGTGGCCGATAAGGTCGTACAGGCCACGCGAACGCCGCTCTTCCTGGTGCGCGCCATGGAGCCGCCGACCAGCCCGCAGTCGTTGCAGCGCATCCTCATACCGCTGGATGGCTCGTTGCTGGCCGAGCAAGCGCTGCCACTGGCGATTGAGCTGGCAGTCGGCGCACAAGCCGAGCTACTCCTGTTCCATGCAATTCGGCCGTTCGGTACGCCGATTCCAGGATTGCTCCCGGCGCATCGGGCGCCCCCGGCGATCGATTTCCCAGCGCCAGGGCACGCACAGGCGCTCCAACACTTACACGGCGTTGCCGAGCGCTGGCATGCATGCGAGATAGCGATTCTCCCAATGGTGGTATCGGGTGAGCCGGCGCAGGAGATCGTCGACACAGCGGCAAATGAGCACGCCGACCTGATCGTGATGGCGACGCACGGCTCCAGTGGGGTGCGGCGCTGGGTACTGGGCAGCGTCGCGGATAAAGTGCTGCATACCAGCACCACGCCGCTGCTGCTGGTGCGCGCACAATCCCAGGAGCGGGAAAGGTAGCCGACACCATGCCACACATCCTGATCTTACATGCATCGGTGGGCATCGGGCGACCCCGCGCGGCGCTCGACATTGCTGAGGCGATCTTGCGTGACATGCGTGGGGGGATGCCGACTTGACACGTTCCATTCAAAAGGAGTTCCTCATGTATCGCTCGCTGATGGTTCCACTCGATGGCTCGGCGTTCGGCGAATATGCGCTGCCACTGGCGCTCGGAATCGCACAGCGGGCCGGCGCACGCCTAGAGCTCATCCATATCTGCATGCCGCCGCTCCCGAGCGTCTTCGCCGATGGGCTGGTGAATCCCACCCCAGTCGAGCCACCGCTTGATCTGGCTGGCGAACAGGCGCACGCCCATCTCGATCAGCTCGCAGATCGGCTCTCGCAGCACTGGCAGGTGCCGATCAGCACCGTCGTGCGCTATGGGCCGGTCGCCGACACACTGTTCAACTATGCAATGGAATCTGCCACCGACCTGGTGGTCATGACGACACATGGCTACGGCCCGCTCTCGCGCTTCTGGCTGGGCAGCGTCGCCGACAAGCTCATGCGCCGGCTGCCCGTGCCAATCCTGCTTGCGCGGCCGGCCGAAGCGGCACTTGATCCTCTGGCGGATATCCATGCGCCAGCATGGCAGCACATCCTGATTCCGCTCGATGGCTCAGCGCTCGCGGAGGAGATCCTACGGCCGGCGGTGGCGCTCGGCACACTGATGGGGACTCGGTACACGCTGCTCCAGGCGCTCGATCCGTTGGTCGCGGAGCATGTCAAACCACCCTATTCGGTTGGCCTGGATCGAAGCATGCTGGCCGAGATACGCGAACGCACGCTAGCCTATCTTGAACAGATCGCCGATCGCCTGCGTGCGCAATCACTCCAGGTACAAACGAAGCTTGTAGTCGCACAGCCGCATATCGCCATTCTCGACTACGCTGACGATCATGCTGTCGATCTGATTGCACTGGCGACCCACGGACATGGCGGTGTCGCCCGGATGGTGCTCGGCAGTGTGGCCGATAAGGTTGTGCGTGGTGCGGACGTGCCGATCCTGCTCCAGCGTCCAGCGGCTGAGGCGGTAGAAAACACCACGGTCGCACAGCATACATCGGCGGCGAGTGTGCTCTAGGAGGACAGCTATGTCGATAAAACCTATCCTGGCCTGGTTGACGAGCGGCGCGATGCTCCTCGCATTCCTGCCGTTCGGGCAGGCCCAGGCAAGCACCACTGTCGCCGAGCCGTTCCGCGCGTATTATGCGCAGCATCAGGGCATGCGCATTCTGGGCTACCCAATCACTGGCTTGATCGAAGCTAATGGCTACCAATCCCAGTATTTTGAGAAAGGCCGGCTCGAAGATCATCGCGCCGAGCCGACCGATGCGGGCTGGAACTTTATGTACGGCCGGCTGGCTGATGGTCTCGCGCTGGCCGATTTTTCGAAGGAACTGGCTGCCTAGGGTGGCGAATCGCAGCGTGCCAGCCTGATCCATGCCCAAATCACGCGCACCCTGCTTGAGTTCCCAGCGGTACGTGATGTACGGATCACGATCGACGGCCAGCGCGATCAGCTATTGGAGCCATAGGCTGCGGAACACTCCGCGCGCTGGGTTCGACAAGCTTCGACCCATGCGCCCGAATCACATCGCGATACCAGAGTGCGCTGCGCTTGGGTGTGCGCTGTTGCGTGTGAAAATCGACGTACACCATGCCCCAGCGCTGGCTGTACCCGGCCGCCCACTCGAAATTGTCCAGCAGCGACCATGCATGATAGCTCCGCAGGTCGACCCCAGCCTGGATCGCCCGATGCGCGGCTGTGATATGGGCATGGAGGAACTGTATCCGCTCGCGATCGTCAACCGTGTCGCCGTTGAGGATGTCGTTCGTGGGAATGCCGTTCTCGGTGATCGAGAGCGGCAGATCGCCATAGTCCTGCTTGATCCGCATCAGGAGATCATAGAGCCCATTCGGATAAATCACCTGCCACCCCGCCAGTGAGCGCGGGTGCGGCCCGGCAACCATATCGCCATTGGCCTGCACATACCCTGGGCCGTAGTAGTTCACGCCCAGCAGGTCGATCGGCGCGCCGATTGTGTCCAAATCTCCAGGCTTAATCAGAGCGACAAGATTGCTCTCGCGATCAATCGCGGCCAGCAGATCGTTGGGATATTGCCCGCGCAGCACTGGCTCCAGATACAGCCGATTCTCGTAGCCATCCTGTACCCGAACCGCCGGCAGCGCCTGCGAACGCCTGAGTCGCCAGTCCATGGGCGAGCAGGAGATGATGCATCGCCGCGTAGGCTTTATGCGGGTTGTGAAACCCGGGCGCGTGGAACCCCTGGAGATACCCAACCGTCACCACGGTCTTCGGCTCATTCAGGGTCATCCAGGTTGGCACGCTATCGCCAAAAGCCCGAAAAACCGTGTCGGCATATTCGGAGAAGCGCTGCGCGGTGTCACGGCTCACCCAGCCGCCTTGATCTTCAAGCTCTTGTGGAGTATCCCAGTGCCAGAGCGTCGGGAGCGGCTGAATACCCCGCTTCAGCAAGCCGTCGATCAGCCGCCGGTAGAAATCGAGCCCGCGCTGATTGACTGCGCCCGCGCCGCTTGGGAAAATGCGCGGCCAGGCGATCGAGAAGCGATAGCTCTGGATACCGAGCGATTGCATGAGATCCAAGTCCTGCTCGTAGCGGTGGTAATGATCGCATGCGATGTCGCCGGTGTCGCCATGTTGCACCCGGCCGGATGTATGGCTAAAGCGATCCCAAACCGACTCGCCGCGACCATCGGCTTGGACTGCGCCCTCGATCTGATACGCGGATGTTGCGACACCCCAGCGAAACCCTGTCGGAAAGCGTAATGCTGCCGCTGGCTCTGGGGATACAGTTGGCTGGACGGCTGGGCCTGGCGCTCCAGGCGGTGCCGGCGCCTGCTGCGCAACCGGCGCAGCAGTGCAGGCGGCAAGTAGTTGCCCAAGCGCGCCACTCCCAGCGAGCAGCGCCATAATATGGAGGAACCGCCGCCGCTGTATGTTGTGTTCCATGCGCACCACCTCCTCGGCTCTGCGCGCCTGCTGCTGCGCAAGTGAACGCCATATCACAGATCCATCACTATCCTAGATCAGATTGGAGGGATATGGCGAAAAGAAACGTCTTGCGCTGGGGAAGATATCTTCACATAGTATGTGGCTTTCTTTTCGCGCAACTGCGCCTTACCAATATATGCTACAGGCGAGCAAATGAGCGATCATTGAGGTTACGCGTGCATCGACGTGCCACGGAGGTTCCAATGATCCCACACTGGTTCGGATGGAAACGGCCGGCCCCACGCCTGAGCGGCACGGCCCAGCCGCGCACCCCGCAGCTGATCGAGCTACGCAAGGTGGTCAAGACCTACCAGAGCGTCGCCGGTGCGTTTACGGCGCTGAAAGGCATCGATTTACAAATCGCGCCGGGCGAGTTTGTAGCGGTGATCGGGAAATCAGGCAGCGGCAAATCGACCTTGATCAACATGATCACCGGCATCGACCGGCCCAGCTCGGGCGAGGTGCTGGTGGCAGGCGCAGCCGTACATACGCTCAGCGAAGGGCAGATGGCGATCTGGCGCGGGCGCTCGATCGGCGTAGTCTTCCAGTTCTTCCAGCTGCTGCCCTCGCTGACACTGGCCGAAAACGTGATGCTGCCGATGGACTTCTGCGGCATGTACACGCCGCGCGAACGCTATCAGCGCGCGATGGCACTGCTGGATCAAATGGAGATGGCCGCCCATGCGCACAAGCTGCCATCGGCCATCTCGGGTGGCCAGCAGCAGCGCGTCGCAATCGCTCGCGCACTGGCCAACGACCCACCCATCCTCGTGGCCGACGAGCCGACCGGCAACCTCGACTCGCAAACTGCTGAGTCGGTCTTCCGCATGTTCGAGCGCCTGGTCGACCAGGGCAAGACGATCCTGATGGTCACGCACGATCAGGATCTGGCCAAGCGCGTCACCCGCACGGTGATCATCGCCGACGGCGAGGTGATCGACGAATACCTGGCTCGCGCGCTGCCAACGTTGAGCGAGGCGCAGCTGATCTGGGCGACGCACAACCTTGAGTCCCGCGCATACCCGCCCGGCGCGGCGATCATTCGTGAAGGAACCCCGCCGGATAACTTCTATATCGTCACCAGAGGACAGGTCGAGATCGTGCTGCAGCAGCCGGGTGGCTCCGAGATCGTCGTAACGACGATGGGCGTGGGCCAGTATTTCGGCGAAATTGCGCTGCTGCACGGTGGCACGCACAATGCCACTGTGCGCGCCGGCTTCGGCACCGGTGTCGAGGTGATTGCGCTCGACCACGATGAGTTCAATCATTTGGTGGCCGATTCGCCCTCCACTCAGGCGGCAATCGATCAGGTGGCGCACCAGCGCGTCGCAGAAAATACTGCGGCGCGCAAGGATGAGGAGGAGGTGGGGGTGCATGCTTAGCCCGCGCTGGCGCAAGGTGCTGCGCGACCTGTGGAGCAACAAAACCCGCACCATCCTGGTGGTGCTCTCGATCGCCGTCGGCGTTTTCGCCGTGGGCATGATCGCTGGCTCGCGCGTGATGCTGCAACGCGATCTCGCTGCGGCCTACACCGATTCGCGCCCATACAATGCTACGCTCTTCACCAGCTGGTTCGACGATGATCTCGTCCAGGTGGTGCGACATATGCCAGGCGTTCAGGAAGCAGAAGGACGGCATACGATCGGCGCGCGACTGAAAATCGGTTCGGATGAATGGCGTCCGATCCAGCTGATCGCCGTGCCCGACTACCATGATATCCGCGTCAACCGGCTGCGCCCAATCAGCGGCGCATGGCCGCCGGCCGAGCGCGAGCTGCTGTTGGAGCGTGGCTCGCTTGGCTCCGTAAACGCACAGGTGGGCGATACACTCTTGGTCGAAACGCCCGACCGCAAGCAGCACCGCATGCGCATCGCCGGCCTGACCCACGATCTCAATCAGATCCCGACGTTCTGGAGCGGCACCGTTAATGCCTATATCACATTCGATTCGCTGGAATGGCTGGGCGAGCCGCGCGCCTATAACGCGCTCAACATCATCGTGGCCGATCATGGGAACGACAAAGCCCGCATTCAGCGGGTCGCCGATGCGGTTGGCGACAAGGTGCAGAAGAGCGGGCGCACGGTGTACTGGACCGAGGTTCCCGAGCCAGGCCGGCACTGGTCCAGCGATAACCTGAACTCAATGATGGTGCTGCTAAGCATTCTGGGCCTGCTTGCGCTGCTGCTGAGCGGCTTCCTGGTCGTCAACACGATCGCGGCGCTGCTGACCCAACAGATTCGGCAGATCGGGATCATGAAGGCGATCGGCGGCCGCGCTCGGCAGATCGCATCGCTGTACCTGGGTATGGTGCTGATCTTCGGCCTGCTGGCACTGCTGATCGCGGTGCCGCTGGGTGTGCTCGGCGCATATGGCTCTGCACACTACACCGCCGGGCTGATGAACTTCGATATCCAGCAGCTCAGCATATCGCCCGGCGTGCTGGTGCAGCAGGTTGCCGCCGGCCTGGTTGTGCCCATTCTAGCCGCGCTCTACCCAGTGCTCGCCGGCACCCGCATCACCGTGCGCGAGGCGATCAGCGCCTATGGGCTGGGACAATCAAGAACCAAGAACCAAGCCCGCCCTGAGCAAAGTCGAAGGGAACCGAGAACCAAGAACCAAAAACCATCAATCATCAACCGCCTCCTCGGTTCGTGGTCGGGCGCCCATTGGGCGGTGCTCGGCGCTTCCCGGCCACTCCTGCTCGCGCTGCGCAACACCTTGCGCCGCAAAGGCCGGCTGGCGCTGACCTTGACAACGCTCACGCTTGGCGGCGCGATCTTCATCGCGGTCATGTGCGTTCGCGATTCGCTGCTGACCACGTTGGATGACGCGTTCAAATACTGGAACTACGACGTCGAGGTGGATTTCAGCCACCCCTACCGTAACGCCCTGATCGAACATGAGGCGCTGCGTGTGCCGGGCGTGCTCAAAGCCGAAAGCTGGACGTTTCAATCGGCACGCCGCCAGCGCCCTGACGACACTGAGAGCGCCAATATGCTGATGATCGCACTGCCCGCCGCGACCAATATGCTCCAGCCGACGGTGCTGGCAGGCCGCTGGCTGCTGCCGGCCGACGAGAATGCCCTGGTGATCAACACCGATCTGCTCAAGAACGAGCCGGAGCTCAAGGTGGGCGACGCGATTGTGCTCAAGCTGAATGACCGCGAGACCACCTGGCATATCGTTGGGGTGGTGAAAGGCGTGCTGGCCGGGCCGTTCGCGTATGTGAATTATCCGTATATGGCCAATGTCATCCGCCAGGTTGGGCGCGCCAGCCGAGTCCAAGTTGTGACGGCGCAGCACGACGCCGCATTCCAAGCGCAGATCGCCAAGGCGCTGGAGGCGCGCTTCGAACAATCCGGCCTGCGTGTAAGCTCGACAGCATCCACCGAGACGAATCGCGAACGGGTAAAAGCACAGTTCGACATCATCGTCGTGTTCCTGATGGTCATGGCCATCCTGCTGGCCATCGTCGGCGGGATCGGGCTGATGGGCACGATGAGCATCAATGTGCTGGAGCAGACGCGTGAGATCGCCGTGATGCGCGCGATCGGCGCTGGCGATGGCGCGGTGATTCGCATCGTGCTCGCGCAGGGCTTGCTGATCGGCGTTCTGAGCTGGGGGATTGGCGCGATCCTCGGCGTTCCACTCAGCATTGGGCTAAGCAATGTGGTTGGAAGCGCATTTCTACGCAGTCCGCTCACATATAGATTTTCAGCCGGCGGCGGCGCGCTCTGGCTGGTGATTGTGATCCTGCTCGCCGCGCTGGCGAGCATTCTGCCGGCACGCAACGCATCGCGCGTGAGTGTGCGCGATGCGCTGGCATACGAGTAATTGGGGGGTGTGATGAAAAAGCTTCTGATCGGGGTCGCGGTGCTGTTGTTTCTCAGCGTCGGCGCCTATGTCATGTTTCAGCGCGGCGACGCTGCGACGACACCGACCGCCACGCCCCTCCCCATCATGGCCGAAGATCAGCTGGTGGCCGAGGCCAAGGTCGTACCAATGCAAAGCGCGGCCCTGAGCCTGCCGATCGGCGGGGTGGTAACCGAGATGCTGGTGGCCGAGGGCGATCATGTCGCGGCTGGGCAAGCGTTGCTGCGGCTCGACCGCGCGCAGGCGCAGGCCGAGGTGGCCCAGGCCACCGCGCAGCTGGCCCAGGCTCAGGCGTCCTACGAACTGCTGCGCGCCAGCGCCCGGCCCGAAGAGCTGGCGGCGGCTGAGGCCGAGCTGCATGCCACACAAGCCCAGCTCCGCCAGGCTGAGGCCAGTGTGACCCCAGCTGATCGCACGGCCGCTGCGGCGCAGCTCCGCCAGGCCCAGGCGCATCTCTCCCAGCTGCGCGCCGGCCCCAAGCAAACCGACCTGCAAGCAGCAGAGGCAGCGTTGGCGCAGGCGCAGGCCAATCTGACCACCCAGCGCGATCAACTTTCGGCCGCGAAAACCAGCGCACAGCTGGCAATTGGCCGCGCTGCCGGCGATCTCACGCAGGCGCAATCGCGGTATTCCACGGCGCTCCAGAACTGGCAGTATGTCCAGGCAACAAGATCCCAAACAAGCTTTCCGATGCCCAGCGCCAACAATATTATGCTGCCTTCGCACAAACCGAAGCTGCTATGCATACCGCCGAGCGGGCGGTTCAACAGGCCCAGGTGGCCTATGATGCCGCGCGCCAGGCCGAAGTAACCGGCATCCAGATAGCCGAGCAGCAAGTCGTGGGCAGCCAGGCCAGCCTGTCCAAGCTGCGCGCCGGCGCGGAGAACGATGAACTGGCCGCAGCGCAGGCCCAGGTGGCCGGCAGCACCGCCAGCCTGGACAAACTGACTGGCACCCAGCGCGACGCCACCCTCACTGCCGCCCAGGCAGCCGTGGACAAGGCCCAAGCGCAGCTCGACCAGTTGCGTGCAGGCGCTTCGAACGAGCAGCTGGCGGTGGCGAATGCGGAGGTGCAGCGCGCCCAGGCGGCGCGCACGCTGGCGCAGGTAGCGCTGGAAAAGACTGAGCTGCGCGCGCCTTTTGCGGGTGTCGTGGCCGCGATCATGCCCAAGGCCGGCGAATATGTGGCATCTGGCACGGCGCTGGTTGATCTCGCCAACATGTCGGTCTGGCAGATCGAAACCACCGACCTGACCGAACTGAATGTTGTGAGCGTGCGCGAAGGCAGCACGGCAGAGATGACCTTCGACGCCATCCCCGGCCTGAAGCTGCCGGGGACGGTCAGCCGCATCCGTGCGCTTGGCGAAAACCGGCAGGGCGATATTACCTACATCGTCACGGTGAAGCCAGCGCGCCACGACGACCGACTGCGCTGGAATATGACGGCGTCGGTGACGATTGTGCCCTAGGAGATGCGATCAGACAACATCCAGCCAGAACAAAGCGGGGGTGGTTGGGGACACAAAGGCGCCCAACCACCCCTGCCTCTTGGCTCTGGAAGCCCCGACTGTACATGCGGCCGCGACGAGCGGATGCTGAATGTCGCCGACGCGGCATCAGTATGACGGCCCACTAGCGCGGGTAGCGCCGATTGGTATATGCAAAAACCAATGCAAGGGTGATGCCCAGCGCAAGTATCCAGAGCAACACGGTGAACATTGTCCATGTCGTACTGCCGACTAAGAGCGGGACTGCAACTACTACCAGCAGTAGGCTGCCTAAGATGCCTGCAATAACTTTCGTGTTCGCGTTCATCAGGCTCACCTCCTTTTGGCTCAGTATAGTTCAACAAAGGAGCTACGAGAGCGGCGCACTGTGTCTTCCTTCAGCAACGCAACGGCAAGCCGCCGGACACAGAGCCAACGCGATCGTGCGAACTGCCCATCCGGTGGCGAAGCACGAAACGCAGCCAGAACCAACACCGCACGAAACATGTGCGACCGACTGCACTGATGGGGTGTGAAGACCATGCTCTGCCTGGCCTCACACCCCATCGGTGCAAAGAGCCCGGCTCCTCGGCTTGCGAAACAGCCGCCGGGCATCGCGCAGATCGACTATGCCAGCACTATCCTCGCCCCAGACGCCATTTTCCGAAGAAGTATCGATCCAACGTGATTGGTTCGAACAGCCGTATGAACCCTGCATCGATGGACGAGCCGCCTAGATCAACTGGTAGTGTGGTTGTTCCCACCGGTTACGAAAGTGTTTCGCACAAAATCTCGCTCTACGAGTAGTATGGACAGAGACGGATGCACGCATATTGTTCGCTCGGCTCTGGGCGAGGCCAGCCTGTTGGTTGGGTTGTGAATGTGCCCGGATGTTTCGTCGTGTATGCGGATGCATCATAACCGCAGTCGTTTGACAACTGCTGGAAGGAGGAAATCATGGACACATTTGATCGACTGAGGAGCCGCAGACTCCTGATCTTCATCGCTCTCTGGAGAACCAATTAGGCAGCCTCGTCCAGGGCGACCTGCTCGTTGGCGCGTACCAGGCGCTGCTGGCCGGCGAGATCGGCCAGCGCGTCCGCGGTGGGCTGAATCGGATCGAGCTGCGTGGCGCGGTCGGCGGCGACGTGGATGTGGCGGTCAGTGGCGACCAGCAGGCCTCGGCAGTACAGTTCTCGCCGGCAGGTACCGTGCCGATCCCAAGCGTCCAGCCCAACATCACGGTTGCCGAGTCGGCGCGGATCGGCGGCACGCTGATCTACCGCTCGACCACCGAGGCGAGCGTCAGCCCGACGGCGCACATCACCGGCGGCACCGCATTCGAACCGCTGCCATCGTCGGCGACATCACAAGCTGCACCGAGCACGATGTAGCTGGGCTATCTGCAACGCCTGGCTGGGCTGCTGTTGGCCGGGCTGTTGCTGCTGTAGCTTGCGCCGGCATGGACACGCCACCTGGCCGATCGGCTAGAGGCACAGCCGCTGCCGAGCCTGGGCTGGGGAGCGGTAGCGTTCGTCGCCTTCATTGCCGCGCTGCTCGGCATCCTGATCCTGACGATCATCCTCGCGGTCATCTT
>WNFV01013782.1_pt1 | contig 16409 bp, 16 predicted proteins | sample 5400101 | NCBI WGS metagenome assembly WNFV01 (sample SAMN13153361, study PRJNA577476) | soil metagenome | isolation source: 115 cm soil or saprolite under grassland replicate 1 | place: USA:California | collected 2016-06-15
CCCGATCCAGCGAGAAACGCGGCGGCGTCTTCCATACGATAGATTCGCGTCGGCTCGATGTCGATGGACGTGAAGCCGGCCCTGTCGAGCAACCGCTCGTACTCTTTCTCCTCGAGCGCCGGGAGATTCGCGTGAATGTCGGAGATCAGAGCGTATCTCATTCCCCGCCCGTGCTCTGCCACATACCGAGTGGACGACGCATCACTGTCGCCGACGACGGACAGATGTCGCTGAACTCCGCAGTCTGCTGTATCTGCAAAGGCACGGTTTCGCGGGGCATCTTGTCGAATCCAAAACTCGGGAAATAGTTCTCCGCCGTCGTAGTCAGCAGGTATAGAGCGCGCAACCCGGTGGCCTCTGAAGCGGCTATCAGAATCTCAGTCATTGCTGCACCCACTCCTCGGCCACGAGTCGCCGGATCGACGGCAATGGAGCGCAACAGCCCATAGTCGCCGCACAGCTCAACGCCGCCGACTCCCACCACATGCCCGCCGCTCTCGGCGACAACGAACGACTCGATCGAGTCCTTGACGCCGTCGACCGGAAGGTTGGTGATCGTCAAAAGATCTTCGACGGCAGACAGGTCGTCTGCCGTCGCGGGACGATACGTGATTTCAGAGGTTGCTGTATTCGTCACTCTTTCCCCCGAGCGGACGGTCCTAAAGCCAGCCATTCACGCGCAGCACTCTGATCCGCAGCAGCTCTCGCTCGCGACATCGAGCTCCCGCGACGCTGGCGCGTCAGGCTTCTTCGCACGCACGAACGCGCTCATGAACCGGCCGTCGATTTCCGACGACAGCATCGCCTCATCGAGACCCGATCCAGCGAGAAACGCGGCGGCGTCTTCCATACGATAGATTCGCGTCGGCTCGATGTCGATGGACGTGAAGCCGGCCCTGTCGAGCAACCGCTCGTACTCTTTCTCCTCGAGCGCGCCGGCAACGCAGCCAACCCAGAGCTCCATGTTCCGCCTCACCGCCGCTGGAACCGCGCCGCGAACAACCACGTCCGATACCGCGAAGCGCCCACCTGGCTTGAGGACACGGAAAGCTTCGTCGATGACACGCTGCTTGTCACCGGAGAGATTGATCACGCAGTTGGAGATGATCACATCCACCGATTCGTCGGGAAGCGGAATGCTCTCGATCTCGCCCTTCAGAAATTCGACGTTCTCTGCGCCAGCCTTTTGTTTGTTCTGGTTTGCCAGAGCGAGCATCTCGTCCGTCATGTCCAGCCCGTAGGCTTTGCCCGTCGGCCCAACCCGCTTTGCCGACAACAGGACGTCTATTCCGCCGCCGGAGCCCAGGTCGAGGACAGTTTCGCCTTCTTTCAGCTCGGCGAGGGCCGTAGGATTGCCGCATCCGAGAGACGCAAGCAGTGCCTCGGCGGGAATGCCCGCTGTTTGACCGTCTTCATAGAGATTCGAGGTGATGGGGTCCCAGCTCTCGGTCGTCGAGCCGCAGCAGGCGCTGGAGCCGCAGCACGACGCCTGGGTGTTTCCTTCGGTTACGCGGAGAGCGGCTTGTCCGTACTTCTCCTTCACGGTGGTCTTCAGGTCGTGCGCTTCGTTGATGATCATCGGAATCTCCATTAATCAAGAAATGTTGATATATCGGCCAAAAAAAATCAGCAGCAGGCAACACGTGAGCGGGTAGTGGGCTTCATCGAATGGAGGAGCGCTTCCATCTCCTCGATACGCTCACGGTTGAGCGAGTAGTGGACCCAGCGGCCGTCCTTTCGGTCCATCACGATCCCTGCGTCCTTTAGAACGCGGAGGTGGAAGGAAAGTCGAGACTGGGCAACGTCGAGCGCGTCCGTGAGGTCGCAGACGCAACGCTCCCCATCGGAAAGCATCGCCACAATCTCGAGGCGCGTTTCGTCGGATAGAGCGTGAAACCACTCGGCCGTGTCGGCTCGGCGAGCCATCGCGTGGCGGGACTTGATCTGAACCATCGTAGCCATAGGCTTATTATATCAAGAATTCTTGATATGTCAACTGACCGGTTCCCGGTTCCCGGTTCCCGGTGGCCGGTACCCGGTGCGCGAAGCCCGATGTCCGAGCCCGGTGCCCGAGGCCGGATTCGGGTGAGCTAAAACGGTTTGAAGTAATCGAATGGCTGGTGACAGGCGTTGCAAAAATGGATCGCTTTGCACGCCGTCGATCCGAACTCGCTCTTCTGTTCGGTCTTTCGCGATCCGCAGTACGGGCACTCGACCGTCGGCTGCGCGCGGCGGATCGTCACCAGATCGGCGACGCCGGTGGCCGCCGGACCGCCGGGGGGCGCGATGCCGTACTCGCGAAGCTTTCGCCTCGTGTCATCCGAAAGCCAGTCCGTCGTCCATGCGGGCGAGAAAATGCTTTTCACCTTCACGTCTCTGAATCCACGCGCCGTGAGCGTCTGCACGATGTCGCGCTCGATCACCTGAAGGGCCGGGCATCCGGAGTATGTCGGCGTGATCTCGACCCGGACGACGTCGCCATCGATTGTCACGTCGCGAACGATCCCCAGCTCGACAATGTCGATGACAGGAAGCTCCGGGTCCTTGATCTCCGTCAGCAGCTCGAGCAACTCTGCGCGAGTCGGTGCGCCAAGTGCACGTGTCACCATTCCGCTCCCGGATGCGACCGCGCAACGATCTGCATCTCCGACAGCATATGTCCGAGATACTCCGTATGTCGTCCCCGCCGGCCGCCTTCCATCATGTGGATGCCCTCCGGCATCGTCAGCGTTGCACGACGAAGCACGTCGGAAACCACCGCATTCCACTCAGGCTCGATTTCCCTGACGTCCGCGGCGATCCGCGCCACGATGAGTCGCTCATCAATCTCGTCCGCCTGGAACATCTCGCCAGTGAACCTCCACAGATCGTCCAGTGCCTTCTGTGCACGCCCGTGACTCTCCTCCGTCCCGTCGCCCAGGCGCTGCACCCATTCGCTCGAGTGCCGCAGCTGATATCTCACTTCCTTGTACCCCTTCGCGGCAATTCCCGCCATCTCGCTGTTCGCACTCTTCCCCAGCTGTTCCAACTGATGGAAGCTGAACGCATCGAAGAGGAACTGCCTGACGATGGTGAACGCAAAGTCTCCGATCGGCAGCTCGACAAGCTGCACATTCCGGAATTCAACCGCGTCACGGAAGTACGCGAGTGCGTCCTCGCTCCTTCCCTTTCCTTCGACCTGACCGGCCAGGTGCAGATAGAGTGTCGCCTGACCTATCAGATCGAGCGAGATGTTGGCGAGCGCAATGTCTTCTTCCAGAATCGGTCCGTGGCCGCACCATTCAGACAGGCGGTGTCCGAGTACGAGCCGGTCGTCGCCGAGACGCAGGAGGTACTCGAAGAGATCGCTGTTGCCGGCACTCGGCGTGTTGTCGGTCATTGCCCGGGGCGACGCCCTCAAAATCCCTTCAGACCGCGTGGAACTTTGTAGAACTGCGGATGGCGATAAATCTTGTCCGCACCGGGGTCGAAGAACGGTCCCGCCTCGTCGCTTGGTGATGCCGTGATCGCAACCGAGGGAACCACCCAGAGACTCACCACACCTCCGCGACGCGCGTAGACATCACGTGCGTTCTGGAGCGCCATCTCAGCGTCGGCGGCGTGGAGGCTTCCGGCATGCTCATGGGGTGCGCCTTGGGCCTCCTGCGTGAACACCTCCCAGAGTGGCCACTGGCTCGCCCCGGCACCGCCGGTGCCTGATTCGGTCGCTGGTCGGCCGGTGTCTTCGTGAGCCGAGCCGACGGGTGGTGCGCTTGCCGGCCCATCGGCTCTCCCGCCAAGTGCCGAATCAGGCCGGTTCGCTTCTTTCGACCGAGCCATGAGCTCTCTCTCCTCAGGCCGCGCTGGCCGTGGGAACCTGTTTGTGCTTCGCCGCGTATGCTTCGGCAGCTTCTCGAACCCACGCTCCCGCTTCATGCGCGTCTCGCCGCGCCTGGAGCCTCTCGCGATTGCACGGACCGTTGCCTTTCACGACTGTCCAGAATTCGTCCCAATCGATCGGGCCGAAATCCCAATGGCCCGTGGTCTCGTTTAGCTTGAGATCCGGATCGGGAAGCGTGAGACCAACCGCTTCTGCCTGGGGGACAGTGAGATCCACGAACCGCTGCCTCAGCTCGTCGTTTGTCTTTCGCTTCACTCGCCACCGCATCAGCTCGGCGGTGTTCGGTGAGTCCTTGTCGCTCGGCCCGAACATCATCAGCGATGGCCACCACCAGCGGTTGACGGCGTCCTGCGCCATCGCTTTTTGCGCTGGCGTTCCGCGAGCCAGAGTGGCAATGATCTCGTATCCCTGTTTCTTGTGAAAGTTCTCTTCCTTGCAGATGCGTACCATCGCGCGCGCGTACGGCCCGTATGACGCCTTTGCCAGCACCGTCTGGTTGACGATCGCAGCTCCGTCGACGAACCATCCGATGGTGCCCATGTCCGCCCAGGTGAGCGTCGGGTAGTTGAAGATGCTCGAGTACTTCGCCTTGCCGGAGAGAAGCTGGTCTACCAGCTCGGTCCGGTCGACGCCAAGGGTCTCGGTGCCGCAATAGATGTAGAGACCATGACCCGCCTCGTCCTGGACCTTGGCGATGAGTGTCATCTTCCGCCTGAGCGACGGGGCGCGCGTGATCCAGTTGCCCTCGGGGAGCATGCCGACAATCTCTGAATGCGCATGCTGCGACATCATGCGGATGAGCTGGGTGCGGTAGCGCTCCGGCATCCAGTCCTTGGGCTCGATCGTTTCCCCGCGAGCGATGCGCGCCTCGAAGGCGGCATTGAGTGCCGATTCGTCCACTCCTTGCTGTCTCTCTTTCTCCATCGTTTTTCCCGTTACGGAGCGCTTCACCCGTCTCTGCTGAACGTACCGCGGCGGGTGGCCAAAGTTACCGGGTCCGCATGTAATGTGTAAACTTCCCTTGCAATACGGGTTCCTCGGGCGACGCCCTTTCGGCGGCCATTTCAGGGGATCCGGTCATCCGAAAACCAGCTTTCAGTGGACGAATCCCAGAATTCGATCGAAGCCGGTAGCGTTGTCTTGAAGACGGTAAACGGCGTCACGACGATCGCCTTCTCACATCCCAAGAGCAATTCGCTTCCCGGGCGGCTGCTGGCCGAGCTCGCGACGTCGGTTCAGGTCGCGGGAGAGGATCCGGCAACGAGCGTGATCGTGATCTGCAGCGCGGGGACGGGCGCCTTCTGTGCGGGCGCTTCGTTTGCCGAGCTTCAGGCGGTGAATGACCGAGCCGGTGGAAAGAGGTTTTTCATGGGCTTCGCCCGGCTCATCATCGCTATGATCCGGTGCCCGAAGCTCGTCGTTACCCGCGTTCATGGGAAGGCCGTCGGCGGAGGCGTTGGGATCATCGGCGCGTCGGATTACGTCCTCGCCACGGAGGCCGCTTCGATACGCTTGAGCGAGTTGGCCATCGGACTCGGTCCGTTCATCGTTGGTCCGGCAATCGAGAGAAAAATCGGGATGGGCGCCTTCAGCGCAATGACGATCGATGCTGATTGGCGGGACGCACAATGGGCCGAACGTCACGGGCTTTACGCCGAAGTTCACCCCGATATTCCGTCGCTCGACGCCGCGCTTGCGAAGCGCGTCGCGATGCTGACGGCGAGTAATCCCGAGGCGATGGCTCAGCTCAAGTCGGTCTTCTGGCGAGGCACGGAGGATTGGTCGGCGCTGCTGGAGTCGCGCGCCGAGATGAGCGGGACGCTCGTTCTGTCGGAGTACACGAGGAAGGCGATCGGTAAGAACTGAGGTTCCGAGCGGGCTGAGGAACAAGCTTTGCCGCGGAGGCGCAGAGCCGTGAGTCGCGTACTGCACACGGCGATCTGAGTGATGCATGCCGCCTCGAGGAGCCTCGCGTTCTCACGCTTGAGCCGGCGATTCTCTTCCTCGAGCGACGGCACGGTGGCACTGGGTTGACCGTCATTACCCGCCTCACGCGCTTCTGTCGCCAGTTTCTCAAAGTCTCGGAATGAATACCGAGCTCGCGTGCCACTTCACACGCACGTGCTGAATCGAGGTGGGTTGGGTGTTCGTTCGCCGGCGGACCAACTTTGACTCCTTCGTGGCATGTGGGGGATCTATGGCGCGACTCTCCATGCAATTCTTGAAGTCAACGGGATTAGACTGCGAACTCTCGCTGTCTAATCTGCACACGTTGTTCGGCGCGAGTGGATAAATTGACGCACCAACAAGAGTTACGTTCCGGACATTGCGCGACCCCGATATTAGACGGCGAAGCGATGTAGATTTTGCTGCGGCTTGCCGTCTAAACTGACTGTCTAATTGGCGTTAGGCGCACCAGCGGCAATGTTGTTTTTATAACGCAGCACCGACGGCTTACCGGCCCGGCCAAAAACTTGGCTACTTAACCGAAGACGAATACAATTTTGTCGATAAGCAAGTATTCGAATCGCATCAGCATGGGAGCGCACAAAACCCGCGGAGCGAGATCCAAGAACGTCGTTTCAAGCCGGTAATTCCCGACGCTGGTGCGAGACGTCGGTTAATAGAGGCCGCGCAAAGAGCCTAGAAATTATGACTGGGCTGGCCCTCCGACGTTCACGTGGATTAGCTCCTTCGTGTTCACCGGAGTCGCCAGAGCCACATGCGACTTATCCGACCGTCGCAGTTATCCGTGGAGGACCAACCCATGTCACGCTCTATCATCACGCTCGGAATGGATGTGCACAAGGACTCTATCACGCTCGCTGTGTTGCCTGACGGCGAGCCCGCGCCCACGCGCCTCGACCGCTTGCCGAACGATCTCGCGAAGCTCCGCCGCTACTGCGATCGGCTCGCCGAGCAGGGCGAGCTCCGCGCCTGCTACGAGGCGAGCGGTGCGGGGTACGTTCTCCAGCGGGCGATGCGCGAGTGGGGCTACGCATGTGACGTCATCGCCCCGTCGCTCATTCCGACCAAGCCCGGCGTGCAACGGAAGCACGACAAGCACGATGCCGTGCAACTCGCGCGACTGCATCGTGCCGGTGAGCTCACCGCGGTGCGCATCCCCTCGGAAGCTGAGGAGCGCGTCCGCGACGTCGTCCGCTGCCGTGAAACCTTCCAACACGAGACCCTCAAGTCGCGCCACTACATTCTCAAATTCCTCGCCCGCCGCGGCTTTGTCTATCGCGACGGCGAGAATTGGAGTCTGAAGCATCTGGCGTGGCTCCGCGCGCTCGCGGCCGTGAGTTCGCCGCTGGCTCGTGAGGACGCGCTCGTGTTTCGTGAGTACCTGTCACTCTTCGATTACAAGATCGGCCGGCGGGACGAGCTCGATCGAGAGATCGTCACGCTGGCGCTGCTGCCGGCCTTTGCGACCGCCGTCGCCTGGCTCCAGTGCTTCCGCGGCTTTCAGCTCCACGCGGCGATGGTGCTCGCGACGGAGATCGTGGATTGGCGGCGCTTCGAGCGGCCGACGCAGCTCATGGCTTATCTCGGCCTCGTGTCACGCGAGAACTCGTCGGGCCCGCGTGAACGCAAAGGCTCCATCACGAAGGCCGGAAACAGTCACTGTCGACACGTGCTCGTGCAGGCGGCGTGGAGTTATCGCCATCGGCCCCAGGTGGGGACGCACCTCAAGGCGCGTCAGCATGGACAGCCGGCGGCGGTGATCACCCACGCGTGGAAGGCACAGCACCGGCTGCACAAGCTGTATAATCACCTCGCCTATCGGAAACAGCCGCAGATCGCCGCTGTCGCGGTCGCGCGAGAGCTGGTCGGTTTTCTCTGGGCCGTCATGCGGGAGCTTCCAGCAGCCCAGATCCCGTCTACGTCTTCAATGAACTAACTGAACTAATGCGTATGCCGTGTCCCTGATGTGGAGGAGCCAGAGGGTCAGCTTGCGGCACGATTTGGAGGACGCTCGAGGGCGTTATGCGGTAGGTCGTGGTCAGGTCGTTCGCGACCGAATCCCCGTGCCTAGAATGAGCCTGCTCCGGACGAATCCAGTTCTTGCCGCTCTGTGGAAGCGATTTCGCAACCGGCGCATATCAGCAGGATTCATCGTCGAAGCCGCCGCAGGCGCCTCCGGTTTTCCACCTCAGGGATTGGTTTGACCGTGTTGTACTCAGTCTCGTCTCGCTGGACATCGACGCATCTCATCGATGCCAATTATTACACACGCCCCCGCGCGTCCCCTTGACACCAGCCCAGTCATATCAACGCCAACATGCGAGATGAGATTTGTACGACGCAAGACCTCGACAGGAGAGAAACCTCATAACTTGGTCGCGCTCGTCTGCTGCAACTACCGGTTAGACAGCGTGGGTCTGCGCGAATCGCTCTTTCGCGCGCGCAAGAACAGGCTCGAAATAATCGAGATACGCAGTCGCTAAGCACATAGCCGGTTCTGTGGGCTAGCGGCTCGCCTTCTCACCGTTCGCGTGGCGGAGGCCGCACACATCGGGATTCCTCGAGGCTGACCGGACGATGGAGGCACAAGGGGCCGAGGTCAGTTGCGGGCTGTCCGCCGGTGCGCGAACAGCCACGACTGGAACTGGGTGGAAGCGTATACCTCATCCCAGATGTTGTGCGAACCGCCCAGGACTTCGGTGTATCGCGCCTCGCCCCCGGCAGCCCTGAGCGCTTCGGCCGCCTGGCGCGACTCGGCGACCGGAACGACTCGATCGGCCTCGCCATGGAAGATCCAGGCCGGCACGCGCGCCACGCGGCGCGCGAGAGGCGCGAACGGCGGCCCACTATCTGGCGGCACCACGGGACTCCTGCCTCCCAGCCATCGCAGCGCGGAGGAGACATACCCGGAAATCGGCGCGACAGCCGCGAAGCGGTCGGGATACCGGTACGCCAAGTACCAGGTGCCGCTACCGCCCATGGACCAGCCGGTCAGATAGACGCGCTCCGGATCGGTGTGGAATTCCCGAAGCGTCGCGTCGAGCGCGGCCATCGCGATCTGCCCGGGCACACCGGTCCATAACGAGTCGGCGGGCGCCTGCGGGAACACCACAAGCGCCGGATAGCGTGAAGGGTCGCTTCGAATGGCGGCCCCGAGGCCGACGTTCGTTTGGAGCAAGCCGTCGCTGCCGCGCTCGCCAGCCCCATGCAGGAAAAGGATGACTGGCCACTGCTGCGCCGCCGTGTACATGGATGGGACGTAGACCTGGTAGTGGTACGAACGACCCGCCACGGTGACGGTGCGGTCCAGGAACCCGGTCTCCGCGCGCTGCAGGGCGGGTAGCTGCGCAGCCAGCGCACACGGAGTCACGCACGAGATGGTGAAAGCAAGTCGCAGCATGTGGGCTTTGATCATAATGCGATCCCGTGTTGTGGTGCGCCTAACGCCTATTAGTTAGCAACAAATAGCAAAAGTGATTGGCGTAACGCGGCGAGCTCAGTCATCGGATCAGCGGCGCTTCTGTGCAGTAACCGGAGTGACTGCCGCCACGATCGCACCCCCGATGTCGTCTTCGACCGCGAAGATGTCCTTCACATCGCGATCGTAGACATCCGCCCACTGCATCACGTCGTCGGCAGTGCTACTCAAACGCGCTGTCACGCGTAGACGATTGCCGATGCGGTCGACGGTTCCTTCGAGCACGAAGGCGCATCGAGACTGGCAGTGACGCTTCACGGAGCGCGGCAAACCGGGCGCGGCGAAGCGCCGGCTGGAGCAAAGAAATGCCCGACCAGGCCGCCCTCGCGTACATCCACGCGCTGGACATCTTGCGTCCGCGCGGGGTGGCTAGCACCAAAAGCGAGGACCAAAAAAATCGCTAAGACGTACCTGCGGGGCATAGCTATCCTCCGCTGAATCGGCTTGCTCCCAAATCCAGCGTTACTCGCCCGGAACAACTGCTTCACGAGAGTTAGACCACGCAGCCGCGACGATGGTTTGAACCATCGACCCCTCTGTGCCGCCTCTTCCCGTCGCTCGCGATATAGCCGGTTATGACGCCGCTGCCAGCTTCGTTTCGCGCTGGTCGCGGCTATACTGTTTGCGCGACGTGTGGCGGAGCGTTAATTCCGTACCCGTGTTGCCTAACGCGATTGGAGTTTACCTGCGGCGCACATCCATAGTAGCGGCAGCGAGCGCAGCGAGCAGACGCTACTATCACGCGCCGTCAGGTACAACTCCCCGTTAGACCGCGATTCGTAGCAACCGGGCCCGCGGCCCCGTTCACTTGAGCCGTGCAAGTGACGCATTGGACTATTGTGAGCTGGTCGAATCTCTGCCTTCGGCCGGCCACGACTCATGCGTATGTACCCGTTGCCAGCCGCCCGGCCTTCGCGCCCAGATCTGTGTCATCGCTATTGGGCGCACCGTGGTTCGTCCGTCTACCCAATGGATGGTCTCCGTGATGTTCAACACGATGTACGCGGCATCGCGATTGAGGACGTGGATCCTTTCATTGACAATCTCGATGATCCCCGGCGCACGACGCGACTGCCTGACGCTCCGGTTCCACCTGCAGGCGTCAGCAAGCTCCTCGTTGCTGCTCATTGGGAAGACGCGCCCCTCGGAGATAATGTTCCAGTCCGGCGAGTTCCGACCACCGACGCCCGGTGCGATCGCGGCGCGGCCACGGCGCTGCAGGTCGTCACAATCGCTGGGTTGCCGCTGCGCCGGCCTTTCCCGGCTCAGCTGTCCGATCGTGTCTGCGATTGCCGCGCGTTCAGCATCGGTGAGCGGCGCCGCCTGCGACCACGCAGGGCCTGCGCAGACAAAAAACCAGATGAAGAATGCGACGCCCGCCTTCATCAACGCTGCCGAACTCGAGACTCTGACGTGCTGATGGCTGAATCTCCTCATGATGTCTCCTCCGGTACGGCGCAGCATAAAAGCCGGCGCCAAAAGCCAACGCTTGAAACAGAAAGGCGCGCACTTGTCGTCGGTCTAACGCCAGTTAGACTGTCAGTTTAGACTGCGAGCCGCAGCAAAATCTACATCGCCTCGCTGTCTAATTTCGGGCTCGCTCAATCTCCGGGACCTAACTCTTAGTGGTGCGTCAATTTATCCACTCGCGGGGCAGGTTAGACAGCGAGAGCTCGCAGTCTAATCCCGTTGACCTCAAGAATTTCATGGAGCATCGCGCCAGGGATGCCTACATGCCACAAAGGAGTCAAAGTTGGTCCGCCGGCGAACGAACGCCCAAGCCGCCTCGATTCAGTACATGCGTGTACACCATAGTTGTCCGCACATCAGAATGACCGAGTAGCTCCTGAATCGCGCGGATGTCCGCACCACTCTCGAGAAGATGCGTCGCAAACGAGTGACGGAACGAGTGACACGTCACACGCTTAGTCAGTCCCGCGTCGCGAGCCGCGCTACGAACGAGACGCTGAACCTTCGACTCGTGCAGATGGTGTCGCCTCAACACACCGGATACATCCCGGAAAGTGCGCGTGGCCGGGAACACGTAATACCAGGGCCACTCGCTGTCGGCTGAAGGTAGCTTCCCCGCCAACGCTCCCTCGATCCCAGTAACTCGAACACCGCGATGCCGGTCAGCGGACCACAACCTATGAGATGAACGCAGCACGCGCCTCACGTCCGCGACGGCAGAATCCGCAAGGGGCACCCGACGATCCTTGTCTCCCTTGCCGCCGCGAACCGTAATCTCACGCCTCTCGATATCGATATCCTTGACGCGCAATGAAACACACTCGAGGATCCTGAGCCCACTACCATATAGTAGCGAGACGACCAGCCGATCCGGATCACGGAGCCGCCCGAGGATCGCGCGCACATCCCCAACCGACAACACGATTGGCAGGCGCCGAGGGCGCGCAGCAGGAACGATTTCGGGATTCGAGCCAAGCGGTCGCCGAAGAACCGACGCATAAAGAAAGTTCAGAGCCGCCAAAGCCTGATTCTGCGTTGACGCAGCAACTCGCTGCCGAACAGCAAGATCGGAAAGAAACTCGCCAACATCCGCTTCGCCGAGATCCCGCGGATGCCGCCGGCCATGAAACACGATGTACCTTCGAATCCACGCCAGGTACGCTTCGGCGGTTCTCGCGCTATACCGCCGCTCGACCATTAGCCTCCGCACTACTTCCATGAGCCGGTACTTTCGCTCCGGCTCGGTCGGGCCCTTCAGATGGGTGAGAGGAATCAACGGCAAGGGCATCGAACACACCCTAGCTGATTGCTCTTCGGTCACCGAAATCGTTTCAGCGCCCCTGAGGCTAAATTTCCGAGACCATGGGTAACACCTTCATAGTCGACGGAATCCGCACGCCGATCGGCAGCTTCGGCGGCTCGCTCTCGCCTGTCCGCGCCGACGACCTCGCCGCGCATACGATCGCCGAGCTCATGCGCCGCAACCCCAACGTCCCCGCCGACCAGATCGCCGACGTCGTACTCGGCTGCGCCAATCAGGCCGGCGAAGACAACCGGAACGTCGCACGCATGGCACTGCTTCTCGCAGGGCTCCCAGCATCAGTGCCGGGCGCAACGGTAAATCGACTCTGCGCGTCGGGAATGAATGCCGTCATCGACGCCGCGCGCGCGGCAAAGAACGGCGATGGAGATCTCTTCATCGCCGGCGGAGTCGAGCACATGACCCGCGCGCCGTTCGTGATGGCCAAAGCGAGCCAGCCTTTTTCGCGCAGCGTCGAGATGTTCGATACGAGCATCGGGTGGCGCTTCGTGAATCAGAAAATGCGTGACATGTACGGCGTCGATTCCATGGGCGAGACTGCCGAGAACGTCGCTGAACAGTTTGGCGTGACCCGTGCCGATCAGGACACGTTTGCCTGCAGATCGCAAGAGAAGGCAGCAGCGGCGCGCGATCGCGGAAGATTCGACATTGAGATCGCCGCGGTTACGATTCCATCGGCCGGTAAGGGAAAAGAGCCGGCGGAATTCTCCCGTGACGAGTTCCTGCGCCCCGACACGACGATGGAAAAGCTGGCAAAGCTGAAGCCAGCGTTTCGCAAGGATGGAAAGGGATCAGTTACCGCCGGCAATTCCTCGGGAATCAATGACGGCGCATGCGCCCTGTTGGTGGCTTCGACGACGGCAGTCGATCGATTGGGCCTCACCGGGAAAGCGCGGATTGTAGCATCGGCCGTGGCGGGTGTCGAGCCGAGAATCATGGGAATGGGCCCGGTGCCGTCGTCGCGGATGGCGCTCGAGAAAGCGGGTCTCTCGCTCGACGATATGTCGGTCATCGAGCTCAACGAAGCTTTCGCGGCGCAGTCGCTCGCGTGTCTGCGGGAGCTCGGGATCGCGGACGACGACCCGCGAGTGAATCCCAACGGCGGCGCAATTGCACTTGGACATCCCTTGGGAATGTCAGGCGCGCGACTCATTCTCACGGCGACACACGAGCTCGTAGAGACCGGCGGGAAATACGCGCTATGCACGATGTGCATCGGTGTCGGCCAGGGTATGGCGACGATCATCGAGCGGGTGTGACCCCAACCAACATCTTTTCGTTCGACGGATTCATTCCCGTCGTCCATGAGTCGGCGTTCGTTCATCCGAACGCGACCGTGACGGGCAATGTGATAATCGGCCGAGACGTCTACATCGGTCCAGGGGCTGCACTTCGCGCGGACTGGGGCGCGATCGTAATCGAGGACGGGTGCAACGTGCAGGAGAGCTGCACAGTGCACATGTTCCCGGGAGCGACGGTAGTGCTCGAAGAGAGTGCGCACATCGGACATGGTGCGGTGATCCATGGTGCCCGTATCTGCCGCAACGCTCTCATCGGAATGAACGCGGTGGTGATGGACAACGCGATCGTGGGCGCCGGATCGATCGTCGGCGCACTCTGCTTCGTTCCCGCGGACATGCAGATACCGGAAAGGAAGGTGGTCGTGGGCAACCCGGCAAAGATCGCCAAGGACGTGAGCGATGAGATGCTTGCCTGGAAAGCCGAGGGCACCCGGCTTTACCAGTCGTTACCGGCAAAGCTGAGATCTTCACTGAAGTCCTGTGATCCGCTGAGGGAGATTCCGGCCGACCGGCGGCAGCAGCAAGACGTTTACAGAACGTGGCACCAGACGGACGCCAAGGGAGAAACGACGAGATGAGGCTGAGGAGCTACGCGCAGGGCGAATGGATCGAGGGAACCGGCAAAGCGGTCCCCCTGATCCACGCCGTCACCGGTGAGACGGTTGCCGAAGCGACCAGCGAAGGACTCGACTTCAAGGGAATGCTCGAGTACGCGCGGAGCGTCGGCGGCAGCAAGCTCAGAAAGATGACGTTCCACGAGCGCGCGCGAATGCTGAAGGACATAGCAAAGCACTTGATGGAGCGAAAGGAGGAGTTCTACAAGCTCTCCGAAGCAACGGGTGCGACCAAAACCGACTCGTGGATCGACATCGAGGGAGGCATCGGAACGTTCTTCGCGTACTCGAGCCGTGGCCGGCGAGAATTTCCCAACGAGACGTTCTACGTCGAGGGAAACGTCGAGCCATTGTCAAAGGACAACACCTTCGTCGGGCGACACGTGTGCGTTCCCCTCGAGGGAGCGGCTGTTCACATCAACGCCTTCAACTTCCCCTGCTGGGGCATGCTCGAGAAGCTGGCGCCGACGCTCCTCGCGGGAATGCCGGCGATCGTCAAGCCGGCGACAATCACATCGTACCTCACCGAGGGAATGGTGCGGGCAATGGTGGAGTCGGGGATTCTGCCCGAGGGCGCGGTTCAGCTGATCGTCGGGGGAACGGGCGATCTTCTCGACCACCTGACGGGACAGGACGTTGTGACGTTCACCGGATCGGCTTCCACCGGTCGCAAGCTCAAGACAACGCCCTCGATCGTCGAGAATTCCGTGCGATTCAACATGGAGGCCGACTCCCTCAACTTCTCGATGCTCGCCCCAGAGTCGGCTCCGGGAACGGAGGAGTTCGATCTCTTCGTGAAGGAAGTAGTGCGCGAGATGACAGTGAAGGCGGGACAGAAGTGTACGGCAATCCGCCGTACACTCGTGCCGCAAGGGATGGTGGACGACGCGGTAAAGGCGATCGAGAAACGTCTCGCCGGAGTAAAGATCGGCGACCCGCGTGCGGAAGGAATTCGGATGGGCCCTCTGGTCGGAATGTCGCAGGTGACGGAAGTTCGAGATCGGCTCGAACAGCTCAGGCGCGGATCAGAGCTGGTGTTCGGTAATCCCGACGATTTCGAGGTAGCCGCGGGCGACAAGGATAAAGGAGCGTTCTTCCCCGCGGCGCTCCTGTATTGCGACTCCCCCCTCGATACGCTCGAGCCGCACAACATCGAAGCGTTCGGACCCGTGAATACCGTCATGCCGTACGCGAGCGTCGACGAAGCGATCGAGCTTGCGAAGATGGGACGCGGAAGTCTCGTCGGCTCTCTCTTCACGTCTGACGACAAGGTGGCTCGACAGGTAGTTCTTGGGACCGCCTCGCATCATGGTCGACTGAGGATCGTGAACCGCGAGAGCGCGAAAGGCTCAACCGGACACGGCTCTCCGCTTCCCGGCCTCGTGCATGGAGGTCCGGGCCGAGCCGGTGGCGGAGAAGAAATGGGAGGCGTGCGGGGCGCCCTTCACTACATGCAGCGAACGGCGTTGCAGGGATCGCCAACAACCCTCACGCGCATTTCGGACGAGTGGATCAAGGGCGCCGCGCAGCCATCCGACCGCGTGCATCCTTTCCGGAAATACTTCGACGAGCTGGAGATCGGTGAGACACTCGTCACACATCGCCGCACTGTCACCGAAGCGGACATCGTGAACTTTGCCGGGATAAGCGGCGATCACTTCTACGCCCACATGGACGACATCGCGGCGAAGGAGTCGCTGTTCGAGAAGCGCGTCGCACACGGATACTTCGTCCTGTCCGCTGCGGCGGGGCTGTTCGTGGATCCGGCGCCGGGTCCCGTGCTGGCGAACTACGGTCTCGACAATCTGAGATTCGTCAAGCCGGTTTACATCGGTGACACGATCCAGGTGAAACTGACGTGCAAGCTCAAGACGGCCAAAGACACGCAGCCCGATCAGATCCCGCAGGGTGTCGTCGCATGGGATGTCGAGGTTACCAATCAGAATGCGGAGCCGGTCGCGGTCTACACGATCCTCACTCTGGTCAAAAGACTTGAAAGCGCGGTAACCGGTTATTGAAGTTGATCGAGTAGCGACCGGATTCGCGGGAAGATCTCCCGAATCTCATCCATCGACACCGCGCCCGCCGAAAGACGGAACCAGCCCGTGTTGGTCCGGACTCCAAATGCACGGAATGGAACGACTGCGATGCCGGCTTCCTCCAGCAGAAGCACGCGAATGTCTTCGTCAGTCTCGAGCTTCTTTCCGTCGAACGTGCGACCGTGGAGACCGAAGCAAGCCGAGAAGTAGATCGCGCCCTGAGGATTGATCGACGCCACCGGGTATCCGTCCTGCTCGAGCTTCCGAAATCCCTGGTGCATCGCCGTCAGACGCGCCTCCAATCGCGCGTCCATTTCGCAGCGGAACTCGGCGATCGC
>WNFV01010283.1_pt1 | contig 16405 bp, 13 predicted proteins | sample 5400101 | NCBI WGS metagenome assembly WNFV01 (sample SAMN13153361, study PRJNA577476) | soil metagenome | isolation source: 115 cm soil or saprolite under grassland replicate 1 | place: USA:California | collected 2016-06-15
GATCGCGGCGTGAACAACACCGCCGACGTTCGCGTCGTCGCGATCGCAGGCAACGTCGGGCTCCTCTCCGCCTTCTCCGCCATCATCCAGGGGGACGCGGTCCGGCAGCTCTACGGCCTCAAGACCACCACCACCGGCGCGATCCACCTCTACCTCGACGACCCTCGCGCGGCACCGGCGGTCGCGTCGCGGCTGCGCGCCGCGCTCGCGAAGGCGGGCTGGCGGGTGATGGACCCCGACCCCCAGCCCTACTGGATGAAGCTCATGCAGACGGTGCCGAGCGAGGACTGGACCGGCCAGAAGCTCGACGTCACCACCGCCGACGAGGAGATGGGCCAGTTCAAGCAGTTCATCGCCGCGCTCCGCATCGTCACCTGGCTCCTCGGTGTCATCCTCATGTTCGTGGTGGTGATCGGTATCCTGAACACCCTCGCGATCGCGATCCGCGAGCGAACGCGGGAGATCGGGACGCTGCGCGCCATCGGCATGCAGCGGCGGAAGGTGCTCTGGCTCTTCCTGCTCGAGACCGCGCTCCTCGGCGCCGGGGGGGCGGGCGCGGGCGCGCTCGTCGCGGTCGGGATCGCCGCGGCCCTGAACGCCGCCCATATCGCGCTCCCCGAGGCCGCCCAGATCTTCCTCGCCCAGGACCGGCTCACCTTCCTCCTCGAGCCGGGCGCGATCCTCCGCACCGTCCTCGTCCTCGGCGGGCTCACCGTCGCCGCGTCGATCTTCCCCGCCCGCCGCGCCGCGCGCCTGAAGCCCGTCACGGCCATGCACCACATCGGATGACCCTCATGCGCCTCGCCGCCGTCGTCCTCCTCGCCCTCGTCGCCCCCGTCCCCGCCGCCGCCCTCGGCGGTACCGAGCTCGCGAAGGTCGTCCGCGAGATCGACGATCGCCAGCGGAACCAGGGGGACTGGAAGGCGCTCTGCTACATGGAGCAGAAGGAGAAGGACAAGACGGACGTCGTCTACGAGCTGCTCGTCTTCCGGCGCGACCAGGACGACAAGCAGATGTTCCTCTTCACGAAGCCGAAGTCGGAGGCGGGCAAGGGCTACCTCCGCATCGAGAAGAACCTCTGGCTCTACGACCCCTCCACGGGGCGCTGGGAGCGGCGGACGGAGCGCGAGCGCATCGGCGGGACGAACACCCGCCGCGGCGACCTCGACGAGTCGCGGCTCGTCGAGGAGTTCGACGCGAAGTGGGAGGCGGACGAGAAGCTCGGGGTGTACGCGGTTCACCGGATCCTGCTCACCTCGAAGCCGGGCGTCGACGTCGCGTTCCCGGTGGTCCGGCTCTGGGTGGACCAGACGTCGTTCAACATCCTGAAGCGGCAGGAGCTCGCGCTCTCCGGCCGGCTCATGCGGACCGTCTACCAGCCGCGCTGGCGGAAGATCTTCTCGCCCTCGAAGAAGGCCGACGTCTGGTACCCGGAGGAGATCCGGATCTTCGACGAGATCGAGAAGGGGAACTCGACGCTCATCCTCATCAAAGACATCGACCTGCGGCATCTCGAGGCGAACCTGTTCACGAAGGCGTGGCTCGAGTCGCGGAGCCGGTGAGGGGAGCCGTGGATCGCCGCGCGATCGCCGCCGCCCTGCTCGTCGCCGCGCTGGCCGTGCCCGCCGCCGGGCAGGACCGGCCATCGGAGGAGGACCTGTTCGGCGCGCCGGTCCAGCCGCCCGCGAAGCCGGAGCCGTCCCGCGCCGCGCCGGAGGGTGCGCCGCGGCCGGAGGAGGGTCAGCTCTTCGGCGCCCCGCCGGCGGCGCAGGCCGCGCCACCCCCGCCGCAGGGGGTCGTCTCGCGTGAGAGGGAGGACGCGCTCCGGATCGGGGGCCAGCTCTACCTGCGCGCCGCGGCCACCGCGTTCCAGGGCGCGGAGCCCGGCAACTTCGCGCTCGCGTCCCCGAACCTCCTCGACGTCTACCTCGACGCGCGCCCGAACGACCGCGTCCGCGGCTTCGTCCTCGGGCGGCTCTCCTACGATCCGACGCTCCTCCCGGCGGGGGCGGCGGCGCTCGCCGGTGGAACCGTCCTCGGCACCGGCACCTTCTTCGGCCGCTCGGCCGCGAACCCGCGCGGCGTGCTCGATCAGCTCTGGGTGAACTTCGACGTCGGCCGCCGCGCCTTCGTCACCGCCGGCCGGCAGCACGCGAAGTGGGGCGTCGGCCGGTTCTGGAACCCGACCGACTACCTCCACCCCGTGAAGCGCGACCCGCTCGCCGTGTTCGACGCGCGGACCGGCACGACGATGCTGAAGGTGCACGTGCCCTGGGAGCAGCGCGGCTGGAACCTCTACGGCGTCGCGGTGCTCGAGGACGTCGCGGGCGACCTCCCGCGGCGCGCGGATGGGAGCGCCGACGGCACGAACCGCCTCGGGCGCGTGGGCGCGGGCGGCCGCGCGGAGATCGTGCTCGGGACGGTGGAGCTCGGCGCGGACGCGCTCGCGCAGGACGGGCACCGCCCGCGCTTCGGCGTGGACGTCTCGGCGGGCGTCTTCGACGTCGACGTGTACGCCGAGGCGGCGCTGCGCACGTCGGTCGACACCCCGCGCTGGCGCGCCGTGCCCGGCGCCGATCCCGCCGCGCCGCTCCTCTCGCGCTACGAACGACGCGATCCGACCGGCCCTCTGCCGCAGGTGACCGCCGGCTGGAGCTGGTCCGTGAAGTACTCCGACGAGGACGCGGTCACGTTCGGCGGCGAGTACTTCTACGACCGGAGCGGGTACGAGAACGCCCGCATCTACCCGGTGCTCCTCGGGGTCGCCGCGGTCGCCCCGCTCGATCTCGGCACGACGAACCCGCTCGCCGGGCAGCCGAACCCCTTCACGCCCTTCTACCTCGGGCGCCACTACGCCGGCGCCTTCGTCTCGCTGCCGCGGCCGGGCCGCTGGAACGACACGACCTTCACGCTCTCCGTGCTCGGCAACATATCCGACGAGAGCTTCGTCGCCCGGCTCGACCACTCGGTCCTCGCGCTCACCTATCTGCGCGTCGAGACCTACTTCGCCGGCCACTTCGGATCGCGGGAAGGCGAGTTCCGGCTCGGGTTTGACCTGCCGCAGCAAGCGGTCGGCGGGGGGCTCCCTGCCTTCGGGTTCTCGACCGACCCGATGGTGTTCGAGGCGGGCGTGGCGCTCCGCGTGAGCCTCTGAACGCCCCAGCGGGTCCGGTCCGCACCGCTTTCGCGGGCGTAGGCTCCCACCCCGGGAGGTGACCCATGCCCGAGATCGGGATCCGCAGGACGGTCGCGAAGAAGTTCGACGAGGTGCTCGCGCGCCTCCCCGAGGCCCTCAAGGCCGAGGGGTTCGGGGTGCTCACCCGGATCGACGTGCAGCAGACGCTGAAGGAGAAGATCGGCGCGGACTTCCGCCGCTACCAGATCCTCGGCGCCTGCAATCCTGCGTACGCGCTCGAGGCGCTCACGGCCGAGCTCGGCGTCGGCGCGATGCTCCCGTGCAGCGTCGCCGTCTGGGAGGGCGACGACGGCCGGACGACCGTGAACGCCGTGGATCCGCTCCAGACCATCGCAGCGACCGTGCCGGCGCTCCGCCCCATCGCCGAGCAGGTGCGAGAGCGGCTCGCGCACGCGGTCGCGGCGCTGTAGCGCCGCGGCACCGCTCGACCCGCGTGGGGCGAGGCGCGGACGGCGGCCCGCGGTTGCAGCATGATCGACGTCGGGAGGTCCGCATGGCAGCTCCACCAGGCGCCGACGCCGGTCCCACCATCCAGGGCGTCCGCGCGGTCGTGTTCGACGCGTATGGCACGCTGTTCGACGTCGCGAGCGCCTCGGAGCGCGCGAAGGAGACGCTCGGGGCGAAGTGGCAGCCGCTCGCCGAGCTCTGGCGCGCGAAGCAGCTCCAGTACACCTGGCTCCGGAGCCTCATGGGCCGGCACGCCGACTTCTGGCACGTGACGGCGGACGCGCTCGACTTCGCGATGGAGGCGCTCGGCGTCTCCGACGCGGCGCTCCGCGCCCGCCTCATGGCGCTGTACGAGCGGCTCGGCGCGTACCCCGAGGCGCGCCCGGCGCTCGAGGCGCTCGGGAAGGCGGGCCTCCAGCTCGCGATCCTCTCGAACGGCGCGCCGCGCATGCTCGCCGCCGCCGCCGAGACCGCCGGGCTCGCGCCGCTGCTCGACGCGGTCCTCTCGGTCGAGCAGGTCGGGATCTACAAGCCGAGCCCGACGGTCTACCGGCTCGCGCTCGACCATCTACGGCTGTGGCCGACCGAGATCCTGTTCGTCTCGGCGAACGGGTGGGACGCCTGCGGCGCGAAGGCGGCGGGATTGCGCGTCGCGTGGTGCAACCGCGCCGGGCAGCCGCCGGAGCGGCTCCCGGAACCGCCCGACGTGGTGGTCCGGTCGCTCGCGGAGCTGCCCGCCCTCGTGGGCGCCTGATGATGGGACCGCCCGGGCGGCGTTACGCGCGCAGGAGATCGTCGGCGAGCGACGCCGTGAGCTTCTCTCCGCCGCGCTCGGTCACGACGTAGGTGTTCTCGATCCCGACCGCTCCCTGACCGGCGAAGACGAACTTCGGCTCGATCGCGAGCGTTTGGCCGGCCCGCAACGGGACCTTGAACCCCGGCGCGAGCACCGGCAGCTCGTCGAGCTCGAGGCCGACGCCGTGGCCGACGAAGCGGGCCTGGTCGCCCGGGGGCCCCATGAACCGGTCGCCGAGACCCGCCTGCTCCGCCATCGCCTTCGCGTGCTCCCACAGCTCGGCGCACGGGACGCCGGGCTTCAGGTTCCGCGCGACCTCGTCCTGGATCGCGCGCGCGACGGCGAGCCCGCGCTCGAGCTCGGGGGCGAGCGTGCCGACGACCGCGATGCGCGTCATGTCGACGACGTAGCCGCCGTGCACCGCGGTGAAGTCCACGAGCACCGGCTCCCCCTCGCGGATCACCTTCGCGGAGGCACCCTGCGGGTAGGCGGCGGAGAGGCCGGCGCCGACGACCGGCCCGTCGAAGTACCCCGGTGCCGTCGCGCCGTCTCCCGCGACGGCGAGCCCGACGAAGAGCTCGGCGTTGAAGCCGCGGAGCCGCGGGACGCCCTCGTTGCCCGCCATGCGCAGCCGATACTCGACCTCGGCGGAGAGATCGAGCTCGCGCATTCCGGCCCGCAGGAACCGCGGCACCTCGCCGAGGACGGCGCAGATCGCCGCGGCGCCTTCGCGCATGGTGGCGAGCTCGGCGGGAGTCTTCACGGAGCGCTGATCCCGGAGCAGGAGGCCCACGTCCACGAGCTCGGCGGCGGGCAGCGCCCTCCGCCAGAAGTCGAGCGTCCCCTGCGGGACCGCCTCGAATGCGGCGCCGATCTTGCCGGTCGCGCCGAGCGCGGCGGCGAGGTCCTTCGAAGAGGGGAACGGGCGCACGTCGGCGACCGCGCTCTCCGCCTTCGCGCGGGCGAAGCTCTTGCGGACGAGGAGGACCGGGGCGCCGGTCGAAGGCACGAAGAGCGCGCCGTTCTGGCGGGTGCCCGAGAGGTAGAAGACGTCGACGGCGTTCAGGAGGAGCGCGCCCGCGAGGCCGCCCTCGGCGAGCGCCTGCTGGTAGCGGCTGATCCGGGAGAGGTGCTCGGCCTGCTCGGTCACGAAGGCCTCCGTGGGCGTCGCCGCGCCGAGATGGGCGCGGCGCGCCGCAGTCTACACGGCGCGCGCGAGAGGTCGGAAGGAGGCGGTGATCCGCGAGCCGGCGGCCACGAGAGCGCTGGCCTCGCTTCTCGTGCCATCGTCGCCCATCCGTCGTACCGTCCTACCTCGTCGTCGTACCAGACCCTCGTACCAGACCCAGAGTAATCTCGTCGTACCAGACCCAGAGTAATCTCGTCGTACCAGACCCAGAGTAATCTCGTACCAGACCCGTCGTACCAGACCCAGAGTAATCTCGTACCTCGTACCAGACCCAGAGTAATCTTCGTCGCGCGCGGCCAGGCCCGCGGCCAAGCCGAGAGTAATCGCGGGGACAGACGGGGGGGCGGCGCCCAGACCGAGGGCAGACCGAGGGGCCAGGGGCCAGACCGAGGTGCCAAAGAGGGGCCACAGAGGGGCCAGACCGAGAGTAATCAACGAGGGGCCAGACCGAGAGTAATCAAGGGGCCAGGGGCCAGACCGAGAGTAATCGGAATCCGTACCCCGGAAAGACGACCGCTGGCGGGCCTTACGGTGGAGCGCGAGCTTTGGCATCACGCGCCCGCCGAAGACTGACGCAGCGTGCGATGGAGGGCGATCGCCCCGGGCGCTCTCGACGCGGTCACCCGCAGCCCGTCCGACGTCTGCCATGCCGGCGGCCGGCAGAAGAGCTCGACCGAGCACGACGCTCCCGATGATCCTGGCGCGAACCTACCCAGGCGCCGCACAGCGGACGCCGTGCGCGACGCGCAGGAGATACGTGCCCGCGGGGAAGAGCGCGTCCTTGGCCCCGGCCCGCATCGCGGCCCACGCGCAGCGGTACGCTCGGAGGAACTCGACGAGGCGCAAGATCGTCTCGATGCGCTTCCACTTGTCGTGCGCGGCGACGCGGGGCTTGAGCTGCCGTCGCGGCTCGCCTCGAGCCGGGCGGGCCAACGGGTTCTGCGCGAGGACGCGCGAGGCGCCGACGTATCCGCGACCGTTCGAAGCGAGCTCGTGGCGAGCCTTCTCCTCGAGCTCGGCGAGCGCTTCCGTGAGCCGGCGACGGAAGTCCTCCGCCGACCCGAATCCCGCCGGAGGTGTCAGCTCGAGCTCGGCCCACTCGGGCAGGTAGCCGTTCGGCCGGAAGAACTTCGTGGGGCGACGGGCCCTGACCGTCTCGACCCCGATCCGCTCGGGCGCGGACCAGAGGCCAGGCCAGTCGCGAGCACGGCGGACGAGGCCGGGCGCGACCGGGTTCGCGAGGGCGTAGGCAGCCTTCGCGACGATGTCGTCGGGTGAGGCGAGCGCGACGGCGCCGTAGCTCGATGGCGCCCAGAATGACTCCCACCGGCCAAGCGATGCGTTCATCGCGCGGGCGACGAGCGACTCGAGATACTGCGCGAACGCGGGCAGGCGTGCGTGCGGGTCTGTCACCACGAGATGGAAGTGGTTCGAGAGCACGCAGAAGGCGTGGACCTGCATCTCGAACCGACGGGTGGCGAGAGCGAGGACGTACAGGAAGATTTCGTTCGTCACGGCGGAGGGGCGGAGCAGCAGCTGCCGCTGCGCGCAGCGCCGGGTGACGAGGTAGGTCGCGCCGGGGAGGACCTGACGAGGGGCGGTCATGAAGGCCGCATGGAGCAGCGGGCGTGCCCCGCTGGCCGTGCTGAAAGTTCCGAGGCTTGCCGTTGATCGTGCACCCGCGGCCGTCCGCGCGGCGGCCTCGACGGCCGAGGCGCACTACTCTCGGTTGGGCTGGGCGGCGCAGGGGCGCAAGCATATGGGGCCGGCTCCGTGAGGAACCGGCCCCGTCACTCGACATTCCAGCCGTCTAGAACAGGAACTCGTCGCCCTGCGCGCGGAGCGCGGTGATGGCGGCGAGGTTCACGATCGACTGCACGCTCGTGCCCATCTGCAGGACGTTCACGGGCTTGTGCATGCCGAGGAGCACCGGGCCGATGACCTCGGCACCGCCCATGGCCTCGAGCAGCTGGTAGGCGATGTTCGCGGCATCGAGGTTCGGGAACACGAACACATTCGCGTTGTCCTTGAGCGTCGAGAACGGGAACTCGGGGGCGCGCGTCTCCTCGTTCGTGGCGGGCGTGACCTGGATCTCGCCGTCGATCTCGAGCTCGGGCCGGCGCTGCCGCGCGATCTCGGTCGCCTCCCGCACCTTCTGCGGGGACGCCCCCTCGGCGCTGCCGAAGCTCGAGTAGCTGAGCATGGCGACGCGCGGGACGACGTCGAAGTACCGGGCAAGGTCGGCGGTGTTGAGGGCGATCTCCGCCATCTCCTCCGCGTTCGGCTCGATGTTGACGGTGCAGTCGGCGAAGAACTTGAAGTCGTTCTTCGTCACGACGATGTAGACGCCGGCGGCGCGCTTGCCTGCGCGGGTGTGGATCACCTCGAGCGCCGGCCGGACGGCGTCGGCGTAGCCGGTGGTGAGGCCGGTGACGAGGCCGTCCACCGCGCCCCGGTCGAGCATCGTCGCCGCGAAGTAGCTGCGGAGCCGCATCCGGCGCCGCGCCTCCTCGTGCGTGACGCCGCGCCGCTGGCGGACCTCCCAGAACCGCTCCACGTACTTCGCGAAGTCGGGGCTCTCCTCCGGGTTGATGATCGTGACCCCGTCGAGCTCGTCGAGCCTCTGCTGCCTGATCGACTCGCGGATGAGGTCCACCGGGCCGAGGAGCACCGGCTCGCAGATCGCCTCCTCGCGGAGGATCTCGGCCGCCTGCTGGATCTTCGCGTGGTGGCCCTCGGGGAACACGATCTTCGCGAGCTTCTTCTTCGCCTTCGTGAAGATGGCGCCCATCACCTGGTGCGAGCGGCTCTGCATCTTCCGGAGCCGGTCGCGGTACTCGTTCAGGTCGAGCTGCACGCGCGCGACGCCGCCCTCGATGGCGGCCTTCGCGACGGCGGGCGCGACCCAGAGGAGCACGCGCGGGTCGAGCGGCTTCGGGATGATGTACTCGCGGCCGAAGCGGAACCGCTCGCCGCTGTACGCGCGCGAGACCGAGTCGGGCACGTCCTCCTTCGCTAGGGCCGCGAGCGCCTTCGCCGCGGCCATCTTCATGTCCTCCGTGATCGCCTTCGCGCGGACGTCGAGCGCGCCGCGGAAGATGTACGGGAACCCGAGGACGTTGTTCACCTGGTTCGGGTAGTCCGACCGGCCCGTCGCCATGATGACGTCCTCGCGGGCCTCCTTCGCCTCGGGGTAGCTGATCTCGGGATCGGGGTTCGCGAGCCCGAAGACGATGGGGTCCTTCGCCATCGACCGGACCATCTCCTGGGTGAACATGCCCTTCACCGAGCAGCCCAGGAGGACGTCGGCACCCTTGGCCGCCTCGACGAGCGTGCGCGCCTTGGTATCCGAGGCGAACTCCAGCTTCCAGGGGTTCATTCCCTCGGCGCGCCCCCTGTAGACGACGCCCTTGGTGTCGACCATCACCACGTTCTCGCGCTTCACGCCGAGCGAGAGGTAGAACTTGGTGCAGGCGATGGCCGCGGCGCCGGCGCCCGAGACGACCACCTTCACCTCGTCGATCTTCTTGCCCGCGAGCTCGAGGGCGTTGAGCAGCGCCGCGCCGGAGATGATCGCCGTGCCGTGCTGGTCGTCGTGGAAGACCGGGATCTGCATCTCCTTCTTCAGCCGCTCCTCGATGATGAAGCACTCGGGGGCCTTGATGTCCTCGAGGTTGATTCCCCCGAAGGTCGGCTCCAGCGCCTTCACGACGCGGCAGACGTCGTCGATCTCCTTCGCGTCGATGTTGATGTCGAAGACGTCGATGTCCGCGAACCGCTTGAAGAGGACGCCCTTCCCCTCCATCACCGGCTTGCCGGCGGCCGGGCCGATGTCGCCGAGGCCGAGCACGGCCGTGCCGTTCGACACGACGGCGACGAGGTTGCCGCGCGCGGTGTACAGGTACGAGAGGTCCGGGTCCTTCGCGATCTCGAGGCAGGGCTCGGCGACGCCCGGCGTGTACGCGAGGGCGAGATCGCGGGCGGTTGCGCAGGGCTTGGTGGGGACGACCTCGATCTTCCCCTTGCGGCCCATCGAGTGGTACGCGAGCGCGTCCTCGCGCCGGATCTTCTTCTTCGAGACCGGGCTGCCCGGCGGGTTCTTCGGAGGATTGAAATCGGTGGCCATGGGATCTCCTCGCGACCGCGACGAGCAGCTTGGGTTCGCGTGAGTGAAGGGGGCAAAAAACCCGAGAACTCTCCCGGTGTCAAGCGCCCGAGGTGGGCCGGTACGACAATTGCAGAACGCCGCGCATCGCATTGCGCGTGGCGCGTGCTCCGTTCGCCGCGACGCGCCAAAGCGATGTCACCCCCGCGCAATTCCAGGGACTTTGACCGGGCGCTCTGGCGCTCGCCGGGCGGTCCGCTGCGTCGCCCGCGCCGCACCGCCGCGCAGTGGGCGACGCGTCTGCCCGACGCCGCGCCGTCTTCCGCGCGAGGGCAACCGCCACTTTGCGTGACGGCGGAGCGCGTGGCGCGGCGGCGGTCGGCCCACAGCCGACGCTACTCCGCCTCCGCGAGCAGCGCCGCCTCGTCGGCCGGCGCCGTCGCGAGCACGTCCACCCCGCTCCGCGCGAGCCGTCGCGCGGCCGCGAGCCGGCGAGCGCCGCGTCGAGCGCGGGCCGGAGGGCCGGGTCGCGCACCTCGCCGGCGAGCCGCCCGAGCTCCACCTCGAGCGCCTCGCGCGCGCCGTTCGCCGCGAGCGCCCGGAGCGCGTCGAGCGCGAGCACGTTCGTCGTGCCCTCCCAGATCGGGAGCACCTGCGCATCGCGCAGGAGCCGCGGCAGGCCCGTGTCCTCGACGTAGCCGGCGCCGCCGAAGCACTCGAGCGCCTCGGACGCGATCTGGATCGCCTGCTTTCCCGTCGTGAGCTTCGCGAGCGGCGTGACGACCCGCAGGAGCGCCCGCTCGGGCTCGCTCGCCTCGCCCGCCTCTGCGCGGCCGAGGAGGGCCGCGGCGCGGAAGGCGAGGAGGAACGCTCCCTCGCGCTCCGCCTCGAGCGCCGCGAGCGTCTCGACGTGGAGAGGCCGCGCGAGGAGGCGCGTTCCGAACGCGACGCGGCGCCTCGCGTAGTCGCGCGCGAGCGAGAGCGCGCGGTGCATCCCGGCGGCGGCGACGACCGCGTTCCAGGTTCGCGTCACTGCCAGCATCGGCGCGACCGTGCGCACGCCGTCCGCGAGCCCCGCGACCGGCGTCGCGCGCGCGCCGTCGAGCGTCAGCTCCGCTGTGGGGAGCTTGCGCGTCCCGAGCTTGTCCTTCAGCCGGTTCACGAAGATCCCGTTCGCCGCGCCGTCCTCGCCCCGCACCTCGACGTAGAAGAGCGCGAGGCCGCGCGAGCCCTGCGGGTTCCCCTCGGGACGGGCGAGCGCGAGCGCGATCTCGGCGGTCGTCGCCGAGCTGAACCACTTCGTGCCGTGCAGCCGAAACCCTCCGTCGGGATCGCGCCGCGCGATGGTCTCGGTGCCGGACACGTCGGAGCCGCCGGTCCGCTCGGTCATCCATTGGCCGCTCGTCCAGGCGCGCGCGGGGTCGCGGGAGGTGAGGCGCGGCACGGCCCGCGCGACGAGCGCATCGTTCCCGGCGTCGAGGAGAGTCCGCGCGGCGCCGTCCGTCATTGCGAGCGGGCAGGAGTACACGTCCGTCGACGGGTCGAGCACGTAGGCGAGGGCGAGCTGGTGCGTGCGCGAGCGCGCACCGTGGCGCCGTTCGTAGGCGGTCGCGACGAGCCCGTGGCGCGCGGCGAGGACCGCCGCCTCGCGCCAGAGCGGCGTCGTCTCGATGCGGTCCACCCGCCGGCCCCATGCGTCCCAGGCGACGAGCCGCGGCTCCACCTCGCGCTCCGCGAGCTGCTGCGCGAGGAGCGGGCCGCCGGCGAGCGCGCCGAGCTGGACGAGCTCCGGCTCGAGCGCGGCGAGCTCCTCCGCCGTGAACGTGCGGGCGAGGTGCTCGCGCAAGAGGGGATCGGTCTCGTAGGTGTTCCCGAGGCGCGGCGGATCCTGGAAGAAGGCCATGGGGGCCCGATAACGCCGCGCCCGTCTCGGCGCGACCGGCGGGCACACTCGCGCCGAGGACGACCCCGAGGGTTCAACGAGCGCCGCGGAGGAGCGCGACCGAGCCGGGAACACCCGGGAGGAGCGTCACCGACTCGACGAGCGAGATCCGGTGGAAGATCCCCTCACGCCCGTCGTACGCGGCGGCGAGGTCCTGACCGACCACCGCGCGCGGACCCGACGCGCTCCGGACGACGATGACGGCGCCGTCCTGCAGCGCCGGCGCCTTCACGATCCCTCCGGCGAAGGCCGGGAGGAGCTGGCCGTGCGGCGTGAGCGCGGTGCCCGGGTAGGGCCTGAGCAGCTGGTAGAAGCGTGCCGGCGAGACCGCGACGGCGAACGGGCCGTGCCGGCCGGCCGCGTCGAGCCTGCCGAGCGCGCCGAGGAGATCGTCCGCAGCGCGGGCGGGGTCGCTCCAGTCCCCCGCGGCGAGCTCGATGACGCCCTCGTGGGCGAGGAGCCCGCGGACGCCCGCGGCGTGGTTCCCCGAGAAGAGCAGCCGGTCCTCGGCGCGCGCGATCTGCCGCGCGGCCTCCGCCGCCTCGGAGAGGACGAGCGGCTCCCGCAGGAGCTCCCTCGCCGCCACCGAGCGCGCGCCGAGCGCGAAGGTGCGGTGCAGGACGGGGAGCGCTCGGACGCGCGGCACGTGGACGTGCGCCTGGGTCGCCGCCTCGTCGGAGACGACCGGCTCGTCGTCGGCGACGCCCGCGCGGGCGGCGAAGCCGAGCGGCCCGACGACCTCCACGAGCCGGCGGGCGGCCCGGACCTCGTCGGCGGCGGCCCGCGCGACGGCGTCGATCTGGTCCCAGACCTCCTGCGCGAATGGCGCCGTTTCGCGGTCCTGCCAGGTCATCGTCACCGCTCCCCCTTCTCGGCGCGGCCCTCACCCGAGGCCTCGGCCTCCTCCTCCGCACTCACGATGGGGCCCGAGCGGCCGGTGTGCAGCTTCATCATCCGGGCGATGACGACGTCCTTCCGGCGGAGCCACTCGAGGAGCATCATCGCGTGCTCCTTCTCCTCGTCCCGGTTGTGCTCGAGGATCTCGCGGAGCTCCGGGTCCTCGGTCGCGTCCGCCCGCTGCTGGTACCAGTCGATCGCCTCGAGCTCCTCCTGGAGCGAGACGATCGCGCGGTGGAGGTCCCGCGTGCGGGACGAGAGCCTGCTCTCGTCCTCGTGGAAGCCCTGCGAGGCGCCGGCCATGGCGGCTAGGTGCGCAGGCGGCGCGCCCCGCGGTAGGCCCGGGTCAGGGCTGGTACGACTCGGTCACTTCTGCGCCACAGCGAGAGCATCGCAGCAGGCGCACGAAGTGACCGACTCAGTACGAGAGCCCCCGGTTCCTCGTCGGAACGAGCGTGACGCGCGCGCGAGCACGATCTAGAGGCGCGAGCCGCCGCTCCGCGGCCGCGCGATCGGCGGGGCGCGGGCCGAGGCGAGAGCCGGGTTCCGCTCGAGCTCCTCGATCGTGCGCGGCCAGTCCTCCTTCAGCAAGCGGGCGAGCGAGCGGTCGGACAGGATCTGCCCGCCCGTCTGGCAGCGGGGACAGTAGTTCACCTCGTTCTCCGCGCGGACGATCCGCTGGACGAGCGTGCCGCAGACGGGGCATGGCCTACGGTGCCGCCCGTGGACCGCCATCTCCTCGCGGAACGCGGTCACCCCCTCCGGGAAGCCCCCGGCCGCCTCGCGCCGGAGCCGCAGGACCCACTCCCCGAGGACGTCCTGCGTCGCGCCGTGGAGGCGAGCGACCTCGTCCGCGTCGAGCCGCGAGGTGAGCTTCACGGGGGACAGGCGCGCGCGGTGGAGGATCTCGTCGGAGTAGGCGTTCCCGATCCCGGAGAAGAGCGCGGGATCCGTGAGCGCGCGCTTCAGCGTGTGGTTCTCGCGCCGGAGCGCCGACTCGAAGGCCGCCGGGGTCGCGCCGAGCGGCTCGAGCCCGCCGCGATCGAGCGCGCCGAGGGCCGCCTCGCCGCGCACGAGGTGGAGCGCGGCGCGGCGCTTCGTACCGGCCTCGGTGAGGACGAGCGAGCCCGGCCGGAAGTCGAGGGCAGCGAGGCCGACGCGGCCGGGGAGCTTCGCGCCCCGCTCCTTCCAGTGGAGCCGCCCGGCGATCATGAGGTGGAGGGCGAGGAAGAGGTCCTCGTCGAGCGCGAAGACGATCCGCTTCCCGAGCCGGCGCACGGCGGTGACCCGGCGGCCCTCGGCGGCGCGGATGGGCGGATCGACGGAGCGGAGCAGGAAAGGGCTCCCGAGCCGGATCTTCTCGAGCGGCTCGCCCTGCACCCGCGCCGCGATCGCCTCGACGTAGACCTCGATGTCCGGCAGCTCCGGCACGGGGTGATCCTGTCGCGGGAGGGCCCTCCGCGCCAGCCCGAGCAACCGTCCTCCGGCGCCGCCCGCCGTGCTAGAGAGATCGCATGCACGGCGATCGTCCCCGGCACCCCGCGATCCCGCGCCGCGGGCTCCTGCGCGCCCTCGCGCTCGCGCCGGCGGCGCTCGCCGGCTGCGCGGCGGCGCGAGGCCAAAGGCCCGGGCCGGCCGCGGGCTCGGCGCCTTCGGCGGTCGATGCGGGCGGCCCTGCCGCAGCCGACCCTGCGATCGCCGCGGTGCGCGCGGTCCGGCTGTCCGCGGACGCGGAGCCGGCCTTCACCTTCCGCGCCGCCCTCGCTCGCCCAGGGGAGCCAAGGTGAGCGACGGGGCGGAGCTCCTGTTCGCGGGGATCGCCACCCTCTCCCGGCGGCTCCGCGCGCGCGAGCTCTCGCCGGTCGCGCTCGTCGAGGCGGCGCTCGCGCGGATCGACGCGCTCGCCGCGCCGCTCGGCTGCTTCGCGGCGGTGACGAAGGTGCGCGCGCTCGCCGAAGCGCGCGCCGCCGAGGCGGAGCTCGCCGACGGGAGGTGGCGCGGCCTGCTCCACGGCGTCCCGTTCGCCCTCGCCGACGTCATCGACACGAAGGCGATCCGGACGGGGCTCGGCGTGCCGGCGCTCGCGGCGCGGACGCCGGAGCGCGACGCGACGGTCGCCGCCAGGCTCGCCGACCAGGGAGCGATCCTCGTCGGCAAGGTCGCGGTCCTGCCGCTCGCGGGCGCGCTCCGCGACGGCGCGAGCGCCCCCGTGCGGAGCCCGTGGGATCCGGGGCGGCTCGCCGGCGGACCGTCGCCCGGCGCCGCCGCCGCGGTCGCGGCCGGGCTCGTGCCGCTCGCGCTCACCGCGCTCGGCGCCGACGCCGACACCGCCGCCGCGGAGTGCGGCGCGACGGCGCTGCGGCCGACCTACGGCGTCCTCTCGCGGCGCGGTGTCGTGGCGGGCTCCTACACGCTCGCAGCCGTCGGCCCGGTGGCGCGCCTCGCGGAGGACTGCGCGATCGCCCTCGACGCGCTCGCCGGGGCCGACCCGCGCGACCCGTCCTCGATCGCGGCGCCGCCGGGGCTCGCGCGGCTCGCCCCAGGCCTGCCGAAGGGGCTCCGCGTCGGCGTGCTCGAGTTCCCCGGCGCCGCGAAGGACGGCGAGAGCTTCGCCGCCGCGCAGGAGGCGCTGCGCGCCGCGGGCGCGATCGTCGCGGGGGTCTCGCTGCCGGAGCTGCCGCTCGCCGAGGCCGCCGCGCTCCTCGAGGGCGCGGAGGCGGAGGTCGTTGCAGGCGACGTGCCCGGGCTCGCCGGCGGCTCGCCGCGAGGCCCCGCGGCGCGCGCGAGCGCCGCGGACTACGTGCGGGCGGCGCGTCTTCGCGGGGAGGTCCAGCGCGCGCTCGCGCGGCTCTTCGAGCGGCACGACCTCCTCCTCGCCGCCGCGCCGCGCACGGGCGAGTCGCCCGCGCCCGACCCGCTTGCGGCCGCGGTGGCGCTCGGCGGCCTCCCCGCCCTCACGCTCCCCGCCGGCCTCGTCGCCGGGCGTCCGGTGGCCGTCCGGCTCGTCGCCCCGCCGCTCGAGGAGGCGCGCCTGCTCTCGGCCGGGGCCCTCTTCCAGGCCCGCTCGTCCCACCACCTCCACCGCCCGCCGCTCACGCCGGCCGTCGCTTTCGCCGCCGTGACCCGGCGGTGACTCCCGGATAGGAGCATCTCGCCGTGTACGTCCTCCTCGCGATCGTCGGCTACCCCATCGCGATGGCGCTCATCGCGATTGCCCTGCCGCTCCAGGCGCTGCTCCTCGTCATCACCGCCCCGTTCGACCGCAACCGCGTCGTCGCGGGTCGCTTCCTCCGCTTCGTGGGCGTCGCCATCTCGATGACGTTCCCGCCGTGGCGTCTGCGCGTCGAGGGGCGGTGGCCCGAGCGAAAGGGGCCGTTCGTCGTCGTCGCGAACCACCAGTCGATGCTGGACATCCTCATGCTCTCGCGGCTCCCGCACGAGATGAAGTGGGTCGCGAAGGAGGAGCTGTTCAAGTTCCCGTGGGTGGGCTGGATGCTCCGGATGTCGGGGGATATCCGGATCCGGCGCGGCGACGCGGAGAGCGGCGGCGAGGCGCTCGCGCGCGCGAAGGCGTACCTCGCGCGCGGCATGAGCGTCATGATCTTCCCGGAGGGCACCCGCAGCGCGAAGGGGACGCTCCTGCCGTTCAAGTCGGGCGCGTTCCGGCTCGCGCTCGAGGCCGGCGTGCCGGTGCTCCCCGTCGCGGTCCATGGGACGGCGCACGGGATGCCGAAGGGCGGGCCTTGGGTGCGTCCGTGCCGCGCGTTCGCGCGGATGCTCGAGCCGGTCGAGGTGGCCGGGCGCGGCGTGGACGAGACGACAGCGCTGCGCGG
>WNFV01005009.1_pt1 | contig 16404 bp, 13 predicted proteins | sample 5400101 | NCBI WGS metagenome assembly WNFV01 (sample SAMN13153361, study PRJNA577476) | soil metagenome | isolation source: 115 cm soil or saprolite under grassland replicate 1 | place: USA:California | collected 2016-06-15
GACCTGCAGGACGTCGGGCCCAAACGCCCGGTACCTGATTCGCGACCGCGACGGCAAGTACCCGGCGCTGTTCGACGCGATCCTCGCCGACGCCGGGATCACAGTCGTACGCAGCGGTGTCCGAATGCCCCGGATGAACGCGGTGATGGAGCGGTGGATCCAGAGCTGCCGCCGCGAGCTGCTGGACCGCATGTTGATCTGGAACCAGCCACATCTGCTGCACGCGCTGCGCCAGTACGAGCGGCACTACAACGTTTATCGGCCCCACCGGGGAATCGCGAACGCCAGACCCCTGCAACCGCTGCCGGAACCGATCACCGATCCAGACATGATCACGCATCTCAACGTCCGCAGACGTGACCGCCTCGGCGGCATCATTCACGAATATCAACATGCTGCATGACCTGCACGGACAGGGTTTTCGGCACCCACAGGGTTGAGGCGCTTGACCCGGCGCACGGCCGGCGGCCTGCAACTGGCGCACGTGCCCATGGGTGAGCTCGCGCAGGAACGATCCCAACGTGGAGGGCGCGTGCCACGTTTGCCACCAGGTCCCAAAAGGCCTTAAAAATAGCACCGCGAGCAAACTCAGTTGGACACGAGCTGGTAGTTAGAAGATGTCTCTCCCCAGAGGTCAGGCGTTATCGTGCACGTGTATCGTCGACCAACGATCTCATCGATCCCGATCCCGAGCGTGTGGGCTAGCCATTCCGCTGAGACAGGTTGGGGATTGCCCGGGGCAGCGAGGGGCTCGACCTTGTGCGAGCTGTCCGCGAAGCCCGATGACACAGTATTCCATGGTTGTAGATCGGGGCGTACGAACTTTCTTCGCACGCCCTCCATAGGAGGTAAGATTCGCGCCGGGTAGAGAGATCACGGGAGGCCGACTGTCCGGGCTTGTGCCTGCGAACACACGTGCCAACCCGTCGCGCAGCCTTCGTTGCGCGTCGGCGTCGACTGCCAGGGTGACTTCGATGTCGGTGTCGCCAAGTTGGAGCTCGTTCGCGGCCTCCTCGGTGAGTGATATTCGCAATAGATCGTTTTCCAGGTCGAGTGCGATGATTCCTCCATACACGAACGCGCCGGTTTCGATCTCCACGCAGTAGGGTTCGTTGGGCAGTGTTAGGTCGGCTTCGGCGGGGCCTCCGTGCAGGATCAAGTATTGGCCACCGACGAGACCCCGGCCAATGTCGCCGAGCGGGGCAACCACCACATCTACACGGTGCGTACCGAGAATCTGGTGTGGTACGGGGCGGCGGACAACCGCGGACACGCCGCCATCGACGGGTTCGGGATTCTTCCCGGGTTCGCCGGGGTGCTGGTGCGCGACGACTACGGCGGCTACCACAAGTACGACTCTGACCTGGCCGGCGTGCAACTGTGTTGCGCGCACCTGTTGCGTGACCTGCAAGCCGTCTACGAGATCGACCCCGACGCCCAAGTGTGGGCCGAGCAGGTCGGGTGGGCGCTACGACAGGCGGCCACCCTCGCGCAGGCCGCCGCCGCTGCCGGAGCCGACCACATCGACGCCGAAGCGCTGACCCACCTGCGCTGGGTCTACGACCAGGGCCTCGCCGTCGGGATCTCGATCAACCTGTCCCGCCGATGGCACAAAGGCAACCATCCCGGTCTCGTGCTGGCCCGCCGGCTACAGAACAAGGCCGACCAGGTCTGGCTGTTCACCAGCGACCTACGAGTGCCCTGGACCAACAACGCCAGCGAACAAGCCCTCCGCATGGTCAAGCTGCAACAGAAGATCTCCGGCTGCTGGCGCACCCTGGCCACCACCCAGGTGTTCTGCCGCATCCGCTCCTACCTCACCACCGCCCGCAACCACGGCATCCGCCCCCTCGACGCGATCCGCGACGCGTTGACTGGAACACCCTTTATGTCACCCGCGCCCGCCTGACACAGCCACCCGTGAATGGTTACGGCCCGACCACTGCGCGGGTACCTCCAGCGGCGGGCCACCAGCTCGCGATGCCAGCGCAGCAGTGTCGAAGGGGTAACCAGGAAGACCAGCCATCGGTCGCGTGGCAGCAGCCGCGCCAACATCGCCAACACCAGCCGGTCCTGCGGCGTGTACCGCGGCCGGGCCACCTGCCGGCGCACCACCATCAATTGGTGCCGCAGCACCGCGATCTCGACGTCCTTGGCGTCCGACGCAGGCCCCAGACCAACCAGTCCAAGAACCCGCCGGACGATCACAAACGCCAACGTCCGAGCCACCATGACCGCCAGCCTGCCGCATCCCATTCACCCTGGTCACGGTCCTGTCGCTGACCTGGCACCCCTCAGGCCCTTGGACAGCTGCGGGATGCGACCGAGGAAAACAACTGCCGGGCGGCACCGACCTTCGCAGGCAGCGCCGATGTCAACGGCGCTGACGCCGACCTGATCGTGGCGATCTCCGCCGTGGACGGAACCGCCGGAGTCGGCAAGACGGCGCTGGCGATCCATTGGGCGCACCGCGTCGCGGACCGGTACCCGGACGGCAACCTCTACGCCGACCTGCGCGGCTACGGACCCGGCCCGCCGGCCGATCCAGAACGCATCCTGGACCACTTCCTCGCCGCGCTTGGGGTGACCGCGGCCCGGATGCCCGCGGCGGTCGAGACGAAAGGCGCACTGTACCGTCCGTTGCTCCACCACCGGCGGATGCTCGTACTGCTCGACAACGCCGCCGATCCACAACAGGTCCGGCCCTTGTTGCCCGCCGCCCCAGGCTGCCTGGTGCTCGTGACCAGCCGCAGCACGATGACCGGGTTGGTGGCCCGCGACCGCGCCCGCCGGCTCAGCCTCGACGTGCTCCCCATCGACGATGCGATCGCGCTACTAGCCGGCTTCGTCGGACCGGATCGCGTCGGCGCCGAGCCCCTCGCGGCTCGGGACCTGGCCATGCGGTGCGCCAGACTGCCCGTGGCGCCGTGCGTCGCAGGCGAGCGGGCCGCCGCAGACCCCCGTAGGTCATTGGCGGATCTCGTCGAAGAGCTGGCCGACGAACGGCGACGACTGGACATCCTCGACACCGACGGTGACCCGCAGACCGCCGTCCGGGCGGTGTTCTCATGGTCGTACGAGATCCTGCCGCCAGCGGCCGCCCAGACATTCCGGCTGCTCGGCCTGCATCCAGGCATCGATGTCGACCGGCACTCCCTGGCCGCGCTCACCGGCACCGGAATCGACGAAGCGGTCCGGATGCTCGACACACTCGCCGACGCCCACCTCGTGGAATCCAACGGCACGGGGCGCTTTCGCATGCACGACTTGCTCCGCACGTACGCCGCCGAGCAAGCCCTCCGAGACGACGCGGAACCAGACCGGCACGCCGCGCTCGCCCGGCTGTTCGACTACTACCTCGTCACGGCAAGCGTCGCAGTCGAGGCCCTGGGCACCGGCCGGCCCCACGAAAGGCAACCCGGCCCGGTCACCACCACGGTCGCTCCGCCACCGACTGACGAGGTCACCGCCCGCGCCTGGCTGAACGCGGAGCGGCCGAACCTCGTGGCCGCGGTCCGGCACCAGGCCGACCACGGCCAGGGCCGGCAGGGCATCGACCTGGCCGCCATCCTGGCCCGCGACTGCTTCCAGGCCCGTCAGCACGCCGACGCCGCCGCGGTCTACGGCTACGCCAGCCAGGCCGCCCGCCGGCTCGGCGAGCGCGAGGCCGAGGCCCAAGCCCTGACCGGCCTGGGGAACATCGACCGGCGGCGCGGACAACTGACCCGCGCCGCTGACCGGCACCGTCGAGCCCTCGCCATCTGGCGCGCAGTTGGCGACCGCCGCGGCGAAGCCGGCACCCTCGGCAACCTCGCGCTGGTCCACTACCGGCTCGGCGAGTACGGGCACGCCGCCACGGGATTCGACACCGTCCTGGGGATCTTCGACGACCTGGGCGACCGGGCCAGCGTGGCCCGCACCCTGGGCGGGTGTGGCACGGTGTACCGCTACGTGCGCGAGGCGGTCGACCTGCTCGCCGGGCTGGCGCCGAGCCTGGCCCAGGCGATGCTCATCGCGCAAGGAACGGTGTACCCGATCCTCGACGGCACGCTGATCCCGATTGACCGGCTCAGCGGTACCGCCGACCGTCGGTACTACGCCGGCAAGCACAAGCATCACGGCGTCAACGTTCCCCACGGACCGCGAGAAGCTCCACTATGGACAAGGTCGACGATCTCATCGACCAGTCGCGGTCACCAAGTCCGTGCCAGAACCAGTCTTCCGTGGCCGCCGACATACACGCCCATATGCGACCACCATGCCGGCCGTGATCAAATGTTGCGGTCCGCGGAGGTAGGTCAGTCCTTCGGAAGAAGTACCTCAACCTGCACGATGGGGCTGCTGTTGCCCGTGTCGTCGCGCACGACGAGGTCTGCTGGTTGCGAGTCGGGACGCTCGCGCCAGCCTCGCTGCATGGCGTCTGCCAAGGTCAGCGGCACTGGGAGCAGTGCCTCAACCGACTCCTCGCGCCAGTTCCGGGCGACGAGCGCACGGCCGTCGAGGAGGATCTGGTTCGCGGCCGTCGGCTTTCCCCCGGTGCCGAGGAAGCCGCACCCGACGATCTTGATCTTGTCGTCCACACCCAGCTGGATGCGCAGGGGGGAAACGGAGGTGATGGTCGGAGCGACCCCGGTCTCCAGCGCTTTCTTCACCAGGTATCCGGTGGTGGAGACGCCGGCCAACGCGAGCAGGGTCGACGGAATCGTCGGCAGTCCCTTGCTCGGGTCGATGGTGGTGACGGTGGCGAACTGGACGAAGAAGTAGAGCAGCGCCACCACGTTGAACGCGAAGTACTGCAGGTCGACCAGGTCGGCCTGTCCGGTGTCGTTGCTGACGATCTCCGCGAGGCCAGCGGCTAGGCCGCGGCTCTCGCTGGCGGACTTGGTTAGCTGACCGCTCGCGGTCTTGCCGGTTGTCAGCGCCTTGGCCGCGACCGCGACGGCGACCGGCAGGCCCAGCAACGCGAAGTACTCCGGCTGAAATGGACTGTGCACGAACGCGTCGAACGCGCCGGACGGCGGGCTCGGGGTCGCGGCACCGTGCCACAGCGTCCGGTTGAGCACCAGCATGTATAGGAGGACGAGGAGCAGCGCGTAGGTCCACATGACGGCCTGCAGCTTGCTCGTCGAGGCCCGGCCGTCCGCCCCGATGACAAGCGACTTCAACCCCGCCTGGCGAGCTCTGACCGCGGCCGCGGTCCGGTTCGCCGCGGCCGACACCGCTTCTGCGGCCGCCTGGCTGGCGACGCCCGCCGCGGGCTGCCTGGCCGTCGGGTCTACCGCCGCATAGCCCGTTGCCACGTCGGTCGCTGCCATCTCGATCGCGGCTGTCGCCGCCGGGGCCGTCGCCGCGGCGACCGCGGCAGCCGGCTCCGTCCGGCTGATGTCGTCCAGGGCAGCGGCGACACGGCGCTGGTCTGCTGCCTTCTTGCCCGCGTCCGCGAGGGCCGCATCAGCCGAGGCGTCGAACTGGCCACGCACCAGCAGGTGCAACACGACGGTGATGGAGCAGACCAGCCAGGCGGCGAGGGCAACCGACCAGCGCGGGGTCAGCGCGAGCCCTTTGCCAGCACTGAGCAGGTAGACCACCGCCACGGCCGGCCAACCCACCAGGGCGAGGCCCAGCAGCCTGATGACAGCCTTGCGATTCACCGCGAGACCGAGGACGCGCTCGGGCGTACCTTGTTCCATTGCGTGTCTCCTAACCAGCGTCGAGCGGGCGCGGGGCAGGCGCAAACTCGGCCCAGCGGTCCCCCACCCCCCCGGTGGCCTAATAGCTGGGCTCCACCCGCATGTTGCGCCAAGTCACCCGGTCGCAGACGCCGCTGACCGTGATCCCGCGCATTTTCTGGTACCAGACGAGGCCCTCTCGCGTGTTCGGACCGTAGACGCCGTCCGGCTTACCGCATCGCCGTTCGCCGATCCACCGCTGCACGTACCGCACGTCGTCGCCGCTTTGCCGAGGACTCGCCAGCGACAGGTCACGGCTGCCCGGGGCGTATCCGGGGGACAGGTCGCCCTGCCGTGCAATGTCCAAATGTTCCGCCTGCTGCTGCAGGGTGCCGACCGCGTCCAGGGCGACATCGTGGGGCACGATGATTTCGAAGTGCATCTCGTCGGCCCTCGTCTGGTAGTCCGCACCCCAGCGGACGAGCCGCACGCCGTGGTATGTGTACCTCGCCAGCAACGCTCGGACCGCCGCCTGCCGGGACGGGCTGAACGTGGCGCGCTTGCCCATCGGGTGCGCGTCGGCGTTGAGATCGATGGCGATTCCTGGCGCGTGGTAGCTCCACGCGGTGCCGCCGCGGACCTTCCTGGGTGCGTGGCCCCAGCAGCTCTTCGGGTTGAGCGGCTCCACGGTCGCGTGGAAGTCGCGGGCCAGCCCGATCAGCAGCGGCGCGACCTCCTTGCGCACGGAGAGCCGGGTGTCGGTGCCGGGCACTGGGTAGGTGGCCAGCTCGGGTGCTCCGTACTGCAGTACGGTAAAGCCGTTGATCGAGGCCATCACTGGTCGCCTTCCTCGTCGTCGCGCAGGGTCAGGTCATCGTCGTCCTCGTCGTGGTACTCCAGGTCGTCCTGGCCGGTGGGTGGCTTCCCCGCCTCGACCAACGCGACTGGGGCGAGCTGCTCCACGCCGAGCGGCGAGGGCGGCTGGTCGCCGGCGAGGCCGGGCTCATTACTGTTCATGACGGTCCTCCTCAGTTGGGACACTGCGCCCATTAGGAGACGGGCGCGGGTCGCGTGATACATGGGTCCGGCTGAAACCCGTTGTGTAAGCCCGGCGGTCAGCTCGCCCTGGGTCACCTGGTCAGGCGGCGCCGACCGCGACGAACGAGGCCGCGGCGCTGTCATATCCATTTCACGCCGCCACGGCCACCGCCACGTTCACCGACGGCAACCCAGCAGACCATGGCAAGTCGCGCACGATCGGCGGGGGCGGCCTCACAGGTCAGCGCGATGCCTCGTGAATCCTTGTGTCGCAAGGCCGAAGGGGTGTGGTGTTGGTGGTGTGGACGGCGTTGTCGGTCGAGGAGGTCGACGAGGTGTGGCGGCGGTGGCGCTCGGGTGAGGGTCCTGGCCAGGGCGATGCACTGGGCACCCCCTCGACGATGCGGGACCTGCTCACACGCTGCGGTGGAGTGCGGCCGGCGCCGCCGTATCGTGGCTGAGCCTGGCGGAGCGGGAGGAGATTTCGCGCGGGTGGGCCGCTGGCCTGTCGCTGAGGGCGATCACGGTCAGCCTGGGTCGTGTCGCGCCCCGACGATCTCGCGGCAGGTCGCCACCAACAAATGGAGGCAGGCCTATCGGGTGCGACCTGCAGACGCGGCGGCGTGGACCGCGGATCTGTGTGCTGCATCGGTGGGTCCACGGACGGTTCGCTGCCGCCATCGGTCCGACCGGTCACCGGCCGGTCGCGGCCCAGGCGACCACCGACGCCCGCCCCGGACGCCTCGGAGGCAGCCTGCATGCATCGACATGCTTCGCTAGGGGGCTCAGGCACAAGTAAGGTCCCGAAAGGCCGATCTAGAGGGTGATCCAGTTGGTGCGCACAGTGGTGCCGTCGGCGGCGCGACAGCGGAGGCGGAACGAGCCGGTTGGGATGGGTCGGATAACGAACCAGCCGACCTCGTCGACGCCGATGGTCGTGGGTGGTCCGTCGGCCGGACGGAGTTCGATCTCGCCCGACTGTTCCGGCACGACTTGGCCATGCAGGGCCTCGTTCGTCACTTCGATGTGGATGCTGAGTTGGCTTGAGACGAAGGTCAGGGCGCGCAGCGGGGCTAGTTGTTCCCGGGTGGCGGGTGCGTACTCGCGCGTGTCGGCGGCTGAGTCATAGGTGAGGGCGGCGAGTTCGGCGTCGATGTCATGCCAGGCATACGCTGCCTTGCCTGCGTCGATGAAACGGTGGGGGACGTCGCTGGCATACCGCAGAGCGTCGCCGAGCGTCGCGAGGAGCTCATCGTCATCGCTCCACCATTGGCTGATCATGCTCCTCACCCCTTTCTGCGTTCCTCGTCGCCGAGTCGATGAGTGCGGCCAGCGGCGGGCAGTGGCGCAGCTTATCCAGGCAACGCGCCCGCTGTGGGCCCAGTCCGCCGATCTTCGTACCGAGTCTCTCGGCGATTTCGGCGTATGACAGCGGTGGATCATGCAGGAGCAGCGACAGCAACTGCTGGCAGCGGCTTGGCAGTTGCGCGAACGCGGCACGCAGCGCCGCGTTCCGTTCGTCTGTCAACAGCCACTCCTCGACTGACGTGGCGCTCAGGCTGGGTGTCGTCTCCGGTTGTTCCGCGACCTCCATGCGCTCGCGCTCTTGTTTGGCCCGTAGCATCCGCAGGCACTCCCGCCGGGTTGTCGTTGCCAACCACCCCGCCAGCGCCGCCGGCTCGCGTATTGTCGCCAGGTGCTCGACCAGGAGCAGCCATACATTCTGGCCCACGTCGTGGGCGTCGGCTTCGATGAGCCGGTGGCGGCGGCAGATCGACCACACCAGTGGTGCGAACCGCTCTATCAGGTCGTTCCATGCGGAGTTGTCGCCGCCCCTGGCGCCCAGCACCAGAGCGACAACGGCAGGATCGTCGCGCATGGGGCACTCTTTCTTGGTCGGGCGCGGAAAGCCTGTGGCTGGAAATCGATCAGAACTCTGGGAGCCTTGCCACCTCGATGCCCGTACTGCTGTGGCCACTGACTCCCCTACGTAGCTGGTCTAGCGCCTCGTAGGCGGTGCGTAGCCCCGGCACGGTGCGTGCCGCGATCGCGCCACTCACTGCCGCTGCGGCGAAGGATGTCCCGCTCCACTGTGCCACGCCGACGAACGGTGGCTCTATGAGCTTCCCGGTCCGACCTCGCACACTGCCCTCCAGGTAGGTGCTCGTGACATCGACGCCGGGCGCCAGGAAGTCGAGCCAGGCGACCTTCGGCGTGAAGGTCGCAGGTCTGCCGTTACCATCCGTCGCGCCGACGGCGACGACCTCTTCGAAGGCCGCGGGCCAGATCGGCGTGTTCGGGTGAGGAACCAGCTGCTTCTTGTTCTTGTTCTTAGGGTCGTTTGCCTTGGGGTCGCCGTGGTTGCCGCTGGCGGCGACGACCACCATCGTCGGGGTGAGCCGTCCGATGGCGCGTTCCAGCACCAGGGGTGGCTTGCCATCGATGGTGAAGCAGCCAAACGAGAGGTTCAGGATGTCGGCGCCGGAGTTGGCGCAGAGGACCAGGCGCCGGGCGACTTCCCATACGTCAGCGGCTGCCGTCTCGGTTCCCAGCACCGATTCGACCCGCAGCTGGGTGGCTGGGGCGCGCTGGAGGATTAATCCGGCGATGAAGGTGGCATGCCCGGCCCACCAGAGCCTGGCTTTCTCGCTGTGGCGCAGCAGCGAGTCGCGGTCGGCTATGTATCTTCCGGCCAGGGACTCGTGCGGGTGGACGCGGGTGTCGAGGACCATGACGCGGGCGCCACGTCCGGCGTTGCGACTGCCAATGGCAGGCGGGAGGCCGGTCTCGCCGGGCAGCGGCACCGGGTCGCCCTCGCCGCCGCCGCTGGGGTATGGAAGGAACTGGATGCCCCGCATGAGCCTGTTCTTTCCTAGTGTCGGCGCCCAGTGATCGAACTTGTCCTCGAACACTCCGCGAAGCTCGGCCAAGAAGCCGTCCAGCGGGAGCCCTTGGTGAGGACCAGCCGGGACGGTGCGATGGCCTGCGCCAGCGGCCTCCCGCTCCTGCCGGAGGTGCTTGGTGGCTTTGGTGACGTCGTCCAGACGGATGAGCGTTAGACCCAGCTCTGGGCTTTTGGCACTGACCGTTGCCCCCGTGTTCACCAGGCGCTGCATCACGAGATCGCGATGCGGCGTCGCGACGACGAACTCGTTGGCCTTGTACTCCTGGATCTGATCATGCTCGATCGCGTCCATGGATCCCACCTTCCTCGCGCTGATGCGGGCTGCTGACCTGAAGGAGGCGCCAGGGCCGAACCTGATTCGTCCATGCCATGATTTTGTTGGCGCCGAAGAGGGTGGTTGGGCCACTCTTACTGCTCATGGGCGCATTTGCGACTGTGGAGGACGCCGGGGAGGCGCTTCGGCTCGCCGAGGCCGAGCCTGACCGTGCGGTCGCCCTGTCGGCGCGGGTCGCCGCCCGGGCCCGCAGCGAAAATGACTTGGCGACGGCCGCGGTCGCCGAACGCGCGTGGGGGCTTGCGTTGCGCCATCGCGGCGATGTCGACAGCGCGATCGGTCATCTGCGTGAGGCGGTGCGTCTGGGTCGACGGGCCAGATCGCCTCGGCTGGCAGCCGAGGCGCGGATGACGCTGTCCCTTGCCTTGCTCGAAGGCGGACGGCCACAGCAGGCGCTTGCCGAGATCAATACCGCTGTGCGAGACCTCGACGGTGTCGCAGGTGCCCGGGCACTAACCCAGCGGGGAACGATCCTGCTCGAGCTCGGCCATTTCTCGGAGGCGATCGCGCATTTCCGCACCGCGCTGCCGGTGTTCCGCGAGGCCGGTGATCTTCTTTGGCTCTCCCGAGTGATGTGTAACCGCGGTCTGGCACACACGTATCGACATGAGTTCACGCCGGCCGAGGCGGATCTGCGTGAGGCGGAACGACTGGCAAGGGAGCTGGACTTGCCGCTGTCGGTCGGGTTCGCGCAGGCTAACCTGGCCTTCGTCCTGGCCGCACGCGGGGACGTGCCGGCCGCGCTCGATTACTTCGACCGTGCCGAGCAGCGCATACGTAGGTACGACGCGCAGGTTGGCTCGCTGTTGCAAGACCGGAGCGAGTTGCTGCTGTCGGTGCGCCTGGTGTCAGAGGCTCGGGAGACCGCCGAACAGGCGATCGTCGAGTTCGAGAAAGAGCGACGCAAGATCAAGATGCCAGAGGTGCGTCTGCTGCTGGCGCAGGCCGCGTTCCTCGATGGGGATGCCGCCGGTGCACTGCACCATGCCCGCACCGCGGTGCGGGAGTTTACCAGGCATCAACGGCCGGAATGGGCAGCGCTTGCTCGGCTCGCGGTGCTCCGCTCCGAGTGCGCGGGGCAGCTGCGTTCGCGGGTGAGTGTCAGGCGGGTCGACGCGGTCGTGACCGCGCTGGCCGAGGCCGGCTGGCGGGCCGCGGCGATGGAGGCGCGGCTGCTGGCCGCCAAGCTCCTCCTCGAGCGGGGCCATCTTGCTCAGGGCCGGGCTCACCTCCGGTATGCCAGCCGGGCCAGGCGCGGGAGTGGGCCGGCGACGCTGCGCGCCCGCGCCTGGTACGCCGAGGCCCTCCTTCGGTCCAGCACAAGCGATCGGCGCGGTGCGGCCAGCGCGATCCGAGCCGGCCTACGGGTCCTGGACAGACACCGCGCCGTTCTCGGAGCGACCGACCTGCGCGCGCATGTGGCCGGGTACGGTACCGAGCTCGCGGAGGTTGGCTTACGGATGGCGATTGACGACGGTCGGCCCCGCGGCGTGTTCGAGTGGGCCGAACGTGGCCGGGCCAGCCATTTGCTGCAGCAGCCGCTGCGTCCGCCGCAGGACGCGTCGCTCGCCGACGCTCTCGCCGAGCTTCGGGCAACGGTCACGGAAATCAACAGCATCGATGGGGCCGGCCGGGACGGCGGCAAGCTGGCCAAGCTCGTCCAGCGTCAGGTGGCGCTGGAACGGCAACTTCAGGACCACTCCCGGCGGCAACGCGGTGAACCTACCGGGCCCCCGCCTGGCCCGGTGCCCCCAGGGGCGGTGGCGGAGACCCTGGGCGAGCACGCCTTGCTGGAGTTCATCCAGCTTGACGGGATACTGCACGGCGTCAGCATCGTTGAGGGGCGAGCCCGACTGCGTCGGCTCGGCTCCGTGTCGCAGGTGGGCGACCTTCTCGAGCGGATCCCGTTTGCCCTGCACCGGCTGAGCCGCCGAGGTGTCGACGTCGCCGGCAGCACGGCAGCGGTCAGACTGTTGCGGCACGCCGGCGGCGGGCTCGATGACGTCCTGCTTCGCCCTTTCGCCGAGATCGGTGACCGGTCGCTCGTCATCGTCCCGACCGCTCCGCTGCAGTGTCTGCTGTGGTCGGTGTTGCCCTCCTGCGTCGGGCGGCCGCTGACCGTGGCGCCGTCGGCGACGATGTGGCACGCGGCGAGCCGGCAGGCGGCCGAGCAGCGGTCCCACGTCGTCGTCGCCGCCGGCCCGACGCTGGCCGGGGCCAGAGACGAAGCGCGGGCGGTGGCCGACATCTACGGCACGAACCCGCTTCTCCACCCGGCCGCCACTGTCGATGCGGTGATGACCTCGCTCAACGGCGCCGCTGTGGCGCATCTGGCCACCCACGGCCGGCTGTCGGCGCACAACCCACTCTTCTCCGACCTGCTGTTCTCGAACGGTCCTCTACTCGTCTACGACCTCGAAGGGCTCCAACAGGTGCCGCACACCGTCGTCCTCGCCGCCTGCGATAGTGCACGGTCGGTCGTGTGTGCCGGAGACGAGCTGCTCGGCCTGAGCGCAACCTTCCTCGCCCAAGGCGCCACCCAACTGGTGGCCTCGGTCCTGGCGATCCTCGACGCCGAGACCGCGCCGCTCATGATCGCCTTCCACCGGCTACTCGCCCGCGGCCAACCCCCCGCGGTCGCGCTGGCCGCCGCACAGCAGCAAATGGCCGCCGAGAAGACCACGATGGCAGCCGCGGCCGGCTTCGTCTGCGTCGGCGCCGGTTTCGTCCCGCCCACGCTTCCAGCCTACGGCGGTGCTGGTGCTTGACGCATAGGTGCTCCACGCGGACGCGCCGATCGGCGCCATTAACGTCAGGCGGTCACCGGCCGGTACTTGCGGAGATGCTCGTCGAAGTCCCAACCGACGAGGAATTCTTTCGCGGCCGCACGCCCCCGCCGGTACAGCTCGTCGCACACATCGGCCGCGATGTCGAAGTCGGTGGCCCGCACGCCGTCGGTCTCCACGAAGACGGTGCGCGCGCGAACCGCGGGATCGTCCAGATAGAGCCGGTCATGGGCGTTCATCATGGTGGCGACGAGGGCCTTCATGAGACTGATCGGACCTAGAACCGGCGCCCAGCTGGGGTCCCAGCTGCCGACGGGTGGCTCGGCGGACAGCTTGACGCCAAACGTGGGCCAGCGCGGCCTACCGTCCACGCGATCGAAAATGTTGATCGGGAAGTTGGAGAGCATTCCCCCGTCGATGCAGATCGCGACTGGGCCGTTTTCGGCAGCTTGAGCGAGAACGGACGGAAGAAGAAAGGTCGAGGCACGCAGGGCGTCCGCGACGAGCTGCTTGTCGGGATCAAGGCCGTAGCGCCCGTAGTCCCAGGGCAGTCGCACCATATGGCCGCTGGTGACGTCGGAGACCACCACCACGAGCTTGTAAGCGCGTTCGGCGGGCAGGTTCCTGGCCGCGTCGTCGATGCGCAGGTCGCCGAAGGTCCGCACACCGCAACCACCCAGTTGGTCGGTGATCCATTGATGGAGGTAGTCGCCCCGGTACAGGCCCAAGCGGCTGACCAGGGAGACAGCACGACCGAGCCAACCGAACCGAGGACCGTCGCGGAACAGGCGATAGTCCACCTCACGCATGACCTTGACCATCTGCGGAACTGGCATGCCCGCCGCCACGAGCGACCCAACGATCGCGCCAGCGGATGTCCCGGCGATGCGGCCCGGCCCGCCAAGAACGTAGCCCTTGTCGTGCAGCGCTCACACCGCGCCGACGAGGCCGATACCCTTCACCCCTCCGCCTTCCAGAACCAGGTCGGCGATCCACCGGTCGCTGTTCAAGTGGGCTTTGTCGCTGTTCATCTGGGCTTTCCTTCCCGCCCGCGGCGCCTCCCGGTTGGACGCACCCACACGTGGCGGAGCCGGTGCCGTCACCGCTGATGCAGCCCCGACGGCTCGATCTCCTCCCTCCCCCCGGGTGCCTGCCCGGCCGGTGCGGGCGGGCAGCTCGTACGCGGTTGCGTCGTGTATCAGGCGGGTCTGGACGGCCTCCGTCCACGTAGACGCGCCGATAACCAGAGAGCCGAGGAGGCAGGGAGTCATGACGGCAGCGGAAAGCATCGACCTGTTCCAAATCAGCACTCTGGTCGGAGGGGGACTGCCGGTCATCGCCTCGGTCCTGAAACAGGATCGCCTCGGCTCGAGGGCGAACACGGTCATCGCGGTCGCGGTGGCGATCACGGCGGCCGTTGTCGTCACGGCGGTGAGGCACGAACTCACGCCACAGAACCTGGCCATCAGCTTTGCCGCCATGTACACCACAGCCGTGGCCTTTCATCTCGGTCTCTGGAAGCCGACCGGCATCGCACCTGGCGTGCAGACCCGCACGTCGGCGAAGCGGAATACGCCACCGGCAACCCTCGATCCAGCACCGACGACGCCGCGTGCGACAACCTCAGACCTGGCACGTTGCTGACCACCGATACATCGACTTTGCCGGAACCACCGACGGCGCGGCGCGTTCCAAGTCGCCGTAGCTCGCTGGTGAAGACCACGCGCGAGGCTACCCGCTGCGTATCGGGGACCTCGCTCGCGGCTCCGGCTATAGCGAGACCCGCAGCCGCACGATGGTGGGAGGCCCCCCGATGAACCAACAACTGCCGACCGGGCCGGGTCCCTCCTCCGGACCCGGGCCAACCGTGCGGGCCGTGTTGCCAGACCGGCTCAAGAATCGGTCATCCGCACTCGCCGTCACGGCGCTGGCCATCACCGTTCTGGCCGCCGGTGTTGCCGGCTACCTCATGCATCGCCCGCAGAACCTGATCCGCCTCGAGCTCCAGGGTCGTGTCGAGGCCGTCGCCGCGGTGGACCCTTTGGCCCTGCGCTGGGATCTCGGCCTCATCGTGGGGTATGTCGGTGCGATCCTCGTCCTCGGCTACCTGGGTCAGCAGGTGTTCGTCACCCAGCTCGGCAAACGAAGCGCGCGCGCCGCCACCGGGGCCGGCTTGCTGCTCTTCGTCGCCGCCTTCGCCGCCAACCTCTCCCTGGCCCGGGCTATGCGCCTGCTCGCTGGCGACCACGCCGCTGACGCGCCCGCGTGGGCGGTAGCGGCGCAGGGATTCTCGTTCGCGACCGCGATGCTGCTAGTACTCGCTGTGCCCGTAGCCGCCGCGGTGCCGGGCGTGGTCCTGGCACGCTCGGTGCGTCCCCGGTACGCGATTCCCGACCATGATGTCGTTTGCGGGGTTCGGCTGCTGGAGCCCGGGCAGGAGGCGCCCACGCACGAACAGGCCTGGTTGCATAACTGGCAACTTCCGCCATCCACTGAACCTCAGCCCCACAACAGGATCGGGATCTGCGTGTCCGGTGGCGGCATCCGGTCGGCAACCTTCAGCATGGGCGCGTTGCAGGTCCTGGGAGAGAAACGGGTGCTGGCGGAGGCGCACTATCTCGTCGCAGTGTCCGGCGGCGCCTACTCGGCCGGGGCGATGCAGCTTGCCCAGTGCTTCGAGGCCGGACACCAGGCCGGTTCGACACCCTGTGCCGGCGACGGCCAGCGACCGCCACGCAGGAACCGGGACCGGGACCGGTACCGGCCGCCACCGACCACCGCCGGTCCGCAGGACGTATTCGCCAACGGCTCGCCGGAGTTCGATTACGTGCGCCGGCACGCGAAGTACCTCGCCGATGGCACAGGGCAGTGGCTGGCGGCGCTCGGGGTGGTGCTGCGCGGCGTCATCGTCGTCCAGCTCATGCTCTTCTGCCTGGTCATCCTGTTGGGCCTCGGCCTTGGCAAGGTCTACAAGGCGGTACCGTCGCTGCGGCACTCGTTCGAAGATGCCGCCGGCCGGCGCACCGAACGCGGTATCTCCCAGCTTCACCTGCCGCCGCTCGGCATCTGGGCGGCGGTCGCCGTCACGCTGACCGCGGCCATCGTCGTCTGGCTACTGGCCATCGTGCTGGAGAGCCAGCGGGTGACGTTCGGCGTGGCTATAACCGCGCCCGGCCCATCCGGTAGTGCTGAACCGACGCGACTTTGTCGAGGCTGCTCCCACCTTCCCCGGCGACCCCCGGATCAGGCTGCCTCCAGCTTCACCCCGCCGCTACGACGGCAGAGCGATGGATGGTCTCTCACCTCCATCCGAAATGACAGCGCCTCGTGGCGCAGTTGCCCGACCACCACAGGTCCACTCCGGGTGTCGGGCCGGGCGTGGACACCCGATCGGTCTCGATCAGGACACCATCGATGCTCACGTGGCTGTACCCGGCGGCCTTGGCCGCCAACAGCGCTCCGTGCAGGCTCGGCGCGCGGGCGGCCAGCACGTCGATGCCCTCATGCAGGTAGTCGTAGCCGGTGGACTTGCTGATCGCGTTGTCCCGGGCGAGCTGGCTCATCCGAATGCCGTCCAGGAACCACCGCAGCACCAGCACCGCCTGATCGTGGACCGACAGCGCGCGGGTATCGGCGCGGGTGCCGCGGCGTGCCCGTTCGGCGGCCAGCAGC
>WNFV01010170.1_pt1 | contig 16404 bp, 13 predicted proteins | sample 5400101 | NCBI WGS metagenome assembly WNFV01 (sample SAMN13153361, study PRJNA577476) | soil metagenome | isolation source: 115 cm soil or saprolite under grassland replicate 1 | place: USA:California | collected 2016-06-15
GAGAAGTACGAGAAGTGCTCGTGATAGATCGTGTCGAACTGGCGGTGCTCGATGAGCTGCAGCAGGTGGGGAAACTCCATCGTCAGCGTCCCAGCCGGCTTCAACAGCGCCGCCAGGCCGCCGACGAAGTCGTTGAGATCGGGGACGTGAGCGAGCACGTTGTTGCCGATCAGCAGGTCGGCGCTCCACTCGGGCGCGAGCCTGCGCGCGGTCTCGACGCCGAAGAACTCGACCAGGGTGGGGATCTCGTGCTCGATTGCGACGCGGGCGACGTTCTCGGCCGGCTCGATACCGAGCACCGGTATCTGGCGCTCGCGGAACCAGCGCAGCAGGTAGCCGTCGTTGCTGGCCACCTCGACGACGCGGCTTTCGGGCCCGAGGCCGAAGCGCTCGATCGCCATCTCCGCGTAGCGCCGCGAGTGCTCGAGCCAGCTTGTCGAGAACGACGAGAAGTAGGCGTAGTCGCCGAAGATCGTCTCGGGCGCCTCGTATTCCTCGAGCTGCACCAGCAGGCACTGGTCGCAGACCAGGGCGCACAGCGGGTAGTAGCGCTCCGCGCCCGAGACCTCGGCCTCGGTCAAGTAGGAGTTCGCGAGCGGGGTGGCGCCCAGGTCGGCGAAGACGTGGCTCAGCGGCGTGCCGCAGAAGCGGCACGTTCCGCGCCGCGGGCGGCTGGTGCCGGGCCCAAGCGTCCCACCCGCTCCCTCGGGGGCGGTGCTGAGAGCCTCCATGGCCGCCAGGCTACCCGGTCGCGGGCGGGGACTCGGCGATGGAGGAGCCGCGGAGACGCGCGATGCATACCCATAGCCCGATCGCACCTGCGGCGATCACCGGTCCGCCGATCGGGATCGCGTAACGGACGTTATAGGTGCCGATTGCCGACGGTACGAGGAGCAGAATCAGGCTGGTGCCGAGAATCAGCACGAGTGCCCAGCGCACCCTTCCCACTGCCAACCCGACCCCCAGCGCGCCCAGGATGATCGCCTGGAGCATCAGGATGGGATGGACCCGCAGGGCCTGCTGGAAATCGGTCAGGGTGTCGAGAGTGTCTTGATCGACGTTGAGTGAATCAGGGTCGTAGTAGCCGTCGAGCCGCATCTGGAGGTCCTTCTCGATCGGTCGGTCCCGCCGGTGGATGTCCATGTACTCGTAGTCGGTTCCGCCCAGGTACTGCTCGTTGTTGATGGCCGGGAAGAAGTACCTGAGAAAGTCGCGTCCGACGGTTGTGGCGTAGATTCGCGGTTGGGCCACGATCGCCCGGAGCCCGAACTTCTCAAGGGCATCGTCGCCGGCGGGCGGGTACCCGAACACGTGCTCCGCGGGGGAGCGCCTGTACCAGGTGTAGAAGTCGGGACCTGGCCTTTCGTCGGCCGGCGAGCTCTCGCATAGCTTCGCCGTCCCGTCAGGCGGCGTGAACTGCGAGCAGTCGGCGAACGGAGCGGCACGCGAATAGATCGCCCAGCCCGTCGCCTGGGTCATGCCGAACGTCCCGGTGCTCGCGGAGTTGAGCGTGAAGTAAAGGAGCAGGACCGCCGCTCCGGCGCCCCCGGCGAGGGCCCCCCGACCGATCCGGACCCATGCGCCGCCGGGGAGCGCGAAGACGAAGAACAACGCCACGGCGGGGACGAGCGGCGCGCTGACGGCGCGAACCCAGGCGCTGTACCCGATCAACATGCCCGCCGCGACGAGCCAAAGGTGGCGAGTCGTGATCCGCCCGACGAGCGCGCGCGGATCATCGAGAGCACGCACGGCCGCATAGAGAGCCAGCACGAGCACGAACGTGAACAGGACCTCGGAGAGGATCGTGTGCTCTACGAGCACCTGATCGAGCGACAGCAGCACCGCGGCGGCGGCGGCGACCGCGGCCCACCGAGGCGCGCCGATCCGACGGACCATCGCGTACAGCACCAGCCCGGTCGCGATCCCGATCGTGTGCTGGATCGCCAGCGTCACGTCGATGTCGCTCGAGAGAGCGTGGACCACTCGCATGAAGAGGGGATAGCCCGCGGTCCGGACCGGTTCGTCGAACAGGTTTCCGGTCGCCATCACCAGATACGCCGAGGTGTCCGACACGTTGAGGACCGCCGGGTCATAGGCCAGCCAGAGGACGGCGCGCAGCCCGATCCCGACCAGGACCACGACGACCAGCGCCAGCGGGATCGCGCCGGCCGATGCGACGACGCGCCGCCGCGCGGCGGTCACCCGATCCGCCAGGCTGATCCCCGAAGCGGTGCTGTCGGCGCCCGCCATTCCGGGAGCGTGCCACACTCCCCGAGCCCGCCGTTCAGTGACACGGAAGCGCCTCCCGGTCTGCCACACTCCCCGACCTCTGGGCACGCCCGATCCATCCAGCGAAGTGCAGGTGACCAGCCGGTGAGCGCCACAGCCGAGCCAGCGCACCCCCCGCTCAGCGAGGTCCAGGGCCCCTCCGCCTACGGGGGCGGGGCACGGCGCTTCCTCAGCCTGCTGTGGCTGATCGCGGTCACCGACTTCAAGCTGACCTTCCTCGGGACGGTGCTCGGGTACCTGTGGTCGCTGCTGCGGCCCCTGATGCTGTTCGGCGTCCTCTACATCGTGTTCACGCAGGTGTTCCGGTTCGGAGGCAACGTGCCGCACTACCCCGTGTTCCTGCTGATGAACCTGATGCTGTTCAACTTCTTCCTCGAGGCCACGGATCGCTCGGTCGAATCGGTGCTCAAGCAGGAGACGATCGTCCGCAAGATGCAGTTCCCGCGCATGGTGATCCCGCTGTCAGTCGTGCTCACGTCGTTCTTCAATCTCTGCCTCAACCTGATCGTGGTGCTGGGATTCATGCTCGCCTCCGGAGTCGAGCCGCGCTCGACCTGGCTGCTGTTTCCCCTGATCGTTGCCGGGTTCGTGGTGCTCGCGGCGGCGCTGTCGACGATCCTGTCGGCGCTGTTTCCCCGTTTCCGCGACGTGCGCCAGATCTGGGCCGTACTGCAGACGGTTCTCTTCTACGGCTCCCCGGTGCTCTACCCCGCGAGCCTGGTCTTCGCAGCCGGCTTTCAGTTTCAGCTCTTGATCAACCCGCTGGCGCCGCTGCTGGAGCAAGCCAACATCTGGATGATCGATCCGGACGGTCCCACGCCGGAGGGGGCGTTCGACGGGCTTTCCGTCGTCGACGCGGCCGGGAGCATCTGGGGCTGGCTCGGCCCTGCCCTCGTCTTCGTCGGCCTGTGCGTCTTCGCGCTCTGGATCTTCAACCGCGAGGCCCCGCGTATCGCCGAGGAGCTGTAGCGCCGGCTCAGCCGGACCGGGCCCGGCTCGCCGATGCCCCCTTTCTCGATCGTCGTCGTCACCTGGCAGTCGGCCGGGCACCTCGCCGCGCTCGTCGAGTCGATGAACCGACGGCTCGACGGCGACCCCGAGCTGATCGTCGTCGACAACGCGTCGGACGACGATCCCCAATCGGCCGCACGCGCGTGGCGCGGCCCCGCGAGCGTCGTCCGACTGGAGGCCAATGCCGGCTACGGCGGCGCCGCCAACGTCGGCGTCGCCAGGGCAGGAAGCGACGCCGTGGTCATGCTCAACCCCGACACCGAGCTGCTCGACTCAGGGCTCGGCGAGCTGGCGGCGTTCGCGCTCGAGCGCGATGCCCTCGTCGGGCCGCGGCTGCGAAATCCCGACGGCTCCGTGCAGCCGTCCGCCAGCGGGGCGCCCGTCGGCGCGTGGCCGTGGATCGGGGCGCTGGTCCCGGGCTCGCTCGCCCCACCCGCGTTGCGGGCCTGGACCGAGCCCTGGCGGCTCGACGCGCCCGTGCGGGTCGCGTGGCTGACCGGCGCATGTGTCGCCGGACCGCGCTCCGCCCTGCTCGAGCTGGGCCCCTTCGATCCCGCGATCGAGATGTTCGGCGAGGACCTCGACCTCGGCCTGCGGGCGGCGCGCGTCGGGGTCCAGTCCTGGTTCTGCCCCACGTGCTGCGAGCTGCTGCACCACGGCGGCGCTTCGGCGGCGTTGCGCTACGCGGCGGGGCCCGAGGCCGTCGTCGCGCTGACCCGTCGCGCGGTCCTGCGGCGCGCCTACGGCCCGGCGCGGGAGCGCCGCGCGTGGCTCGCGCAGCGGCTCAACCTGCGCCTGCGCCTGATCGCCAAGCGCGCGCTGGGGCGCGACGCGAGCCGCGAGCGCGACGCGCTCGACGCGGCGCTCAGCGCCGCGCGGCCGCCCGAGCTGCCGCCACTTCCCTGACGACGCGCTGGAACTCCGCAAGGCTGCGCTCCGGAGCGAAGCGCCGCATCACGTCCCGGCGGCCCTCGGCGACGAGCCGCGAGCGCAGAGCCTCGTCCTCGAGCAGCTTGATGGTCGCCCCGGCGAGCGCCTCGCTGTCGCCCGGCGGGACGAGCAGCGCCGTCTCGCCGTCGCGCAGCACCTCGGGGACCGCGCCCTCGCGCATCGCGACGACCGGGCACCCCGCGACCAGCGCCTCGCACGGCACGCGTCCGAACGCCTCGCCGATCCGGCGCGGGTTGACGACCACGTCGGCGGCGGCGTAGACGTCGGCGACGCGGTCGGTGTGGGCGGCGAACGTGACCGCGCCGCTGAGCCCGAGCCTCGCGGCAAGCTCGTCGAGGCAGTCGCGGTAGGCGAGGTCCTGCGGCCTGGGATGGGGATCGCCGACGATCAGGGCGCGAGCGTCGGGGAAGCGGGCGCGGATCGCGGGCAGGGCCGCGATCAGCACGTCCTGGCCGCGGTTCTCGGTGATGTTCCCCAACGCGACGAGGCAGCGCTCGCCGGGCGCGATCCCGAGGCGTTCGCGATATCCCTGGCCGTCGCCGCCCGAGTGGTCGGGGATCGGCGGGTACAGCACGGACACGCGGGCTCGGCGAGCGCGCGCGTACTGGGCCGCGACGGTACGCGAGCAGGCGAGCACCGCGTCGGCGAGCGCTCCGGTCATCGCCGCCAATGCTCGGCCGCCGACGACCCTGGCGGCGGTCGCCGGGCCGCGGGCTCCGGCTCCGTGGCCCCGGCCTCCCGGGAAGAGCTCGCCGGCGTAGACGATCGCGGGGACGCCCTCGCGCCGCGCGGCGACCAGCGGCGCCGGGAGCAGGGCGCTCGACACGACGACTAGCCCCGGTCGGCGCTCGCGCACCAGGGCGCGGAACGCCCGCGACTCCCGGGCGACGCGGCGGGCAGAGCCGGTGGCCGCGATCGGGTCGCGAGGCAGCGTCAGCGCCTCGTAGTCGAGGCTGGTGATGCGGGCGAACTCGCCGAAGGCGTCGGCGACCGGGCCGGGCCCCGGAACGACGACGTCGAGATCAGCCTCACCGGACAGCCAGCGCAGCTCGGCCTCGAGCGAGCGCGACGGACCACTCGTCGCGGCGAGATGAAAGACCGCTAGGGCCCGCGAGGGCGCGGCCGATGCCACCCTCAGCCTGCCCCCGAGCCGCGGTCGGCCTCAACGGCCGCGTCGGAGCCATGGCCCCACGCCGCCCGGCGACGCAGTGCCGCTCGCAGCCCGCGCACCGGCGCTAGCTCGACCGGCGAGCGTCCGGGCGCTCCCGCGCGGCGGTAGCGGCCCCATTCGCGAAGCCCGCGCAGGCGACCGCGCAGCGGCGCCAGAGTACGATCGGCGACAACGGCGTAGGCCAGATACGCGATCTCGTAGGCCAGGATCGCGGCGCCGTATCGCCGCAGGTGGCGGGAGTCCGCGTTCTTGGCCAGCGTTCGCACCCGGTTGAGGCCGACGTGGTAGTGCTTGAAGGCCGAGTTGTGGCGGCCGGTCCCGCCGTGGTGATGCCAGACGACGGCGCTGGGGGCGCACTGCGCCCGCCACCCCGCCATCCGCGCGCGCCACGCCAGGTCGGCGTCCTCGAGCGCGAAGAAGAACGTCGGGTCGAGCCCGTCCAGCTCGTCGAGCATGCTGCGGCGAAGCAGGGCCGCCCCGCCGCTGGCGCCGAAGACCTCGAACGGCTCGCTCGGCAGCGCCCCGACGGGCTCACCGAGGCCGCGATCGAACGCCACCCCGAGGCGGTCGACCCCGATCCCGGCCGAGTTGACGACGTCCGGCGATCCGGCGAAGCGCATCTGTGCGGCCACGGCGCCGACGTCGGGCGCGCCCCGCCCCGCCTCGAGCAGGGCGGCGACCGCGCCGGGCTCGACTGTGGCGTCGTTGTTGACCAGCAGCACCCATTCACCGCCGGACCGCTCGACGCCGGCGTTCACGGCACTGGCGAAGCCGCGGTTGTCGGGCAGCGCCACGACGGTCGCGTCGGCGAAGCGCCCCGCGATCCTCTCCGCCGAGCCGTCGCCCGACCCGTTGTCGACCACGATCAGCTCGGCGCCGCCGTCGAGGTCCGCGAAGGCGCCTTGAAGCGACGCGACGCACTCGATCGTGAGCGTGGGGCGGCGGTGGTTGACCACGACCGCCGACACGGCGGGACCCCCGGACGGCGGCGTGTGGGCGCCGCTCATGGCGCGCCCGGGGGGCTCAGTACGCCCCGGTGCCGCGCAGGACGACCGGGAAGGTCTGGGCGAGGATCCGGAGGTCGCGGGCCAGCGACAGGTTCTCGACGTAGTCGAGCTCGACCGCGAGACGCTCGGCGAAGGTCAGCTCGCCGCGCCCGAAGACCTGCATCGGCCCGGTCATCCCCGGCTTGACCTGAAGCCGGAACCTGTGCTCGGGCCGGTAGCGCTCGACGAGCTCGATCTGCTCCGGCCGCGGCCCCACGATGCTCATGTCGCCGCGCAGGACATTGGCCAGCTGTGGCAGCTCGTCGATCGAGAGCCGGCGCAGGAAGCGCCCGACCCTGGTGACGCGGGGATCGCCGCGCAGCTTGAACATCGGGTCGGGGAGCTCGTCGAGCGAGACGACCTCCGAGAGGCTCTCCTCCGCCCCCGCCACCATCGTCCTGAACTTGAAGACGCGGAAGGGCGTGCCGTTGAGCCCCGCCCGGAGCTGGGTGAAGAACACGGGGCCGCGGCTGTCGAGCTTGATCGCAAGCGCGATCAGGGGAAGCAGCGGGGCCAGCACGAGCAGCGAGCCGCAAGCCACGGTGAGGTCGAAGCCGCGTTTGAGCAGGACCGTCGAGCGCGACACGTCCCAGGTGTCGTATTCGAGCACCGGCAGGTCGGCGACCTGCGAGATCAGCGGCGCCGGCCCGGCGCGGCCGCGCAGCGCCGAGACGACGCTGAGCTTGACCTGGTTGGCACGGCAGACCTCGGCGAGCCGGCCGATCAACTCGGAGTCCATGTGCTCCTCGGCGACGATCACCCGGTCGACGCGCCGCACCGCCCCCTCGAGGCGGTCCAGGCTCTCGCCGCCGCGGGCCTCGGCCGTCAGCTCCGCCTCGTCGGCCAGCTCGAGGTGCATGTCACGGAACAGCTCCAGCTTGCGCCGCGTCGCCGCGGCCAGCTCTTGGTCGCCGATCACCACCGTGCGCTCGCGCGGAGTGAGCCGGCGCCACAGCCCCCGCGCGCCGGCGCGCAGCGCGAAGGCCGCGGCAGCGGCGCTGACCGCGATCGCGACGGCCTCGCCGGTGGTCAGCGGGTCGGCCGGGGTCAGCGGCAAAACGAGGGCGAGCCCCGCTGTCCCGACCGCGGCCCAGGCGGCAATCGCGGGAAGCTCGTCGAACGTGAGATGGCGGATCGAGCGGTGATCGCGGTCGTAGAGCCCGAGCAGCTTGGCGAACACGATCCACAGCGGCAGCGGCGCGAGGACCCACGGAAGCTCGACCAGCGACGTCGAGATGACGACCGCGAACCCGGCCGCCGTGAGGTCGGCGAGCGCGAGCAGGCGCCGGCGAAGGACGTCGCGCCACCACCGCGTCGGCGCCTCGCGCAGATCAGGCGCGAAATCGGCGGGCTGAGCCGCGCCCCGTCGCGGCCGCATCGTGGTGCGAGCCTTGGTTGCTCTCTCGCGCCCGGCTGCGTCCCGCGCCGGGTCCTTGAGTACCTCGCGGGGCATCACGATGACACCGTCCCGGTTTCGGGGCGGGCGCTGAGCATATTCCACGCCCAGGCGGTTAATTGCGTCACTTCCTGCGTCATCTCCAGCTAACGCTCCAGCCGCTGGGGACACCGGCTTCCTTGGGGGTGGTCTCGGGCGCGGCCGTCGGCCCCTGCGCCTCGGGGCCCTGCTCCGCGGTGCCGAGCTGCTTGCCGAGCGGGCCCGATTGGAGGCTGGCCTGGAACTCCTGCTCGGACGCCGGGATCGCCTCGCGACGCTGGAAGATCTGGGCCAGGGGGTTGAGCTCCCGGGCGCGGTCGAGCGACGCGCGGGCGCCCTTCAGGTCGTTGAGCCCGACCTCGAAGCGGGCGTTGACCAGCCAGATCCGCCAGTCATCGGGCGCGCGCTCGCTGGCCTCGTGGATCGCCTTCTGGGCGCCTACCAGATCGCCGCTCAGCTCCTCGAGCAGGGCGAGCTGTATCCACGGCTGCGACGCCCACGGCTGGAGCGTCGCGGCGTCGCGCGCGTCCTGCGCGGCCCGCTCGAGCTCCGATCGCCCCGCGGCCGACTCGCTCTGGACGAGCTTCGCCTCGGTGAAGAAGACGACCGACGCGACGATGATCGACGCCCACCCCGCGGCGAGCGCGGCGACGCCCCACCCGAAGCTGCGCCTCGAGAACTCGGAGCGCTCCATCTCGACCGTGTCGCTGCGCTCGTCGATCGTGTCGGCTCGCGACGGCCGGTAGAGGGCCAGTCCGGTCAGCAGGCCCGCGCCGACGACCACGACGACGAAGGCCGACGGGAACTCAAACGTCCATTCGAGGGCGGCCGAGGCTATGCCCGTGGCAAGCACGGCGGCCGCGACGCCGAACTCGCCTCCCGTGTCCGGGATCAGGCCGGGGCGCTTCCAGACCGCCAAGCCGGCCGGAGCGAGGAAGCCGAGCACGAAGATGAGCCCCGGGAGGCCCAGCTCGGCGAGGTTCTCGAAGAACAGCGAATGGGCGTGGCGGATCTGCCGGGTGAACGTGGCGTTCTGGTTCCAAAGCGCCTCGTAGCCGCCCGCGCCGACCCCGATCAGCGGATCGGACTTGAAGCCGTCGAATGCGACCTCCCAGTACTGGCAGCGGCCGCTGGAGTCGAGCCTCGAGATGTCGCTGGCGGCGTCCCCGCCGGCGACCTGCTCCGGCGGCGGCTTGCAGAACTCGTCGATCTGCTGCACGGGATCGATCGCGATCCCGAGTCCGACCACTCCGGCGAGCACGACGAGCCCACCGGCCAGGACCATCGCGCGGTTGACCCGGAGGCGCCCGAGCGGGCCGTCGGCAAGGAAGCGCACGAGGCCGATCAGCAGCGCGATCCCGACGGTGAACGCGACCATCTCGTGGCCCTGGCTGTCGAGCGTCGGCCCCTGGATGGCGTCGACGAGGTCGCTGCGCGTCCTGACCAGCACGATCAGGGCCGCCGATCCCGCGCCGCCGAGCAGCATGGCGGCTACGAGGCGCGGGCGGGCGGGCCCGAGGACCAGCAGCGCCGCTGCGCCGACCGCGGTGGCGAGCGCCGCGCCGGCCGATGCGGTCATGTAGAGGGCCAGGCCGCAGATCGGAATCCCCGCGACCGCCAGGGCCCGCGCCAGGCGCGTCGAGGCGTTCGCGCCGAGCCAGGTCAGCAGCACGGCGCCCAGGGCCATGCAGGCACCGAGCGCGTTCCAGTAGCCGATCGGGTAGCTGAGCCGTCCCTGGGCGTCGGGCAGGAAGGTCGCGATGTTCTCCTCGCCCCCCGGCAGCCCGGGCAGGAAGCGGCTGACGAGCGCCCATGCGGCCAGCGCGACGATCCCGGCGGCAAGCCCCGCGAGCCAGGTGCGCGCGCTGCCGCGCGGCGAGACCAGGAGCACGAGCACGAAGATGCCCAGGTACTCGGCGACCCGGAGAACGTCGGTGAACGCCCCTCCATCGTCGCTCGCCCAGATCATCGACAGCGCCGCGAAGGCGCCGAGCGCGCCGAGCGACGTCGCGGAGAGGATCGCCCGCGCCGGGATCCGGCCGCGCGGCAGGATTCCGAGCACCAGGCCGACGATCACGGCCCACCAGATGGCCGCGGTCATGAACGCGATCAGCAGGATCGAGGAGCCGCCGTCGGCGAGCGAGATCGCGAAGTACGCGGCCGCGATGGCTGTGATGAGCCCGGCTTTCAGCAGTCGAGGCATGCCTGCCACCGAAACTCTCGCGGGGCGGCTTTGTTTCACTCCCAGAGGTCCTTTCAAGGATCTGGTTCGTCTACTATGCCGATCTCCGGTATGAAGCAAGGCAGCGGGAAGTCTAGGTTTGCCGGGCTGGTCTTGGCCTGCGCCGGCATCGTCGCTCTCGCAGCGGCGCTGGCGGCCCCTGCCGCATTCGTAACCCTTCCGCAGGCCTCAGGCGATCAGCACCTGCCTCCGGGGGCGTCTTCGTCGGCCGCGCCGGGCGCGGTCGCACCCAATCCCGACGCCACCGACCTCGACAACTCGGAGCAGAAGAAGGGCCTGGCCGAGGAGGTCGGCACGACGCCCGAGCTCGGCGCCCCGGGCGCAGACGTGATCACGCCCACCCCGCTTCACACGTCCAGCCGCGGGATCCCGACGATCGTCGCCGACACGCTGAACGAGACCGAGGGCGGAGCCCCCGCGCTGCTGATCACGCTGGGGGCAATCGCCGTAATTGGAGTCTGGGCCGCGTTCCGGCGCCGGCGCTCCAATCTGCGCCCAACCGGCTGATGCGCCACCGCCTCGCCCTCGCCGCGCTCCTCGGAGCGCTCAGTCTCACGCTTGCCCCGAGCGCGGCTTCGGCGGGCGTGTCGCGCGACTTCTGGGGCGTGATCCCGATCAACGAGCTCACCCAGGACGACTTCGATCGCATGGGGCAGGGACAGGTCGGCACGCTGCGGATCGGTGCGCTGTGGCGCGACATCGAGCCCAATCCGGGGGAGTACGACTTCTCGTATCTCGACTTCGTCGTCGGCCATGCCGCCGCCCAGGGGATCAGGGTGCTGCCGTTCCCCTATGGAACGCCCAACTGGGTCGACAAAGACTGCACCGGCCTCAGCGACTCGCAGTGCGAGCGCGTCCCGCCGCTCGCCACCGATGCCGCCAAGAGCGCCTGGAAGCAGTTCCTGGCGACCCTGGTCGGCCGTTACGGGCCGGGCGGAGTGTTCTGGCAGCAGAACCCGGGCATCCCTGCGCAACCGATCCGCGAGTGGCAGATCTGGAACGAGCCCAGCTCCCCCACCTACTGGCAGCCCGAGCCCTCGACGAGCGCCTACGCGCAGCTCGTCAAGCTCTCCCACGAGGCGATTACAGGCGTCGATCCCGACGCCAGGATCGTCCTCGCCGGGCTGTTCGGCACGCCTCAGGGCGACCTCGCGTCGAAGAACGTGATGTGGAAGTACCTCGGCCGGCTCTACAAGTCGCCCGGCATCAAGTCGGCGTTCGACGCGGTCGCGCTTCACCCCTATTCGCCGAACCTCGAGGGGATCGAGTTCCAGCTCGACAAGGCGCTCAAGAAGGTCGAGAAGAACCACGACTCCAAGACCGAGATCATGATCACCGAGATAGGCTGGGGATCCGACCCGCCGCCCGGCGACAAGCCGCTCATCAAGGGCGTCGACGGCCAGCGAAATCTCCTCGAGAAGTCGTTCCGCCTGTTGCGGTCGAAGCGCAAGAGATGGAACATCGGGGGCCTCGTCTGGTACGCGTGGCGGGACCCCGGATTCGCGATCGAGAGCTGCTCGTTCTGCAGCTCGGCCGGACTCTTCGAAGAGGACGGCACGGCGAAGCCGTCGTGGAGCAGCTTCGTCAAGTTCACCGGCGGCACGCCGTAGATCAGACCGAGACCTAGACAGCTACAAAGCGTTAGAGAGGACAAACCCATGCGCCGGCTTTCCCTGTTCGCAGCACTCCTGGCAACCCTGACGCTCGCGTCCAGCGCCGCCGCTCCGGCGCAGAACCCGAACGTTCCGGCGAGCTTCTTCGGGGTGATCCCGATCCAGCTCATGCAGTTCTCGGAGTTCCAGAAGATGCAGCAGGGCGGCATCGGGACGCTGCGCATCCCGGTGATCTGGCGCCAGGTCGAGCCGAAGAAGGACGACGCATACGACTGGAGCCGGATCGACTACCAGGTCTTCAACGCCTCGCTCGTCGGCGCACAGGTGATGCCGTTCCTCTACTCGTCGCCGAAGTGGGCCGTGGGCGGGTGCAAGACGGCGACGAAGTGCCAGAGCATCCCGCCGCTGGGCTCCCAGAAGGCGGTCGACGCGTGGCAGGACTTCCTGCGCGACTTCGTGCAGCGCTATGGCGTCAACGGGACGTTCTGGACCGACACGACCGACCAGCTCGACCCGCCGTACAACCCGATCACCGTCTACCAGATCTGGAACGAGCCCAGCTCGCCGACCTACTGGGCCAAGCCGTCGGCCACGAAGTACGCACAGCTCGTCAAGATCTCGCACGACACGATCACGGCCGAGGACCCCGACGCCAGGATCCTGCTCGCCGGGCTGTTCGGGACCCCGCAGGGTGACGCCGCGTCGAAGAACGTGATGTGGAAGTACCTGGCGCGCTTTTACAAGGTGTCGGGCGTCTCAGACAGCTTCGACGCCGTGGCCCTGCACCCGTACTCGCCCGACATCCACGGGCTCCAGTTCCAGCTCAACAAGGCGCGGGCGATCCTCGATCAGCACGGGGATTCGGGGAAGGAGATCCTCGTCACCGAGATCGGCTGGGGGTCGGCCAGGCCCCATAACGACAAGCCGCTGATCAAGGGCAAGTCCGGGCAGGCAAACCTGCTGAGGGACTCGTACAACTTCCTGCTCGACAACCGCACGAAGTACAACATCGGCGCGATCATCTGGTACGCGTGGGCCGACGCCGACCACACGATCGCGGGCTGCGAGTTCTGCCGCTCTTCCGGCCTCTTCACCCTGAAGGGGAAGCCGAAGCCCGCCTGGGACGAGCTCGTGAAGATCGCGGGCGGGACGCCGTAGCGAGATGACCCGGTCGGCCTCGCCGCGGAGCCGTTCGCGAGGCCTGGCCGCGCGTGTCGCCGTGCTCGCCGTGCTCGCCGTGGCGGCGGGCGCGGCCGCGCCCGCGTCAGCATCCGCCGAGGTCCCGCGCGACTTCTGGGGCGTGATCCCGATCAACGACCTCTCGTCGTCGGAGATCGACCAGATGGGCAGCGGCAACGTCGGCACGCTGCGGCTGATGTTCCTGTGGCCGGCGATCGAGCCGAAGCGCGACAGCTACGACTGGAGCTATCTCGACTTCGTGGTCGCCAACGCGGCGCGAAACGGCATCGAGATGCTGCCGTTTCCCTACGGGACGCCGGATTGGGTCAAGGTCGACTGCCACGGACTGGACGAGGGCCTGTGCCAGCGCGTCCCGCCGCTCGGCTCGCAGGAGGCCAAGCAGGCGTGGTCCGATTTCCTCGCCGACGCCGTGAGCCGCTACGGGCCGGAGGGGACGTTCTGGAGCGACACCTCCGACGCCTACAACCCGCCATACCTCCCGATCAGGCGGTGGCAGATCTGGAACGAGCCCAGCTCGCAGACCTATTACCGCCCGCGCCCCGACCCGAAGGGCTACGCCAACCTCGTCAAGCTGTCGGACGAGGCGATCCATTCCGTCGATCCCGAAGGCGAGATTGTCCTCGCCGGGATCTTTCCGGCGCCCGAGGGCGGCAAGAAGTTCCGGATCGCGCCGTACCTCGACGCCTTCTACGACGTGCACGGGATCGGAAAGCACTTCGACGCCGCGGCGCTGCACCCCTACGCGCGCACCCTCAACGGGCTGCGCAAGCAGATCAAGAACGTGCGGCGTCAGATGCGCCGCGGGGGCTCGGGCGGCAAGCCGCTGTGGATCAGCGAGGTGGGCTGGGGATCCGACCCGCCGGTCGCCAACCGGCCGCTGATCAAGGGGCTCGACGGCCAGCGCGAGCTGCTCGAGCGATCCTTCCATCTGCTCGCGAGCAAACACGCGGCATGGAAGATCGCCGGGGTGATCTGGTACGCGTGGCGCGACCCCGGGTTCGGGTTCGAGAACTGCCCCTTCTGCTCCTCAGCGGGGCTGCTGAAGGAGAACGGAAACCCCAAGCCCGCCTGGGACTCATACGTGGAGATCACCGGCGGCGAGCCAAACCCGCCCTCGCAGCCGACACCGACGCCGCCTCCGACCTCACCGCCCCCGCCGACCTCGCCGATCCCGCCGATCCTTCCCTGAGTCCGGGGAAGTCCACCGGCATCCGTAAGCTCACCGGCGACCGAAGCCGCGGACAAGAGCATGACTTCGCCAAAGTCGACATGGCGGCGCCCGGTGGTGAGTTGCGCTGCGCTCGCCGTCCTGGCGTGCACGATCGCCGCGCCCGCACAGGCCCAGGTCTCGCGCAGTTTCTGGGGGGTCATCCCCATCAACAACCTCAACGGATCGGAGGTCGACCAGCTCGGGGCGGCCAACGTCGGCACGCTGCGCCTGCTCGTGCTGTGGCCGAAGATCGAACCGCAGCCGGACGCTTATGACTGGAGCTATCTCGACTTCGTCGTCGCGAAGGCGGCGAGCAACGGGATCGAGATCCTGCCCTTCCCCTACGGCACGCCCCCCTGGGCGGGGGTCGACTGTCACGGCCTCGACGAGCACGGCTGCGAGGCGGTGCCGCCGCTCTCGGGCTCGGCGAAGGCAGCGTGGACGGACTTCCTCGTCACGTTGGTCGGCCGCTACGGTCCGCAGGGCACCTTTTGGTCGGACGACTCGGATGGCTACGACCCTCCCTACGTCCCGATCAACCAGTGGCAGATCTGGAACGAGCCCAGCTCCCAGACGTACTACCAGCCCAAGCGCAGGCCAAAGGGATACGCGAAGCTGCTCCAGATCTCTCACGACGCGATCGCGAGCGCGGACCCGAGCGCCAAGATCGTGCTCGCGGGCGTCTTCCCCACCCCCGAGGGTGGCAAGAAGGTCGAGTACACGCATTACCTCGCCGACCTGTTCGACGTCCGACGGATCGGCAGCTACTTCGACTCGGCGGCGCTGCATCCGTACGCGCGCACGCTCGGCCAGCTCAAGAAGCAGATCAAGCGCTACCGCCGGTTGCTCCGGCACGCCCACCTTTCAGACAAGCCGTTGTGGATCAGCGAGGTGGGCTGGGGCTCCGACCCGCCGGTCGCCAACCGGCCGCTGATCAAGGGGCTTGAGGGACAGCGAGATCTGCTCCAGAGCTCGTTCGAGCTGATGGCGAACAACGCCGCCGCCTGGAAGCTCGCGGGGGTGATCTGGTACGCGTTCCGCGATCCCGGCATCGGCTACGAGGACTGCCCCTTCTGCTCATCCGCGGGGCTGCTGGAGGAAGGCGGCGAGCCAAAACCGGCCTGGTTTGCCTATCTCGGCTTCACCGGCGGCACCGAGTCACCGCCGCCGCCGCCCGAACAGCCGGCGCCCGGTCCCTGTCCGCTGCCGCCGCTTCCCTGCTAGTTCCTGCCGCGCGTCAGGCCCCGCCCGCCATCGCCGGCAGGATCACGACGGTGTCCGCGCCGGAGACGCGCGTGTCGAGCCCGTCTAGAACCCGTACGTCCTCGTCGTTGAGATAGACGTTGACGTAGCGGTTCAGGGCCCCGTCGCTCGCGAACAGCTGGTGCTCGGTGCCGGGATGAGTCGCGACCAGCGCGCGTAGGACGTCGCCGACGTTCTCACCACTGACGTCGACCTCGGCCTCGCCGCCGGTCTCGGCGCGCAGGACGGGCGGGATCTTCACGGTGGGCATCGGCGGGAGGGTATCCGCCCGACTAGCCGACCGCGGTTCCTGCGCAAAACGCTTCGTAGTCCGGGAACTTGCCGAGCTCGGACTCCGGGATCTCCTCCGCGTCCGGGCCGCAGATCGGGCATTCGGGGTCGCGCCTCACCTTGAGCTCGGTGAAACGCGTCCCGAGCGAGTCGTAGATCAGCAGGCGACCGATCAGCGGCTCGCCGATTCCGACGACGAGCTTGATGACCTCGTTGGCCTGGAGCAGCCCCATTACGCCCGCCATCACCCCGAGCACACCCGCCGCGCCGCAGCTCGGCGCCAGCTCGGCCGGGGGCGGGACCGGATAAAGGCAGCGGTAGCACGGGCCCTCGAAAGGGGCGAAGGTCGAGATCTGGCCCTCGAAGCCGAGGATCGAGGCGGAGACGACGGGCTTTCTGAGCCGCACCGATGCGTCGTTGAGCAGGTAGCGCGTCGGGAAGTTGTCGGCGCCGTCGACGATCACGTCGTAGTCGCGCAGAACCTCGATCACGTTGGAGGAATCGAGCCGCGTGCGGTGCTCGATCACGTCCACGTCGGGGTTCAGGCCCTCGATCGTGATCCGCGCCGACTCGGTCTTGGGGGTGCCAACGCGGTCCGTCGAGTGGATCACCTGGCGCTGGAGGTTGGACGCGTCCACCTCGTCGTCATCCACGAGGCCAAGCGTGCCGACGCCGGCGGCGGCGAGGTAGAGGGCTGCCGGAG
>WNFV01004909.1_pt1 | contig 16398 bp, 14 predicted proteins | sample 5400101 | NCBI WGS metagenome assembly WNFV01 (sample SAMN13153361, study PRJNA577476) | soil metagenome | isolation source: 115 cm soil or saprolite under grassland replicate 1 | place: USA:California | collected 2016-06-15
GATTGGCCCAATGGGAAGTCGTATCCAGTTACAGCAGCGCAACTGCTCCCGAGTCTCACGGGATTTCTTGCGCCGATCCACTTTTTCAAGCTCGCAAAGAACTGAGACGAGGACTAGCGGCTCACGCTCGCCACTGCAAGAATTATTTATCTCACGGCGACGAATCGCCGACCCAAGGGTACGATCGAGCCGTCGGTTGCCAGCGTTTCTTCTTGCTTGGCGAAAGCTTGAAGGATCGCGTCGCGTTTGTCATTCGGAGTGATCGCGCCGGCGATGTAGCGAAAATAATACGGGGCGTTCTCTCTAATCACACGGCTGAAAATTTTCTCAAGTTGCGCGCCAATCTCAGCGGCCGTGTGCAAGTCATGTTCATGATTTTGTTGCCACGCATTCAGCGTCTCCGTCTTTGACAGAATTTTCTCCAGAAACTCGTCGCCGACGATCAGCAGGCCCGTCGCTTCAAGCAAACGGATCGCGCTACGAAACCAGCGCAATGTTTTCTCATCGACAGAATCGTATGCGAAATCCTCGACGATTATACATCCGCCCTCGGCCAGGCTTTTCGTTGCGCGGCCAACCGATTCATCGAGAGGATGAATGTGATGGAGTGAACGCGTGAACAGGACTGCATCAAATTGGCCACCGTTAAAGTCTGGCCACGGTGCTAAGCGCGCGTCGACGCCCAGCCGCTGGGCAGCGGCGATTGAGTCGCGGTCGGAATCGATCGCCACCACAGCATACCCCTCCTTCAATAAACAAGCTGCTAATTCGCCCGCGCCGCAGCCCACCTCAAGGACACGCCCGCCTTCAGAGGGAAGGAATCGTTTGACGAAATCATACGTGTAACGCGTCTGGAACTGCATTCTGGCGTACTTTAACTCGTTGCTTGCGCTTCCCGGCTCAAGATTTATCTGTCTCTCGCCAAGGTTCACTTTTTCGAAATTGCACTCGTCACCCAACTTCATCATCACTGGCGGCGCCGGATTCATCGGCTCGAATCTTACGCTGTCGTTGCAGGAAAAATTTCCGGACGCGCACCTCACGGTGATCGACGATTTCCGGTCCGGTGATTTCAAGAATCTGGCAGGATACCGCGGAGATTTCGTCGCCGGAAATCTGGCGACATTGGATTGGCGAGAAAAGTTCGGCGATCCGGCAGCTGCCGGATTCGATACAATTTTTCATCTCGCATCAATCACCGACACCACTTTGCACGATCAATTCGTTCAGGTGCATGACAACGTGGAGAGTTTCCGTCGCCTTTTGAATTTTGCGCGTCCCACAAAGACGCGAATCATCTACGCTTCATCTGCGGCGACTTACGGTCCTGCAACTGAAGCGAGCGTGGAATCAAACGGGGCCGCACCGGCGAACGTTTACGCATTTTCCAAAGTCATCATGGATAATATCGCCCGACGCGCTGCAGCCGAGTCGCCGGACTGGATCATCATCGGGCTGCGTTATTTCAATGTTTACGGACCGTGCGAAGCACACAAGGGCGTGCCAGCAAGCATGGTTTATCATTTGGCGCAACAGATGAAAGCCGGCAAGCGGCCGCGCATTTTCAAGCACGGCGAGCAGAAACGCGATTTCCTTTACGTGAAGGACGCCGTTGAAGGCAGCATTCGCGCGCTCGACGCAAAGACGAGCGGAATTTATAACCTTGGGACAGGCCAGGCGCGCTCGTTTAACGAACTCATCGAGGTTCTAAATAAATGTCTGGGCACAAATTTTCAGCCCGAATACTTCGATAATCCGCACGCGCATTATCAAAATTTCACGCAAGCCGATCTCACCAGCGCGCGCAAAGCGCTTAGATACGAGCCACGGTTTTCGCTCGAAGAAGGGGTGAGAGATTATGTACAGTGGCTGTATCCGCGTTAGCTGTAGCCGCCGCCCTGTGGGCGGCGCGGACGCTTCGCATAGCGAAGCGGCTACAAGTCATCCTTCCCAGAAAAATTTCGTCGGGCGACGAATTTCCGCCGGGAGGCTCTTGTGCACGGGACAATTGAGCGCCGTTTGCTCAAGGACTTCCCGGTGCGGATGATCGGGCGCGAGCGGGATGTGAACTTCTGACGGAAGCGCAACGATCCGGCGCGGCGGATCATTCGACATTTCCTTTTGCACGGACACAGTCATGCCGTGCAGCTCAACTCCGAGGTCCTCCGCCTTAATTCCCATGGTGGTGCTGATGCATGTGGCGAGAGCCGTCGCGACCAGATCCGTAGGCGAAAAGGTTTCGCCTTTGCCCTTGTTGTCGCTCGGCGCGTCTGTGGAAATTTTTGCTTGCGAAGGACCGTGCGTCGCGTCGCAATGCAAATCCCCGGTGTACTTAACTGAGACTTGGACCATGCGAAATAATGCGACTGCTCTGAGCCTTTGTCACATCAGATCGAATCGCTCTTACGGCCAACGCGAACCGCATGGTTTTGCGGTCGGATGCCTGGGCCATAGCGGCGCGCATAAACCTGCGTGAACTCCGCTCCCAAAAAGCTGATCAGCGCAGAGTAATAGACCCAAAACAACAGGACTACCAGCGAGCCGGCCGCTCCAAACGCGCTCGCAGTCGCAGTTTTTCCGAGGTAAATACCGATAGCGTATTTTCCGCCGGTAAAAAGCAGCGCCGTCACCGCCGCTCCAATCCATACGTCTCTCCACGAGATCACGACGTCGGGCAAAAATTTGTAGATCATGGCAAAAAGAACCGCGATCACGAAGAACGAGGCGACAACGTTTGCCATTTGCCAAACCCACGGGATGCCGGGCAACCAGTTGTTCATGTAGTTTTGAAGCCCACTGATGACCGCGCTGATTACCAGTGAAACCAGGAGAAGAAATCCCACGCAAATGGCGATCGAAAACGAGCGCAAGCGATCAACAATAAACGACATGATCACACCACGGTCCGGTTTTGCTTTGACGTCCCAAATATGATTCAGCGCAGACTGCAATTCTCCGAAAACCGCAGTCGCGCCCATGATGAGCGTGACAATTCCGATGCTCACGGCCCAGAAGCCCTTGCCAAATCCGCGGGATGATTCGATCACCTGCCGCACTGCATTGGCCCCCTGCGCACCAATCATTTTTTCCATTTCACCGACGATCTGATCGGTCGCCGTATCGGGCGCGAGAAAGAAACTGGCCACGCCCACGGCGATGAGCAGCACGGGCGCGATTGAGAAGATCGTGTAAAACGCGAGCGCAGCAGACAACTCGAAAGCGTTGTCGTTCGTCCACTCTGCGAACGTAAATTTGAGCAGTTCCCAGCCTGCCTTCACTTTGTTCGCGGGAATCTGCTGACTTTCGATTACTGACTCATCTGTCATCCCTATTAGAATCGTTGCGAAACAACGCCCTCAGTGGGATGAGTGCCGCTAAAATGTGGACGATTACGTCTTGATGATCGGCGGAGGAATGTCTTCCGTCACCCCGGTGTCAATGCCACGCCGAAGTTTGCTGTGCCGTACGCTGTACAGGAAATAAATCAGGAGCCCGATTCCGAGCCAGACCACAAAACGAATCCAGGTCATCACCGGCAGGCTCAGCATCAGAGCCAGACACATGAACACGCCAAGGATCGGGAAAATCGGAACGAACGGGACGCGAAACGGACGTGGTCGTTCCGGGTTGACGCGGCGCAGCACAATGACGCCGAGGCAAACTAAAATAAACGCGAAGAGCGTGCCGATGTTCGTGAGGTCTGCGAGTTCGCCGATGTTTGTAACCATCGCTACGCCACCGACGACAACGCCAGTCCAGATTGTCGTGATGTGCGGTGTCCGGAAGCGCGGATGAATTCTGGCGAAATATTGCGGCAATAAACCGTCGCGTGCCATTGCCATGAAAATCCGTGGCTGCCCAAGCTGAAACACGAGCAACACTGAAGTCGTGCCTGCGAGCGCGCCCGCGCTCACCAGCGCTTGCGCCCACGGTTTGCTCGCGAAAGCGGTGGCAACAGCAGCGGCATCGCCGGCATAGATGGTATATTTTTTCATTCCGGTAAGGACAGCCGACATCAGCACGTAGAGGACCGTGCAGATAATCAGACTGGCGATAATCCCGATCGGCATGTCACGTTGCGGATTGCGGGTTTCTTCAGCTGTGGTCGACACGGCGTCGAACCCGATAAAGGCGAAGAACACGATTGCCGCGCCGCTCATCAGACCGGGAAAGCCATGCGGCATAAACGGGTGCCAGTTGGTGGGGTTCACCATAAAAGCGCCGAAGGCGATAACGAACACGACCACGGCGACCTTGATGATGACTATCGTCGTGTTCGTTTGTGCGCTTTCTCGAATCCCGTAAACCAGAATGACAGTCACCGCCGCGACGATGAGCAACGCCGGCAGATTGAATGCGATGGAGTGGCCGGCAATCACCGGCAAACTGGTCGACGAATACGCTTCCAACGCCGCGCCTCCCTTGGCGAGCAAATCCGTGGCGGTTTGATGATCGTTCACCAGCCAGAGCGGAAACTTCAAGTGAAACAGACTGTCGCAGAGCTGGACGAAATAACCTGACCAGCTCACCGCTACGGCCATGTTGCCAACGGCATATTCCAAAATCAGGTCCCAACCGATGATCCACGCTATCAACTCGCCCATCGTGGCGTAGGAATACGTGTACGCCGATCCTGAGACCGGGATCATAGACGCGAGTTCGGCATAACAAAACGCTGCAAACGCACAAGCGATGCCGGCGACGATAAACGAAGCGGCAATGGCGGGGCCTGCACCCGCGCGTCCAAGCACAGCGCCTGTTCCAGAGAACCAGGCTTGAAAAAAATTGATGACTGGCGTTTCAAGCCCCGACGCAAATGTCTGGCCGGCCGCAGCGGTTCCGGTGAGCGAGAAAATTCCCGCGCCAATGACCGCACCGATGCCGATGCAGGTCAGCGCGACCGGTCCGAGCGTGCGTTTCATCTGTCGGTCCGGCGCCTCTGCTTCGGCGATCAAGTGATCCGGACTTTTGGTTCTGAACAGTTGAAGTGCCACCGCGCGAGATCGTCTCATCAAGCACTTCGCGTGGTCAATCCAAAGCTTTGCGTGAGAGAATGGGCACGCGCTTACGCTGAGTCGACGCGGGCGAAATAGTTTTGTAGCATCGCTGGTGTATGTCCGATGAACCGGCAAAAATTATTCTCGGTGACACGGCGATCAGTGCATTCGAGGGAACTCGGGGTGAGCGCCGGTCAGGCCGAGAGCAAGACACAGGCTCATCGCTGACGCACTGCGAGAATTGCGGCGCAGAACTGCAAGGGCACTGGTGCGCTCAATGCGGCCAGCCAGCTATCGAGTATCGACGTTCTTTCCGGTACGTCGTCGCCGATCTACTCCACGAGTTTCTGAATTGGGATTCAAAATTCTTTACGACCATTGCCCTTCTGATCTTAAAGCCGTGGCGACTGACAAATGAGTTTCTTGCGGGCAAGCGCGTCCGCTACGTGAATCCCCTGCGGCTGTATCTGCTCGCCAGTATCTTGTTTTTCTTTGCCGTAAACTTCGGAGCGAAAGGGATACGTTTTGATCCGACGAAATTTCCCGACGAAAAGCGGGCGGAGATTGCTGCGGCAATCGCAGACAAGCGCCGCGAGATCGAAGCAGAACTCAGCAAGGACAACCTCACCCCAGAGCAACGGCAAAAAGTGCAGAAAGCGTTGGATTATCTGACGAAGCCGTCTGCGACGACAACACCAACACCCGAAGAAACTCGGTCACCTACACCGGCACCAGGCGCATCGCCGACAGCCGAATCGGTTCAGCAAACGTACGGTCCGGTCGGAGATCGGCCGTTCGTCGTTTTCGACGATGCGAAGTCCACCACGCCCTTCGAACGCTGGATCGAAGCTCGGGCGAAGGAAAAGATGGGTGAACACGGAACAAAAATGGGGCTTTTTATCAGCACCCTCTTCAGCAACCTCCCCTACATGATGCTGTGCTGCATCCCGCTCTTCGCTCTTGTGTTGAAAGTTCTCTATATCCGGCGGCGTCTCTTCTATATCGACCATCTGATTTATGCGTTGCATATCCACACGTTCTTCTACGCGGGGATTATGCTCATTGTGCTGGCGACAATTGGGCTTACTCGTTTCGCGCCGGGCGCACTTGCAGGATGGCTGATAGCGCTCCTATGGATCGCCTTTGTGACGCAAATTTTCCTGTCAATCCGGTACGTGTATCGCCAGGGCTGGTTCTTCAGTATTTTTAAATTCCTTTTCGGCGGACTTGTGTATCTGATCGTCCTCCTAACGGCGCTCGCCATCACCTTTTTCGCCACACTCGTTTTGCCATGAAAAGAACGATCCTCCTCCTTCTTGCGCTCGCAGCGTTTCCCGCTTCAGTTTTTTGCGGCGGTCGGCAAATCGCGTTTGAACGAGACCAGGCTGTCTGGATAGCAAACCTCGACGGCACGGGTGAGAAAAAGATCGCGGACGGCATCTTCCCCGCGATCTCGCCGGATGGAACTCGCGTCGCGTTTAACACAACAGAGAAAACGAGCGACACGACGTACGCCCGTCATATCGCGGTCATCGACGTTGCCACGGGAAAAATTGACGTTTTCAAAGATGTCCCGAGCGATAATTCCTATTACCCGAGTTGGACGGCTGATGGGAAACAAATCCTTTTCACTACGCGTCCCCACAAAGTCTGGGATCTTGCCGTGGTGAATTCCGACGGCACGAATTTCCACGTGCTCAAGCCCGGCGTGCAAAATGAAGTGACGCGTTACTCGCCGATTTGGGCGCGCGACGGCCAATCAGTTTTTTGCGAGGACATGGCGAACATTTACCGGATCGGCCTCGACGGCGCGGTGCAAGCGCAATGGAAGATCAACAAGATCGTGCCGAAAGGTGATATGAGCGGCGACGGTCGCATCGATGTGTCGCCTGACGGCAAGCGATTGCTTCTGAGCATCGATATGGGCGAAGAATCGGGACGCACAGATTGGGACGGGCCGTTGCCGGCACTCTGGGCGTTCGATGTGCAATCGCAAAAGGCGACCAGGCTCACGCCGAAAAAATTATTTGGCTGGGACGGCGTTTGGATCGACAACGACAACATTCTTTTTCTCAGCAGCGCCGCTGGCGAAAAGGAAGATTCGATTTATCGAATGTCCACCGAGGGGAAAAATCTGAAACGATTGATCAAGAACGCGCGCTTTCCGTCCGTGAGCGATCCGAATGCATGAAGCAATTCATTGTTGCGGTCTTTCTTTGCGTCGCGTTTTCCGCGCTCGTTAACGCCGCGGAGCGGAAAATCGCATACGATCGCGGCGGAAAGATCTTCGTTGCCGACGTCGACGGTACGCATTCAAAGAAAATTGCTGACGGCGCCTGGCCAGAGATTTCGGCGGACGGCACACGCCTCGCATTTAACACCGAAGGCGACGCGAAGAATCGCCCTGGTCCTGAGCGTCACATTGCAATCGCCGACGTCACAAGCGGCAAAGTCACGGTTGTACCAAATATTCCGAGCGACAATTGTTTCGGTCCTGTCTGGTCGCCGGATGGAAAACAGCTCGCTTTTTCAATTATGGCAGACAATGCGTGGCACCTCGGTTTGGTGAACGTCGACGGCTCCGGTTTCCGTTTTGTGGAGAATGCAGAGCTAAGGCCCGAAGCGTTTGGCGCACCTGAATGGGCGCGAGATGGCAAATCCATTTTCTGCCACGATCTCGACAACATTTACCAGATCGACCTCGATGGAAACGTTTTGAAGAAATGGGAGCTCTCGAAAATTCTGACTGACGCGAGCATGAACAGCGGTGATCGCCTTAGCATTTCGGCGGACGGCAAGACGCTTCTCATGGATGTCGATTGTGGCTCGGAGCACGAGCGAAAAAACTGGGATGGTCCGCAACCCGCGATTGAAAAACTCGATCTCGGCGCTGACAAGACGGTGCGGATTACGAGCAAAGATGACTATGTCTGGGAACCATTTTGGCTGAGTGCCAACGAATTCCTTTGCATCATGCAAAAGGAGAACGAAAACCAGGCGTCGATTTACCGAATGTCTCTGGACGGCAAAAATCCGAAGCTGCTGGTGAAACACGCGCGAACGCCGAGCGCGAGCGCGCCGTAAAACTAATGTAGCCACCGGCCTGTGGCCGGTCCCAGTTCATGTTTGCTTGAAACGCGGAGACGGCCCACAGGGCCGTGGCTACATTCGCGGACTTTAACTCAGAAGCTCGCGCGCTTTCGCAACCGCCTCGTTGATCTTGCTGGCGTCTTTCCCAGCGCCTTGCGCGCTCTCCGGACGTCCGCCGCCTTTCCCGCCGACGATTGGAGCGATCTGTTGGATCAATTTGTTCGCCTGAAACTTCGCCGTCAGCGCTGCAGGGACATGAGCGACTAAAGCGACTGATGCGTCACGCGTGCCGGCAAGAAAAATCGGACCTTTGAATTTGGACTTCAACGCATCCCCAACTGCCTGGAGGAGTTTTCCATCCGCATCCGGTACTTCCGCCACGCAGAAATTTTTTCCATGATGCGATTGCGCCAGCTCATTCGCGATTTTTGCAGCCCTGCTCTTTAGTTCTGTCTCAGCAGATTTCGCTGTTTTCTTTTCCCACTCGCGAACCTCCGCATCCACTTTTTCAAGATGCGCCGCGCGCGCGTCGATTTGTTTCAGCATTTCGGCCGTCGCTGCATCATCTTGGACAGCAGGCAGCGCAGGGATGTCTGGTTTCTTGCGTGCGACCGTCTCAAACTTCTCCTGCTGTCGCGAGGCTTCTTGATTCGCCCACTCGCGCGCTGCTTCGCCAGCGACTGCTTCGATGCGACGCGTCCCCGCTGCGATGGCTTCTTCTTTCACGATACGAAACGGTCCGATCTCGCCGGTCGCTCTTACGTGCGTACCACCGCAGAGCTCCATCGAATAACCGTCAAGCGCGCGAGGCGCTCCGCCGATTTGCAGCACGCGAACCGAATCGCCGTATTTCTCCCCGAAGAACTGAATGATGTCTTTCCGCTGTTTTGCCGCGGCGAATGGAATTTCGGTCCACGAAACCGGCGCATTCTCGTCGATTTTTTTGTTCACCAATTTTTCCACATCGCGCTTTTGCTCCCGCGTAAGCGGCGCGCTGGAAAAATCGAACGTCAATTTGTCGGGTCCGACGTAGCTCCCCTTTTGCGAAGCATCGCGCGAGACCACTTCATGCAAGGCCCAGTGCAACAAGTGCGTTACGGTGTGATGCCCCTGAATCAATTTCCGGCGATCAGCATCAACTGAGATGCGCACCGCTTCGCCCGGCTCGGGCGCGCGACCCTCCACGACCGTCGCGCGATGAACAAAAACGTCGCCGCGCTTTTGGGTATCGGTCACGCGCAACTGACCAACCTCGGTCCAATCGTGTCCCGGCACGTGAACCAATCCTCGGTCGCCGACCTGCCCGCCCATCTCTGCGTAGAAGGGCGTCCGATCCAGAACGACATTAACCTCATCCTTTTTTTTACCTGGCAGAACGGTCTCAACGACTGCCTCCGTCTCGAGAAAATCGTACCCGAGAAATTTGGTCGGCTCGACTTCGAGCTCACCTTCTTCAACACTGATTTCTTCCTTCTTTTGGGCCTTGCGCGCGCGCTCACGCTGTTCGTCCATCAACCTTTCGAACCCAGCAACATCCACAGTGAGTCCCCGCTCGCGCGCCATCAGTTCCGTGAGATCGAGAGGAAAGCCGTAGGTATCGTAGAGCTTAAACGCGAACTCGCCGGAGACTACGCGTATTCTGGGGAGCGCGGGCGCCTCGCCCGCCGTGTCACGCGCCTCGCGGGACACTCGTGTCGGCTGCGGCGTCCATAACCACAAGTAGTCTTCATCCGGCTTGGCCACTCCCGAATCCCAAGGATTTCGGCAGAGGTAATGAAACTTCTCCTCCAAATCGTGCTCTGAACGAATTACGCGATCGAATGATTCATTCTCCCAAACACGCTGACCTTTCACGCCTGCCAGTTTATTGATGTGATGTGACGAAACGCTTTTCAGAGTTTGGAGAATGTGGCTTAGCGCATAGAAGACTGGCTTTCCCTCGGCATCATCCTTCTCAATCTGCGGCTCGAGCAGCAGATGAACATGATCAGGCATGACGCACGCGGCATAGAGCTCGTATTTTCTGCCCGCATCATGCAAGACGGTTTCAAACGCGATGTCCCGCTCGGCGGGAGAAAGTTTTCGATGCCCCAGCGTGGTAAACGTGACCATGTATTTTGCCCAGGGCCGCTCGAAATGTGGGAGCCGACGTTTGTAGTACGTTGCGCCGGGAGCTTTCGTCGTGGCATGAGTGTCCCGCGAGGCGCGTGACACGGTGGGCGAGGCGCCCGCGCCCCCCAGAATACGCGCGACCTCGCGCTCAAATAGCTCGATGCCTCTGTCGAGTGTTTTGTTAAAGGCTTCTTCCTCGCGGCGGATTGTGTCTTTGATTTTTGACTGTTGCGTCCGGACTTCTGGAAAGACGTCGCCCATTGTTTTTGCCACGACGTCGACGAGCTTGAAAAAGAACGGCTCGTGAAATCCGAGCGTGCGTCCGTAGCGAACTGCGCGACGTAAAATGCGACGCAAAACGTAACCGCGGCCTTCGTTTGATGGGATGATTCCGTCAGCGATCGCGAACGAAAGCGCACGGATGTGATCGGCGATGACGCGGAAGGCGACGTCGATTTTTTCGTGCTTGTCCTGATTTTGTAGGGCCGCTGTGTCAGCCGCCGGCGTCTCACGGAGACGCCCTACAGGTGGCAGTGTGCTCGCGTATTTCTTGCCGCTCAGCTTTTCGATCTCGTCGAAAATCGGGTGGAAAACATCGGTCTCGTAATTCGAAGTTGTTCCGGAAAAATCCGTCAGATTCTTTGTGCCTTGAATAATTGCAACGGCACGCTCGAAACCCATTCCGGTATCGACGTGTCGCTGCGGTAAAGGCGTGAATGTGCCGTCCGGGTTCGCATTGAACTGGATAAACACTAGGTTCCAAATCTCGATGCAGCGCGGATCATTTTTGTTCACAAGCGCGCCACGAGTGTCGCCGTCCGGCGTCAGATCGACATGCACTTCCGAGCACGGCCCGCACGGGCCGGTGTCGCCCATCATCCAGAAATTGTCGGCTTTCCCGCTGCTGAGAACGTGAATTTTTGGATCGAGATCGGCTTCGCGGAACAGATGAGCCCAATGATCGTACGCTTCCTGGTCGAACTCGCTCGGCTCGCCAGAGCCGGGCTGGTAAACCGTCGCGTAAAGCCTTTGAGGCGGAAATTTCCAGCGTTCGACCAGTAATTCCCACGCCCATTCGATTGCTTCCTTTTTGAAATAATCGCCGAAGCTCCAGTTACCGAGCATTTCGAAGAACGTGTGGTGATAGGTGTCGAGCCCGACGTCTTCGAGATCGTTATGTTTTCCTCCGGCACGGATGCATTTTTGCGTATCAGCCACGCGTGGCGGTTTCCATGGCGGTTTTTGTTGCCCGAGAAAAATCGGCACGAACTGGTTCATGCCGGCATTCGTGAACAGCAGATTCGGCGCTTCGGGCAGAAGCGGCGACGACGGCACAATGGTGTGCTTTTTCTCGCGGAAGAAATCAAGAAATGATTGCCGTATCTCAGCCGACGTCATGGGTAATCACGAATAAACACGAATTTCAGGAAACCTGAAACCGCAGCTAACGCCCGGCGCACGTCTGCTCGAGTCGGCGGTTTTCGGCAGGTCCGCCACGGCGGATTCGTCCTTTGGCGAACAAGATGCCCACCGGCCCCACAGCCAGGGATGGCTGTGCTACGACATTACCCCTTGTCTTCGTCCAGCTTCACTTTGACCGCGGCCTCGATCTCGTCGTAAAGCGCCTTGTCGTTCTTCAAGACTTCTTTTGCCGCATCACGGCCCTGTGCAAGCTGCGTCCCCTTGTAATTTAACCAGGAACCGCGCTTCTCGATGACTTGCTTTTCCAATGCCACATCGAGAAGAGCGCCAGCCGACGAAATCCCCTCATTGTACATGATGTCGAATTCGGCCTCGGCGAATGGCGGCGCGACCTTGTTCTTCACCACTTTGACGCGCGTGCGGTTACCCGTGACGACGCCGTCGGTCTGCTTAATTGCCCCGATTCGGCGGATATCAACCCGCATGCTGGCGTAAAACTTTAAAGCTCTTCCGCCAGGAGTGGTCTCCGGGTTTCCAAACATCACGCCGATTTTTTCACGGATTTGGTTTGTGAAGATGCAGCATGTCCGCGCTTTTGAAATGAGCGACGTGAGCTTGCGCAATGCCGCGCTCATCAAGCGGGCTTGGGCGCCAACGGTCGTATCACCGATCTCCCCTTCCAGCTCCGCTCTCGTCACCAGCGCCGCCACGGAGTCCACTACGATCACGTCCAGCGCATTGGATCGGACGAGCGTCTCGCATATCCGTAGAGCTTCCTCACCGGAGCTGGGCTGCGAGACCAGTAAATCGTCAAGGTTGACGCCCAGTCGTTTTGCGTAGCCAGGATCCAGCGCGTGCTCGACATCGATAAACGCTGCGAGGCCGCCGCGCTTTTGCGCCTGAGCGATGACCGTAAGCGCAAGCGTTGTTTTGCCGGACGATTCAGGGCCGAAGATTTCGACTACTCGACCGCGCGGAAATCCACCGACCCCGAGGGCGCGGTCGATCAAAATGTTTCCAGTCGGAATCACATCGATATCAACGATCCTTTCGCCGCCCAAACGCATGATCGCACCTTCGCCGTAATCTTTCGCGATCTGCTGGATCGCCAGATCGAGGTTCTTATTTCGCGCGGCAGCCAGTTTGTCAGCGGCTGTTTTTTCTTCGGTCTTTGTCGCCATATCAGGAAGAATCTAACTACGACGCACACGAGCATTCGCCAAGCACAAAAGCGATGGCCGTCGATCGACAGCAACGAAAAAGGCCGCGAACATGCATGCCCGCGGCCTCAAAACTTCGACGATCCTGATTCTTTACGAAACAGTGATCTTGCGGGGCTTGACGTGCTCGGCTTTGGGCAGAGTCAACACCACGAGGCCCTGATCGATCTTCGCACTGATTTTGTCGGCGTCGATTGATGGATCGATCTCGAACACGCGCCGGAAATTTTCCGAACGCGATTCGCGATGAATCAGCGTTCCTTCCACCGCGGGAAGCGAACGTCGTCCGATAACTGTTAGCTCGTTGTTTTCGACCGAAATCTCGAGGCCGTCCTTTTTCACGCCCGGCATCTCAATCTCGAGCATATAGCCATCACCAATTTCTGTGACGCTGGCCGGCGGCGTAATAAATTGCTCCGCCTGGCTGCGATCAGATTCGCGAGTTTCTCGGGTTAGAGTGTTCATGGTAATTCCTTTCAGTTTTCCTTGTTACCTCACCTGGATTTGTTTCGGTTTAGCTTCCTCAGCTTTCGGCAATGTCACCTTAAGAATTCCATCCTGGTAGGTAGCACTGACCTTACTGGGATCCACACGGGTCGGCAGCGCTATGCTGCGGCGGAAGGTGCCGATGTAGCGCTCAGTGCGCTGAGTCGTTTCGCCTTTGTCGCTCTCGTGTTTGCGCTCGCCGCTGATCGTCAGCGTCCCGTCATGCAGAGAAATGTCGATGTCTTCCTTGCGCATTCCGGGCAACTCGACGATGGCCACGAAATGGTCGCCACTCTCGTAAAGATCCAGTGCAGGTGACCACCCGGTAAAAAGTTGGCTCGTCCGGCCAAAACCAGACCAGAACGGCATGTCAAAGAACGAGTTCAACTCGTCCCGAAGATTGCTCCAGCGATCCACCGCCGACCATGGCGCCGAATCTGGAGCGTGATAACGAATTAGATTCATATTTTGAAATCTCCTTTCCTGGATTGCGAATTTTGAGTTCAATGATTCAAGTAGCTCGCCTCGTGCCAAAAAAGCAGGCAGCGAACGCGTGTTTATAAAGTTTCGAAATGCAGTTACTTAGCGGATAATCGGTTCGTTATACGCAAATGAAGTCTGGTCTAATTGGCACAGACGAACCGTGGACACATCAGCCGTCGGGACAAAATTTCACTATTCCTGCCGACGTACGCGGCCAACTGCTTGACAATTTTAGCGTGAAACGGTTACGAGTCGCATTGTGACCTCGCCGAGCGAAAGTCGCTCTGAACTGGATGCGATGATCGCCGACATCGAGCTCACACTCGTGAGCATCATTCAGGGTGTCGCGCTGACGGTGCTGATCGAAACCTCTCGCGAGCCGATTGCCAAATTGGACTGGACGATGTGGCCCTACGTGCTCTCCGGTCTGGTGATCATCCTGGTCTTCTGGTCGCGAGTTGTGTTGCACATTCTTACTGTCATACGCTGGCCGTTAGAGTTCGGGCACAATTTCCTTTATGTTGCTTGTGCACTCGTGGAGGCGTTTTCATTCGCACAGCTGGGCAACCCTGCGCGCTGGTTCGCGTTCGTAGCAGCATTTCTCGCCGTCGGTTGGTTGCTGTTTGCGTATGATCTTCGCCTGATTCGCATGCGAGTGCGGGATCGCACCGGAGATGTGAGCAACCGGCTGTATGCGCTCGTGACACGCGATCAGTGGCTCAACCTCGGGTTGTTGTTGCCTGCTTTTTTTCTGGTGAATGTTGCCTGCGCGGTCGCAATTCATTTGCGGCCCGAGTTTTTTCTCGCTCGAGATGGACATATCTGGCTGATCGCACTGCAACTCATCGCTTTCGCGGGATATTTGTCATACGTCGTGATCTTTTATACCAAGCTCGCGCCCTTGATTGCGCAAGCGCGCGCGGAATGGCGGGCAAAAAGCCGTGCCAATGGGACTTCCGCTTAGCTGACGAACACCGTCCCAGAACTGTTAGCGAACCGCGTCGCCTTCACCAGTCCGGACAATTGGTTCCACACGTGAAGGCAGTTCAAGCTTGCTGTCCAGATAAAGGACCACGAAGGCGATACCGACCAATGGCTGGAGAATCCTTTCGACCGCGCCCAAAATGAAAGCGGCAATATTAAAACCGCTGGCTTGCTGCGCCTCAGTCATTTGTTGCAACAGCGCCTGCGGGTCCTGCGTCGTCAGCAATTGATTGAAATACTGTTGCAGCGTTCCCCACTGCGCACCGAGCGTAATCGCCAGCACAATGGCAAACCAGATCGAGGCGATGAACGCACCCCGCCACAATGGCCGTTGAAACCACGAAAGATCACGTCCGCTGCGCGCCAGATCCCGACTTTCACGCAATGAATCGATGAAGCCGGCGTTCTCGAGAACGGTAAACTGCTGCCAAAACAGAACATTCACAAAGAAACGGCCGAACATCCAGACCTGCAGGATGAGCAAAGCCATCGCGACAAGAACCAGCAACACCGACGACGCTCCGGCAAGAGCCATGGCTGCAATCGCCAAGCCGAACACCATAAGTAGGAAGAACACGCCATAGACGAAGATGCACAGCGCGGCGACTCGCGGCCAAAACCTTACTGCTTCATTGAGCACCGCGACCAAACTGAAGCGGTTTCCGCGCACAATTTCAGCCGTGAGAATTTGGATTCCCGCGATGTAAACCGGCCACATCACAATCGACAGTATAAACATCAGAAACGCGAAGCCCCCGGCGAGAACCGAAAGCATATCGACGTTGGAGCCCTGCGGCGGTTTCACGAACGCAGTTGTTAGCTGACTGCATATCGACGGCAGCAATACCAGCAGCGTGAGGCCGAGGAATTGAAAAAAGCCTTTTCGATAAATCTGCAATGTCTGCGTTAAAATTTCAGCAAAGCTGCGGCGCGAGAGTTGTACGGGCGGTTGTGTGAAAGCACTGGCGGATGGCAGGACCACTGGTGGTACACTGAAGAGCCCGGGGATTTCCGCTGCCGTTGTCCAAAGATCGACGTCGCCTCGGCGCGCCTCATTTGACGGCAGCAATCGCCCCTCCGCTTTCCACTCACGGAGAGTCTCGATGTTCGCCGGGCCGTATTCCGTGCCCTGCACACGCACGATCCATTCTTCGGTCACCGCTTGATCATCCAGCATCATGCATTCAGAATCCAGCATTAGCCTGCAATGAGACTGCTGCTGATCGACGGTCATTATTACGTTTATCGGTCGTTTTTCGCCATCCCGAATCTCTCGAATTCCCGGGGCGAACCGACCAACGCTATTTTCGGTTTCACGAAAACGCTGCGGTTAATGGTGAAACATTTGCAACCTCAGTTGGGCGCGGTGGTATGGGACGAAGGTCTGCCGCAGAAGCGAGTAGAGCTGCAGCCTGCTTACAAAGAAACGCGCAAAGAAATGCCAAAACCGATGGTCCCCCAGCTCGAGTTTATCCAAAAGCTCACCCCTTTGCTGGGTTTCCGAAATATTTCCCTTCCGGATACCGAGGCCGATGACCTGATGGGTTGTTACGCGATTGCCGCCTGCAAGCGAACCGGCATGGACGTGGTGCTCGCGACCAACG
>WNFV01005379.1_pt1 | contig 16395 bp, 19 predicted proteins | sample 5400101 | NCBI WGS metagenome assembly WNFV01 (sample SAMN13153361, study PRJNA577476) | soil metagenome | isolation source: 115 cm soil or saprolite under grassland replicate 1 | place: USA:California | collected 2016-06-15
GTCCTCGCGAACGGGAGCGTCGTGACCGGGCTGTACGACGACCACGACGACCTCGGGTTCGCGGTCCCGTTCGGCGCGAACGCCGCCCGCGATGCGAGCCTCAAGGTGCCGCGCTGCACGGACGGGAAGTTCTACTGCGACAGCGGCGTGCTGCTCGACGGCCGGGCCGCCCTCGGCCCGGAGGTGAAGGCGCCGAACACGCTCCGGAGCGCCTGCGCGGACGGGGCCGCCGGCGTCTATCACGTCGATCCCTCGATCGACGCGCTCCGCGTCTACTCCGCCGACGCGGTCCCGCTCTCCGCTGGGCAGACCGTCGTCGCCGAGGTGGAGGTCTTCGCCTCCGACGCATTCTCGGACGAGGCGATCGACGTGTACCTGAGCGACGACGCGTCCGCGGTCGCGCCGACCTGGACGTGGGTGGCGACCCTGTCGCCCGATCGGCCGGGCACCCAGACGCTCTCTGCGGAGGATCTGGCCTTCGACGTCGCGCCGTGAGCCGGTGGAGGCGCGCGCCGCGCCGCGCGGAGGCGGTCGCGCGGCGCGTCAAAGTGGACCGCATCCATCGGCAATTTCCCGAAAAGAATCGCGGCGATCCTTGACGGAGCGCCTCGCGGGCTGATACCACGCGACCCTTCCACGCACACCCCATTCCGGAGGGTTCGGACCCCGATGCCGTACACCATCGTCCGCCGCGAAGCGTTTTCCGACACGACGTTCCTCTGGGACGTCGAAGCCCCCGACGTCGCCGCCGCGGCCCAGCCCGGCCACTTCGTGATGCTCCGCCTCCGCGAGGGCGGCGAGCGCATCCCCCTCACGGTTGCGGACTTCGACCGGAAGAAGGGCACCATCACGATGGTCGTCCAGACGCTCGGGAAGACGACCCGCGAGATGATGACCGACTACAGGGTGGGCGACACGTTCGCCGACTTCGTCGGTCCGCTCGGCATGCCCCAGCACATCGGGAAGATCGGGCACGTCGTCCTCGTCGGCGGCGGCCTCGGCGTCGCGCCGGTCTACCCGCAGCTGCGCGCCTTCAAGGAGGCGGGGAACCGCACGACGGGCAGAAGTTCGGGAAATACTGCAACGACCTCGTCGTCTGCACCGACGACGGCTCCTACGGGAAGCCCGGATTCGTGACGCAGGCGCTGAAGGAGATCTGCGAGAAGGACAAGCCGGACCTCGTCGTCGCCATCGGGCCGCTCCCGATGATGAACGCCTGCGTCGAGACGACGCGCCCGTTCGGCGTGAAGACGATGGTGTCGCTCAACGCGATCATGGTGGACGGGACCGGGATGTGCGGGTCCTGCCGCGTGACGGTGGACGGGAAGGTCTCGTTCGCCTGCGTCGACGGCCCGGACTTCGACGGCCACAAGGTCGACTTCAAGGAGCTGCTCTCCCGGCAGAAGCGCTTCAAGAGCCTCGAGGCGCGCGCGTCCGAGGACTACGCGCACGTCTGCAACCTCGAGAAGCAGCTCTTCGTCGAGAACAAGAAGAACTACCGCAAGATCAAGGACCTCGCGCCGAAGCAGACGCACATGCCGGAGCGCGACGCGCAGGAGCGCGCCCGGAACTTCAAGGAGGTCAACCTCGGGTACACCCTCGAGCAGGCCCTCGGCGAGGCGGAGCGCTGCATCCAGTGCGCGAAGCCGACCTGCATGGCCGGCTGCCCGGTGTCGATCGACATCCCGCTCTTCATCAAGCACGTCGCGGTCCGCGACTTCGACGGCGCGCTCGAGGTCATCAAGCAGGCGAACGCCTTCCCCTCGATCTGCGGCCGCGTCTGCCCGCAGGAGTCGCAGTGCGAGGCGCAGTGCGTGATCGGCAAGAAGGTCGAGTCGGTCGGCATCGGCCGCCTCGAGCGCTTCGTCGGCGACAACGCGAAGTCGAAGCCCGCCGCGCCCCCGCGCTTCGCGAAGAAGCTCGGCAAGGTCGCGATCTGCGGCTCCGGCCCCGCCGGCCTCGCCGCCGCCGCCGACCTCGTGAAGTTCGGCGCCGACGTGACGATCTACGAGGCGCTCCACGTGGTGGGCGGCGTGCTCCAGTACGGCATCCCGCCCTTCCGCCTCCCGCGCGAGATCATCGACCGCGAGGTGAAGCAGCTCGTCGACCAGGGCGTGAAGATCGAGACGAACAAGGTCATCGGCAAGACCTTCACCGTCCCGCAGCTCCTCGAGGAGAAGGGCTACGACGCCGTGTTCCTCGGCGTCGGCGCGGGCGCCCCTGCGTTCATCGGGATCCCCGGCGAGTACGCGAGCCAGGTCTACTCGGCGAACGAGTTCCTCACCCGCGTGAACCTCATGGGCGGCAACGTCTTCCCGTTCAAGGACACGCCCGTCACCATCGGCAAGAGCGTCGCCGTCATCGGCGCCGGCAACACCGCGATGGACTGCCTGCGCGTCGCGAAGCGGCTCGGCGCGCCCACCGTCCGCTGCGTGTACCGCCGCACCGAGGCGGAGGCGCCGGCCCGCATCGAGGAGATCCGCCACGCGAAGGAGGAGGGGATCGAGTTCTTCTTCCTCCACGCGCCGGTGGAGATCTTCCCGGACGCCGAGGGGAACGTGACGGGGATGAAGGTCGAGGAGATGGTCCTCGGCGAGCCCGACGAGAAGGGGCGCCGCAAGCCGGTGCCGACGGGCAAGTTCAAGACGCTCGACTGCGACACCGTCATCGTCGCGCTCGGCACCAAGGCGAACCCGGTCGTCACGCAGTCCACCCCGGGCATCGGCCTCACGAAGTGGGGCAACATCGCGGCGGACGACGGCAAGCCCGAGTCGACGCAGGCGACGAACCTCAAGGGCGTGTTCGCGGGCGGCGACATCGTCACCGGCGGCGCCACCGTGATCCTCGCGATGGGCGCCGGCCGCCGCGCCGCGAGGTCCATCGCGACGTACCTCTCGTCCGGCAAGAAGTGGCCGCTCACCGCGGAGGACGTCGCGAAGTTCGAGCCGATGAAGGCCGGCGGCGGCTCCCACGCGCACGCCGGCGCGACCGCGACCGGCGCGGAGGCGCCCGCGCTGAAGTGCCCGAAGTGCCACCAGCCGATCGACGGTGACGAGCAGTACATCTGCTGCGGCACCGCCAAGCTCGAGTGGCGCTGCGACGACTGCGGCAAGGTGAGCGAGGGCTTCGCGTTCCCGTACGGGATGTGCCCGGCCTGCGGCGGCAAGCTGAAGGTTCTCGACCCCCGCAAGGTCGAGGAGGCCACGGCGCTCGAGGCCATCCGGATCGCGTTCGAGATCGAGCTCGGCGGCCAGGCGTTCTACACGCGCGCCGCGAAGGAGTCGTCCGACCCGCTCCTGAAGGAGCTGTTCGGGAAGTTCGCCGAGATGGAGAAGGAGCACATGGCGACGCTGTCCCGCCGCTACCACGCGGCGGTGCCGGCCCCGACCCAGGACTTCAAGGTGGACCGCGCGGCGATCTACGCTGGCATCGCGAACAAGCCGGAGGACCCGGGCAACCTGTTCCGGATCGCGATCGCGTTCGAGCAGCGCGCCGTGAAGTTCTTCGAGGAGCGGTTCGGCCAGACGCCGGCCGGGTCGGTCGAGCGCCAGCTGTACAGGGAGCTCGCCGCCGAGGAGCGTGAGCACGTGGACCTGCTCACGACCGAGTTCGAGCGCTGGAAGATCGGCAAGCCCGGCCTCCTCTAGCCCGTCCGGCCGCCCCCGCGGCACGAGCGCCCGCGCGCCCCGCCCACCGTGGCGAAGGCGCCGGGCGCTTCGCATTTTCAAAGGGGGCGTGTCCTCGCGCCCGGGGGAGCGCGCATGGAGAGCAAGGCCAAGGCGTTCGGGCACCCGGTCCATCCGATGCTCGTCGTGTTCCCGCTCGGCCTCTTCGCGACGTCGCTCGTGTTCGACGTCATCCGCCTCGGCGGAGGAGGGGAGAGCTTCTCGGTGTCGGCGTTCTACATGATCGCCGCGGGCATCATCGGCGGTCTCGCCGCGGCGGTCTTCGGGCTCGTGGACTACCTCGCGATCCCGCGCGGCACCCGCGCCAAGACGATCGGCGCGGTCCACGGCCTCGCGAACCTCGTCATCGTCGGGCTCTACGTCGCGTCGTGGGGGATCCGGTACGGCGCTCCGGAGCGCGCGGGCGGCGGCCCGGTCCTGCTCTCCGGGATCGCCGTGCTCCTCGCCCTCGTCTCGGGCTGGCTCGGCGGCGAGCTCGTGGACCGGCTCGGCGTCGGAGTGGACGACGGCGCTCACGTGAACGCTCCGAGCTCGCTCTCCGGCCGCCCCGCGGGCGAGCGGTGGACGCCGCCCCGGCCGCTCGAGCCGAAGCGCGCCTGACGCTGGTAGCATCGCGCCGTGCCTTCCCCGAGACCGCGCGCCCGGCGCGCCACGCCACTCGAGATCCGCGAGGCGACTGCCTCCGACCTGCCTGCGCTCGCGCGGCTCGGCGCGCGGCTCGCCCGCGAGCACCACGCCATGGATCGCGAGCGCTTCTTCGTCCCCGACGAGCCGATCGAGGGCGGGTACGCGTGGTGGCTCGGGAAGGAGCGGGCGAACGCGAAGGCGGTCGTCCTCGCGGCTCTGCGCCGGGGGCGGATCGTAGGCTACGCCTACGGCCGGATCGAGCCGCGCGACTGGAACACGCTGCGCGACCGCTGCGGCGTCGGGGTGGACCTGTTCGTCGAGCCGCGCGCCCGCGCGGGCGGCGTCGGGACCGCGCTCGTCGAGGCGCTCGTCGCCGCGCTCGTCGCGCGCGGCGCGCCGCGGGTGGTCATCGACGTCGCCTCGCGCAACGGCCGCGCCTCGCGGCTGTTCGCGGCGCTCGGGTTCCGCGCGACGATGCTCGAGATGACGCGCGAGGCTCCGGCCCCTCCCGGCGCGCGGCCTCGTGGCAAGCGGCGCCGCTGAAGCCCCGGCGCCCCGGGTCGCAACCGTCGACCAAATGATCACGATCAAGAAATAATTGAGCGGATTGAACACGCCATGCGAGGCGAGCCTCGTGGTTTCGCGAGGATGGCTGACGGCAGGGCCGCGCAAGATGCCTGAATACCGGGCGCACAAATGGCGCGCGCGTCCTGCGCAAGACGCACGGCGTGCGGGGCGTGGTTGATCGACGCAGGGAGACTGTGATTCCTTGATCCCGTGAACCGGATTGCGCGTGCCGCCGTCGAGATCCTCCGGCTGACCTTCGCGCACGAGGCAATCGGGGAGCCGCCCTCCACCTCCGCACCCGGGTCGCGCCGCGCCGCGGGCCGGCTCCTGCGCGCGGTGTTCGCGCCGGAGACGCTCGCGATGGATCCGCCCGAGGCGCCGCGCGAGTCGCGGGGGATCCTGCACTGGATCTTCGCGCCGGAGCAGCTGCCGCTCGACCCCGAGCCGGCCGCGAAGCGGACGAGCCGACTCGCCGCGCTCTTCGCGCCCGAGAAGCTCGACGACTCTCGCTAGGAGGTCCCGATGGAGCATGCCCGCCACGTCTTCCGCGTCGTCCTCGTCCTCCTCCTCCTCGTCATCGCGGTCGTGATCGGGCGCTCGTTCCTCATCCCTCGCTCCTTCGGGACATACGGCAACTACCGGTTCGACAACGTGGCGGAGCAGGCCGCCGCGCGGCCGCCGCTGCACGCCGGCGCGAAGTCGTGCGCGGACTGCCATGACGACCGGTACGTCGCGGTCGGCAAGGGCCGCCACGCGAAGGTGAGCTGCGAGGTCTGCCACGCGCCGCTCGGCAAGCACGTGAAGGACGGCGACGTCGTCGCGAAAATGCCGATCGATCGCTCCGTCCGGCTCTGCGCTTACTGCCACAGGAAGATCGACGGCCGCCCCGCCGGGTTCCCGCAGATCGTCCTCGAGAAGCACGTGGACGGCGGGCTCGGCGCGAAGGGCTGCCTCGACTGCCACGATCCCCACTCGCCGAAGCTTTAGACCAGCCGGAGGCCTCATGGACGAGACGCGGAAGGGAACCCCCTCGAGCGAGCCCCCACCGCCCGCGGCGTCATCGCCGGGGCGCCGCGACTTCCTCGCGACCGCGCTGGGCGCTTCGGGCGGCGTCTTCGCGCTGCTCGCGGGCGGCGGCGCGCTCGCCACCAGCGCGGAGGCCGGCGGTGCGAAGGGCGACGACCGGTACGACTGGGAGGCCCACCAGTGGGCCTACCTCATCGACACGGAGAAGTGCATCGGCTGCGGCTCGTGTGTCCGCGCGTGCAAGGCGGAGAACGGCGTTCCGGACGGCTACTTCCGGACCTGGGTCGAGCGCTACCTCGTCGCCCCTGACGCGTCGCACGTGGACTCGCCGAATGGCGGGCTCGACGGCTTCGCCCCGGTGCAGACGGCGTTCGAGCCGACGAAGTCGTTCTTCGTCCCGAAGCTCTGCAACCACTGCAAGGAGACGCCCTGCGTGCAGGTCTGCCCCGTCGGCGCGTCCTACCGGACGAAGGACGGCGTAGTCCTCGTCGACGGGAAGAGCTGCATCGGGTGTGGCTACTGCGTCCAGGCGTGCCCGTACGGCAGCCGGTTCCTCTCGCCCGAGACCCACACGGCCGAGAAGTGCACCTGGTGCTACCACCGCATCACGAAGGGCCTGAAGCCGGCGTGCGTCGAGGTGTGCCCGACCGCCACGCGCCAGTTCGGCGACATGAAGCGCGACGACGACCCGGTGCGGCTCGCGATCGCGCACGGGCGCGTCCAGGTCCTGCAGGCGAACCTGCTCACGGAGCCGCAGGCCTACTACCTCGGGATCGACAAGGAGGTGCGGTGATGCCTGAGATCTCGGGGTACGCGTTCCCGAACGACATCCACGTCCATTGGTCGTTGATGATCGTCATGTACCCGTACATCACGGGCTTCGTCGCCGGGTCGTTCATCGTCACGGCGCTCTACCACCTGTTCGGCAAGAACGAGTTCCGGCCCATCGCGCGGCTCTCGCTCGCGGCGTCGTTCTGCTTCCTGCTCGTGGCGGGGCTCCCGCTGCAGCTGCACCTCGGCCACCCCGAGCGAGGCCTGTTCGTCATGATCACGCCGAACTTCACCTCGGCGATGGCGGGGTTCGGGATCCTGTACTCGTTCTACCTCGTCATCGTGATGCTCGAGGTCTGGTTCGTCTACCGCCAGGAGATCATCGAGACCGCGCGCCGCAGCCGCGGCTTCAAGCGAACGTTCTACGCGGCGCTCGCGCTCGGGACCTACGACACCTCGCCCGCAGCGGTCGCGATCGACCACCGCGCCGTGAAGCTGCTCTCCGCGATCGGGCTGCCGTCGGCCTGCATGCTCCACGGCTACGTCGGGTTCATCTTCGGCGGCATCAAGGCGAACCCGTGGTGGTCGACGCCCCTCATGCCGGTCATCTTCCTGCTCTCCGCGGCGGTGTCCGGCATCGCGCTCCTCATCCTGGTGTACCAGGTGACCGCGAAGCTCGGCCGGCGCGCCGTCCAGGCCGACACCATCACCTCGATGGCGCGCTGGCTCTGGTTCTTCCTCATCATCACCGTGACGCTCGAGCTCCTCGAGATCATCATGCTCGCGTACGAGAACTCGGAGGCCTGGCATATCATCTCGCCGCTCCTGACGACGCGGCTCCAGTTCTCGTTCATCTCCATCCAGATGATCGTCGGGAGCCTCATCCCGTTCATCCTGCTGTTCATCGTGACGGTGATGAACCGCTACCTGCACGAGCGAGTCCGGAACACGCTCACCTTCATGGCGTCGCTGCTCCTCCTCATCCAGGTCTTCTCGATGCGCTGGAACGTCGTCATCGGCGGCCAGCTCCTCTCGAAGTCCTTCCGCGGGCTGCGCTCCGCGTACGAGCCGCACCTGTTCGGTCGCGAGGGCATCGTGATGGCGATCACGCTCTTCCTGATGCCGTTCGTCATTCTCTACTTCTTCGATCGGGTCCTGCCCATCGAGGCGCCGCCCGGCGCGTACCCCCCGGAGCACGACGGCTCGCCCGAGCCGGGCGTCTCGCCCGGCGCCGCCTGACGGGCGGCGGTCGAGAGAGGCCCCTGAATCGCGGGGCGATTTCGAGTCGGGTGGGGACATCGACGGCCGCGACGAACCGAGGGCGCGCCGCGGACCGGACCCGTGCCGACGAGATCGGTCTGCATGCCGCCGAGGCGAGCGCGTTCGGCCGACGCCCCGCTCATGGCGGTGCCGCAGCGGCCTCCGCCTCGCTGGGCTTTGGCGCGGCTCCTCTCCGAGTGAACCTATCCATCCAGTCGTCGCCGTAGACCTGTCGCGCGGCGAGCTGGTTGTGGACCTTGCAAAGGCATCTCGTGTTCTCGGTCGTCGACGGGCCGCCTTGCCCGCGCGGCACGACGTGGTCCTCCGCTCCCGCGCGCGGCTCGGCCTCGATCCATGGTCCGCGCCGCGGCGCCGCCTCCGTGTTCGAGTTGGCACGTGGCGGTTCATCCGGATGAACCAGAGGGTCCGAACCGGGCACATCGGTGACGACGCCCGACACGGCCTCCGCTCGCACCTGAAGGTCGAGCGCGGGCGCGACGGCCGAGACACGGAGCGCCGTCACCACGTCCCGGTGCGGCGCGGCTTCGTCAGGCCGCAGCGCGGCGGAGACCGCCTTCCAAAACGTCACCCAGGTTCGAGCTTGCACCAGGAACTCGGCGAGCGCGGCGCGCTCGCGACGGAGGAGTTCGGCGAGCCGGGCGGAGAGATCGCGTGCGGAGGACATGACGCGAGCATCGCATGCGTTTTCGGGCCTCCTCAGACGCACGGACGCGCGTCAGGGAGCGAGAAAGCGGATGGGGCCCCCAAGATGCCCTCGGCCGCCTTCGGCGCACGGGAGGCAAGCTCCGGCGCGCCTAGAGCGGCGTTCCCGCGCGCTCCGCCATCGCGGAGATCATCTGACGGTTAACCTCGTCAAGCGTGAAGTACGGTCGTCGTGCGGGGAAACGGGGCGTCTCGCGGCGACAGCTGGCGCTGCCGTGTGCCGATCTCGTCATCCGCGCTTCCCATTCGCGGAGCCGTCTCGGCCGACGCACTCCTCGATGCCGAGCCGCGTTTGATCCACGGTGGCGCCTCCGTGGACGGTGCGCCCTCTCCCAGGCGCCTCCGCTCCTCGGCGATGTTGCGAGTCTCGAGGCAAGAAAACCCCTCGTCGCCGTGGCGGGAGGCGCTCCGCTTCGTGGTACGGAAAGCGCTCCATCCAGCACGCAGTGCTCCGGGAGGGCGCATGCCGACGACCCAGCAGAACCTCGCCACCGCGTTCGCGGGCGAGAGCCAGGCGAACCGCAAGTACCTCGCCTTCGCCCGCCAGGCGGAGAAGGAAGGCCTCGGGCAGATCGCGAAGCTGTTCCGCGCGGCCGCCGAGGCGGAGACGATCCACGCGCTCGGTCACCTCGGGAACATGGGCGGCGTCGGGACGACGCTCCAGAACCTCCAGGCCGCGGTCGAGGGCGAGACCTACGAGTTCACCGAGATGTACCCGCCCATGGTCGAGCAGGCGAAGGCGGAGGGCCACAAGGCGAAGGCGCTGCTCGACTGGGCGAACCGCGCGGAGAAGATCCACGCCGGGCTGTTCCAGCAGGCGCTCGATGCGCTCAAGGCGGGCAAGGACCTCACGCAGCTCGAGATCTACCTCTGCCCGTTCTGCGGCGACGTGGAGTTTGGCGTGCCGCCGGACAAGTGCCCGATCTGCGGGGCGCCTGCGGCGAAATTCCAGAAGATCGGCTAGGGCCGAGGGCGGCGCGCCCCGCGGCCGCCAGCGCCCGTCCCGCAGCGGGCGCGCGCGAGGGTCCCGCTGCCACGAGCGCGAGCTTCTCCGCGCGCGAGAGCCGCTTCAGCGCGGCCTCGCGGCGGAGGGCGGCGCTCCGGTCCCGCGCCCGCGCCGACCAGGCGAGCGTCACCGGCAGCCGCGAGCGGGTGTAGCGCGCCCCGGTGCCGGCCGCGTGGGCCGCGAGCCGGCGCGCAAGGTCGTTCGTCGCGCCCGCGTAGAGCGAGTCGTCTCCGCAGCGGAGCAGGTATACGCGCCAGCCGCGCTTCGGCCGCGGTGCGGGCTGCAGCGGCGGACCGCCGCGCGCCGTCACCGCCCGCGCAGTGCGCCGCGCCGCCCCTGCTGCCCCTGGACGAACGGGTTCGTCGGCTTCCCGCTCCGGCCCGCGGGGTGCGCCGGCTTCTCTTCAGGGTGAGCTGCGTGCTCGGCGCCCTCCACCGCGGGCTCCTTGCGCTGAACGGGCTTCCCTTCCTTCTTCCGCTTCTTGCTCACGGGCATCGTTCGCTCCGGTCGTCGATCAGGTTGTGGTTGCGAGCTCTCGACCATCCGTACCCCGCCGCCCGCCCATAGGCAATCGGATGACGGGGGCGCCCAACCTTAGATGGCGGAGGGGCCGAGCCGCGGGGCGGACGAGAGGGCGGCGCGCGCGAGAAGGAGGGCGCCCTCGAGCGCCGGACGCACGGCGGCGACGAGGCGGTGCGCGGGGGAGGAGCGCCGGCGCGCGACGGCCGCGATGGCCGCGAGCGCGACGCCGTGGCCCGTGCGGCGGTCCACGACCGCGTCGGCGCCGAGGGCGAGGAGCTCGCGGCGGACGCCACGGTCCACTCCGCCCGCGAGGACGACGACCGCGAGGTCCCGCTCGCCGCCGGCCCAGCGCACGAGGTGGAGGAGGGCGCGCGCGTCGCGGCGGGGGAGGTCCACGTCCACGACGAGGACGTCAAGGTCGAGCAGCTCGTCGAGGAGGAGCGCGAGCCCCGCGTCGCCGTCCATCGCGGCGCGCACCTCGAAGCCGTTCGTCTCGAGGGCGGTGCCGAGGAGCCGCAGGACGGTCGAGTCGTCGTCGAGGAGGAGGGCCTTCGGGATCCTGTTCGCGCTCGTCGTCGTCATGCCCGGGAGACGGGCTCGACGGGGCGCTATTCAGCGTTGGGCGCCGTTTCACGGCCGGTCCGAAAGCCCCGTGCGCGCGCGGGGTTCGGCGCCGTGAATCGGCGGCACGCCGTGGTCCCCGCGCCACGGTGCGTGCGCAGGCTCACGGAGCGAGGGTCGGCGCGCGGCGCCGAGGAAGCGACGAGGTATTCCGCCGAGCACCGGGAAACGACGAGGCCCCCCAGGCGCTGAACCTGGAGGGCCGTCGGGAAATGGCGCGCGGTACAGGATTCGAACCTGTGGCCTTCGGCTCCGGAGGCCGACGCTCTATCCAGCTGAGCTAACCGCGCAAGGCGAGCCGCCGTATCTAGTGCAGCCCACCGGATAAGGCAAGGAGGTTCGGGACCCTACGCCCGCTCCGTTCCTCGCTCCGCTCTCCTGCGGCGCCCTGCCGCAGTAAGTGCTTGAACGACCTCCGCCCCACATGGTAGCTAGGCGCGCCGTGTACGAAATCCACTCGATCGAGCAGCTCCTCAAGCTGACGGCCCTCGCAGCCGCCGTCATCTCCATCATCATCCTGCTGTGGTACCTCGTGCGCCGCCCGCCGCTCGGCCGGCTCACGAAGGTGATGCTGCTCTTCGGGCTCGGGGTGATGCCGATCGGCGTGGCGCTCACCGGCAACATCGCCGGGTTCGAGTTCACGCTGAAGCGCCAGTTCTGCGGCTCGTGCCACGTGATGCTGCCCTACACGGAGGACGCCGCCGATCCGAGCTCGAACAGCCTCGCCGCCATCCACAGCCGCAACCACAGCTTCGGCGAGGAGAGCTGCTACAACTGCCACGCCGATTACCAGCTGTTCGGGACGATGACGACGAAGGTCAATGGCCTCAAGCACCTCTTCTACTACCTGACCGAGTACGCCAACACCGGTCCGTACGGCGAGGGCGGCAAGCCGATCCACATGTACAAGGGATTCCAGAACGGCATGTGCACGCGGTGCCACTCGACGACCGCGCCGCGCTGGCTCGCGAACCAGGACCACGCCGGGATGCTCGACGACATCCGCAAAGGCGATGCGAAGTGCGTCGACTGCCACTCCGGTGAGAAGATCCACCCGCGAGCGTTCGCCCACGGCGGCGCCGGAAAGCCGCCGGTCGCCGACGCGTCGCAGCCCGGCGCCGCTAAGAATGGGGGCCACCCGTGATCTCGCGCCTGACCATCCGCCGGCTCGTCCTCATCTCCATCATCACGACGCTCGTGTCGCTCGGCCTCATGGTGATGGGCATCATCTTCCCGAAGCCGATCCTGCTCGTGCTCGCGATGAGCCTCGGGCAGCTCTTCGGTACGCTGTCCCTCGCGCTGTACCTCCTCGCGATCGTGCTCGACCTGCAGGGCGTCGGCGAGCACGACGCCATCGCCCCGCACATCGGGTTCGAGGGCGAGGACGAGGAGCGGAGCGGCAGCGACGCGAAGGCCTGAGCCCGCGCGTGCCGCGCCCTCGACGGCGGCCCCGCTGAACACGGGCGGCCGTCGGCGTTTTTGAGCGTCCGTGCCACACGCCGCCTGAGCGGTCGGTGTAGTAGGCGCGGCGATCTCGAGTCACTCCTTCGTGGGACGCTTGCCTTGACCCTTGGTGGGCAGGGCTGCTACTCATGGACGACCACGCAGGTTTTTCACGTACTCCGAGGTGGGGTGGATGGCCATCCGGGCGATCGCGGTCGAGGACGATGAGGCGGTCGCAAAGCTGATCGCGCAGGTCCTCACGACCCACGGCTTCGAGGTGTGCGGCACGGCGGCCACGGGCGAGGACGGGGTCGCGCTCGCGCGCCGCGAGCGGCCGGACGTCGCGCTCGTCGATCTCGGCCTGCCGAAGATGAGCGGCGAGGACGTCATCGCCACCATCCGCCGCGACCTGCCGAAGACCGCGTGCATCGCGCTCACCGCGGTCGACATCCCCGCTCGCGTGCTAGGCGCGATGCGCGCGGGCGCCTCCGGCTACATCCTGAAGCCCTTCCACGCGAGCGAGCTCGCGCGGTCCATCGAGGAGGTCCTCTCGGGCGAGGCCGCGCCGATCAGCCCACGCGCCGCGAAGGTCCTGCTGCAGGAGCTCCGCGGCGATCCGCCCGACCAGCGCGCGAAGGACGGTCCGGCGCTCTCGAAGCGGGAGCTCGAGGTCCTGCAGCTCCTCGTGCACGGTCACACCTACGCCGACGTCGCGCAGGCGCTCGGGATTGCCGAGGGCACGGTCCAGACGTACGTGAAGCGGATCTACGAGAAGATGGACGTCTCGACGAAGGCCGAGGCGGCGCTCCTCGCGGTCGCCCGTGGGCTCGTGAGGCCCTGACCCGGAGCGCGAACGTCGGGTCGACGCTCCTGTGCCCCCCAGTTAAACGAGGAGTCCTTGTACCTCGCGGGGTTGCAGGGCCTGCCCCCTTGGCTAGGCGCACCTTGACTTCCCCCGATCGACCCCTATAATGAGGCCCTTTTCGCGCCTCCGGAACCATCTTAAATGCGCGTCAATATTGATGAAATCAAGGAGGCCGGACTTCACCGGAGCTGGGACGTGACCCGCGAGCAGCTGGACGAGATGACGGCGGGCGACCGAGCAGGCTACCGTGCGCGCGGCGCCGCGCACGTCGAGGCCCGGTTCGAGAAGCTCGAGCGACGCGTGCGGATCGCGGCGAAGACGAAGGCGGAGCTCTCGGCCGCGTGCGGCCGCTGCCTCGTGCCGGTTTCGGTGGACGTTCCGGTGGAGTTCGAGGTGACGCTCGTGCCGGAAGACGAGTACGACGACGATTCGGAGGGCGACGGGGACAAGGGGCCGGTGGGGGGGAGCTTCGCCCCGGCGCAGGCGGAGGAGGAGACGTTCGCGGGGAAGGTCATCGACCTCGACCCGATCGTCCGCGAGCAGATCCTGCTCGCGCTCCCCGGCTACCCCGTGTGCAACGAAGGCTGCAAGGGGCTCTGCGCGGCGTGCGGAGCGAACCTGAACGAACGGGAGTGCGGCTGCGATCGCCACGTCCCGGACCCGCGCTGGGCGGGGCTGAAGAACGTGAAGCTGTAGCCGCACCGAACGCTACAAAAGGAGCACGACGTGGGTCTTCCCAAGAAGCGGACGAGCAGCATGCGGCGCGACCGTCGTCGCGCGGCCAACTTCAAGCTGAAGCCGGCCAACGTGACGAAGTGCCCGAAGTGCAAGGAGCCGGTGCTCGCACACCGCGCGTGCCCGTCCTGCGGCACGTACAAGGGCGAGCAGATCACCGAGGCGAAGTAAGCCCCGATGGTCGATCAGATCGCGCCCGTCGCCGTCGACGCGATGGGGGGAGATCACGCCCCCGGCGCGATCGTGCAAGGTGCCATTAACGCAGCGCGGCAGGGTCGGCCCGTCATCCTGGTCGGTCCCGAGGAGCGCGTGCAGGACGAGCTCCGGCGCCTCAAGGCCGGGCGTGCGCTCCCGCTCGAGGTCCGGAACGCCACCGAGGTGGTCGAGATGCACGACCACCCCGGCCAGGCGATGCGCCGGAAGAAGGACAACTCGATCCGGGTCTGCTTCGAGCTCGTCGCCTCGAAGCAGGCGTCCGCGATGGTGTCCGCCGGCAACTCCGGCGCCGTGATGGCGGGCGCGATCGTCGTGCTCGGCCGTCCCGCCGGCGTCGAGCGGCCCGCGATCATCACCCCGGTCCCCGCGCTCAAGGGCTCCCCGATCATGCTCGACATGGGCGCGGTCGTGGACGCGAAGCCGATCCACCTCGTGCAGTTCGCGCTCATGGGCGAGACCTACGCGCGGCGCGTCTTCGGCATCGCGCGCCCTCGGGTCGCGATCCTCGCGAACGGCGAGGAGGAGTCGAAGGGAACGGAGCTCACCCGCACGGCCGCGGCCGCCCTGCGGCGCTCGACCATCGACTTCGTCGGCTACTGCGAGGGGCGCGACCTCCTCACCGGCGAGTTCGACGTCATCGCGACCGACGGCTTCACCGGCAACGTCGCCCTGAAGACGATGGAGGGCACGGCTCGGGTCGTCGGCGAGTACCTGAGGCGCGCGCTCCACTCCTCGACGCGCGCGAAGATCGGCGGCCTGCTCGCGAGGCCCGCGCTCGAGGGGATGAAGAAGCGGATGGACTGGCGCGAGGTCGGAGGCGCGCCGCTCGTCGGCGTGAACGGCGTCGGCGTCATCAGCCACGGCCGCTCCGACGCGCTCGCCATCGAGAACGCGATCCGCCGCGCGGGCGATGCGGCCCGCACGCATTTCACCGACGAGATCGCCGAGGCGGTCGCGCCTTCCGAGTCGCTCCTCGCCCAGACCACCCCCGGCGCTGCAGTCGACGCCGACCCCACCCGCGCCAGCGGCTCCACGCACGGCGCCTGACCCCCGGAGAACCCCGATGCGTTCCCTCATCGTCGGCACGGGCTCGTTCGCCCCCGAGAAGATCCTCACGAACGCGGACCTCGAGAAGCTCGTCGAGACGAACGACCAGTGGATCGTGGACCGCACCGGGATCCGGGAGCGCCGGGTGATCGCCGATGGCGAGGCGACCTCCGACCTCGCGCTCCGGGCCGCGCAGCGGGCGCTCGAGGACGCGAAGCTCGATCCGAAGGACGTCGAGGCGATCATCATCGGGACGGTGACGGCCGACTACCCGTTCCCGTCCACCGCGGCGGTGCTGCAGGGGAAGCTCGGGAACAAGAAGGCATTCGCGTTCGACGTCTCCGCCGCGTGCGCCGGATCGATCTACGCGCTCGCCGTGGCGGACCGGTTCATCGCGTCCGGTGCGGTGAAGAACGCGCTCGTCGTCGGCGCGGACGCGCTCACGCGCCTCACCGACTGGACCGACCGGAACACCTGCATCCTCTTCGGCGACGGCGCCGGGGCGATGGTGCTGAAGCCGACCGACGATCCGCGGCGCGGGCTTCTCACGACGCGCCTCCACGCCGACGGCTCGTACGTTCCGATCCTGCTCCAGCCCGGCGGCGGCTCGAAGGACCCGATCTCCGAGAAGGTCGTCCGCGAGCGGACCCATTTCGTGAAGATGAAGGGGGCCGAGGTCTTCAAGGTCGCGGTCCGCGCCCTCGAGGAGAGCTGCCGCGAGGTGCTCGCCGCGGAGAAGCTCGCGCCGGGTGACGTGAAGTACGTCATCGCCCACCAGGCGAACAAGCGGATCCTCGACGCGACGCTGCAGCGGCTCGAGATCCCGGCGTCGAAGTGCTGGATGAACCTGGAGAAGTACGGCAACACATCCGCTGCGAGCGTCCCGATGACGCTCGACGAGGCGAACCGCGCCGGCTGGTTCTCGCCCGGGGACGTGATCCTCATGATGGCGATCGGCGGCGGGATGGCATGGGGCGCGAGCGTCCTGCGCTGGTGACGGAGACGACGACGATGGGCAAGCTCGCGTTCATCTTCCCCGGCCAGGGCTCGCAGGCGGTCGGGATGGGTAAGGAACTCTTCGACGGGTTCCCCGAGGCGCGCGCCGTGTTCGAGCAGGTCGACGCGGCGCTCGGCGAGAAGCTGTCGCGGATGTGCTTCGAGGGGCCGGAGGAGGCCCTGAAGCTCACCGCGAACACGCAGCCGTCGATCCTGACCGTCTCGGCGGCTGCGGCGGCGGTCCTCGCCCAGCGAGGGATCGTCCCGGACCTCGTCGCGGGACA
>WNFV01007079.1_pt1 | contig 16391 bp, 17 predicted proteins | sample 5400101 | NCBI WGS metagenome assembly WNFV01 (sample SAMN13153361, study PRJNA577476) | soil metagenome | isolation source: 115 cm soil or saprolite under grassland replicate 1 | place: USA:California | collected 2016-06-15
GGCTACGAGGAAGGCTTCGCCGGAAGGCTGCCGCTGCAGTAATCGCGCCGGCGCCCGCGTCGGTCTCTTACCGACCGTAGACGGAAACGGTCGCCTTGCTGAACAGCCCCGAAGTCTTGCGGTAGACGAAGTCGATCTTACGAATGACTCGATTCCGGCCGGGCAGGTCGATCGCGCGGGTCTGGGTGTTCGGCTCGAAGTAGAGACGGGTCTCTGGACGGAAGTCGCTTCCGTCGCCGAAGACCACCCGGATGTCGTACATCTCGACGGGCGCCCCCTCCACGACGAACTTCAGCTGGCGGAAACGTCCCTGGGCCCGGCCGATGTCGAGCGTGTCGTGGTCGACGAGAAAAGAGACGCTCTTCGTGCCGAGGAGCTCCCAGTCGTCACCGGAGCGCGAGGCGCACGAGACGGCCAGAAACGCGATTCCGAAGAGGGCGAGGAGCCGGGTGAGCGATCGCATGGAACCTCCTTCGAAAGTGACTCTTAAGGCCAGGACTCTCCGGGCTGGAGCTCGATGACTTGCGTGGCGAGGCCGCGGCCGTCGATCTCGCCGCGAAGCTCGGATGGCGTGCCGGGCAGCACCGGGAACGTTCCCCAGTGCATCGGGATGACGCGTGTGACGTCGAGAAGCTGGCACGCCTTCGCCGCCTCGCGCGGGCCCATCGTGTAGAAGTCACCGATCGGCAGCAGCGCGAGATCGGGCTCGTAGAGCTCGCCGATCAGAGCCATGTCGGCGAAAACGTTCGTGTCGCCGGCGTGGTAGATCCGGAACCCGTCCTCGAACGTCAGGACGTAACCGCAGGGGTCGGACGGGAAATTCGCGTCCTTGCCCGCGCCAGAGGTGCCGGAGGAGTGGACCGCGTGGACCATCCGGAACTCGATCCCGGCGACTTTCTGGCTGCCCCCTTTGTTCATGCCGGAGACCTTCTCGAGCCCGTTCGCCCCGCAGTGCAGCGCGAGCTCGAAGATGCCGACGACCGTCGCGCCCGTCTTTTTCGCGAGAGCGATTCCATCGTCGCCGAAGTGATCGAAGTGACCGTGGGTCGCGGCGATCACGTCGAGCTCGCCCAAGTCGAAGTCTTTCGGGAACTTCGGATTCTTGCCGATCCAGGGGTCGATCACGATGCGGACGCCTTTGGGCGACTCGATCAAGAAGCCGGCATGGCCGAGCCAGGTCAGCTTTCCGGCGAAGCGCTTGTCGGCCATTTCAGAGCGATCCCCAGGCGATGCGGGGAGTCAACGTCGCGACGAAGGCCTCGAGACCCGCGAGGTCCGCGTGGTCGAACCGGCCGACTTCCGGCGCGTCCACGTCGAGCACGCCGCGGAGATCGCCGTCCTCGAGGATCGGAACCGCGATCTCCGACCGCGACGCCGGGTCACAGGTGATGTGGCCGGGAAAACGGCTCACGTCGGGCACGACGATCGTCGCCCGCTCCCGTGCGGCCGCGCCACAGACACCCTTGCCGACCGGAATGCGAACACAGGCGGGCTTGCCCTGGAAGGGACCCAGGACGAGCTCCTCGCCGCGCAGCAGATAGAAGCCGCACCAGTTGATCGCCTCGAGTGATTGACGAGTGATTGACTGAGAAGGGCCGCGGCGTTCGCGAGATTCGCGAGCGCGTCGGTCTCGCCCTCCACGAGCGCGACGAGGGAGCGCGTCAGTTCCTCGTAGGGAGACGCTTTCGAAAGGCCGGGATGGACGGGCGTCTCGAACATGCCGGGATTTTACTCGTCTAGGATGGCCGCCGTGTCCTTGCTCCGCGGCCGCGTGCTCGCCGTGTACTGCTTCCTCTGCGCGATCTGGGGATCCACCTGGCTCGTGATCAAGATCGGTCTGCAGTACCTCCCGCCGCTCTCCTTCGCCGGCCTGCGGATGGCGCTCGCGTGCCTGCTCCTCGCGCCCTTCGCGTTCCGTCGCAGCGCGCGCCCGACCGGGCGCGAGACCGGGTTCGTCGCGCTCGCCGGCTTCCTCCAGATCGGTGTGGCGTACGCGCTCATCTTCGTCGCGCAGCAGTGGATCGAATCCGGGCTCTCGGCCCTCCTCTTCGCGACCTTCCCGCTGTGGGTCGGTCTCCTCGCCCACTTCTTTCTCGAAAACGAGCCTCTGACGGCGCGGACGCTCGCGGCTGCGGCGCTCGGGCTCGCGGGGGTCGCGCTCATCGAAGGCCCGACGGTCCTTCGCGCGTTCGAAGCGGAGCCGTCCGGACTGGTTCGCGGGGGCGCGCTCGTCGTCGCTTCTGCCGTCGTCGCCGCGGTCGCGAACATCATCAACAAGAAGCAGCTCGACCGGGTCGAGCCGGTCCGCAACGTCTGGGGAGAGACCCTCGTCGGGTCGGCGTTTCTACTGGCAATGGCGGCGCTCCTCGAACGGGGCGCGCCGGCCCGCTGGACTCCGCAGGCGCTCGGGGCACTCGCCTACCTGACCGTCTTCGGGACCGCGCTGACCTTCGTCGGTCTCTTCTGGCTGATCAAGCGGGTACCGGTCTCGATCATCGGCACGATCCCTCTTGTCGACACCCTGATCGCCGTCGTGCTCGGGGCCATCGTGCTCGGCGAGAAGCTCCCCGCCCGGACGCTCGCCGGCGGCGCACTCATCCTGACCGGCGTGTTCCTGACTGCACGGGGGACCCGGGCGGAGGCCGCTGCGGGACCGTGACTTTCAAATCGGGTATAATATACACATGAAACGGACAAATCTTGTGCTTCGTGAGGAACTGCTGGAGGAGGCGGTCCGACTTTCCGGGGAACGGACCTATTCCCGAACCGTTGAACGGGCGCTGGAAGACTTTGTGCGCCGGGTCAAGGCGCGTCGAATCCTCGAACTCGCCGGATCCGGGGCGTGGGAAGGAAGCCTTGCAGAAATGCGCGGTGATCGCCCCCACCGAAAATCAGAGCGCCACCGTGCTCCTCGCTGACACCTCGGTCTGGATAGAGATCTTCCGCAAAGCTCCTCGGGTGCGCCTCGACGACGTTGCCGAGCTCGAGGAGATCGTCACGTGCCTCCCGGTTGTCCAAGAAGTGCTCCAGGGCATTCGCGATGAACGTTCGTTTCGTACGGCCAGAGAGGCGATGCTGGCGATGCCGGTGGTCGAGTCACCGCTTTCCCAACCGGTCTTTGAGGAAGCGGTCTCCCTCTATCGCGCAGCCCGCCGAGCCGGTCTGACGATCCGATCGGGGGTCGACTGCTTGATCGCCGTCTGCGCGATGCGGAATGGTTTGACCGTACTGCACCACGACCGGGACTTCAGTCTGCTCGAGCGCGTTTCTCCGTTGACGTCACTCGATCCACTCCAATAGCTTCACTGCCCCGGGGCACCAGGGAAGTTGTTACGACGGGAGCCGCAGCCAGCCTCGCGTGAGAAAGTCGGAGAGGGTCAGCGCGATCAGGATCGCGAGCCAGAAGAGACCGCCCGCGACCACGATCTGGGTCAGCCGTGGGCTGTACTTCACGTGCATGAAGAAGAGCGCGACGAGCGTCGCCTTCAGAAAGGCGATGCCGAGCGCAACGACGGTGTTCCAGGGACCGAGGTCGAGGAACGAGATCGTGGTCGTCGTCGCAGTCAGCACGATGAGGGCGGTGAACACCGCGAAATAGACCTTCTTCGGGACGATGTGCTCCGCCATCGCTTCTAGCCTGTCATCCCGAGGACCGAAGGTCCGAGGGATCCCTCGCTTCGCTCGGGATGACGGCTCTGTGAAACGTGCTGCGCCATCAGTGAAGGTGCCGGCCGATCAGGTACAGCAACGGAAAAAGAAAAATCCACACGATGTCGACGAAATGCCAGTACAGCCCGCAGACCTCGACCGGCGTGTTGTAGTCCGGTCCGTACCGGCCTTTCCGCGCCTGGAGCACGAGCACCGTCAGGAGTCCAATTCCGATCACCATGTGCGCCGCGTGGAGTCCGGTCATCGCGAAGTAGAGCGAGTAGAAGATCTCGGCCGGCCGCGCATACGGTCCGGGAAAGCGGAATTGCGATCCTGGAACGAGGTGGTCGTGGAACTTGTGTCCGTACTCGACCGCTTTGACGCCGAGGAAGATGCCGCCGAGCACCATGGTCGCGAGCAGGAACCCGAGGAGAGCGCGGCGGCGGCCGGTCGAGGCCGAAAAAACCGCCAACGCCATCGTCAGGCTCGAGACGATCAGGACCGCGGTGTTGAAGGTTCCCAGGGTGATGTCGAGGTGTCGACTGGCTTCCGCGAAGGCCCTCGCGTACTGGGAGCGGTAAACCGTGTAAGCGAGAAAGAGGCCTCCGAAAAAAAGAATCTCGGTGACGAGGAACACCCACATGCCGAGCGACGAGGCTTCGCGCTGCTGCTCCACCGTATCGAATTGATGCTGGAGCTCGCGCGGTCCGGCGTGAGCCGCCGCTGCGGCGGACGCTCCCGGCGCGGTTGCCTCAGCCAACGATCTCGACCTCCTCGGGCGAGTAGTGGTAAGGCTCGTCCCGCACGACCGGCGTCACGGGGAAGTTCTCGGTGGGCGGCGGCGAGGGGGTGTCCCACTCGAGTCCGGTCGAGCCCCACGGATTTGCCGGCGCGGCCTTGCCATATCGCATCGACCAGACGAGATAGATCATTGGAATGATGTAACCGGCGCCGAGGATCGACGCCCCAGCGGTGGACATGACGTTCAAGACCTGGAACTCCTCCGGATAAGCGTGGTACCGGCGCGGCATGCCGAGGTAGCCGAGGATGAACTGCGGAAAGAAAGTCAGGTTGAATCCGAGAAAGACAACCAGAGCCGCAAAACGCGCCCACGCTTCCGGGTAGAGCTTCCCGGAGATCTTCGGCCACCAGTAATGAATCCCGCCGAGGTAGCCCATGATCGCGCCGCCGACCATGATGTAGTGAAAGTGCGCGACGATGAAGTACGTGTCGTGCACGTGCACGTCCACGCCGAGCGTCGCCAGGAAGAGACCGGTCAACCCTCCGATCGTGAAGAGACCGATGAAGCCGAAGGCGTACAGCATCGGCGTCCGGTAAGAGATCGACCCTTTGTACATCGTCGCCGTCCAGTTGAAGACCTTGACCGCCGAGGGAATGGCGACGAGGAACGAAAGAAGCGAGAAGATCATTCCGGCATAAACCGACTGGCCGCTGACGAACATGTGGTGGCCCCAGACGAGGAATCCGAGGACCGCGATTCCAATGGACGCGAACGCGACGAACTTGTAACCGAAGATGTTCTTGCGCGAGAAAGTGGTGACGAGCTCGGACACGACGCCCATCGCCGGCAGAATCATGATGTAGACGGCGGGATGCGAGTAGAACCAGAAGAGGTGCTGAAAGAGGATCGGATCGCCGCCGAGCGCGGGGTTGAAGATGCCGAGATGGAAGAGCCTCTCGACGGCGACCATCAGGAGCGTCACCGCGAGGACCGGGGTGCCCAGAACGAAAATGAGGCTCGTCGCATAGTGCGACCAGACGAAGAGCGGCAGGCGGAACCAGGTCAGCCCGGGGGCACGCATCGTGTGGATCGTGACGATGAAGTTCAAGCCGGTCAGGATCGAGGAAAACCCGGTGATGAAGATGCCGACGGCGGTGGCGATGACGTGCGTGTTCGAAGAAACGGTGCTGTACGGCGTGTAGAACGTCCAGCCGGTGTCGACGCCGCCGTGGACTACCGCCCACAGGGTGAACAGCGCGCCGACGATGTAGATGTACCAGGACAGCAGGTTCAACCTCGGAAAGGCCAGGTCTCTCGCGCCGATCATCATCGGAATCAGGAAATTGCCGAGGACCGCGGGGATCGACGGGATCAGAAAGAAGAACACCATGATGACCCCGTGCATCGTGAAGAGCTTGTTGTAGGTCTGCGACTGCACGAGATCTCCGGCGGGAGTCAGCAGCTCGAGCCGGATCAGCAGGGCGAAGAGCCCTCCGAGGAAGAAGAAGAACGTGATCGACGCGAGGTAGAGGAGCGCGATCCGCTTGTGGTCGCGCGTCAGGAGCCAGGACTTCACGCCGTAGCGGGCGTTCAGATAGTGCACTCGCGGCTCGACCGGATGCTGTGCCGGAGGCGGAGCGACGACCGCGGAGCTCATCTCGGCGCCTCCCGTTCCGGAGCGGATTCCTTCACCGGCGGCGGGATCCCTGCCGGCGACGGCCCCGCCTTCGAGAGCGACTTGATGTAGGCGACGAGCTGGAGAAGCCCCTCTTCGCTGATCAGGCCTTGAAAGGTCGGCATGATCGGCTGGAAGCCTTCGACGGTCTTCGCGTTCGGCATCACGATCGACTCGCGGATGTAGTTCTCGTCGGCAACAATGGTCCGGCCGTCCTGGAGCTTCACCGTCTTTCCGAATAGACCCTCGAGGTTCGGCCCGCGGGCGAGCGAGTCCGGCCGGTGGCAGGTGTTGCACGCGTGCTGCGCGAAGAGCTTCGCGCCGGCCGAAGCGAGCGACTCGCTGCCCGTCCCGCCGGCGAGCCAGTTCTGGAACGCGAGGGGATCCATGACCTCGACCCAACCGGTCATTGCGGAGTGCTTCGTGCCGCAGTACTGCGCGCAGAAGACGTGGTAACGGCCGGGACGGGTCGCCTCGAACCAGGCCGTCGTGTAACGGCCGGGCACCACGTCCTTCTTCATGCGGAAAGCGGGCACGAAGAAGTCGTGGATGACGTCCTCGGAGGTCAGGGTCAGGCGGACCGCGCGGCCGACCGGGACGTGGAGCTCGTTGATCTCCCGCTGTCCATCGGCGTGCTGGATCTTCCACATCCACTGCTTCCCGACGATGGAGATCTCCAGGGCGTCGGTGGGCGGTCGGTTCATGGCGAAGAAGAGATTCGCCCCCCAGAAAAAGAAGGTGAACGTGATGAGGAGCGGAATGACGGACCAGGCGACTTCCAGCTTCATCGATCCCTCGACTCCCGGAGGGGTCTCCGACTCCGAGCGGCGCCGGTACTTGATCGCGAAGTAGATGACCGAAAGCGCGATGAGAGCCGCGAAGAAGGCGCTCACCGCGAGCAGGTAGAAGTAGAGATTGTCGACGCGCGGCGCCATCGACGAGGCCTGCTGGGGAAAAAGCGGGAAGGCCTCTCTCACGCTTCCCCGCGCTGCGAAGCCGTCCCCGCCCCATCCCGTCGCCGGTCGCGTCTCCACATGACCAAAATGAAGATCACGAGGACGAGGACGGCGGCGATCCCTCCGACCCGTACCATGTTCATCACGACGGCGCCGTATCGTCCGGCCGCCGGGTCGTAGTGGTAGCAGTAGAGGAGGAGCTGATCGACCGGCGTCCCGATCTTTCCGCGCGAGGCCTCGACGAGAGCGAGACGCAGATCGCGGGGCGCGTACTCGATTCCGAAGAAGTAGCGCGAGAGCCGTCCGTCCGGCGTCGCGACATAGATCGCGCTCGCGTGCGCGAACTGGCCGATCGCCTCGTCTCGCGCGTACCGGAAACCGACCGCTTCGGTCAGACCGGCGATCGACCGCGCCTGTCCCGTCAGGAAGTGCCAGCCCGACGCACCGCCGGGTCGCCCGTAGCGAGCGACGTACGGCTCCTTCTTCGCGCGGGCGGCCGCGGGAGTGTCTTCCGGGTCGAAGCTGACTGTCACGATCTCGAACTCGCGGCCGGCGTCGAACGAGAGGACCCTCGAGGCGGAGAGGAGGCCATTCAAGACCTGCGTGCAGAGCATCGGGCAGTTGTAGTACGCGAGCACCAGCACGACCGGGCGCTTCCCGAAGTAGTCGGCGAGACGCACGGGCCGTCCCGCCTCGTCGCGGAAGGGGAGATCGAGAGGCAACGGGCGGTCGAGATGTTGCTCGATCGCGACGTTGCGCAGAATCTGCGGCCGCACGTCGGGGGCCTGGGCGACGAGCCGCGGTGAGGTCGCGAGAAGAGCGAGAACGAGCGCGGCGGCTCTCATCGATTCCCGTCCCCCGTTTCCAGTTTTCCGGCGGCGGCGGTCGGCACCCGCGTCGGCGTCACCGGCTTCGTCACGGGCAGACCCCGCTCGGCTAAGATCTCCATCGCGCGAGTGATCGGGATCCGCACCATCCCGGCGTTCCGATCCACCCAGCCGTAGGTCGTCAGCACCGCGTCTTCCGTCGCCCGGATCCGGCGGCGCGGGAGGAGCGGGTCGGGCTCCAGCCGCGGCTCGGGCGGCGTGCGCCGCAGACTCGCCGCGACCAGGGGGGAAACGGGCTGGTCCTGCCGGCGCCCGCGTGCCTCGAGCAGACGGAAATACCCCCAGACCGCCACTTGGACGAGGATCGCGGCGGCCGCGAGCCCGATTCCGAACTTGACGACTCCACCGATCGAGACGTCACTCGTCTCGTGGCCCGCTCGGGGTGTGCTCTTCCTGCTAGCGGGATCCATTCGCCAGCGCCTGTTTCAGCTCCGGGTCGTTCAACGGCAGGAGCGGCCGTTTGCCGAGTTGCCAGGAGAAGACGGCGAGCCAGAGCCCGCCGACACCGAGCGGAGCGAGTAGGTCCATCCAGTGGAGCCGGAACCGGCCGCCCGCGAATGGAGGCTGCGTCAGCCAGAACACTTCGACGAGCTGCATGAAAACGACGAGCCCGGCGACGGTCGCGAGCACGCGCGGGTTGCGGTTCGCGGAGGCGGGCAGGAGCATCAGGAAGGGGAGGACGAAGTGGAAGAGGAGAATTGCGAGCCCGATCCAGCCCCACCCCCCCTGCAGCCGGCGCAGGTACCAGGGGATTTCCTCCGGCAGGTTTCCGGCCCAGATGATCAGGTACTGCGAGAACGAAACGTATGCCCAGAACATCACGAAAGCGAGCATCAGTTTCCCGAGGTCGTGGTAGTGCCTCGGCGCGACGTAACCCGAGAGCGGCGCGCGCTCCGACAGAAGGACCATGACGACCACGATGAACGCGAAGGCGGAGAGGCCCTGGCCGGCGATGAACAGAACTCCGTACATGGTCGAGAACCAGTGCGGCTCGAGCGACATCGCCCAGTCGATGGACGCGAAGGTCACCGTCAGTCCGTAGACGACGAGACCCGCCGAGGAAAGCAGCTGGAGTCGGCGGTTGATGGGCCGTCCGCCGCTCGCGTCCTGCTGGAGAGACCAGCGATTCAGGAAGTACGCGAATGCGAGCCATGCGGCGAAATAGACGAGCGCCCGGACCGTGAAGAAGGGAACGTTCAGATACAGGCTCTTGTGGCGAAGGATCGGATCGTGGGCAGCTGCGGCGGGATCCGCCCACTCGTAGATCCTTCTCGCCCCGAGGACGATCGGGAGGAACAAGAGGAGCATCAACGGCAGCGTCCGAGTTCCCGACTCGAGCGGACGGCGGATCGGGAGGCCCCACGCCCCGCCCGTGACGTGGTGGAGCATCGCGACCGCCATGCAGCCGAGCGCGATCCCAGCCCAGAAGAGAAAGGCGAAGAGATACGAGTGGAAGAACTGGGCCGGCGCGAAAAAGCCGCCGACGCCGCACGCCGCCAGCGCGGCGACTCCCACGAAGAGCGCCGGCCTCTGAAAGCGTTCCAGGGCGTGCGGCTGTGCGACCGCGACGTGTCCGTTCATCGGTGCAGTCCTTCGAGGCCTCCGCGCTCCTCCTCCGGAACGTCTCCGATCGTGGCGCGCTGCGAAAGCTGAAGCGCCCGCACGTACGCTGCGATCGCCCAGCGGTCCTCCGGCGGGATCTGCTGGGCGTAGTCGGGCATCGCGCCGAGCCCGCGCGTCATCACGTCGTAGAAGTGCCCGATCGGCGCCTCGCGCAGCCGCTCGATGTGCAGCGACGGCGGGGGACGGTAGCCGCGCCGGACCACCATCCCTTCTCCGCCGCCGGTCCGGTCGTGGCAGGGCGCGCAGAAGATCTCGAAACGCTCCCGCCCGCGAAACAGAACCCCGCGGGTCAAAGGAATGGGCATGGTTGTCCAGAGCGCTTCCGCACTGGGTGCTCCGGCCGCGGGCATTGGCGCCGCCGCGAGGGCCCCGCGCGCGACCGTCCCTTCGACCAGCGGCCGCGACGCTCGCTGGTCCGCGAAGAAATCGCTCTTCTCGAGCGGTTTGTATTTGGGCTGGTCGTACATCTCCTGGCGGCAACCGAGCGTTGCGGCGAGAACGACGACCGTTCCGAAGAGAGCTTTCTGGCGGATGCGACCGCGATGGACAGTCGTCCGAGCCGCGGAGCCACCGGGGACCGAGGACCGAGGAGTCGGGCCCGTCATTCCTCGACCTCGACGACATCGCGCGCGCCGAGACCGTCCAGAAACGCCCGGGTATCCATCCGGTCGAACTTCGGATCCTTCGCCTCGATGCAGAGGAAGAACCGATCGCGCGACGCGAACGCGAAGCGCGGCGCGTTGAAGACGGGGTGATACGGCATCGGAAGCCCGTTCATTCCGAGCATGCCCAGCACGGCGGACACCGAAGCGAAGAGGACCGTCAGCTCGAACGTGATCGGAATGAACGACGGCCAGCTCGCGAGGGGGCGCCCCCCGACGTTCAGCGGGTAGTGGATCGTCGCGGAGAACCACTGCATTCCGAGAGCGGTCGCGCAGCCCAGGAGGCCGCCGGTCAGAACGACGAGCGGGAGCTTCGTCCCACGGAAGCCCAGGGCGTCGGAGAGCCCGTGAATCGGGAAAGGCGTGTATGCGTCCAGTCGGCGGTATCCCGCCTCGCGTGCCTTTCGCGCGGCGGCGACGAGCTCCTCCGGCCGCTCGAACTCCGCCAGGAGGCCGTAGACGCGGGGGAGATCGTGGCGCGCGCTCAACCTTCCTCCCCCGCGACCGAATGCTCTGGAATGGGCTGCATCGCGAGCGGCCCGGCTTCCGGGACGAGCGTCCGCATCTCGAAGATCGAGATCATCGGCAGGAACCGGATGAAGAGGAAGAGGAGCGCGAGGAACAGCCCGATCGTTCCGGCGAAGGTCGCCCAATCCCAGATCGTCGGGAAGTACATCCCCCACGAGGAGGGAATGAAGTCGCGGTGCAGGCTCGTCACGACGATGACGAACCTTTCGAGCCACATTCCGATCGACACGACGACCGCGATCCCGAAGAGCAGGGGCGGGCTCGACCGCACCCGCTTGACCCAGAGAAACTGTGGAGCGACGATGTTGCAGAGCATCAGCGCCCAGTAGATCGGCGCGTACGGACCGCGCATTCGGTTCGCGATCATGTATCCCTCGTACGGGTTCGCGCTGTACCAAGCCATGAACGCTTCGATGACGTACCCGTACCCTACGATCAGGCCCGTGGCGAGGAGGATCTTGGCCATGTTCTGGAGGTGGCGCATCGTGATGAAGTCTTCGAGCCCGTAGACCCTCCGCAGCGGGATCGCGAGCAGGAGGACCATCGCGAAGCCCGCGTAGATCGCCCCGGCCACGAAGTAAGGGGGAAAGATCGTGGAGTGCCAGCCGGGAATGATCCCGATCGTGAAATCGAAAGACACGACGGTGTGCACCGAGATGACGAGCGGCGTCGCGAGGCCCGCGAGCAGGAGATAGGCCGTCTCGTAGCGGTACCAGTGGAGCGCGGACCCGCGCCAGCCCATCGCGAGCATCCCGTAGAAGATCTGGAAACCCTTTCTCTTCGCGCGATCGCGCAGCGTGGCGAGATCCGGGATGAGCCCGACGAACCAGAAGAGGAGCGACACGCTCCCATAGGTGGAAACGGCGAAGACGTCCCAGACGAGCGGGCTCCTCCACTGCGGCCAGAGCGCCATCGTGTTCGGGTAGGGGAGGAGCCAGTAGGCGAGCCACGGCCGGCCCAGGTGCAGGAGCGGGAAGAGGCCGGCGCACGCGACCGCGAAGAGCGTCATCGCCTCCGCGAACCGGTTGATCGACGTGCGCCACTCCTGCCGAAGCAGGAGGAGGATCGCGGAGATGAGAGTTCCCGCGTGCCCGATCCCGATCCACCAGACGAAGTTGATGATCGCGAAACCCCAGCCGACCGGCTGGTTGACGCCCCAGATCCCGACCCCTTTCGCGAAAAGGTAGCTGATCGCGCCGAGCAGGACCATCGTCATCACGAACGAGACGAAGAATCCGAGCAGCCAGAAGAGCGGCGTCCGCCGGGCGAGGACGATCGAGCTGATCTTGTCGGTGACCGAAGCGTAGGTGTGCCCCGGCCCGATGACCGGAGGTCCGCCGCGCTCGTGTTTGGCGGCCGGGCTCATGCGGGCCGCGCCTCTTGAAGTTCCGGGTTGGGGTTGGTGAGCGCCGCGAGGTACTCGGTTCTCGGCCGCGTGCCGAGCTCCGCGAGGAGGCCGTAGGAAAGGTTCGACCGGCGCATCTTCGCGACGCGGCTGTCAGGGTCCGCGAGGTCGCCGAAGACGATTGCCCCCGCGGGACACGCCTGCTGGCAGGCGGTGACGATGTCCCCGTCGCGCACGCTGCGGTTTTCGAGCTCCGCGCGGATCTTTCCCTCGTTGATGCGCTGCACGCAGTAGGTGCACTTCTCCATGACTCCGCGCCACCGCACGGTGACGTCGGGGTTGGCGAGCATCCGCATGCTCGGCGCGCGGAACTGCGTCGAGTAGTGGTAGAAGTTGAAGCGCCGCACCTTGTACGGACAGTTGTTCGCGCAGTACCGCGTGCCGACGCAGCGGTTGTAGACCATGTCGTTCAGCCCTTCCGCGCTGTGGACGGTTGCGGCGGTCGGGCAGACGAGCTCGCAGGGCGCGGTCTCGCAGTGGACGCAGGCGACGGGTTGGAAAACGTGCCGCGGGTTGGCGGCATCGCCGTCGGCGTAGTGGTCGATGCGGAGCCATTGCATCTCCCGTCCGCGGACGACCTGGTCCTTGCCGACGATCGGCACGTTGTTCTCCGCGGTGCAGGCGACGACGCACGCGTTGCAGCCCACGCAGCTTCCCAGGTCGATGGCCATCCCCCATGCATGCCCGTGGGAAGGGTGCGGCGGGTAGAGAGAGAGCTCCGGCGGCGGCTTTTCTCCCATCCTGCGGATTGCCTCGGGATCGTGCTCGATCTCCTCGACCGGGACCGTGCGTGCGAAATTCCGCCCCTCCATCGAGTGGTTCGGCTGGGTCACCGCAATCGGGTACTTTTCGCCGGTCTTCCGGACTTCCACGCCCGTGCCCTGCCAGAGTGCTTCCGCGGAACGGATCGCGTAGGCGTCGAAGCCCGCCCCGGAGCCGAGCCGACCTGCCTTTGCGCGGCCGTACCCGAGAGTCACTCCGAGGGAATCGTCGGGATGACCCGGCACGACCCAGACCGGCGCGCGGACGCGGCGGCCCGAAAAGGAGAGTTCGACCACTTCCTCGTTGCGGAGGCCCAGTCGCTGAGCGGTCGCCGGCGAGACCGCGGCGACGTTGTCCCACGTGACCTTCGTGATCGGCTTGGGGAGCTCCTGCAGCCACCCGTTGTTCGCGAAGCGGCCGTCGTGGATCGTCGGATCCGGACGGAACGTGATCTCGAGGCTCTGGCCCGAGGAAGCCGTGGCGGTTGCTTCGCGACCGGTGGCCGGAAGAGTCGTCAGCGACTTCGGCGGAAATGCCGTATCCGGAATCACTCCGTCGTGCAGCGCCCGGCGCCAGGCCCTTTCGAAATCTCCCGGCATCCGGGCGCGCCACGTCGCGCGGACCAGGTCGTACCCGGACTGCTCCGGCTGGTCGGACAGGGCCGCGAGAACTTCGTGCGCGGACTTGCCGCCGTAGAGCGGTGCGATCAACGGCTGCACGACCGTTGCGGTGCCGTCGAACGCGCGCGCGTCGCTCCACGCTTCGAGGAAGTGTGCCTCGGGAACGTGCCACTGACACTCTTCCGAGGTCTCGTCGTTCTCGAGCGAGAGGTGGACCCGCCGCGCAACTTTGCCGAGAGCCGGTTTGAAACCGAGGTCGGCGGGCGAATTGAAGACCGGATTACCGCCCAGGATCAGAAGGGTCCGAACCTTTCCTGCTCTCATGTCGGTCACGAGCGCCTGGAGCGATTCGAGCTGGTTTTCCGGTCTCGCCTCGACCGGCTCGGTGTAGATGACCGTCCGTCCAGCGTTGCCGAGCACGCCGTTCAAGGAGTGCGCGAGCGCGTGGACGGCGGGCGCCTGGTGATCGCCGGCAAGGACGAGTCCGCGTCCGCGATGCCGGCCGAGGTCGGCGGCCACGGCGCGCGCAAGCCGATCCGCGGCAAAGGGACCGGCCGCTTCAGCGCTTCCGAACGGGCCGCCGAGCCCGATCGCCGCCGCGACTGCGCGCGCGAACCATTCGACCTCCGAGGCCTTGAGCGGACGGCGGTGATCTGCCCGGGCGCCGGTCGCGGTCATTGTGCTCTCGACGACGTAGAGGCGAAGGCGATTCAACGGTCGCGACAGGAGGATCTGCAGGCCGCCGTCGTCTCTCGGGCGCCGTCTCGCCGCGAAGTCGCGTGCGTGGACGAGGTGCGCGGGTCCGCAGGCGAGAAAGTCGGAGTCGAGTGAGAGGACGACGTCGGCGTCGGCAATGCGGGGGATCGCATTCGCGGCGACGCCGAACGCGGCCCGCGCGCCCGCCCGCGCGTTGTCCGGCCCGGCGGGCTCCCACTGGTGCCATCGCGCCTCGGGGAGCGCGGCCAGGAGCTCCTGGATCTGGCGGGCGAGCGTCGGCGAGGAAACGGTCTCGGTCAGGATCAGGGAAAGGAGCGTCTGCGACCGGTCCGGGTCGTAGAGAGAGAGCACGCTCGCCTGTGCGAACGCGCTCGAGCCGCCCAGGCTCGCCGGATGGAGAGGGTTCCCCTCGACTTTCGTGGGCCGGCCCATGTGGCTCTCGACGAGCAGTCCCGTCGCGAGCCCGGAGAGAGTCATCGCGGTCGCGAAGAAGAGCGGCTTGCCCGGCACGATCTCCTCCGGCTGCCGGACGTACGGGACGATCTTCTCGTTCGGCTGTCGGGTGCAGGCGGTCACACCCGCGAGCGCGAGCGACGCACCCATGAACTTGAGGAGGTCACGACGATCGAGCCCTTCTGGCAGCCCCGCTGCGTGCCCCCTCTTCGTCCCGGACGCCGGATGAACCGGCAGCCCGACGGAGGACCGATCCGGGAGGACGGAAGGCTTCTTCATCGGTGGCACGTCGAGCAGCTCGTCAAAACGATGTCGTCACGGATGTCGTATTCGCGCTTGAGGCGCTCTCCCAGAACGGCCTGCTCGATCGGAGGCCGCCAGCCCATCGTGAAGACCTCCTCCTTCGGACGAAGGTACCGCTCCGGGTGGCGGTGGCACTCGAGGCACCACTTCATCTGGAGGGAGGAAGCCTGATACATGAGCGGCATCTGATCGACGCGGCCGTGGCAGGTCTCGCAGCCGATTCCCTTGTTCACGTGGATCGAGTGATCGAAGTAGACGAAGTCCGGCAGGTCGTTGACCCGTGTCCACTCGAGTGACTTGTCCGTGCGGAAGCTCTCGCGGACCGGCTCGAGGTACGGGCTCTGCGCCCAGATCTGCGAGTGGCAGTTCATGCACGTCTTAGTCGGGGGGATTCCGGCGAATGCCGCTTTCTCGACGGACGTGTGGCAGTAGCGGCAGTCGATGCCGACCGCGCCGACGTGGTGCGCGTGCGAGAACTGGACCGGCTGCTCGCGGGCGATCGTCTGCTGGGTCGTGTAAGGGGAGGCCTCGAGGTCGTAGAAGAGCCAGAGGAGGATCGCGAGGAAGAAGACCGCCCCGAAGATCGAGAATCGGGACAGAAAGTTCGTACTGCGATGAAAGATTTGGGCCATCGAATCGCGTGGTTATCCGAGGGCGGCGGTAGTCTATGTCAGCCGGCGCTTGCGCCGGAGGGGAGGAGCAGCACCTCCGCCGAGTGGAGCGGCCGGCGCCCGGTGCCTTGAGCGATCTGCTCGCGGCAGCTGAAGCCGTCTGCGATCACCAGAGTTTCGGGCGCTGCAGCGCGCACCGCCGGGAGGAGCACCCGCTCGCCGATCGCGAGCGAGACGTCGAAGTGGGACTTCTCGAACCCGAAGGAGCCGGCCATCCCGCAGCAGCCGGAGTCGGGAATCTCGACGTCGAGCCCGGCCCGGTCGAAAAGCCGACGGTCGGCTTCGATCCCGAAGATCGCGCGCTGGTGGCAGTGGAACTGGGCGAGCGCGCGGCGCCGGATCCCGCCGGGGCGCCAGCCCGGCGCTTCCTTCTCGAGGAGCTCGGCGAGAAGGAACGCCCTCCTCGAAAGCCGCGCCGCCCTTTCGTCCTTGGGGAAAAGCTCGGGGAGCTCGTCGCGAAAGACCGCCGCGCAGCTCGGCTCGAGAACCAGGACCGGTACGCCCTTCTCGACCGCGGGCGAAAGCGCATCGAGGACCTTGCCCAGCAGGCGCCGCGCGCGTCCGAGCATCCCGAAGTCGTACAGTGGTCTTCCGCAGCAGAGCCGTCCATCGGGGACGGTCACAGCGAAACCCGCTTCCTCGAGGACTCGGACAGCGGCTCGCGCGATCCCCGTGTGGAAATGGTTCGTGAAGGTGTCGGGGAACAGGAGGACGCTTCTCCCGCCGTCGCGCAGTGGGC
>WNFV01005114.1_pt1 | contig 16381 bp, 17 predicted proteins | sample 5400101 | NCBI WGS metagenome assembly WNFV01 (sample SAMN13153361, study PRJNA577476) | soil metagenome | isolation source: 115 cm soil or saprolite under grassland replicate 1 | place: USA:California | collected 2016-06-15
AGGCCCTACCGCCAACGACGATTCCGCCGCGTTGGTTCAATGTGTCGATATAGAACTGGTAGCCATCGCGCGTGTACCGGCCCTCCTCGGCCTTCGGGCCAGTGATTGGAATCGTCGCTCCGAACACGATCGTGTCGTCGGCGGCGCTGCTGCCAGACCAGAGGGCGCCGCACGCCGCAAGCATGAGGCTGGCAGCCAGGCACAGTGCCTGGCTTCGCCTCATGGAGACTATCGGCCTCATCGATCAGCCCCCCTCACTGTGGGCCAAGAACAAAGAACAAAAACAGAGAACAGCATCGTGATGGCACAAGCCTTCGTTCTTTGTTCTACCAGCTCATGGTACAAAGCGGTAGCCGATGCCAGGTTCCGTCAGCAGGTGGCGTGGGTTGGATGGGTCGGCTTCCAACTTGCGGCGCAGGCGCCCAATATAGACCCGCAGGTACTCGGCCTCGCCGCGGTACTCGCTGCCCCAGACGCGCTGGAGCAGGGTGAGATGCGGCACGACCTTGTTAGCATTGGTGACGAGCTCCGCCAGCAATGCAAACTCTGTCGGCGTCAACTGCACGAGCTCGTCACGCCGCGACACTGTGTGTCCGTCGAGATCGATGGTCAGATCGCCATAGCGCCGGACTTCTGACGCTGGCGGCTGCGCGTGCCAGTCGGCCCGTTCCATGGCGGTCAGCACGATGATCGGCACCGTCGATCGCTCGCGCACGCGACGACAGACCTCCAGGCCATCCATACGCGGCATCATCACGTCCAGAATCAATAGCTGCGGCTGCTCGGCGTCCCAGAGCGAGAGCGCCTCCATGCCGTTGGCGGCCTCGATGACCTCGAAGCCGCGCGCGCGCAGGTTCCGGCTGATGGAGGCGCGCAAGGTCTCCTGGTCTTCGGCAATCAGGATGCGGCGCGATCGGGCTGTCATCGTATCCTCCGTTAGATATCCTGCGCCAGAACCGCCTCAATGCGGTCGGCGCCGTCAACTGCCGGTGCGGCCGGCAGAGAAAAGGCGAAGCTCGTGCCCTGCTCGTCGCTTTCCGCCCAGATTCGCCCCCCGTGTGCCTCGACAAACGCTTTACAGATCGCCAGCCCCAGCCCGATGCCGCCCGATCGTCGCTGCTGGCCGCGCGCGGCACGATAAAAGCGCTCGAACAGATGCAGCAGTTCCTCCGGCGCGATCCCCGGCCCGTCATCGCTGACGCGCACAACGATTGTCGAACCATCCCGCACTGCGGCGATCCGCACGGCCCCGTTACCATACGCCTGCGCGTTGGAAAGCAAGTTGTGGAGCACCACTTCGATCCGCGGCTCGTCCAGCTCGAGCAACGGGAGATCGGGCGAGATTGCCACGGTCAGATTGCGGATCGGCTCGGGCAGGCGCCGCATCGCCCGCACGACAAGCTGGTCGAGGCGGCAGGGTACGCGCACAAGTTGGAGCAGGCCGGCTTCGAGGCGCGAGAGATCGAGTAGATTGCTTACAAGCTGGGCCAGATGGTCGGCCTCGTCGCTCATCTCCCCCACAAACTGGCGCTGCTCTCTCGGCGACCAGATGATGTCCTCCTGGAGGAGCGTCGAAGCATGCATTTTGATAACCGCGAGCGGCGTGCGGAGCTCGTGGCCGACGGCGGCAAGCAGGCTTGTTTTGAACTGCTCGACCTCTTGCTCGTGCGTCACATCGCGCAGTAGCAGACCCCGTCCGATAACCGTGCCAGCCTCATCGCGGACATCGAAGACCCGTAGCTGAATCGTCAGACGCGGCCGATCATCGCCCGGCTCGATCAGCCAGCTGGGGATGAGCCCTGCTTCAGCACGCGCCCGATCCTGGTCATAGGCATCCGGCCGCGCCGAGACGGCTCGCAAGGCTGCATGGATGCGCTCGATCGTGCCGCCCGCCAGGTTGGCCGGTGAATAGCCGGTAAGTGCCGCGGCGCCTGGGTTCGTATACAAGACTTTGCCATCCACGCTGGCGAGCACGAGACCGTCGCTCATACTGCGCATGATCGCGGCAAGAGTCTGCTGCTCCTCCCGCAGCCGCACATCGCTCCGCTCGTAGAGCATCGCGTGCTCCCAAGCCAACGCCGCGTAGTTCGCGAAGGTCATGAGCAAATTGACCTCGTTGTCGCTGAATGGCTGGGGCCGCGTGCGATGGACAACCAGCACGACGCTGCCAGCGTGTGGGCTCTGAATGGGGATCGCCAGCATGGCACGAAAGCCTTCGGCATAGGAGAGGGGCGGGAAAGTACCGCTCGCATCCGCCACCATCTGCACCGGACGCCCTTCGCGCAAGGCCAGCACCGCCGACGATGTTGGGTCGTCGAGACGCAAACGAATGTTGTTGTACTGCGCGCTGCGCCCGTCGCTCGCCAGGATGCGCAGCAGTCCTTCCTCGCTCGGCACGAAGACGGCCGCGGCCTGCACGTCGACCAGGCGCTGAACTTCGTGAATAATCGCTTCGACGACTGCACGTGGGTCGAGCGTCCCGACTACGACTTTCGAGGTCTCGAGCAGCGTCTGCAGCTCAGCCAGTTGGCTGGTCACATCGCCTTCCAACCTGTTGAGCGCACGTGCCAAGCCGCCGACTTCGTCGGGGCGCCGAACGAGACTCGACGTGAGCGAGGTGGTAGTGTCGTTGCCAAGCCGAATCGCCCTGTAGGCGTTGGCGAGACACTGGAGCGGCCGAATCACGAGGTGCAGCAGGTCGAGCCAAAACAGCAGGCCGCCGAGCGCGAACAAGCCAGCCATGACCAATAGCCAGGCGTTAAAGGTTGCTACCGTTGCGAGCGCATCGGCGGCCGGCCGCGCAACGACCACCGCCCAACCACTCCCTGGAACTGGCACTGCGCTGAACAACCAGTCCTGGCGCTGCGGCCCAGGCGCGATGTGCGTCGTTGCGCGGCCGGCCAGCGCCTCAGAGAGACCCGGCAGTTCGTCCAACATCGGCTGTAAGAGGCGCTCCTGCGCGGGAGAAGCGACCAGCAGCCCCTGGTTGTCGACCAGGCTGATGTCCAGGGGTTTCTGCTGGCGTGTCTGCTCGTCGAGGATGGCTCGCAACGAGGCGCTGAAGTCGTCGAGGCGCAGGTTCGTCGCGACGACGCCGAGCAAGTGGCCTTGCCGATCGCGCACGGGCTGCGCGACGGCGGCCACCGCTTGGTATGTGGTCAAGTCGACAATGCCGGCTTCGGTAATTGGACCGCCGGCAGTGCTTGCCTCCTGAAACAGGCGGCGTTGAGAAAAGTCGCTCCCCTGAGTGCGCACATTCGCAGGAACCGAGACGCGCATGATTCCACTCGTATCGAACCAGTACACGCGGTCGATGTCGCGTCGCGCCGCCTTGAAGGCGCGGAACACACCCTCCATGGCACCACCATCACCGCGCTGCACAGCGTCGAGTGTGCTCAGTTCTCCCAGCGACTCACGGGCGCCACGTAGCTTGGCATCGACGTCAAGCGCAATCGCCTGTGCCAATGCAAGATCGGCCCGCTGTACATCCGTCTGGATCTGTTCCCGCATGAACTGGTTGACGGCATGCCCGGTCCCGAGCACAAGTGCGACGAACAGCAGGTACGCACCGAGCAGACGGACGAGTAGCGATTGGCGGGCGAGGCGAATCATGATCGATCTTCGGCAGGTATGACATAGCAAATTGAGACTGCGATCATCACGTCCTCCTTTCGCCACTGGCATCGTAACGCGAGTCAAGCATCCTACGTCAATCGCGAAAGCCATACGGAAGAGACATACCCCCAGGAGATACATCTCTTGCGTTTACGTGCGGTGGCGCCTACCGTTTCGCGTACTGCGCCGCACCCATGAAGTCAAGGAACACACACGGCTCGCCGCCGACAATCCAGGCGTCGTGTCTCATCCGGAGTGTCGAGGCTTTTGCCCTCAAGGGCAGTGAGACTCATTGCCATTTTTCCCCTCCTTGGGTGAGCACCATCCAGCCAATCGGGTGAGCAGAGTGGGCCTATCGAGCAGACGATCACCTCCTCTCCCCTGACGGCACGGGTACAAAAGTGGTGAATGAATATGGGGAGTGCTTCAGGCAAGTATAGACCGTGTGTCAATGATACGCGCACCATCGCACCATCAATACTTTGGTGTCACGGGCGAGGCAGAATGCAGGAGTGATCCCACATGGCCTACAAAGCCCTTCAGCGCCGCTCCAGTATTTCACATACCTGTTCTGTACTGTGTCTTGAATTTCTATCGGAGGAACCACCGATGACTAACCACCACTACACCGAGTCTGCCACACCAGACATGACCAAACGCTATGGAAGCGATCTGAATGACCAGGAATTTGCGCTCATTGCGCCACACGTCACGCAAAAGGACGGATCGGGCAAGAAGCGAACGGTTGACATCCGCAATGGGTGGTGAGAAAGGGTTTAACCCAGCGAAACAGGTGAAAGGTCGCAAGCGCCATCTCATGTCCGACACACTCGGCCTCATTCTCTTTTGGGTTGATTAATCAACTATTTTGCGTGCGAAGCGGTCGGCTGCAGCGCCCTCTTAGGCCGGCTGTTGCTCCAGATAGCGCCGCAACGGGTTTGTTGGCGGGGCATACCGCGCTACGGCGGAGCGAAATCCGGGCATGTCGCTCAAGAACAAGGGCAGCCAGAACGCCCAACGCTTGCCGACACCGTTAACCTGCACGTACCGATATCCGGGAATCACCCACGGCTCGACGGACTCGATTTCGGACCAATCCAGACGATGGTAGACCAGCCAGTTGTTTCGGCCGCCAATCCCGTTCGGATCGACGTGCCAGCGGCTTGCCCAAACGGCCAAGCCGATTGGCAGCAGCAATGCCACCGCAACGGCGGCGAAGCCGAGCAGGATACCCCTCGCGGCGGCGAGTTCGCCCGCGACAACAGAGACGGCCACGCCCACAGCCGCAAGCAGTGCCAACGGTGTGAGGGCCAGCAACCATGGCCGCCAGAGGGTGATCCGGAAGGTGAGCCGTGACGTTTCTCCCATTCGCTTACTCCTGGAAGGCCTAACTAGAATTGGACGGCTTGCGATGACAGACACAGCTCCGTGCTCCCAATCAGGCACAGCAATTTTCTCTAGCCGCGATGTTCTTGAGCTGACCTCGCGTCACCTTAAATCTTCGCGGGTGACGCCCTCGCACTCCAGAACGAAATCCGCGCCATAGACCAGAGCCGGCGTCTGAAAGCCGGGTGAAGCGTTGCCGGCTAACACGTGCTGCACTGCCGCCAGCGCGGCCCGCGCTGTCCAGATGACCCCTGCCTCGGGACCATGCAGCCGCGACACAGCTTTTCGCCCCTGGTCGTCTTCTACCTCGCCCCATACGTGGGTCATGGTCTTGGCGCGCTCGTCGGCCGTTGAACCTGGCTTCACTCCGCGCTTGAGGACGTTACGGAACGCCGCCAGCTTGAATAAGGGGCGTAGATAGTGCATCGCGGCGAGCTGTCGGCGCAGCGCTTCCGAAAGCACTGCATAGTCTTCAATGTTGGGGATGCCGGTACTGTAATAAGCCATGAAGACATCACCCCAGGTCAACTGCGTCGCCTGGACTGGACCGCGGCCAAAGTCCACCATGCGGGGTGTCCTGGCCCGCTCGGGAGACACTAATCGCCCGTTGCGGCGCACGAGGTTGCCATAGGGGATCAACTCGATCAACGTCCGCTGGGTGCCTGGTGGAAGCCCGGCCGGGCCTTGGCTATGAAAGGCGAGCGTCAGACGGCTGGCGGACGGCAAGCGCTGCTTGAGGTGCACGGCCAGACAATCGGTGGGCACCACATCAAAGCCGACCCCCGGCAGCAGCATCACGCCCCGCGCCTTGGCGTCCGCATGACGCGCGGCGAGAGCCTGATAGACCGGAATTTCACCTGTCAGGTCCAGGTAGTGCGTACCGGTTCGGAGACAAGCCTCGACCATCGGTTTGGATGTGTACAGGTACGGGCCTGCGCAGTGCAGCACCACAGTCATCTCTTGGAGTGTCCGATTGATGGTCGTCGAATCCTCGAGACTGAAAACGCGGTACTCGACACCCAAGTCAGTCGCCAGACGTTCGATTTTGGTCGCATTTCGCCCAGCGAGAATGGGTTGCAGACCCTGCTGGACAGCTAGGCGAGCAGTCGCATCACCGACGTAGCCAGTAGCGCCATACAACAGGAAACCAGATGGCATACGATTATCTCCTCGGGTATTCGAGAACGGTCAAGATACGGGAACGAACGAGATGGGCAAGCGGCAGAACGGCTTGGTGCTGGGCCGCCCCGCAGCTGCAACGCCAAAACACGAAACTCGCTAACGCTCCAACCGGCATCCACATGCTCAATAGTGCGACCGTGCTTCACGTATCGCCTCACGTCGGACGTCATGGTAGGCACGAGCCTGGTTGTTGTCGGTTGACAACGCTGGCATCGCTTCCCGAAGATCTCAGTAACAGTGGGATATGATAGCATAGCTACTGCGTTCATGTAATTCGTTGCAAGGTCGAACACACGTTCGGTTGGCTGGATTGGAGCCGCATCCTCAGCAAAGAATACGAACGTACCACCGAATCAAGCGAGAGTAATATTTACCTGGCTTCTATTCGTTTAATGTTGCGAAGATTAGGTGCTAGGTGCACATCTGCATACCGGCATGTGTGCCTGAGGCCTCTACAGCAGACGAATCGTGGTGGCAATGATTACCTTCTGCAAGGCTGACTGTTACCGATATCAGCATTCCCGATCAGACTGGAACATTGGCCGTGGTCACCGGGGCAAACAGCGGTATCGGCTTCGGAGTGACGCGGCGACTGGCCGCCGCCGGTGCAGAAGTCATTCTTGCCGTGCGCAATCTGGACAAAGGCAAGGCGGCCATCAGCGATCTCCTGGCCGAAAACCCCCAGGCCAAGCTTGCACTCGAACGGATTGATCTGTCAAGCTTGCTGTCGGTGCAGGACTTCGCCGCCAGGCTGCGTGACGTCGGCCGACCAATCAACACCCTGATCAATAATGCCGGCATTATGACCCCGCCAGATCGCCACACCACATCCGACGGATTCGAGTTGCAGTTTGGTGCCAACTACCTTGGGCACTTCGCGCTCACCGCAGAGCTGCTGCCGCTGCTGCGGAAGGCCGGCTCGTCGCGGGTGGTGACGGTGAGCAGCGCGATGAATCACATCGGCAGAGTCAACTTTGACGATTTGCAGTCGGAGCGACGCTATTCACCTGCACGCTCCTACGCGCAATCAAAGCTTGCCACCTTGTTGTTCGCCGTCGAATTGAACCGGCGCAGCCAGGCGTACGGATGGGGCATGCTCAGCACTGCTGCACATCCTGGCGCCACGCTGACCAACCTGCAAACCACTGGGCCAACGCTTGGCAAAGCCAACACGCGCGAAAGCTGGCATCTGCGGCTCAGCAAACGGATCCCCGGCTTTTGGCAAGAGGTTACGCAAGGGTGCCTGCCTGCGCTGTTCGCCGCCACCAGCCCGCTTGCCGTCGGCGGCGGATACTATGGCCCCAATGGATTTGCCGAACTCACGGGGATGATCGCGGCCGCCAGGATTCCTTCCAGGGCCAAGGACGAGAACACGGCGCCTGACTGAGGTCAATGCGGTGCTTGGAGCCATGCGCGAGGGGGTGATTGCCTGGATGCTACGGGTAGAATAAACCATGTCAATCCCCAGGCCGGAAGAATCCTGCATCTCAATTCAACGGCCGTACAAGGCAAGCCGATCGGCGACGTTCTGCAGTTGCCGCCGCTGATGGCCGAAGCCCTCTAGCAGCGGAGCGAACTCCGCGACGTCGAAGTCAGCTTTGAGTTGGATGCACAATCCATCAATGCCTTCGTGAGCCTGCGCCCGATTGTCGGTGGCTGTCGGCTTTGGAAGATGCGCGTGGCGACCGACGGCTCGTCCACGCGCAGCGGGGCTTCACCCAGGACGGTGCGGGTCAGTTCGAGCTTCTCAGCGTCCCCATCGTACAGCGCGGCGAGCTGCAGCCATTCCGCATCGTCGGAGAGCAGGCGAATGTTGCACCCCTCGCCCAGCACCGCGGCGGTGGTCCGCGCGACTTGGTCCAGCAATACCTGATATTCCGTGCCCACCTCGGCAAAGGCAGCTGAGGCGTTGACTAGCACCCGCAGGCGTTCGGCAGCGCGCTCCGTCGCCTGCTCGGCGCGCTTACGATCGGTGATGTCGGTGACCATCGCCATTGCGCCGGCATAGTTCCCAGCGTCATCCTGTAGCGGGTTGGTGCTGATCAGCGCCCAGACAGCGGCACCATCCTTGCGACGAAACTTGAAATCGTGCTGCTCCGCGATGCCCTGGCGGCAGCGCTCGATCTTGGCTGTAGCGAGCGCCTGGTCTTCCGCATCGATGAACGCGAACAGTGGGGCGCCGATCATCTCATCCGCCGTGTAGCCCAAGATGGCCGCCATCTTGGCGTTCACGAAGGTGGTGATGTTCGACGCGTCGATCTGCCAGATGCCTTCCTGGGCGGTTTCGACGATCTGCCGATAGCGCTGTTCGCTCGCACGCAGCGCTGCCTCCGCCTGCGTGCGCGCGCTGATGTCGCGCATGATCACGGTGTACAGTGGCTGCCCAGCTGCCACGGTCTGTGAAATCGTCGCCTCGATCGGGAACTCGATGCCATCCGCGCGCAGCGCGGTCAACTTTCCCGGCGAGCGCATGGAGCGGCTGGTGACGCCAGTCTGGCCGAACGTACGAATATGCGCGGCATGGACGCCGCGGAACTGTGGGGGAACGAACCGATCGATCGGTTGACCGATCGCCACTTCCGCCGGGCAGCCGAAGATCTGCTCGGCGGCGGCGTTGAAGACCACGATGCGCTGTGTCGATCGAGATAATCGCATCCATGGCCGACCCGACAATGCCGGCCAGCCGTTCCTGGCTCTCGCGCAGGGTCGCCTCAATCCCTTGCCGCTCGGCGATCTCTGCCTGCGCCAGCTGGTAGAGCCGGACGTTGTCGAGCGCGATCGCAGTGCGGCGGGCCAGCTCTTCAGCCAACGCCAGATCGTCGGGGCCGTAGCGCCGACGCGACGCGCCCGATGCGAGGGTGATCGCGCCGAACGTGCGCCCGTGCAGCACCAAGGGCACGCAGATATAGGATGCGAGACCCAACCAACGCAAGGTCTCGAGGTGTTCGGCATCGCGAGCGGACGCCAGCAGCAGCGCGTCGGTCGTCTCTGGGCACAGCTCCGGCTGGCCAGTCTGGATCACCTGCGGCACGAGGTGCTGCGCCTGTGGGTCGAGCGGGTAGCGCTCGGGGCGCGCGCGCGCCAGCGCGGCCCTGGCTTGGTCGACGTGCGCCAGCGCCAGCCGGTGGATCGTATCATCCGCTTCGAGCATATGGATCGCACACCAGTCAGCGAGATCGGGGACAGCGAGCTGCGCCACGCGATCGAGTGTGGTCACATCGTCGAGCGAGGCGGCCAGCAAGATGCCCGCCGCGGCCAGGAATCGCTGGGCCACATCCGCGCGCTTGCGCTCGATTGCATAGCGGATGGCGCGCGTCAGCCCACCGCTGGCGACCTGCCCTTTGACCAGATAATCCTGTGCGCCGGCTTGCACGGCGTGCAATCCAAGCGCCTCGTCGGCCAGATCGGTCAAGACGATGATTGGCGCCCGGGGCGCGGGCTCCTGCAGCTTCACCAGCGTCGGCAGGCCCTGGCTGTCGTGCAAGCCCAGGTCGAGCAGGACCACATCAAACTCCGCTTGGCGCAGCTGCTGGAGGGCGAGGGCCAACCCCTTGACATCGGTGATTGCGAACGAGGCGGCAGGCAGCGCCGTGAGCGCCTAGTGGATCAACAGCACATCGGTCGGGTTGTCTTCGACCAGCAGTGTGCGAAAACCTTGATCGCTCATTGTATTCACCTCCAAACGTGGCGGCCTTTCAAACAAGGACTGAGCAACGTGATCGTCTCGCCGGGGCTGGTCGTGCGCGACGGCAAACACCTGCACGGCGGGCGCGTGCTGCTCGTCGGGGGTGTGGCGCAGCGCGAGGCCGAGGTCATCAACATCATCGCGCAGCGACTTGGCCCACTGGGGATCATACAAGCGATACCCCGAACGAACGTGCTTACCCTGGTATCTGCCACAACCCCTTCGCGGTCCATGAGCGCTGTTCACTTTCGGGAGCCGCTATGATGCCCCTTCGGCCCCTGCTCCGAATTCCTGGAGTTGCCCGATCTCCTCCATATACTGCCAGCCACTCATATCCGGCGGCTCCAGTCCCAGCTGCATGTGGAAGAGCAATTATAACTGAGGTTTTGCAAAAGTTCAGCTATAATACCCAAGCTCACAAGGAAGAGCCGCTCATCGTGGTAGGTGGCTGAAGGAGAATAGTGGTCATGTCGTGGAACCGTGATTGGAATGCGTTCAACAAGGGTGTTGTAGAACAGTTTCGCGCAAACGGTGGTCAGGTTCCCGGACGGAAATATCCCCTGATACTTCTCACGACCGCACGAAGCAGGCGCTTAGCTTCCGCCCCACTGCTTCCTTACTGCTCAATCCTGCCAGGGAATAATGCCACGCTGGAGCGCATAGCGGATCAGATCAGTCTGTGTTCGCAAGCCCAGCTTGCGCATCAGATTGGTGCGGTGCGTCTCGACGGTCCGAGGACTCAGCGACAATCGCGCCGCGATGGCTGGCGTGGTCTGGCCCTGTGCAACCAGGTGCAATACTTCTCGCTCGCGGGTCGTGAGCGTCTCATAGGGGTCCAGCGGCGCTCCTTTGGCCTTTTGGATATAGGCCTCCAGGGCATACTGGGATAGTGGTGGGCTGAGGTAGCGTCGGCCCGCGCGCACCTCGCGCACAGCCTGGATGATATCGGTGCTGCTGGTGTCTTTCAGCACATATGCTTGAGCACCGTTGCGCAGCGCCGCGAGCACATACGACTCGTTGGCGTGCATCGACAGGGCGACGAGGCGCGTGTGGAGGGCGCGCCTGCTGACCTGGCGGATCACTTCCAGGCCGCTCAAGTTGGGCAGCATCAGGTCCACGATCAGCACGTCCGGCTGGAGCCGGTTCACCAAGTCGACCGCTTGGAGCCCGTCAGCCGCCTCCGCGACCACGGACCAATCTGGTTCGCCAGCGAGGACAGTTCGCAGGCCCTCACGAATGAGAGCGTGGTCGTCGGCCAATACAATCGTGGTCACGGGTCGTGCTCCTGCCCGCGCGGTTCACCATCACTTTGGAGGGGCAAGCTGGCGGTCAGGCGCGTGCCTGTTGCTGGGGCGGACTCGATCGTCAGGTTGCCGCCCAACAACGCCGCCCGCTCCACCATCCCGGCGAGACCGCTGGACAGCATAGTTCGTACCGTCTGGAGATCGAAACCGCGTCCCTGGTCGACAATAATCACCGAGAGGGTGTCCGCGTCGGTCCAGAGCCGCACGGTCAGTTCGCTCACGCCAGCATGGCGGGCGACGTTGGTCAGCGCTTCTTGGACGATGCGGTAGGCGGTAGTTTCCACGTCCGGCGCGAACCGCTGCTCCTCCAGCCCTGGCCCGCCGCACCCGTAGTTCGTTCTCCGCTGATTGCCCTGCGGCCATCGTCGAGCGTCAGTGGTCGACACTCCTTGCACGATCTTCAGGATGAATCGTAGCATCCCAGTTCCAGCCCTGCACGTCCTGCAAAGACAGACCCAGGTATTGCAGCCAGCGTTGATTCACGAAATCAACAGAGCCGTGCGGTAAGGCGGTAAAAACCATCGCAGGAATCGTATCGATGACAAGCCGAAGGCGATCCTCGGCCTGCTTGCGCTCGACGATCTCCCGCCGCAGCGCCTCATTGGTCGCCGCAAGCTCGCTGGTTCGTTCGATAACTCGTTGCTCAAGCTCCTCATTCAGTCGCTGTATCTCTCGTTTGGCTTGCATCAGCTCGGTGGTTTCGAGAACCTCCCAATTCCCTTGTCGTCGTGCGATGGCAAACTGATGTGTTCGTGCCACATCCAGCAGTTCAGCTCATCAAGATTCTCGAGCAGGCCGAAAAGGGCGAGCAGACCATCGCGGTACTCTGCCGCGAGCACGGCATTGCCGAGAACACGTTCTACCGCTGGCGCAAAGCCTATGGCGGGATGTCGGTCAACGAGGCCCAGCGTCTGAAAGAACTGGAGAAGGAGAACGCTCGCCTCAAGCGGCTACTGGCCGAGCGGCTACTCGAAAATGATCTGCTCAAAGAGCTGTTGGGAAAAAAGGGCTGACGATGGCCGAGCAACGCGCGGCGGTGCAGTTCTTCGTGGCCGGTGGATTGTCGGTGCAGCGAGCCTGTGCCTTGGTGCAGATCCATCGCTCGACCTTCCGTTACGTCGCGCACCCGACTGACGATACGGCGTTGCTGAGCCAAATTCAAGCCTTGGCCGTGCAGCACCCACGCTACGGCTATCGCCGGATCAGCGTCCTGATCAATCGGACCCAGTACATCAACCAGAAGCGGGTCCGTCGTTTGTGGCAGCTCCATCGGCTGCAAGTGCGCCGCCTGCTGTGCAAACGCACGCGCCGAGTGCGTCCGGATTTGATGGCTACACGACCCCGCGCATTGTCCCAGCGCAGGCGCTCGCTCCAGCGCCACCCACACCGAAAGCCTAAGACCGCGCGCCGCCAGGCAGGCGCGCGATGCCATAGCTCATGGCGACGAATGCTCCTCGTTCTGCGTCGAATCGGGCTGTGCTGCCTTTGCCGAACGCCGAGAACGCCAACCCGCGAATGCGATCAGGAGCGTCGTGAGGGTGATCGCTAGGCCATAGGCGATGTAGATCATGCTGCGGCGTGGCTCTGGCCGCTTCTCCTCGGTCGTGCGCTCGAACGGGATGAAGCGCGCTACGCGCGGTACCTGGTTGAAATCGAACGCGCTCAGAAGATTGTTTGCCTGCGCATCACGCGTCGAAAGTGGCCCGACACCCCAGTTATACTGAATGAACTTGAGCAGTGATGTATAGTCGAGCTCGGTGTGATCAATATGCCCGCGCTTGGCATACGGGCTGATCATTAGCGCCGGAACACGGAAGCCGTAACCGAACTCGTCGACCCGCCGAGGAAGCACGTGATCGTACCATCCACCCCAGTCGTCGTAGGTAAGTACAAACACTGAGCTGTGCCATGCGTCCCGCGCAATTAATGCCTGGATCAACGAGCGGACGAATTTTTGTCCGGCCTGAATGCTGCTCGGCGGATGCTCGCTTGGGCCTGATGGCGCAATGTAGGCGACGGCCGGCAGTGTGCCGTTCCGGAGATCCTCAAAATATTGGTCAAGATTCACAATATGGCTGGAATACCTGGAATCGTCGATAAAGCGATCCATATTGAGGACCGGTACCCAGGTGACCTGTGAGGCGCGATTGCCCGGAAACTCATGCACGGTCCGGTAGTTCAGCCGCGGCTCGTAGTTCTGGACGTAGAATTTCCAGGAAATGCCCTTCTCTTCGAGCCGGTCGAAGATCGTCGGCAGATTGTTGATGGGTTCGCCGGTCATTCGGTCGCCCGAGCCCGCTGGCTGGCCCGCGACCCAATACATATGGTTCAGAAAGCTCCCGCCTGCCGCCGAGCTGAAGAACCGATCGAACAGTACATACTCGTCGGCCAAGTTCCAGTAGTAGGGTAGATCGCGCTCGTCGTAATACCCCATCGTCAGACGACCATCCTGGTTGCGCTTATTGAGCGCATACACAAACCCATCCAAGTTTCCGTCGTTGTACTGAAGCTGGTGCGTCGCGGCGCTATGATCCGGGTCTTCCAGCGTCACTTCGTTATCGCCGATACGAAATGGCTCGACGCAGTCGGTGTTGGCCTCGTCGAATGGATCGACTGGCATGCACACGCCCTCCGGAATGCCATCGGCGCCGGGATATGTGCCGAAGTAGTTGTTGAACGAGTGATTCTCTTGCATCACAACGATGAAGTGCTTAATGGGCGTCTTGGTCTCGGTCGCGGCGGCGGGCGCCGCCCACGCGCGCGCGGACAGCACGCTAAGCGATACACACACAGCCAGGGCGTACACCAGTGGGCGAAGGCGACTCATGGGCATGCCTCTTAGATCATAGTCATCAGCTTGACGGCCGTCGACCCGTCGGGCGGCGTGACGGTCACGATTGCCTCATCAGAGAATATACCGCGCAATTCTGAAACTAGATTCCCGCCTTATCGGTGACATCCGGCAGATTAGCACATCATCACCCTTTTTCTTTTTTAGGGCGACAAGTGAACCGCGAAGGGTTGCTGAAATGCGAAATGGGTAGTACAGTGAGCTGGACCATACGCACGAGGCCACACCCCTCTTGCAGCTTCGGTCACCGCCGAGGAGTGCCCACCACTCCTCGGCCCTCGCTCTTCATTGCACCGGCGAGAATACAGCAACATTTCGCGGATACATGTACGAACGTCGGTAGAAGCCACAAAGTTACGGCTGGTACAGACAGCTCCACGACGAGTGATGGCCGCACCACGCGGGTTACGGTAGTGATGATACGGCGTTGGGCAGAGCTGTCACCGCCCCGCACGTTACCACATCCCTCATCTGTGATACCCCTGGAGCAATCCAGGGGCATTGATTGTGCTGCTCCCGAAGCGCCCGCTTCGTCTCACCGGTCACGTGAAGGAGCAGAGATGCAGTTCGTGTGTACGTCCCCCGGCGCTGCCGACTGACAGCGATGATGCGCTCGGCTTTGCGCTGCCAGGCGTACGCCGCTACACGGTTCGGTCGGCAGTGATAGCGACTCCCACCCCCGTGGCGGTGACGCTGGATGGCGAGGTGTGCGCGCAGACACCGGTGTTTGTGCGGGTGGCGCCGCAGATATGGCCGCAGCGATCGACGCTGCTGCCTAATAGCAAGGAATGCCATCGTGAACGACGAACATCCCGATACGATGCAGCAGCTGAGTGGCCAGGTGCAAGCCATGTTCTACCTCGTGGATGAGCCGGCGATTGCCCTGACAATTCAGACCGACGGGCAGACGATCGCCGCCCGTGCTACTGGCCGGGTCGCCCTGGATGTCCGCGCGCTGCCGCGCGGCGCGACGATCCATGTGACGCTGGACGCTGCGCCGCCGGACGATCCGCAGATCATTGCCTTCACTATCATCCGAATTCTGACGGCCTGAACGACCCCAAAGCTCAAGGCGCCTATGGATAAACCTCTATCCGTACCCGTACTGCGTCCAGGTATCGCCACTGTATAGCAGCGGTATGCCGCACGACTGTTGTTCGATACTGCATATTCGGAAGTACCAGCAGCCTCAGGGTAGTACAATCCTTCAGTTTTAGCTTTCCTCACGATACGCTTAACGTGACTGGCTGCATCCGCTGCTTAGTGCGCAGCACGGCGCCGAACGCTGCGCTGTACACCAGCGTCACGATCCCCAGCACCGGCTCGTAGCGACCAAAGGCTGTATAGAGCGCGCCGGCGCCCACCGGTGTCAGGGCCTGTGCCCGAGCCAGGAAGAACGCTAGCACCCCGTTGATACTCCCATAGTGCGCCTGCTTATAATACTCGGCAAGTAGCGCCGGCCGCGCCAGTGTGCCCGCCCCACTCGCTGTTCCAAACAGCGCAGCGCTGCCGAGCACCCCCAAAAGAAGTTGTAGAAATAGCGCTTGTTGATCACCGCAAGGCCGATGAGCAGCAGCGCACTGACGATACAGAGAATCAGTAGGTTACGGTTCGAGCGGCGAATGGTGCTATAAACAAGACTGTTGGTCATCTCAATCTCCACAACAAATGTATCTCAGCAAGTGTAGATCAGGTGTCGACCTGGTGCATTTCCGAGCAACCTGTTTGGCTTCGTAGTGATACACAAGGCTTCAGGATGCGCTAGGCCTAATCTGCAATCTGCAATTGCGCTAGTCGGCGCGCGCCAGTGCTTTGACTACATACCTAACAGAGATCAAGAGATTGCCGAGGTAGGTGCGCAGATCGACGCGATCTGCGGGTTGGCGCGCCATCGCTACTTTGGCCAGCCGGTGCTGCTCGGCCTGCCTGAGACGATCTTTGCGCTGTTCGTGCGCGATGAGCTCGCTTAAAATAGGGTTGAACATTTATGTAATCTCCTGGTTAGTGGTAGGAACGTTCAATCTCGAGGCCAGACTAGCGTAGCGGCGTCCACCAGGCGTCGCCGGGCGCGTCCCTTGCAATGTCCTTCTTAGGAAGGTTGTGCGATCCAGGAATCTCCGGTATGATCGCCCGAACATCCGGAGAATCGACGATGGCACACCTGAAGCTATTCGTCCTCGGCCAGCCACGGCTGGAGCGCGACGGAGAGCCGATCGAGTTGAACCTGCGCAAGGCGCTGGCGCTGCTGGTCTACCTGGCGGTCAGCGGCCAGGGGCACAGCCGCGATGCTCTGGCGACCTTGCTGTGGCCCGAGAGCGATGGGCGCGAGGCCCGCGCCCGCCTGCGCCGCACCCTGCA
>WNFV01004916.1_pt1 | contig 16380 bp, 18 predicted proteins | sample 5400101 | NCBI WGS metagenome assembly WNFV01 (sample SAMN13153361, study PRJNA577476) | soil metagenome | isolation source: 115 cm soil or saprolite under grassland replicate 1 | place: USA:California | collected 2016-06-15
AACGGAGAAGGAGGGATTCGAACCCTCGACGGAGGCATTCACCCCCGTAACGCCTTAGCAGGGCGCCGCCTTCAGCCACTCGGCCACTTCTCCCCGAGGTGCCCAGGATACCGGACACCTCGGCGGTTTTCGGCGCCGGACGGTGACGCGCGCATCCCCCGTCAGGGGCATGAAAGGGATCGTGCTCACCCGCACGATGAGGAGTGCCGGCTCCCCCAGATCCCCGGCCTCTGCGGCGCCCGCGCCTCTGACAGAAGCGCGGGCGTTGCCGTTTTCAGGTCGAGTGGCCTAGTCCTGCACGCGGGCGATCAGCTCGGCGCGCCGAACGACCTTCAGCTCCGTGCCCGACAGGCGCACGTCGTAGCCGGCCTCCTTCGGGAAGAGCACCTTGTCCCCGGGCTCGACGCCGATCGCCTCGGGGCCGACCGCGGTCACGATGCCGCTGCGGCAGCCGGCTTCGGCGCTCGCCGGGATGATCAGTCCCGCGCGGGTCTCGGTCTCTTCGTCGGAGGGCTCGATCACGACGTAGTCGTCGAGCGGATCCAAGCTCACGCCCGCCACAGGAACGTCGGAGTTCGGGTGCTCGAGCATCACCCAGAGCGTAGCGCCGGGCTACCCGATTCCAACGCTGCCCGGCGGGTGACCGGCGATCTCGGGTGGCGGAGGCGGCGCGGGCGCACGGCGGCCACGCCGTGTCTGCAGCGCGAGCGCGAGCACGACCGCGAACGCTGCGATGCCGATCGTCCAGCCGCCGAGCTGCTCCGCGGTGCGGCGGGCGGCGTCCTCCCACTCGCCACGCAGGCGTAGGTCCCCGGGGTCGCTCGCCGGGATCAGGTCGATGCCCTGCGGATAGCGAGCCGTATGCCGGTCGGCCCAGCCACGAAGCGGGATGAGGAGCACCGTCGCCGCCGCGATCGCCGCCGCGGCCGAGACGACGACGCCCAGGCGCCGAACGAACGTCGCGCCGACGCCGGCGAGCACGACGGCGAGGGGCGGGATCAGCGCGAGCAGCCAGATCGCGGCCTCTCTCTCGTTCGACGGGTCGCCGAGGACTCTCTTCCCGCTCTCGAGCGTCACCGTCGGCTTCTCGAGCGCCAGCGAGATCGCCATCAGCGCCACGAAGAAGAGTGGCGTCGCGAGGATGCCCGCTACCGCGAGGGGCGTCTTCGACCGCTTCACGCCAGCCGCCCCGACTCGATCACCCGCGCGAGGAAGTCACGCGTCCGCGCCTCTCGCGGCGCCGAGAAGATCTCCCCGGGCGGACCCTCCTCGAGGATGACGCCGTTGTCGAGGAAGCAGACCTTGTCGGCGAGCTCGCGCGCGAAGCTCATCTCATGGGTGGCGACGATCATGGTCATGCCCATCTCGGCAAGCTGGCGGACGAGGCTCAGAACTTCGCTGACGAGCTGCGGGTCGAGCGCGCTCGTGATCTCGTCGAGCAGCATCAGGCTCGGGTTCATCGCGAGAGCGCGCACGATCGCGACGCGCTGCTGCTGCCCGCCGGAGAGCCGGTCCGGATACTCGTCTGCCTTGTCGAGCAAGCCGATCCGGCCCAACAGCTCCCGCGCCTCGGCGCGCGCCTGCTGCTTCGACATCCCGCGCGCCTTGATCGGCGCCAGCGTGACGTTGTCCATCACCGTCATGTGGGGGAAGAGGTTGAACGCCTGGAAGACGATCCCGATCTTGCGGCGGAGCGCATTCACGTCGAGCTTCGGCGCGGTCACCTCCTCGCCGTCGACGGTGATGCGGCCCTCGTCGACCTTCTCGAGCGCGTTGATGCAACGCAGCAGCGTCGACTTGCCCGAGCCAGACGCGCCGATCAAGCACACGACCTCGTGGAGGTCGACAGCAAGGTCTACGCTGCGCAAGACGGTGTTGTCGCCAAAGCGTTTGGTCACGCCCTCGACCGCGACGAAGTGCCCGTTCGTGCTCATACGAGCTGCGCGCGCTCGCGCCGCTCGCGCTGCCTGATGATGTGGTCGGTGAAGCGGGCGAACGGGATCGTCAAGATCACGAAGAAGACAGCCGCGACGATGTAGCCGGCGTAGCTGAAGTAGTCGGTCGAGTAGAAGCCCGCCTGGGCGATCGCCTCCGTGAACCCGATCACGGTGATCGTGGCCGTGTCCTTCTGGAGGCCGATGAAGTCGTTGAGGAGCGGCGGGATCACTCGACGGATCGCCTGCGGCAGGACAACGTGGCGCATCGCCTGGGCATAGGTCAGGCCCAGTGATCGAGCGGCCATTCGTTGGCTCGGGTGCACCGACTCGATGCCGGCGCGGTACACCTCTGTGACGTAGGCCGTATAGATGATCGTCAGGGTGACGACCCCGTAGGTGAACAGCGACTGGTCCGAGATCACCGCGATCTTGAGCGACGGGACGCCCAGCGCCATCACGAAGGCGACGAGGATGAGCGGCGTGCCGCGGAAGAAGTCCGTATAGGCGATCGCGAGCGCGCGCAGCGGCAAGGCACCCCGCCCCGGCAAGCCGCGCACGATCGCGATCAGCAGTGCCAACACGAGCACGAGCAGCTCGGCCACGACCATCAGCTTGATGTTCGTCTGAAACCCGTCCCAGATCTGAGGGACGGCTCGGCGGAGGTCGAGGGGATTGAAGAACCTGTCGAGGAACCTGCTCACGCCTCGACCTCCGCCGCGTACAGCCCTACTTCAGGATCGGGACCCGCGTGAAGGGCAGCCACTTCTTCTGGAGCTTGTCGATCGTGCCGTCCTTCCGCAGCGCCGTGATCGCGTCGTCGACGAACGGCTTGAGCTTGCTGCCGTGCTCCATGACGGCGCCGTAGCCCTCCTTCGTCACGATCTGACCGATCACGCCGCCGTACGCGCCCTTCTTCTTGTTGCTCTGGGACACGACAATCGGCACGTCGAGGATCAGCGCATCGCATTTGCCGGCCTCGACCGCGTCGAACGCCGCCGTAGACGACGCGTTGTAGACGAGCGGCTTCTTCGTGGGCCGCAGCTTGTGCTGGATGTAGCTCAGTCCGGTCGTCTGGGACTGGGCGCAGAGCTGGAGCTTCTTCAGGTCGGCGATGCTCTTCGGGGCGGCGAGGTCCTTCCGGATCAAAACGCCCTGGTTCGCGTCGAAGTACGGCACCGAGAAGCTGATCACCTTGGCGCGCTGCGCTGTGATCGTCGTCTCCTCGAGCGCGAAGTCGAACTTCTTCTCCGCCGGCGAGAAGAGCGTGCCGAACGGGGCGCGCACGAACTCGATCTTCGGAAGCCCGAGCTTCTTGCCGATCGCCACGGCCAGCGAGTACTCGAACCCTGACGGATTCTTGATCGTCGTCCCGGACGCGCGCCCGTTCCAGAAACCGGGCGCGGGAAGGTCGAAGCCGACCGTCAAGGTGCCCGCTTTCTTCGTCGGAGCTTCGACCGACGGCCGGGCGAGAGCGGCCGCCGTCATAACGAGCGCGGCGATCGTCATTGCCGCAGCCAGACGCTTCACATTGCCCTCCCTCTCGTGATTAGCGCGAATCTACCGCGCGGAGAAACGCGGCGTCGTCTAGCGTTCCGGGATGCCGTCGCCCTTCGTCGAGCTCGAGGTCGGCCCGCGGGTCGTCAAGGTCACGAACCCGGACAAGGTCTTTTTCGCCGCCCGCGGCGAGACGAAGCTCGACCTCGTGGAGTACTACCTCTCGGTCGGCGACGGGATCGTGCGCGCCCTCTACGAGCGGCCGACGCAGCTGAAGCGGCATCCGGACGGCGCCGAGAGCGAGCCCATCTACCAGAAGCGCGTGCCCGAGAAGCGCCCCGAGTGGATCGAGACGGCCCGGGTGACGTTCCCGTCGGGCCGGCACGCGGACGAGCTCTGCGTCACGGAGCTCGCGCAGGTGATCTGGGCGGTGAACCTCGCCACGCTCGACTTCCACCCCTGGCCGTCCCGCCGCTCCGACGTCGAGCACCCGGACGAGCTGCGGATCGACGTCGACCCGCAGCCTGGCACCGACTTCGCGGACGCGAAGCGCGTCGCCGCGATCGTGCGCGAGGTGCTCGACGAGATCGGGTTCGTCGGCTGGCCGAAGACGTCTGGCAACCGCGGTATTCACGTCGCTTGCCGGATCGAGCCGAGGTGGCCCTTCCCGGTGGTGCGCCGCGCCGCGCTCGCGTTCGCGCGGGAGGTCGAGCGAAGGCTGCCCGAGCTCGTGACGACCGCGTGGTGGAAGGAGGAGCGTGGCGCGCGGGTGTTCATCGACTACAACCAGAACGCGCGCGACCGGACGATCGCGTCGGCCTACTCGGTGCGCGCCCGGCCCGACGCGACGGTCTCGGCGCCGGTCACCTGGGACGAGCTCGCCGACGTCGAGACCGAGGATTTCACGCTCGCGACGATGCCGGTGCGGTTCGCCGAGCGCGGTGACGTCCAGGCCGGGATCGACGACTCGCTCTCCGACCTCCGCGTGCTGCTCGAATGGGTCGAGCGCGACGAGCGGGAAGGCGTAGGAGAGGCGCCGTACCCACCGAACTTTCCGAAGATGCCGGGCGAGCCGCCGCGCGTACAACCCTCACGCGCGCGGCGTTCCTAACTGATCCCGAACATGAATCGTAGGTTGGTCTTACGGAGTGAGGGTACGAATGGACGCTTCGTGCGCTTGAGGACGACTCTTATCGCTGGCCTGGCCGCGTTTGCGGTGCTTCTGAGCGCGCAGACCGCGGCTGCCTCGCCGTCGATCCGGTACGGCATTCAGGACGACGCCTGGCTCGCGTACGGGCCGGGCACGCTGTCCGACCGGGTCGATCGGCTGCACGAGCTCGGCGTCGGACTCGTCCGCTTCACGCTGCCGTGGAACGAGATCGCGCCCCGGCGGCCTGCCGACCCGCGCGACCCCGAGGACCCCGCGTACAGATGGTCGCGCTTCGACGCCGTGCTCGAGGAGCTTCGCGCGGCGCGGATCGAGGCGGTGCTGACGATCGCCGGCGCGCCGCGCTGGGCGAACGGCGGCCGGGCGACCAACTGGGCGCCCACCGTCAGGGGCTCGTTCGGGTCGTTCGCGTATGCGGCGGCGACACGGTACTCGTGGGTGAAGCGCTGGCTGATCTGGAACGAGCCGAACCAGCGGCGCTGGCTGCGCCCGACCTCGGCGAGCGTCTACGTGCGGTCGGTGCTGAACCCCGCCTACGCGGCGATTCACAGCGCGACCCCTGGGGCGATCGTGGCCGGAGGCGTCACCGCCCCTCGGGGCGGGCGCGGGGGAGTCTCGCCGGTGGCCTTCATCCGCGGGATGCGCGCGGCGGGCGCGCGGCTCGACGTGTACGCCCATCACCCCTACCCGCTCAGGCCGGACGAGACCCCGTGGGCCGGCGGCTGCGACCACTGCGACACGATCACGATGGCGACGATCGAGCGGCTCGTGCGCGAGGTCACCCAGGCGTTCGGCGACAAGCGGATCTGGCTGACCGAGTACGCCTACCAGACCAACCCGCCGGACCCGTTCCTCGGAGTCTCGCCGAGCCGGCAGGCGCGCTACCTCTCGGAGGGTGCGGCGCGCGCATACCTCGCGCCGCGGGTCGACATGCTCATCCACTACCTCGTGCAGGACGAGCCGGACCCGGCTCGCTGGCAGAGCGGGCTGCTGACGACGAGCGGTCAGGCGAAGCCGGCGCTCCACTCGTTCACGCTGCCCTTCGCGCAGCTGGCTCGGCGCGGCGCCCAAGTCTCGCTCTGGGGCCAGGTTCGTCTAGGTAGGGGGCGGCGCGACTATCGCCTGCAGGTGCTTCGCGGTGGAGCCTGGCAGTCGCTCGGCCCGACGGCGCGAACGGACTCGCGCGGCGTCTTCACACGCACGGTCACGGCCTGGAAGGGCACGAAGCTCCGCGTCTGGGCGCCCGCGACCGGCTCGTTCAGCGGCGTCCTCGTCGTCGGCTGAGCGAGTGCTGCTCGAGCTCGACCTCGCGTGCGCCCGGGCCTGGCCGACGCTCGAGGAGGAGCGCGTGGGCTCGTGGCGGTTGCGGTTCGCGCGAGGCGTCACGAAGCGGGCGAACTCGGTCCTTCCGCTCGCGCCGTCTGACGGCGACCTCGACGGCGACGGGGTCGCCGCCTGGATCGAGCGGGTCGAGCTCGCCTATGGCGCGCGCGGCCTCCCCCCGCGGTTCCAGGTCTCGGACACCTGCTGGCCGCGAGGGCTGCCGGAAGCGCTCCTGGAGCGCGGCTACGTCGAGCACGATCCGACGCTGATGCTGACGGCGCCGCTCGCGCCGGCTCTCGTCGAGCCGGGGTGGGAGATCGAGCTCGCCCCGGCGCCGTCGGAGCAGTGGTTCGAAGCCTGGTGGGCGATCGACGGTCGAGGCGGAGCGGACGAGGCGCGCGTGGCGCGGGAGATTCTCGGCCGGATCGAGCCCGCGTCTGCCTTCGCGTCGTGTCTCGATCCTGACGGCGTCGCGGGTATCGGGCTCGGCGTCGCCGACGGGGAGTGGCTCGGCGTCTACTGCATGGGCACGGATGCCCGAACGCGTCGCCGCGGATGCGCGCGGGCGGTGCTCGCGCGGCTCGGCGCGTGGGCGCTCGAGCGGGGCGCGCGGAGTGCGTATCTGCTCGTCGCGGAGGCGAACGAGCCGGCGCGAGCCCTCTATCGCTCGGTCGGCTTCGAGCAGCGCGGGCGCTATGCGTACTTCACCCGTCTTCCTTCTCGATGATCGCCGAGTAGACGCCGGCGGGGCCGTCGAACGTCCGCGTCAGGTGCCAGCCGGTGCCGGCGAGGAGGTCGCGGAGCTCGTCCGGCGAGACGATCAGATAGTCGAACCACGGCGAGCAGGCGTGGCGATAGCGGACCCGCAGGCGCAACTGGCCCGACATCCGCCCGCGCCGGCGGTTGCGCTCCTGGTAGGCGAGGTGGTCCGGGTCGTCGGTCGCGTAGGGATCGCGGCTCTCGGCGACGATCCGGCCCCGGTCGGTGGTCAGCGCATGGAACCGGCGGAGCAGGCGCTTCGCCTTCGTGCGGCCGCCGAAGAGGCCGAAGTTGTTGCCCATCATCACGATCGTCTCGAACCGCCCGAGCTTCTCGTCGACCTCCTCGATCGGGACGAGCCGCGCGTCGCGCACACCGCGTCGCCGGCAGACCTCGATCGCCCGCGGCGAGCTGTCGATGGCGACCACCTCGTGGCCGCGCTCCTGCAAATGGAGCGCAACTCGGCCCGCCCCGGCGCCCACGTCGAGCACGCGGCCGCGTACGAATCGCATCGCGCGTCGCTGGTTCGCAGGCCAGCGGCGGAACGGATCGAAGTAGACGCTCGGGCCGCTGCTCCGGTCCACGAAGCCGTCGTCGCGCTCGACGATCTCGCTTCCCCGCTCCGGTGCCGGCAAAGCCGGCACCTCGCTCCTGGGCGGCTCCGTCGAGCCTACGCCGCTGCCGCTGCCGTACTCGAGGTAGTGGAGGATCTCGAGGCCGTAGGCGTCGGGATCCTTGGTCATCGCACGAGCAGCGACTCGACCGTCGGATCGTCCGGGCGGCGCGGCGGCAGCACCTCCCGCCACGTGCACTGGTGCGGCTCCTTGTCGTCGCGGAACCGGAGCAGCCGGGTCCCGTGGCGGAGACGGTGGCCTTGCACCTTGTCGTAGCGCACCTCGGCGACGAGCTCGGGCCGGAGCGCCGACTCTTCCAGGCCGCCGGTGCCCCAGCGGTTCGGCTCCGAGAAGCCACGCTCGGGCGCGCGCTCCAGCAGCGGCCGGATCCGCCCGAGGATGTCGTCGTGGGCCTTCGCCCCGATCGCTGCCGAGCCCACGTAGTCGAGGTGGCCGTTGTCGTCGAAGAGGCCCAGCAGCAGCGTCGCCAGCTTCGTCGGCCTCGCCTTCCAACGCACGCCGACGACCACGCAGTCGGCGGTCTTGTGCTGCTTCACCTTGAGGACGCCTTCGCGCGAGCCCGGTAGGTAGGGGAGGCCGAGCCGTTTCGCGATCACGCCGTCCAGGCCCGCCGCCTCGAGCGAGTCGAGCCAGAGCGCGGCCTGGGCCCGGTCGTGTGTGTAGGGCGAGAGCTCGAAGCCCTGCGCGCGCTGCTCGAGCGCTGCCCGCCGCTCTTCGAGCGGCTGGCGATGGATCGGCTCTCCGTCCCAGAGCAGGAGGTCGAAGGCGATGAAGCGCGCCGGAATCTCCGCCGAGAGCTTGCGGATCCGGCTCTCCGCCGGGTGCAGGCGCAGCTGCATCGAGTCGAAGTCGAGCTGCCCGTCGCGCGAGATCACGATCTCGCCGTCGAGCGCGGAGTGGGGTGGAAGCAGCTCTCCGAGCGGCCTGAGCTCCGGGAAGTAGCGAAGCAGCGGCCGCTCGTTGCGGCTCCAGAGCGCCAGCTCGCCGCCGTCGTTCTCGAGCACGCCACGGAAGCCGTCCCACTTGGGCTCGTACTGCCAGCCGTCGGCCGGCGGCAGCTCGGCGACGAGCTCGGCCTCCATCGGCGGAAACGGCACGTTCGCGCCCGGCATCGCTGGAAGGCTACGCCACTCGGACGATCGCTTCGGCGTTTGGCGCCTCCGGGCTCGTGATAACGGTGATGTGATGTCCGAGCTCGAAGGCAGCTGGAAGGTCGAGCGCATCGACGGCCTCCTGCCGCCCCTGGTCGGCGTGCGGAAGGTGATTCGCGGCGGGCGTGGCGAGACGAAGATCGGGCCGCTCCCGGGGATGCCGTTCGACGTCCGCGGGCTCGAGCTGCGGTACCGTCGCCCGTTTGCCGCTTTCGTCGACATGCTCGAGCCCGACGGCGACGGTTTCTACGGACGCGCGACCGCCTTTGGCCGCCAGTACGGCCGCTTCCGCCTCCGCCGGGCGCGGTAGAGAAACCTCCGGAGGCTACGCGCGGTCTAACCTGCCCGAATGCGAAGAGTCGTTGTGACCGGCCTCGGGGCCGTGACGCCGCTGGGGAACGACGTGGCTTCGACCTGGCGCGCGGCCGTCGCCGGCGAGAGCGGGATCGACTGGATTCGCGCGTTCGACGTAAGCGAATACCAGGTGCGGGTCGCCGGGGAGCTCAAGGACTTCGATCCGACCGGGCTCGCATCGCCGAAGGAGCTTCGGAAGATGGACCCCAACGTCGTCTACGGGCTCGCGGCGGCCACCGAGGCCTGGCGGGACGCCGGCGTCGACGGCATCGACTCGACGCGCGCGGGCATCGTGTTCGGCTCCGCGATCGGCGGCGTCAGCGGGATCCTGGAGCAGGGCGAGGTGCTTCGAGATCGCGGCCCGGATCGCGTCTCGCCGCACTTTCTCCCGCAGGTTCTCGTCGACTCGGCGAGCGGCCAGATCGCGATCTCGCTGGGCCTGCGCGGGCCCAACTACGCCGTCGTCTCGGCATGTGCGACCGGCTCGCACTCAGTCGGCGAGGCGGCCGAGCTGATCAAGCGCGGCGACGCGGACGTGATCCTGGCCGGCGGCACCGAGGCGGCCATCCATCCGCTGATCCTGGCCGGCTTCTCCGCGATGCGCGGGCTCGCGATCGAGAACGAGCACCCGCCCCGGGCGTCGCGGCCGTTCGACGCGACGCGCGCCGGCTTCGTGATGGGCGAGGGCGCGTGCGCGCTCGTGCTGGAGGATCTCGAGCACGCCCAGGCGCGCGGCGCCGAGGCGTACGCGGAGGTGCTGGGCTACGGGGCCTCGAACGACGCGCACCACATGGCTCAGCCCGAGCCGGAGGCGATCGGCGTGGCGCTGATGATGACGCGCGCGCTCGAGCGGGCGGGCGTCGAGCCGACGCGCGTCGGCTACGTCAACGCGCACGGGACGTCGACGCCGCTCGGCGACCTGGCGGAGACCCGTGCGATCAAGCAGGTCTTCGGCGACCACGCGTACGAGCTCGCCGTCTCGTCGACCAAGTCGATGACCGGTCACTGCTTCGGGGCGGCGGGAGCGATCGAGGCGATGATGTGCGTGCTCGCGCTCCGGGAGGGCGTGCTGCCGCCGACGATCAACTACCGCGAGCCCGATCCCGACTGCGACCTCGACTACGTCCCGAACGAGGCTCGGCGCGTCCAGGTCGACGTCGCGCTCTCGAACGCGATGGGCCTCGGCGGGCACAACGGCTGCGTCCTGCTCGGCCGCATTTGACGACTCACCGCCTGCGGGCCGGGGCGCGGAGATTTGTCACGAAGTTGGCACAGACAGGTGACGAATTCTTCGCTAGCGTCAGAAATGGGGGCTCCCCTGGGACCTGTCCTTTTCGGACAGGGAGGCCACGAGCTCGGGTGTGAGCTCCGCGACTGATTCGAGGACGACGTCCGCGGTTGCCAGCGTCTCCTCGTCCGGCGGGAAGTGCGGGTTCGGGATCGCGATTACTCGCATGCCCGCAGCGTTGGCCGATCGGATCCCGGCGCGGGAATCCTCGACCGCCGCACAGCCCTCCGGTGCCACTTCGAGCCGGCGCGCCACCTCGAGGTAGACGTCAGGCGCGGGCTTCCCGTTCTCGACTTCCTCGGACGACACCGTCGCGGCGAAACAGGGCGCCAGGCCGCTCTCGGCGAGCACGACCTCGATCACCTCGCGGTTCGCCGACGTCGCCAGCCCGAGCGGCCAACGTGCGGCGAGCCGTCTCACGGCGTCGACCGCGCCCGGGAGCAGCGGCAGCCGCTCCCGGTAGCGCTCGAGCATCCGGCGGACGACCTCGGCGCTGATCTCCTCCGGACTCTCCGAGAGCCCGATCACGTCGTGCATGTACCGCGACCACTCCGTCGAGCTCATGCCCATCATGTCCCGCTGCGCGCGGTCGTGCCAGCGGCCGCCTCGCTCACGGGCGAGCCGCTCGCGAACCTCGTTCCACACGTGCTCGGAGTCGACGATGACGCCGTCGAGGTCGAAGACGACGGCCTCGATCACACCGGCACGTACTTCCCGCCGAGGTACGCGAGCGCCGGGCCCGCCGCGCCGTGCTCGACAGTAAGCACCTCGCCGACGAACAAGGTGTGGTCACCGGCGTCGAGCTCGTCGCGCCGGTCGCATGTGAGCCAGCCGATCGCTCCCTCGAGCAAAGGTGGCCCGTCCGTCTCCCGCAAGGAGATCCCCGCCCAGAGCGCGATCGGCGGCACGCCGCGAGCGAAGTGCGCGGCCACCGACTCTTGCCCGGCCCCCAGCACGCTGAGCCCGAACCGCTCCGCTCGCCGGAGCAGCTCGTGCATCGCAGCGTGCCGACTGATCGAGACGCCCACGAGTGGCGGCTCGAGCGAGAGCGACACGAGCGAGGCGAGGGTCAGCCCGAGCCGCTCGCCTTCGACGTCGACGGTGACGACCGACACGCCCGCCGGCACGCGCCGCATGAGGTTCCGCAGCTCCGAGCCCAGATCCTCGGCGTCGGCCACAGCGGCAATCCTACGGAGGCTAGTTCGGCTTGCAGACCCCGTCGCTCAGCGCGCGCAGCTCTGCGTTGGCGGCCAGGTCGAGCTCGCGGTCGTACCGGCCGGGCGCCGCAGATTCCCAGTACAGGTCGGGCGTCACTCCTGGCCCGATCACGGTCGCGCGGTAGCGCTCGCCCTTGCCGCTCACCCGCGAGCCGTGCGGGTAGAAGCCGTAGCAGAACGCCCCCGTCGGCTTGTGGAGCAGGAAGCTGTTCTCGCGGAACCACCCCAGCCCGTACGCCGAGTTGAAGGTGTCGAGGTAGACGTTGCGGCCGAAGCTGTCGAGCGGGTTGCCGGCCGAGGTCGAGCTGAAGCCGTGCATAGGCTTGCCGAGGTAGGTGAGCGAGCCGTAGAGGTGGTCGAACCGTCGGTAGGCCCAGTCGAGCTTGATCGTCAGGACGGGAAGCTCGCCGCGCCAGTGTGAGAGGCGGAGCTCCCAGTTCAGGGCGAACGGATCCGCGGTCGTAACGCCGTGATTCGGCAGCATCCGCTGCCACGACTGCAGCGCCCAGTAGCTTCCGTCGGGAGCCTTGCAGCCGCTGACGAACCACTGGAGCGGCGGCCCGTCGTACGGCCGGCAGGCGTTCGCGAACGTCTTCCAGACGTGACGACGTCTCGTCCCCCACCCGCCGGAGTAGTCGAGCTTCAGCTTGACCTGCCGCCGGCCGTCGGTCGGCGTGACGGCGTTGATTCCGCCCCACGCGAGGACGTGCCGGAGCTTGCCGCGGGCCCGATACGTGAGCATCCCCTGGCCGTTCGCATCGACGGCGAGCCGGACGCTCTGCGCGTTCCGATCGATGAGCTGCGACGCGAACGCACTGCTCGGCAAGAGCAGGGCGGCGACGGCGGCGGCGGCGAGCGGGCGCTTCACGAGCATCCTTGCTGCACTGATCGGCCGGGTAGCGCCTTGGCGCCTCACCCGGACAGGGGAGAGTAGTCGGTCTACTGCAGTGGCCGCCAACGCGGTAGGTTCGCATCCGTGCCGGGCGGACTGACGAGAAGAGAGGCGCTCGAGCTCGCCGCGGTGGGCGCGCTCGTCGTCGTGACCGCACTGCTCGTCGTTCTCGACGCGGATGCCGTAGTCCGCTTCGGTGTTTCCGCGGTGGCCCTTGCTGCCCTCGCTCGGCTCGTCGGCTCGTCGACCGAGCAGCTCGGCGGCCGCGTCGGATCGTCCGCTGCGGGCGTGATCCAGTCGGCGCTCGGCAACCTTCCGGAGCTCTTCGTCGCGCTCTTCGCGCTCAACGCCGGTCTGACGGAGGTCGTCAAGGCGGCGCTCGTCGGCTCGGTGCTCGGGAACAGTCTGCTCGTGCTCGGCCTCGCGTTCATGGCCGGCGGGCTGAAGCACGGCATCCAGCGGTTCGGCTCCGATCGGGCGCGAATCACGGCCACCCTGGCGGCGCTCGCAGCGGCGACCCTCTCCGTCCCGTCGCTCGCGCACGCTTTCCACGCCCCGGCCGAGAAGCACGACCAGGCGCTCTCGCTGATCTGCGCAGGCGTCCTGCTCGCGATCTTCCTGATCACGCTTCCGAGCCTGCTGAGCGGCCCGGCCGAGCCCGAGCACGAGCCGCCGCGCTGGTCGGTCGGAGCGGTCATCGGCGTGCTCGGAGGCGCCGCAGCTTGCGCCGTGCTCGTCAGCGACTGGTTCGTCGATGCGCTGAAGCCGGCGACTGACACGATCGGGATGAGCGAGGCGTTCGCGGGCCTCGTCGTCGTCGCGATCGCAGGGAACGCGGTCGAGAACGTCGTCGGAATCCAGCTCGCCGCCCGCAACCGCCCCGACTTCGCGATCTCGGTGATCCTCAACTCGTCGCTGCAGGTCGCGCTCGCGCTGACGCCCGTGCTCGTCTTCGCGAGCCTCTTCTTCTCGACGTCGCTCACCCTTGTCTTCCCGACGCTTCTGGCCTTCTCGCTCTTGATGGCGGCCGCGATCGGGGCGATGGTCGTCTACGACGGCGAGAGCACGTGGCCGGAAGGCGCGATCCTCGTCGGCCTGTACGTCGTGATCGCAGCGTCCTTCTGGTGGGGCGCTTAGACGTCTCCGTCGTCGCCGCCGCCGAGCTCCTCGGCGAGGAGCGCGCACGAGAACGCGCGCCACGCAAGGTCGGGTTGGGAGGCCAGCTCGAAGAGGCTCTCGTGGACGCGCGGCAGGGTCTGCGAACGGCCTACGAGCTCGTCGATCCCCCGCATGAGGCCGAGCCGGCGCCCTGGCGCGTCGAGCTCCCCTGCGATCGCGGTCACAGCTCGCCCGTCGAGGTCGAGCCCGCGATTCGGATCGCCGCCGGCCGCCAATAGCAACACCGCCTGGCGCTGCGCGGCGTGGAGCTCGTCCGGATCGAGCTCGACCTCTCGCCCGGCAACGTAGGCGAGCATCGCCCAGAGCTCGGGCACCGGCCCTTCCCGCAGCTGCGCCTCAACCGATGCGAGCCAGTCCTGCACAGGGTCGTCGCCCATCCCGTCACGTTAACGAGAGAGGGGAGCGTGGCTCCCCTCTCTCGCTTGCGGGCCGACTCTCGCGGCTATGGCTGCGAGGCCATACGGGTGATCGGCGCGCGGGTCGTGACTACGCCCAGTCCGATCATCCCGACGCCGAGCGCGAGGTGAAGCCAGTTGTCGGCGTTGTTCACCGGGATCCAGTCGCCGCCGTTCGCGAGACCGAGGACCCACAGCGCGAGATACACGACCCCGCCGCCGATCAGGTACTGCTTCGCGCCCTCCATCGTGCGCGCGAGCGCGAGGCCCGCGATGCCGAACAGCATGTGCACGAAGTTGTGCAGGATGCTCACCTGGAAGATGCCGATCAGCTTCGCCCCGGAATCGTCCCCGGCGAACGACATGTCGCCGTAGTGGGTCGTGATGCCGGGAATGAAGCCGAGGATTCCGACCAGGAGGAAGACGACGCCGAGGAGCATCGTCAGCTGCTGCGCCTGCGAGCGATCTCTCATGGCTCCTCCATGTAACAGATGGAACTTGCGGGCTGCTAGGTTCGTGCGCGGAGACGCCGTTCCTGCTTGGCTGGTTCGCCAGAACCGGATCGCCGGTTCACCTCGCGGCCCGGGCCTGCGCTCCCGTACCGTCACGACGGAGAAATTCCCCTTTAGCGGCGGTTTTTAACGCGCGTTGCGGTTCTAGACCGGCGCCTGCTCGGTGAGGTTCGGGGCGATCACGAGCTCTGCTTCGTCGGGTCGCGCGTCCAGTGCGTCACGCACGATCCGAAGGAGGTCGTCAGGCGTGAACGGCTTCGCGAGGAACCCCGCCTCGGTCGAGGCGCGGACGCCCACGATCAGCGGGTCGACGGTGTACCCGGACATGAACACGACCGCGCGGAACGCGCGTCGCCTCGCGAGCTCCTCGGCGAGCTCGCGCCCGCTCATTCCGGGCATGACGACGTCCGTGAGGAGAAGGTCGACCCCCGACCCGGCGCGCTCTGACAGGGCGAGGGCTTCCTCGGCGTTGGCGGCCGCAAGCACGCGATACCCGGCGCCGCGAAGGATCCGTGAGGCCAGCTCCCGAACCGTCGCCTCGTCTTCGACGAGCAGGATCGACTCGGAGCCGCCGTGCGGAGGCGGCGGATCGGCTGGATCGGCCGGGCTCGGCCTTCCGGCCGCCGTCGGGAAGGAGATGCGGAAGACGGTCCCGCGACCGAGCTCGCTCTCGACCTCGATCCGGCCGCCGCTCTGCTCCACGATGCCGTGCACAGTCGCGAGGCCGAGTCCGGTGCCTTTGCCGATCTCCTTGGTCGTGAAGAACGGCTCGAAGATCCGGCCTCGCGTCGCCGCGTCCATCCCGTGGCCCGTGTCGGCGACCTCGAGCAGCACCGAGGAGCGGTGCGGTGCGGCGCTGCTGAAGACGTTGGCCGTGCGCAGCAGCAGGCGGCCTCCCTCCTCCATCGCGTCCCGCGCGTTCACGGCGAGGTTGAGGACGATCTGCTGCAGATGGCTTCGATCGGCGAGGATCGGCGCCAGGCTGCCGTCCAGCTCGATCTCGAGCTCGATCTGCTCGCCGAGCAGGCGTCGGAGCAGCACGTCAGTCTCGCGGATCACCTCGTTCACGTCGACGATCTCGGGTGTGACGGTCTGCTTCCGGCTGAAGGCGAGCAGCTGGCGGGTCAGGTCTGCGGCGCGCTCCGCAGCCTTGTGGATCTGAAGCGCGTCCGCGTGTCTCGGGTCGTCGGGCGACGTCGCGGAGAGCAGGAAGCTGGAGTAGCCGTCGATCGCCGTCAGGAGGTTGTTGAAGTCGTGGGCAATGCCGCCGGCGAGCCGGCCGATCGCCTCCATCTTCTGCGCCTGACGCAGCTGGTCGTCGCGTGCGCGCAGATCCGCTTCCGCGCGGCGCCGTTCGATCGCCGCGCCGAGCATGCCCGCGGCCGCCCGGAGCCCCTCGACCTCCGCAGACGCCCACTCGCGGCCGTCGCGGCGACGTGGGAAGCCGACGAGACCCCAGCGTTCGTGGCCGGCGACGATCGGCATGAACGTCCCTTGCTCCGCGATCTCGCGGGGCGCCGGCAGCGCGTCGGCATTCTCGGCCGACCACGCGTAGCAGAGCGTCGTAGCCGCACCGCTTCCTTCGAGAACGCAGACGTGCTCGGCCTCGGCCGCCGCGGCGAGATCCACGAGCATCCGCTCGACCGCGCGGTCGAACGAGCTGGTTTCGAGGAAGCGCTGGGCGGCGTCGCTGACGGCCTGGAGCATCGCGTCACGCCGCCGCAGATGGGCGTTGGCCGAGGCGATCTCCTCCGCGAGGCTTCGCTGCCGGCGGTACAGCACCAGGAGACGGTGGGCCGCCGCGGACGGGATCAGGAAGAGCACGAGCGTCCACGGCGACACCCGCTCGTAGGCGAGCACGAGCGCAGACACGAGCGGCGCGTAGAGCGTCGCGGAGAGGGCGAGCGTGGGGAGGACCGGGATCACGTCTGCGAGGCCGCCGGTCCTTCGAACCCGCAGCGTCAGCACGCAGAAGACCGCGTCCAGGCCCTGTGCCGCAACCGCTGCGGCGCCGGTCGCGGCCATGATCCCGACGAGGTCACGCCCGAGCACGTCGGTGAGCGCGAGCGCGACGAG
>WNFV01004918.1_pt1 | contig 16376 bp, 17 predicted proteins | sample 5400101 | NCBI WGS metagenome assembly WNFV01 (sample SAMN13153361, study PRJNA577476) | soil metagenome | isolation source: 115 cm soil or saprolite under grassland replicate 1 | place: USA:California | collected 2016-06-15
TGTGCCCAGACATCCCATCTCCCTCCCGTCGAACTCGAACGCTCCCGCACCAGCCGAACCCACCGCCGGACCGGACGCTAGCGGGACTCACCAACTAAGACCCCCGGCGACCCCGAAACTCATCGCACCTGCCCTCCAACCGAAGGTAAGGACGGAATTCACCTTCGTCACCCGTACTCGGCTTCGCCGCCAGTCCGGCTCAGAAAACTCCGGCGTAGGCGTTCAGCGCAGGCTGACCCCCCAGATGGGCGTAGAGCACTCGCGACCCCGGCGCGATCCGCGCCGATCGAACGAGGTCGATCAGCGCAGCCATCGACTTGCCCTCGTACACGGGATCGGTGAGCACCCCTTCCAGGCGGGCGCACAGACGAATGGCGTCGATCGTCTTCTCGTCTGGGATGCCGTACGTGCCTGCGTGCCATTCGTCGAGGAGGACGATCTCCGAGTCGTCGAGCTCGCGTCCGAGCTCGATGGCCTCGGCCGTCGCCCGAGCGACGCGTGCGATCTGAGCCCACGTCTGGGCGACGGTCGCGGAGCCGTCGATCCCGAGCACAGCACGGTCGGTCTCTTGAGCGGCGAATCCCGCGATCATCCCCGCCTGCGTCGATCCGGTCACGGAGCAGACGACGACGGTGTCGAAGAAGACGCCGAGCTCGCGCTCCTGCTCGGCCACCTCGTCTGCCCAGCGGGCGAAGCCGAGCCCTCCGAGCGGGTGGTCGGAGGCGCCGGCCGGAATCGCGTACGGCTTGCCGCCGCTCTCCTCGACCGACGCGAGCGCGTCCTCTCAGCTCTGCCGGATCCCGATGTCGAAGCCGGACGGGTCGAGCCGGACGTCTGCACCCATGATCCGCGAGAGGAGGAGGTTGCCGACCTTGTCGTAGACGACGTCAGGCCATTCCACCCAGCGCTCCTGCACGAGGACGCAGCGAAGGCCGAGTCGTGCTGCGACGGCCGCGACCTGGCGGGTGTGGTTCGACTGCACGCCGCCGATCGAGACGAGCGTGTCGCATCCCTGGGCGAGAGCGTCGGCGGCGAGGTACTCGAGCTTGCGCACCTTGTTGCCGCCGTACGCCAGGCCCGAGTTGCAGTCCTCCCGCTTCGCCCAGATGTCGACCGCGCCACCGAGATGCTCGCTCAGCCGCTCGAGTCGATGGACTGGTGACGGTCCGAAGAGGAGCGGGACGCGATCGAAGCGCTCGACGCCCACCGCGCGCGATCCTATACCGCTTCGGCCCCCGCGCCGCGACCTCGTCGCGCACGGCGGGAGCGACCTCGCGGCCGAGCAAACCGCCGCTCTGGTGGGCGCGCACGCGCATCGACGGCCGCGGGCAACGGGGCCGCGGCATCCGACCAATCCGTTGGCGCGCTTGGCACCTATTACCGATTCACACGCCGTCCGCCCTACCGGGCATCGTCACAGGACGAACGAACGACAGCGAAGAAGGCCCTAGTGCCCCGTGCAGCAGGCGCTGCACTCGCCCTCGTTCTGCGTTGGTCGTCGTCGGCTCGGTCGCCGCCGCCACATCGAGAGACCGAACGCCGCCAACGACGCCGACGAATCTGCGGGTCACCAGCCTGAGCCATAAGAGCGTCACGCTCGCCTGGGATCCGTCCACGGACAACTCGGGGAGCTTCTCCTACTCCGTCAACAAGGACGGCCAGAGCTTCACCGTTCCGCAGACGCGAACGACGTACACGATCGACTGGCTGAGCGCCGGTCGTTCTTACACGTTCTACGTCACGGCCGTCGACAAGGCGCTCAACCAGTCAGGGCAGAGCAACACCGTCACGGTGACCACGCCCCGAGACACGACACCACCGACGGCCCCGGTGCTCTCGGGGACCGTGCGAGGCCCCTCGCAGGTCTCGCTAACGTGGACGCAGTCGACAGACGACCTCTCGACGTTCGTCGGGTACCGCTTCTTTGCCTGGAACCAGTCCACCGACGACACCGACCCTCAGTACGCGATCGAGTACGAGATCTACGTCAACGGCGTTCTGAGCCCGCTTGCCGTCGGAGCCGGAATCGACAGGGACTTCGTCTACGGCACGGCGGGCGTAGAGAACACGTTCACGGTGAAAGCGGTGGATCGGGCGGGCAACACCTCGGAGGCGAGCATCGCGGTGACGGCGGTCTGCTGAGGCCAGGCGTCCCGGATCGACTGCTGCAGGGTCGGCCGACGCCCTAGCGGACGGCCCTGCAGCACCGTCCAACGCGGGCGGCCACGGCGCGGACCGCTGACGGACCGCTCATGTACGTGTACGAGCGCGACCTCCGCGGCTGAGGATCAGCAACAGTCCGAGGTCAGCGTCCCACTCGCGGGCCATGCTGATGAGCCGGCCCTCGTGACGCCTTTGCCTAACCGGCGACCGATTCGGTTCGACGCGGCAGGACCCAGCCGGGACGGGGAAAGTGGCAGGTGTATCCGTTCGGATAACGCTCCAGATAGTCCTGGTGCTCGGGCTCGGCTTCCCAGAACGGCCCGGCCGGCGTCACCTCGGTTACGACCTTCCCAGGCCACAGGCCTGACGCTTCCACATCGGCGATCGTGTCCTCGGCGACGCGGCGCTGTTCCTCGTCGAGATAGAAGATCGCCGAGCGATAGCTCATCCCGACGTCGTTGCCCTGGCGGTTCAGCGTCGTCGGATCGTGGATCTGGAAGAAGAGCTCGAGCAGGTCCCGGTACGAGATCTGCTCGGGGTCGAAGATGATCTCGATCGCTTCGGCGTGCGTCCCGTGGTTGCGGTAAGTCGCGCTCGGGACGTCGCCGCCGGTGTAACCGACCCTGGTCGAGAGAACGCCCGGTCGCTTCCGGATCAGATCCTGCATCCCCCAGAAACACCCACCGGCAAGGATCGCCTTCTCGACTGTTCCGTTCACGTGCCGACACCTCCTCGCTCAACGAGCCGCCGCGCCTCACTGTATCCGCCAGGGTCGGCTCAGCGACTGGGACTCGGCGTGGATCGAATCGTGCCGGAACGGGTTACCAGCCGAGGGATCGAGGCGCCGCCGGTCTCGGGCGCCAATGGCTTGCGGGTCGGCTTACGTTTGCCGTTTACGCGGGTCTGGAGCTCGAGACGCGAAGTAGCGCTCGATCAACGGCGATCACCGTTTCGCAAAGGTCCCTGCCCAGCTTGACGAGCTGCCGAGCGCGGGGAGATCTCGCTCGAGGCATTCGCGGTCTACTCGGCGATGGCAGACGCCGCGCTTTCGTTAGGGACGCGCTTCGTACGATGCTCCTGATTCGGGCGCTACTCGCGAGAGATGGCGAGCCTGTAGCTAGACCAGGGCCCCGCCGGGACATTCACGTAGAGCTGTGTCAGCGCCGGTGAAAGAGAAACGTCGTAGATCGTGACGCCCGTCGCCAGCGGCGTCTGGAACGACGGTCCGAAGACGTCGAACGCGGGGCCCTCTGTCATCTGGACGCGCGCGGCGCAGCTGTCGTGGCACGGCATCGTGACGTGGAACCAGGCGGGCTTTGACGGGCCGCGGACGCCGGTGCGCACGATACTGCTGCCGGGGTTAACCGTCCCGAGAAATGTCGGCGCGACCGGTGACGTTCCGACGCCGTCATCGGTCTGCACGTCGACGGGCGCTCGCATGCGCGTGAGCTCATGCGGGTGCTCACCGGCGACGATCAGTGGTGTAGGTTCCACGCCGGTCGGAGCCGCGGACGCGGGCACCTCCTGTCTGGGCGTGGGCGAGGATGCCGGCGGGGCGATGCCGTTAGCACCGAGTGTGATCTCTTCGCAGTACATCGATGCTCTGACGCGGGCGATTCTCCCGGAGGCCGACGGCTTCACGGATGCGAGCCTGAAGATGCCGAGATTCTTAAGCTGAAGAGTAAGGAGCACGTCCTTCTGGTTCGGGCTCAGAAACTCGAGCGTCCCGTTCTTCTCGTACTGCGGGCCGTTCATGCCCTTGATGACGAAGTCATCGTGCCACGCATAGAACGAGGCGGCCTCGCTCTCGGACAGAGTAAGGACGAGGTCCGGAACATCCAGACGGGCAGGCTCCTGCTGGTAATCGCGGAGTTCCCCGACCACATTCTCAGCGACGACAGTCGTGAAGATGAGGGGCTCGATCTTGGTCACGTGCTTGCAGTCGAGGCCGTCGATCTCGAGCCGGAAGTTAGCGGCCGTCCACCCCCCACGCCCTTTCGGTCCAACCGGAGCAGATTGCCGCTGGACGGATCCCTTCTCGCGCCGCGTGTACTCGGGGGTTAGCTTCAAGCTAATCGTCACGGGCTCCTTCGACTCCGCGTCGAGCGCCGGAAAGCCGACGCCGGTGAGTAGAGCATTGGAGAACTCGACTCTCGAGTGCGCCTGGTAGTTGAAATCCAGGAATGAGATCGCTCCGCTCTTGCGCGTGAACTTGTGGTTCAACGTGTCCCGGATCCAGTCGAAGAAGGTGCGCTCCATGCCGGCGCCGCACTCGACCTCGATGTCGGTGTAACGCACACCTGCGAGGTGCTTGCGCACAACGGAGTCTGAGCCGAGCTTCTCCTCGATGACGTCGGACGCCGCGTCGCCGCCTTCCACCGAGAGGAGCTGACCGGCGAACGCCCCGCTCAGCTCGAGGAGCGATGAACCTGTCGAATAGTCGCGCTGGTCCTTTGTGATCGGCATGCGTCCGCCCGACCTCAGTGAGCGAACTCGAGCCGAACCAACGACCGCTCGTCCTTCAGCCGAAGGGCGAAGCGTTCGAATACGCGGAAGAGGTAGTGCCCGTTGCCGTCGATTTGGAGAAACGAGACGGTGGGCTCGACGCCGACGGCGAGGTCGATCGGTCCACCTCCGACGGAGACGACAAGGCCGGTCGCCTCGGGCATTGCTCCCGTTGCGAAGAAGCCCTGCGCAACGAGGGGCCTCAACCGGTCCGCGGGCATCACGAGCGTGTTCTCGAGCGGTGAAGAGGCGTCTGCGTACTGTTCCGTCCGCAGCACGAGCGCGTAAGGTCCGTACTGCCCCCGCCCCTGAAGGTCTGCGCAGGCCCGCGTCACTGCCTGAACGATCCGCTCTCCGACGTCCCCGTTCTTCGCGGCCACTTGGACAGCCGAGGGAGCGGCTGCCACGAGGCCTTCGGCGGAACTGCCGCGGCGCCGGACGGTGTTGAAGACCCCGGCATCGTGAGCGCTCTCCCCTTGGAAGACGAGCAGATCCTCGGCCTGCGCGATCAAGTTGCTGGCCCGGGAGGCGAGGGTCACGGCTGTCGCAAGCTCCGCCTCCCGCTCGACCTGCTGCGCGGTCAATGAAAATTCGACTGAGAGTTCGACGAGCGGCAGCACAGCGTCGTCTCGTACGGTCATCGTCTCCGGGTCGATCACATCTGCGGGAACCGTGGTAGCTTCCGGCATCGAACTGTGTAGGGGCAGTACCTTGCCGGCGATACCCGCCCGATCAACCTCGGCATGGATTGCCCGGTCGAGCCGCGACCACAGCTCAGAACTCCAGGCCAGGGCGTCTCTGCCAAGGTTCATCGCTCTTCTCCTCGATCTCGGGCGTATCCCGTCACGTGCGGGTCTCGGGCGTATCCCGTCACGTGCGGGCCATCGTAGTTCTGGCTTCGGACGATGCTGCGGGGGACGCAACGTGACAAGGACGTGGGGCTTGGTCGCGGCCGCCGGTTCCGTCGCGCCTAGCGCCGTGGGAGCGGGGTACTGCGACAACGGCGCTCCCGGCGAGCGTGCGGTCTTCCACGCGGGCTACTACGGCGCCTACGTGCTCCTGCTCCGCGTTGGGCGCGCGCCGGCCCTTAGCGATCGGTTACGTCTGCCGGCTCCGTCTGGTCGAGCGTCGCCGTCCAGCTCGCGAGGAGGTTGAGCGCCTCCTCGGACTTCGAGCCGAACTCGGCGGTGTAGACGAACATCATCAGGCCTTCGTCGGCTGAGAGTTGCATCGTCTCGAAGGTAAGTTCGAGGTGACCGACGACAGGGTGATGGAAGCGCTTGACGCCGGTGTCGTGGAACCGAACGTTGTGCGCGGCCCAGCGAGTGCGGAAGGTCTCGCTCTGCGTCGACAACTCGCCGACGAGGTCCGAGAGGCCACGCTCGTACGGGTCACGCCCGGCTTCGGAGCGCAGGATCGCGACGGCGTCGGTCGCAACCTGCTCCCAGTCGACGTAGAAGTCGGTCGCGCGCGGGTCGAAGAAGATGAAGCGCGCGGAGTTGGCAGGCTGGTGCGGGCTGTCGAAATGCTGTGAGTAGAAGGCGTACCCGAGCCTGTTGGCGGCGAGGATGTCCAGGCGCCCATTGCGCACGAACGCCGGCGCGGCGTTCACGGCGTCGAGGATGCGCTGCACGCTCGGCCGCACCCGCTGCGGCGCCGGGCGGCGACGCCGTCGGGGCGTCGAGCCCGCCGCACGTGCGAGGTCGAAGAGGTGCGCTCGCTCGGCCTCGTCGAGCTGAAGCGCACGGGCGAGCGCTGCCAGGACGCTTTCCGAAACGCCACCTGCGTTGCCGCGCTCGAGCCGCGTGTAGTAGTCGACGCTCACCCCGGCGAGCAGCGCAACTTCCTCTCGGCGGAGGCCTGGAGCGCGCCGGTTATCACCGTAGGTGCGCAGGCCCGCCTGCTCCGGTGTGATCTTGGCTCGCCTGGAGGTCAGGAACTCGCGGATCTCGCTGCTCGTGTCCACAGGACGAGGGTAACTCCGCTCCGCTCAGGCTGAGGGGGTCTGCCAATACCTGGATCAACAGGGACGGTCACTCGGCGCCGGCGCGTGCTTCAGTGATGCCTGTTAGGAGAGAGCCGTGCAGATCACCAGGAACAGCATCGAGACCGGCCGAGGGCCGAGCGAGTGGTTCGCCGGCACGGTGTACATCGACGTGGTCGCGACGCCAGCGAACGGGTCGCGGATCAGCGCGAGCAGCGTCCACTTCACGCCGGGCGCGCGCACCGCGTGGCACACCCACCCGAACGGGCAGACGATCTGGGTCACCGAGGGCGTCGGTCTCTGCCAGCGGCGCGGCGGCCCGATCGAGGTGATCCGTCCCGGCGATCGCGTCTTCTTCAAGCCGGGCGAGGACCACTGGCACGGTGCCGCTCCGACCCGGTTCATGACGCACCTCGCGATGCTCGAGGTCGACGACGAGGGCAACCCGGCGACGTGGGACGAGCACGTGACCGACGAGGAGTACGCGGCGGCACCAGCGATCGACTCCTGACGGACGCGCCGCACAAACCAAAGAGATTCAACGAAGGGACTTGAAAGACATGAGTGAGAAGAAGGTTTGGTTCATCACCGGCGCCGGCCGCGGCATGGGCGTCGAGATCGCGAAGGCGGCGCTTTCTGCTGGCAACGCGGTCGTCGCCACCGGCCGCAACACGGACGTCGTGGCGAAGGCCGTCGGCGCTGCGGACGACTTGCTCGTCGTCAAGCTGGACGTGACCAGCCGCACCGACGCGGAGGCGGCCGTGCAGGCCACCGTCGAGCGCTTCGGCCGTATCGATGTGCTGGTCAACAACGCCGGCACCTTCTTTGCGGGTTACTTCGAGGAGCTGACGCCCGAGCAGATCGAGCGGCAGCTCGCGACGAGCCTCCTCGGCCCGATGACTGTCACCCGTGCCGTGCTGCCCTTCATGCGCAAGCGACGCTCCGGCCAGATCATCTCGATCTCGTCGACCGCGGGCCTCGTCGGCTTTGAGTTCTGTTCCGCCTACGCCGCCTCGAAGTTCGGCCTCGAGGGCTGGATGGAGTCGCTGCAGCCCGAGGTCGCCCCGTTCGGCATCCACACCACCATCGTCAACCCGGGGTTCTTCCGCACCGAGCTCCTCACGAAGGAGTCTGTGACCTACGCCGAGCCGTCCCTCAACGACTATGCCGACCGCACCGCCGAGCAGCTCACGTGGTGGGAGGCGCAGAACCGACAGCAGCCCGGCGATCCGGCCAAACTCGGCCGTGCACTCGTGACGATCACCAACGAGGAGCCGCCGCCCCAGCGCTTCATCGCCGGCGCCGATGCCATCACCCTTGCCGAGCAGAAGGTCGCCGATCTCCAGACGCAGATCGACGCCTACCGCGTCCTGTCGACATCGCTTGCGGTCGGCGAGCTCGAGCCCGCCGAAAGCACGAGGTAGACCACGATGCGCGCAACCGTCATGTACGGCGCCGGCGACGTCCGCATCGAGAACGTCCCCGACGCGCGGCTGATCGAACCGACCGACGCGCTCGTCACCGTCACCCGCGCCGCCGTCTGCGGCAGCGACCTCTGGCCGTACAGGACGATGGAGCACAGCGACACCGGCCGCCGGATGGGCCACGAGTTCATCGGCGTCGTCGAGGCCGTCGGCGCTGACGTTCAGACCGTCAAGGCCGGAAACCTCGTCGTCTCGCCGTTCCTGTGGTCCGATGGAACCTGCGTGTTCTGCCGCGAAGGTCTGCAGAGCGAATGCCTCCACGGGGGCAGGTACGGCTTCGGTGACGTCGACGGCGGACAGGGGGAGGCCGTGCGCGTGCCACAGGCGGAAGGGACTCTCGTCGTGCTGCCGGTCGGCGCCGACGACGCGCTGATGCCGTCGCTGCTCACCCTCTCGGACGTTATGGGAACGGGCCACCACGCCGCCGTCGCCGCCCAGGTCGGCCCTGGGAAGACAGCGGCGGTCGTCGGCGACGGCGCCGTCGGCTTGTGCGGGGTGATCGCGGCGAAGCGGCTCGGCGCCGAGCGGATCATCCTCCTCGGCAGCTATCCCGACCGGATCGCGCTCGGGACGGAGTTCGGCGCCACGGACGTCGTCAGCGAGCGCGGCGACGAGGCGGTCGAGCGCGTGCGCGAACTGACCAACGGCCTCGGCGCCCATTCGGTCCTCGAGTGCGTCGGTCTGGAGCAGTCGACCTTGACGGCCCTCCACATCACTCGTCCCGGTGGCGCAGTCGGGCGCGTCGGGCTGCCCCAAGAAGACTCGGTTCCCGACGCGATTGCGACCTTCTTCAAGAACGTCACCATCGGCGGCGGCCCCGCCCCGGTCCGCGCGTACATAGAGGCGCTTCTCCCAGACATCCTCGAAGGCAGGATCGAGCCGGGCCGCGTCTTCGACCGGGTCATCGGCCTCGACGAGGTGCCCGACGGCTACCGAGCGATGAACGAGCGCGAAGCGATCAAGGTCATGGTGAAGCCCTGATGGCCGCCTGGACGAGCGAAGAGCTCGACAAGATCGCGGCAGCAGACGAGCTGGAGCTCGCGTCCGCCAGACGCGACGGCACGCTCCGGAGGCCGGTGACGATCTGGGTCGTCCGCCGCGGCGACGACCTCTACGTTCGCTCATGGCACGGGCGCACCTCCACCTGGTTCCGTGCCGTCCAAGACAGGCACGAAGGACACATCAGCGCCGGCGGCGTCGACAAGGATGTCCTGCTCGTCGAGTCCGACGACGACGTGAACGACGAGATCGACGTCGCGTACCACGCGAAGTACGACCGCTACTCCGCGCGCTACGTCGATCCGATGGTCGGCCCGGAGGCGCGAGCGGCGACGATCAGGCTGATGCCGCGGTGACCTCGAGCCGTCGCATCCGCGCGCGAGAGCCGATGCCGCTGCGGCGCCGATCAGTGCCCCGCGATCGCGTGGGGTACGTAGGGCTCCTCGAGCCGGGCGATCTCCTCATCGCTCAATGACAGCTGCTCGGCTGCGAGCGCGTCCTCGAGGTGGCCGAGCTTCGTCGCGCCGACGATCGGCGCCGTCACGCCCCGCTTGTGCAGCAGCCATGCGAGCGCGATCTGCGCGGTCGGGACGGCGCGCTCCGCCGCGACCTCGCCCACGCGCTCGATCACGGCGAAATCGAGCTCGGGCTTGTAGAGATCATCGGAGAACGGGTCAGTCCGCGCCCGTGTCGTCAGCCGCTCGCCCTCGCTGGTTCGATTGCCCGCGAGCAGCCCGCGTGCGAGCGGGCTCCAGGGAATCAACGCGACGCCCTGGTCGATGCACTGCGGGATCATCTCGCGCTCCTCCTCGCGGTAGACGAGGTTGTAGTGGTTCTGCATCGACACAAACGGCGTGCTCGCGACCGACTGCGCCTTCGCGAACTGCCAGGCGTACATGCTGCTCGCGCCGATGTAGCGGGCCTTCCCCGCCTTCACCACATCGTGCAGCGCCTCCATAGTCTCGGCGATCGGCGTGGTCGGGTCCCACCGGTGGATCTAGACATCCGCAGTATCGAAAAACGTCACTCCGCCCTCTACCGCGGCGCGGAGGATCGGCTCGGCTTCATCCTCGTCCAGCGCCCAGGGCCGCTCCTCGTGCTTGCCGAAGCTCATCATCCCGAGGCAGACGCGCGACACGCGCAGTCCGGTACCGCCGAGGTTCACGTAGTCCATGATCTGTCTCCTTGATCGCAGTTCGTTCAACCGACTCGCTGTCTGTCCGCAAGGATCCTTGGCGAGCACAACGTCTTTCGCAAAGGACGTCGACGTTCAGGTCGCGGCTGATACGGACCAGATCAGAAGGTCGAGGATTCGCACCTCGGTGAGCCGGTACCCGCGGTTCGCGAGCTCTCGCTGGATCTCCCGCAGGACCGAGCGGTTGCGATCCAGGTCACGCTTGTAGCTGCGCACGAGCGCGGTCGCGCGCTCCCCGAACGTCTCCGACGAGTGCGTCCCAGGATCGTCCCTCGTCAGGTATGCCTGAACGACGCTATCGAGCATCGGGATCAGCGCCGGCCGTTTCTTGTGCAGCGCCTTCGTCATCTTCGAGAAACCGATTCCGCGGATGTCCGCGAACGCGTCGAAGAGTCGCGTCAGCGGGATCCACGGGATCGAGCTCGCCGCGTCCGCCAACGATGCAGCAGGATGGATCTCGCGCAGAGCGCGTTCGATCTCGCCACGGCGTTCGAGAATCGCTGCGATCTCGGCCGCCGAGATGCGGGCACCGCCCCGGTTCGCCAGCCTGAGGTCACGCTCGTCGAACGAGGTGGGCCCTGAGGAGTCGCTGACCTCATAGCTGAAATACGCCGCGAGGAACTCGAGCGCCAGCTCGAGTGGATTCTCGAGGTCGACACCACCACGAAGAATGATCGTGCTCATAAGTGCGCTGCGGAGTTAGCGCTTCGCCGGTAACGAGCGCGCGAACGCGGCGCCGCGCTCGACCCACGTTGCGAGCTCCCCCTTCGTTCGGAGGTGCTCGCTGCCGACGCGTAGCCACCCTTGCATCTGCCGGCCGCGCATTTCCATGTGGCGGGCATGCGAGGAGGCAACGAGCGCCTCCGACTCCGGGCAGGGCGTAGTGATCTCCGGTGTCAGGTCTCGCATCAATGCGTCAGCGCAAGACCTGACACCGCAGTTCCGCCGCGGCGACCGACGTCGCCGCTCCGGATCCGGCCGCGAACGAGCATGGGTCCTCCCTCTTTATCGCGCGGTATAGAAGACCGTCGTTGTCGCCTGCGTAGTTCATCGCCGGGCGCGGTCACGGAGTTCGCTCGCCCACCTCCAGCGCGTCGGTCATCGTGACCTTGCCGGCGAACAGGAAGGCCGTCTGGCGCAGCGACGCCTCGAGGTCGAACGGTTCGAGCGCGGATACCGCATCGCGAGGGATGATCACGTCGTACCAGCGCAGCGCCGCGCTTGCCGCCGTGTAGTGGACGCAGATGTTCGCCACGGTGCCGCAGATCACGAGTGTGTCGACGCCCCAGAGGCGAAGGAAGTGATCGAGCGGGGTTCCGTAGAAGGCGTCGTAGCGGACCTTCTGGATGACGAGCTCGTCCTCGCGAGGCGCGAGCTCGTTCACGATCTGCCAGCCCCACGTACCGCGTCGGACGTGCTCTCCCCAGATCTTCCATTCGGGGTCGCCCTCATCGTGCGTGTCCTGGCTGAACACGACCTTCATCCCGGCTTGCCGCGCGAGCTCGAGCAGATGGGCGATCCGCGGGAGCGTCGCCTCGGCGTCCGGTACGACCAGGGTGCCGCCCGCCTTGACGAAGTCGTTCTGCATGTCGATCACGAGCAGCGCTGCGCGCGAGGGATCGACATGCACGCTCTCGTGCACTTCGTACTCCGGAACGTCGACTGTGCGCGCCATCTCGGCATCATCTCCCCTCAGCGTGTGCGCGCCAGTGCGAAACAACGCCTACGCCTTCTATGGGCAGAACAGCTCCGTCGAAAAGTTACCCGTCGCCGCCAGGATGACTTCGTAGCCGCGCTAGCGTCTTCCCGGTGAGCAGCGCCCCCGGCGACACGCTCGGCGACTGCTACCGAGCGATGGGATAAGGAACCCGCTGCGCCCGATCGGCGGCGCCGGTCGGGAGCCGGGAACTGACCGATCGGCGTCAGTCCGGGTACTCGTCCTTGCGCCAGGCGCGGGGCTCGGCGGGCGGGCCTTTCGGCGTTCGCTCGAGCAGGAAGCTGTAGTAGGGCGCGACGAACGGGTCGGGCGCGCTCACCGTGTAGGTGTGGTAGACGCTCCCGTTCTCGCGCGCGAACGCGATCCAGCTCGGGTTCTCGCGCAGCCCGTCCTTGAGCTCGGCCCCGACCTGGCGTGACCACTCCTGCAGCCAGTCGGGCGGGTTCTCGATCATCTCCTTCACCTCGGGAATCTGCTGCGCCTGCTCCTCGGCCAGCGCAAGGCCGAAGTCGAAGGCGAAGTCCGTGTTGTAGGTGGAGACATAGGGGAACCGCCAGCCCATCCGCCGCTTGTAGGCGCTCAGCCGCTCGATCGGCGCCCGCGAGAAGCAGAGCAGCGTCACATCGCGCTCGTTCAGGTGCACAAGCGAGCCCTCGAGCCCGTCCCCCAGGTTGCTGCAGCCGGGGCAGGCACCGTTTTCGTAGTCGGGCCCGAACATGATGTTGTAGGCGAGCAACTGCGAGCGCCCCTCGAAGAGCTCGGCCAGGGTCCTCTTGCCCTCCTCGGTCTCGAACTCGTACTCCTTCTCGACCGCGACCCAGGGAAGCTCGAGACGCCTGCCCTTGATCTCCTCGTTTCGCTCCGCCTGCTCGGCCTCGAGCCTGGCCAGCTCGTCCCGGGCCGCCTGCCACTCCGCGCGCGTTCCCACCTTGTGCCCAGACATCTCATCTCCCTCCCGTCGAACTCGAACGCTCCCGCACGAGCCGAACCCACCGCCGGATCGGACGCTACCGGGACTCACCAACTAAGACCCCCGGCGACCCAGAAACTCATCGCAACCTGTCCTCCAACCGCAACTCGCGCTCACGGCTGCCCAGTGGCGGGCGAACGCGATGGGCGGGTGCCCAAGCGGCGGCTCTCAGGTGGTAGATGAGACCGCACGTCTCCAAGCAATAGAGAGGGAGGCCGCCGGCCTCCCTCTTCGTAGACAACCGAATCGCCGGCGACTACCTCGGATCCGGAACCGGCGAACGCTGCTCGAGAGCGAAGGCGACCGCCTCGTCGAGCGTCATCGCGGTACCGCGCTGCCAGGCCCGCTCGAACGCCTCGTGGCCGAGGGCCGATCGGACCTGAGCGACTGCTTCATCGTGCGCGGCAAGCTCGAGTGGATGGTCGGCCTCGCGGCCGACCTCCCCGCCCAGCGTGTTGCGGGCCCCCCACAGCCGCGCCGCCGCCTCGGGCTCTCCCTGCCGCTCGAACACCATCGCGTAGAGCTCGAGCAAGTCGAGGAGTCCCGCCACGAAGCGGATGCTCGCGTAGAGCTCGGTCGCAGCCACAAGCATCGACGAGGCACGTCCAAGGTCGCCTCGGTCTAGGGCGACCTGCACCAAGCCGGCAAGCGTGCCAGCTTGGCCTCGGAAGTCCTCGAGATCGCCGAAGATCGTGTTCGACTCTTCGAGGTACGTCTCCGCCTGTGCCAATTCTCCTCGGAGACGCGAGATCCACGCCAGGCTATAGAGGTCGATCGCAAGCTCCAATCGCCGTCCCAGGCGCCGCCAGAGCTGCACACATTCCTCCCACAGGCAGGCAGCCCGGTCGAGATCGCCTCCGTGGGCGCCGATATCCGCGAGAAACCCCATCGCCAGGGCGGCCCCCTCCTCGTCGCCGCTCTCGCGACCGAGCTGGAGAGCCTCCGTCGCAGCAGCTGCCGCCCGATCGAGGTCGCCCTGCTCCATCTCGATCAGGGCCAGACCACGGAGCGCTCGCGGCCGTCCCGCTTCCACGCCCGACGACTCCAACGTCCTCTCAAGCCAGCGTCTCCCTTCGCTCAGGTGGCCGCGGGTCATCCAGAAGCGCGAGAGGTCGCCAGCGAGCCGCAGCGCGCTTGCCGAGTCACCGCCTTCCAAGAGGTGTGCGAGGACGGAGCGGAAGTTGTCGTGCTCGTCCTCGAACCGCCTGAGCCAGAAGGCCGCATCGCCGCCTCGCAGGTCGGCATGTCTGCGATCCGCGAGCTCCACGAAGAACCGGGAAAGGAGTCTTCGTACCGCAGCCGCCTCTCCTGACTCCTCGAGCTGCTCCCTGGCGAACTCCCGGATCGTCTCGAGCATCCAGAAGCGCCCATCGGTGTGGCGGAGGAGACTCTTCTCGACGAGCGACTGGAGCGTGTCGAGATCGGCCGCGCAGACCTGCTCCGCCGCCTCGAGCGTGCAGCCGCCGGCAAAGACGGCGAGGCGCGCGAAGAGGCGCTGTTCCTTCGCGGTCAGCAGGTCGTACGACCAGTCGATGGCGGAACGCAGAGTGCGCTGACGCTCAGGGAGGTCGCGCGCGCCGCGCGTCAAGAGCGGAAGGCGCTGCTCGAGCCGCTCCAGCAGCGCCTGCGGTGAGAGCACCTTCGTGCGGGCGGCGGCGAGCTCAATCGCGAGCGGCAGGTGGTCGAGCCGGCGGCAGATCTCGCTCGCCTCGCCGTTCGCCGCGACCTCGACCCCGGCCGCACGCATGCGCTCGTGGAAGAGGGAAACGGCGTCTGCCTCGCGCAGGGGCAGCACGACGTACTCGTGCTCGCCCGACAGATGGAGCGGCTCCCGGCTCGTCACGAGGAGCCTGAGCTTGGGGCAGGCGGCGAGGAGCTCGGCGAGCTCGGTCGCCGCGGGGAGCAGGTGCTCGAAGTTGTCGAGCAGGAGCAGCAGGCGCTTGGAGGCAACGTGCTCGGTGAGCTCCCCCTTCGCCCCCACAACCTGCGCGATCGTCGAGCTGACGAGCGCGGGCTCGCGCAGGGCGGCGAGCCCGACCCAGAAGACCCCGTCCGGGTAGAGCTCGGAGACGTCTGCGGCCGCCTGGGCGGCGAGCCGCGTCTTGCCGGATCCGCCCGAGCCCGTCAGCGTGAGGAGCCGAGTCGTCTCGTCCGCGAGCAGCGCGCTCACCTCCTGCAGCTCGTGCTCGCGCCCGAGGAACGGCGTCGCCGGCACCGGCAGGTTCGTCTGGTAGAGCGAGGCGAGCGGCGGAAACTCCTCCTCGCCGAGCTGGTACAGCCGTTGCGGCGCCGACAGGTCCTTCAGGCGGTGAAGCCCGAGGTCGCGCAGAGCGAGACCATCGGGAAGCCGCGGCCGCACGAGAGAACACGTCCGCTCCGAAATCAGCACCTGGCCGCCGTGTCCCGCGCTCATCACCCGCGCCGCCCGGTGGACGTCAAGGCCGGCGTACAGGCGGCCGGTCACGAGGGGCTCCCCGGTGTGGATCCCGATCCGCACGCGGATGGGCGCTGCCTCCCAGGAGTGCTCGGCGAGTTCGCCTTGTGCCTGCGCTGCGGCGAGCAGCGCGTCGCACGGATCGGTGAAGGCGAAATGGAAGGAATCACCCTGCATCTCCACCTCGACCCCGCCGCGCTCGGTGAAAGCCTCGCGGAGCAAGCGTCGATGGTCCTCGAGTGCCCGCACGTAGGCCTGCTCGCCGAGCTCCTGCAGCAGCCGCGTCGAGCCCTCGATGTCAGTGAAGAGCAGCGTGACCGTGCCGCGAGGAAGCTCCGCCATTGCGAACCGCTCAAGCGTACGGCGCTGCGGCGCGAGTGACTAGAGGCCTGCTGTGTGACGACGGTGACGCATGTTGTGTCGCCTCGGCGAACGACAGTTCGGGCCGAGCGTCCTACGGTCCGGCGCATGCAACTCGGAAGGTTGATTTCGACGGCGGTGCGTGTTAAGCATGGCCGGCAACTGCGGCAGGAGAGCAGATTGAGGGACTGCGGCGAGCGGGGGAAACGGGCTTCGCGAGGCCTGCTCGTTTGCGTGCTGCTCCTCTTCGTGCTCGGGCTAGGAGCGTCGCAAGGTACGGCGACCACTGCCGGCCGTAATGTCGCCGTTGCTTCTGCGGCGTCGTCACTCGAACTCGTGAAGACGGCGGACGCCGAGACGGTCGACGCGGGCAACCCGATCGGCTTCCGCATCGACCTGACGAACCACGGCGAGCCACCCAATCAGGGCCGGGTGATCATCGAGAACCGGGTGCTCCCGAACTGGGCGAGCGGCAACTTCGCCTTCAGCGGCGACCTCGGCAACTTCTCGCTGAACGCAAACACGATCCACACCGGCAAGGCGCTCTTCCCCGGCCCCTACACCG